>Ga0137404_10003128_pt1 | contig 11031 bp, 6 predicted proteins | sample CZOMad2_1_16fung_FD_108285 | JGI IMG/M metagenome (GOLD analysis project Ga0137404, IMG submission 108285) | Vadose zone soil fungal communities from Angelo Coast Range Reserve, California, USA - CZOMad2_1_16fungal (Illumina Assembly) | ecosystem: Environmental > Terrestrial > Soil > Vadose zone...
AGATGCCCGAAGCAGGATGGCACGAGATCGGCGCCATAGCGCGCACGCTGGCGCTTTTCCGGGAAGGACTCATCGAGCGCAATCGCCTGGCCATCGAGCGCGAGCAGGCGATCGCCAGTCTTGAAGTGGCGCGCGATCAGGCTACGAAGGCGAACCGAGTGCTGCAGGCGACCTTCGACTACATGGTGCAAGGCGTTACAATGTTCGACCGCGACCACAAGCTGGTCGCCTGGAACAAGCAATTTAGTGTTCTGCTGGCCTTGCCCTCGGAGCTATTGAGCCGAGAGACGACCTACGCCGAATTTATCCGCTACCTGGCCCAGCGCGGCGACTTCGGTTCCGGAAGCCCCGACCATCACCTTGAAAAGCGGATGGCCATACTGGACCAGCCTTTTGTCGGTGAGCGAACGCTGCCCGACGGAACCGTCTTGGAGGTGCGTCGCAATCCCGTGCCGACCGGCGGTTTCGTTACCATGTACACCGACATAACATTGCAGAGGCATGCCCAGGCCCAAATCGAGTTGGCGCGCAATCGGCTGAGCGATGCCATCGAGAGCATCTCCGATGGCTTCGCGCTGTGGGACAGTGAGGATCGGCTGGTCACCTTCAACAATCGCTGCAAGCAACTCCTCAAGGCCCCGAATTTGTTCAGCATCGGAGCTCATTTCGAGACGTTGCTCCAGGGGTTGGCCGAAAGCCGTGCTCGAGAGATCGGAGCAGCGGACGATGCGACCTGGATCGCACATCAGCTGGCCCTTCATCGTGGCGCGCCGAGCGAAGAAGAGTTGCAGTTCACCGATGGAACCTGGCTGAGGGTGGCGGCGCATCGCACGCAGGAAGGCGGTATCGTCACCACCCTGGCGGATATAAGCACGCTGAAACATCGGGAACTCGAGCTCGCCGATCTTGTCTCGCGACTTGAAATCGCCCGCGATCAGGCGACCGAGGCAAATCGAACCAAGAGTGCCTTCCTTGCCAATATGAGCCACGAACTTCGCACGCCGCTTAACGCCATCATTGGTTATAGCGAGATCCTAAAGGAAGAGGCAGAGGAGCAGGGACACTCCCGGTTCCTCCCCGATCTGGAGAAGATCGAGGGGGCCGGCCGGCACCTCCTCACCGTGATCAACGATATCCTCGATCTGTCCAAGATCGAGGCCGGAAAGGTGGATGTCTATTTGGAGGACATCGACCTCGCTGCCATGATTGGCGAGGTCCAGTCGATCATCCGGCCCCTGGTGGCAAAGAACAACAATCAGATGGAGGTCATCTGTCCGGCGGATATCGGGCGGATGCGTTCCGACCTGACCAAGGTCAAGCAGAGCCTGCTGAACTTGCTGAGCAACAGCAGCAAATTCACCTCCAATGGCAAGCTGATTCTCGAGGTCTCGAGATTGCCGACTCCGACGGGCGGGGCCGTCAGATTCCGGGTCACCGATACCGGCATCGGTATGACTCAGGGGCAGATCGCGAAGCTGTTTCAGGCTTTCACGCAGGCTGACACGGCAACGACCAAGCGCTTCGGCGGCACGGGCCTGGGGCTGGCGATTACCAAGCATTTCTGCGTCATCTTGGCCGGCGATATCAGCGTCGAGAGCGAACCGGGCAAGGGATCGACGTTTATCATTACGTTGCCTGATAGGACCAATGCGATCTCGACGCCGGCAGCGCCACCGCGCGTCTCGGATGTCGCGGAAGGAGCTTCGACCGTTCTGGTCGTCGATGACGATCCGGCGGTATTGGACCTGCTAAGCATCACCCTCGGCAAAGAGGGTTTTCGGGTCATTCATGCGCGCACGGGGGAAGAGGCCCTGGCGCAGGCGCGCGCGCATCGGCCCCAGGCGATCACGCTCGACATCCTTATGCCTCGAATGGATGGCTGGGCGGTTCTGGTTGCCTTGAAGTCCGACCCGGATCTCCGTGACATCCCGGTCGTGATTGTGACAATGCTGATGGATCGCGGCATGGCTTTTACACTTGGCGCCGCAGACTTCATGACCAAACCGGTCGACCGCGCCAGCCTGACGGCAATGCTGCGCCGGTACTGTTCTGGCGCGGGCGCTGGTCTGGTTCTGCTCGTTGAAGACGATGCCTCGACCCGTGAGGCCACGCGTCGCGTTCTGGAAAGGCTGGGGTTCGCTGCCGGCGAAGCCGCGAATGGGGTGGAGGGTTTGCGTTGGCTCGACAGCCATTCGCCACCTGCACTGATCCTGCTTGACCTGATGATGCCGGAAATGGACGGGTTCGCCTTTCTCGAAGCCATCCAGAAACATCCAACGCTACGGAACATACCAGTCGTGGTCTTGACGGCCAAACAGCTGACGGCCGAGGAGAAGCAAGTGCTTTCCGGCGGGACGGAACAGATCCTGGCAAAGGAAGCAACGTCCAATATTGATTTGGCGGAGGCGATTCGACGAAGCGTTCGGCGGCACGCGGCAGCGGGGAGCAATGCTTGATTCGAGATGGTCCGGCGAGGTGAGGCAAAAATGTCGAAAATCCTTTTGGTTGAAGACAATGAGATGAACCGGGACATGCTGTCGCGCCGATTGATCCGAAAGGGCTATGAGGTTGTCATGGCATTCGACGGGGAACAAGCCGTCGAGATGGCGGCCTCGCAGAACCCCGATCTTATTCTCATGGACATGAGCCTGCCGGGCCTCGATGGCTGGGAGGCTACGCGTCAGATTAAGGCGGCGGTTGCAACCCGGACGATCCCGGTGATCGCGCTCACGGCCCATGCGATGTCGGATGATCGCGAGAAGGCGCTCGATGCCGGTTGCGACGATTACGATACCAAGCCAATCGACTTTCCGCGCCTCCTCGAAAAAATGTCGGCTGCACTCGACCGAAGAAGCACCTGAAGCCGCTGGTCTCCGGTATCGGCAGGAGGACACGAAAGCAAGCATGCCTGCAGCGTCCGAGTCGCATTCGAATCGGCGGCTGAAGCGCGCTCTGCTCGCCCATGTCCGCCAGGACTTTAGCGCGCCGGTTGGCGCGATCGTCGGGTTTGCGGAGATCCTTTTGGAGGATGCGCCGCGGCACGGCCTCGATCGTTTCGGGCCGGATCTGGCGCGGATTCGTCAGGCTGGCGTCGCGCTCCAGCAATTGATCGATGGTTTGATTGATCCGGGCTGTGTTGCTCAGCGCGCCGCTGACGGCGACTACGAAACCTTCGTCAGCAAACTCCGCCACGATCTCCGAACGCCCATGAATGCGGTTAAGGGCTATGGCGAGATGCTGCTGGAGGACGCACTGGCGGCGCATGTCCCCGTCTTTGTCCGTGACCTCCAGAATATGCTCGGCGCGGCGAAGCGCCTGCTTGCCCGCATCGATTCGCTGGTCGACTTCGCAGGCGCGGACATGGTTGCAGATCGGGAAGCGCCGGCTCAGCTGCTCGATCGACTTTCGCATGTGATCCGTCCCCTGCCGGACGGAGGCACCGCCGCCAAGCAGACAGAGCCCTCCCGCATACTCGTTGTCGACGACCACCGATCCAATCGTGACCTGCTTGCCCGGCGCCTGACGCGCGATGGCCACGAAGTCGTAACCGCAGAGGATGGCGCCACTGCCCTCAAACTTGTCGAGGAAAACGCTTTCGATCTGGTTCTCCTGGACCTGCTGATGCCGCGCATGAGCGGTTACGAGGTCCTCTGCCGGTTGAAGAGCGACCCGCGGCATAGCGAGCTCCCCGTGATCATGATTTCTGCCCTCGACGAGATTGACAGCGTAGTTCGTTGCATTGAGGTCGGTGCCGAGGACTATTTGCCGAAACCCTTCGATCCGGTGCTGCTTCGTGCGCGCTTGAATAGTTGTCTGGAACGCAAGCGGCTTCGCGACCGGGAGAGGGTCATTGCCCAACAACTACGCGTTGAAAAAGAAAAATCCGAGGTTTTGCTGCTCAACGTTCTGCCAAAGGCGATTGTGACACGCCTGCAGCTCGGAGAGAACGCAATCGCCGATCACGTTCCCGATGTGGCTATCCTGTTTGCCGATCTGGTGGGCTTTACCAGACTATCGGCGCGTCTCACGGCGGCGCGTTTGGTCGAGTTGCTGAACCTGTTGTTCACTGACTTTGATCGGTTGACGATTCAATTCGGCCTGGAGAAGATCAAGACCATCGGCGATGCCTATATGGTCGCCGGCGGTCTGCTCGAGATTCGCGGGAATCATCTTGCAGCCGTTGCTGACATGGGTCTGGCGATTCTGGAATCCGTGCATTTGGCGAGCCGACGCCTCGACGAACCGCTGCAGATCCGGGTCGGCGTGCACGTTGGTCCCGTCGTTGCTGGCATCATCGGCACACACAAGTTCATTTACGACATTTGGGGTGACACGGTTAACACGGCGAGTCGCCTGGAGGCGAATGGCGTCGCCGACGTGGTGAATGTCTCTGGGGAGGTCTATCGCCGTCTTCAGGATGACTTTGCCTTCGAACCCGGCGGCATGGTGAATCTTAAGGGCAAAGGGCCGACCGACGTCTATTTCCTGCGGCAGCGCCGCGTAGCCGCGCCCGGCGGCCAGCCGCCTTAGCAATGGGGTCGAGTGTCCGCTTTGAGCGAGGCAACGTAGCTCAGCCGTGAGGCCGTCGACCGGAAAAGCAGCCGCCCCACCACCTTTCCATACAAGCGCTTGCGCCAGCCGAAGCGCCGTGAGATACCCGGCCAAACGCGGTTGGCGTAGAGGAAACTATTCCTACCATCCAGATCATCGGCGTTTGCATCGTTATCCTCCTGGCGATTGGCCCGATGGGGGTGGCGGTGGCGCGCGGTCGAGCAGGCCATCTGTTCATCTATCCAATCTCCTTCCTCGCCTCGGCTGCCATCGCGCTGACGGCCGGCGCCTCGTTGCTCCATCCGCCCATCGACGCGCCGAGTGCCATTCTGCCCATCGGCCTGCCCTGGCTCGAAGCGCATTTTCGCATCGATGCGCTCTCGGCCTATTTTCTCGTCGTCGTCAATATATTGGCGGCGATCGTCGCGATCTTCGCCGTCGGCTATGGCCGCCATGAGGAAGAGCCGCATCGCGTCCTGCCCATCTATCCGGTGTTCGTCGCCGGCATGAATCTCGTCCTGCTGTCGGACGACGCCTTCTCGTTCCTTGTCGCCTGGGAGTTCATGTCGCTCTCCTCCTGGCTGCTGGTTCTGGCAACCCAGCGCGAGCCGGGAACCTCGCAAGCCGCAGCCGCATATGTCTACCTCGTCATGGCGGCAATCGGCGGCATCGCCCTGCTGCTGGCCTTCGGCGTTCTGGCCGGCGTCGCCGGCGACTACAGTTTCGCCGCCATTCGAACGGCCAGCCGCGGCCAGGCGGCGACGGCGGCCGCCATACTTCTGACCCTGCTCGGCGCGGGATCGAAGGCCGGGCTGGTGCCGCTGCATGCATGGCTACCCTTGGCCCACCCTGCCGCGCCAAGCCATGTCTCCGCGCTCATGAGCGGCGCCATGACCAAGGTCGCCCTCTACGCCATCCTGCGCGTCCTGTTCGATCTGACGGTCGGAGCCCCGGGCGAGCCATCCGGCGGGGCAGGTTGGTGGCCGGGGCTGATCCTTATCTTTCTGGGTGGGCTCTCCGCCGTGATGGGCGCGCTCTATGCCTTGCTGGAAAGCGACCTGAAAAAACTGCTCGCCTATTCCACCGTCGAGAATGTCGGCATCGTCGCTCTGGGCCTTGGCCTCGCCCTGGTGTTCCGCGCGAGCGGACTCGCCGGCTTGGCGACGCTCGCCCTGGGGGCGGCCTTGCTTCATGCCTTCAACCACGCGCTGCTCAAGGGGCTGCTGTTTTGCGGCGCGGGCGCCGTCATCGAGGCGACGGGCGAGCGCGACATCGAGCGGCTGGGCGGGCTCATCCGCCGCCTGCCGGCAACTTCGGCCTGCTTCCTGATCGGCGCGGCGGGCCTGTCGGCGCTGCCGCCGCTGAACGGTTTCGTTTCCGAATGGCTGACCTTTCAGGCCATCCTGGGGGGCACCCAGTTATCGCTGTGGGAGTTGAAGTTCGCCGTCGTCGTCGCCGGCGCCGTGCTGGCCTTGGCGGCCGCGCTTGCGGCCGCGGTCTTCCTGCGCGCCTTCGGCATCGGATTTCTCGGCCGGCCGCGCAGCGCCGCCGCCGCGGTGGCAATCGAGGGCGCGCCGTCCATGCGTGTCGCGCTATGTCTGTTCGCGGCCCTCTGCTTTCTGCTGGGTGCCGTGCCCCTGCTCGTGCTCCGGCTTGCCGATCCCGTCTCGCAGCGGCTTTTCGCCCAGCCGCTGGCGCTTAGCGCCGGCTCGACCTGGCTCTGGCTCGTGCCCTTCTCGACCGGAGTCAGCAGCTATAGCGGCGTGGTCCTGCTGGCGGCGCTGGTGGGCCTCGCCTTCGTGGTGATCCTCGCGGTCCACCATTTCGCCGGTCGACGCCTGCGAAGGGGGCCGGCCTGGGATTGCGGCTTTCCCGATCCGCGGCCGGAAACGCAATACAGCGCCAGCAGTTTTGCCCAGCCGCTTCGCCGGGTCTTCGGCACGTCGCTGTTCCGGGTACGTGAACATGTGGACATGGCCGCGCCCGGCGAAATGGCAGCCTCGCGTCTTCTCGTCGTCACCCGCGATCTCGCCTGGGACTGGCTCTACCGGCCGATCGCCTTTGCCGTCGATGGATTGGCGAGCCGCTTGAACCTCCTGCAGTTCCTCACCATTCGACGTTATCTCAGCCTGATGTTCATGGCGCTCGCTTTGTTGCTCATCGTCGTGGCGGTGTTGCAATGAATGGCGCGGGATTGCAGCTTCTCCAGTTCCTTCTCGTGCTGCTGCTGGCGCCTGGGTTGACCGGTTTGGTCCGTAAGACCAAGGCACGATTGACGGGACGGCGCGGGCCCGGCCTGTTGCAGCCCTATCGCGACCTCATCCGCCTGCTGCGCAAGGAAGCGGTGATAGCGGAGAACGCCTCATGGCTGTTCCGCTTCGCCCCCTATCTGACCTTCACCGCGCTCTGGCTCGCCGCGGCACTGATCCCCACATTCGCGCAGCGCCTGCCGCTGTCGCCCATCGCCGATCTTATCGCGCTCGTCGCGCTTATCGGCTTAGGCCGCTTTGCCATGGCGCTCGCCGGGCTCGACATCGGCACCGCCTTCGGGGGCATCGGATCCAGCCGCGAGGTGATGGTCGCAGCCTTGGCGGAACCCGCCATGCTGCTGGTGATATTCACCCTCGCCTTGCTGCTCGGCACGACCTCGCTGCCGGATATCGCAGGATACCTCGCCACCACCAATGTCGGCCTGCGCGTGTCGCTGGGCCTCGGGCTTGTCGCCCTTGTCATCGTGGCGATCGCCGAGAATGCCCGCGTCCCGGTCGACAATCCGGCGACCCATCTCGAACTCACCATGATCCACGAAGCGATGATCCTGGAATATTCCGGCCGTCATCTGGCGATGATGGAAGCAGCATCGATGGTGAAGCTGCTGCTCTTCGTCTCGCTCATCGCCTGCTTGTTCGCGCCCTGGGGCATGGCGCTGGGCGAGCCGACGGCGGCGAGCGCCGCCATCGGCATCGCCGTCTATATCGGCAAGCTGATTCTGGCCGGGCTCGTGCTCGCGCTGTTCGAAACCTCGATCGCCAAAATGCGTGTCTTCCGCGTGGGCGAGTTCCTGGCGACCGCCTTGCTGCTCGGCTTGCTCGCTGTCGTTTTCCTGTTCGTTTCCAAAGGTTTATAATGGGAAACTTACCCTACGACGTAGCCCATTTGCTCGGCACGTCGGTCCTGGTGCTGAGCTTCGGCTTGCTGTTCCAGCGCCGCATTTTGGGCGTGTTGAACATCTTTGGCGTGCAGGCGGGATTTCTTGCCGCCGCCGCTGCTTGGCAGGCCCATATCCAGCACGCCCCTCATCTCTATATCACCGCCGCCATCGCGCTGGTCTTCAAGGCAATCGTCATTCCCCTGGCCTTGCGCCGCATCGTCTTCCGCCTGCGCATTCATCGCACGGTGGAGACGGTGCTGGGCGTCGGCCCGACCATGATCGCGGGCGTCGGCCTCGTCGGCCTCTCCGTCATCCTGGTGTTGCCTTTGACCCATCAATCCGTCGCCCTGACGCGCGACGATCTGGCGCTTGCCCTCTCCATCGTCCTGCTCGGCCTGCTGATGATGATCACCCGGCGCAACGCGGTCACGCAGGTCGTCGGATTCATGTCGCTTGAAAACGGCCTGATCCTGGCCGCCGTGGGCGTTGCGGGCATGCCTCTGGTGGTCGAGATGAGCGTCGCCTTCTCCGTCATGGTCGCTTTCATCATCTTCGGCATCTTCTTCTTCCACATCCGCGACCGCTTCGACACGCTCGATCTCCAATCGCTCGAATCCTTCCGCGGCGAGCGGTCGTGATGCAGGACCTGAACCCGGTCTATTTCGTCCTCGGCTCGCCCCTTCTGGCGGCGGCCGTTCTGGCCCTGATTCCGGGCCGCTGGCAGATCCAGGCCTCCCGACTGAACGCGCTCGCCGCTCTCGCCACGCTCGGCGCCGGTTGCAGCCTGTTCGCCATCCGTCCTCGGCCGACGAATTTCATCTTCATCGACGACTTCAACATCTATCTGGTCGTCCTGACCGCCTTCGTGGGATTCACCACCAGCGTCTTCAGCGCCAGCTACATTCGCCACGAGCTGGAAACCGGCCGGCTCGACGGGGCCAAGCTGCGCTTCTATCACGCCATGTATCAGGCCTTTCTTTTCACCATGCTGCTGGCCCTGGTGGCGAACAATCTGGGCGTCATGTGGGTGGCGGTCGAGGGCGCCACCTTGACCACCGCGCTGATGATCTCGCTCTACCGGACGCGCGAGGCGATCGAAGCGGCCTGGAAATATTTCATCCTCTGCGGGGTCGGCATCGCGCTCGCGCTCTTCGGCACCATCCTCATGTATCTGGCGGCGCAGCCCGTGATGGGAAGCGGGCTCGAGGCCATGGCCTGGGCCTCCATCATCGGCCATGTCGGCGCCTTCGACCCGGCCATCCTCAATCTCGCCTTCGTCTTTCTGCTGGTCGGTTATGGAACCAAGGTCGGCCTGGCGCCGCTTCATGCTTGGCTCCCCGACGCTCATGCCGAAGGCCCCACGCCCATCTCGGCCGTGCTTTCGGGCCTGTTGCTCAACGTGGCGCTCTACGCCGTGCTGCGCTTTAAGATGCTGCTGGCGGGGAACAGCGGCGCGCTGGCGCCCGGACCCTTGATGATCACCATGGGCCTGTCCTCTCTGCTGCTCGCCTCCTTCATGCTCTATCGCCGGCGCGACATCAAACGCCTGTTCGCCTATTCCTCCATCGAGCATATGGGGATCATCACATTCGCCTTCGGCCTGGGCGGGCCGCTTGCCAATTTCGCCGGGCTTCTGCACATGACCATGCACAGCCTGGCCAAATCCGGCATTTTCTTCGCCGTCGGCCATATCGCCCAGGTGAAGGATACTCAGAAGATCGCCGACATCCGCGGCCTGACGACCGGCCATCCGGCGCTCGGCTGGGGCTTCCTCATAGCCGTGGTCGCCATCGCAGGATTGCCGCCCTTCGGCATTTTCATGAGCGAATTCCTGGTCGCCACATCCACCATCGCCCATCAGCCCTGGTTGGCACTGCCGCTGGTGATCGGCCTGCTGGTCTCATTCGGCGCGCTCATTCTGCGCCTTCAGGGCATGGCCTTCGGCGCGCCCTCGCCCCAGCCCCACAAGCCGGTGAGTGCCAGCCTCGTTCCTCTCTGGGCCCATTTGTCGCTGGTGCTGCTGGCGGGATTGCACCTGCCCGCTGCCCTCGTCCAGTGGTTCCAGAGCGTGGCAAGGATTCTGGGATAGACCGATGAACCAGGACCTCGCATCCCTTCTCGCTGGTCTGGCACCCAAGGTCGCGGGCCATCGGCCCTGGCCGCGGCATATCCTGGATCGCAAAGGCTGGCTGGATCTCCTCGGCCAATTGGAGGGCGCGGACTACCCACTGCTCGGGTTGTGGGGCGACAGCGACATGGTGCATCTGGCGTTGCGCGATGGCCCATCCGCCGCAGTGGCCAGCCTGCCCTGCCCGGATCGGCGATATCCCGCCGTCTCGCCCTGTCGGCCGGCCGCCGCCCGCCTCGAGCGCGTAGCGCGCGACCTCTTCGGGCTGGAGGCCGAAGGTGCTGCCGATGTCCGGCCCTGGCTCGATCATGGGCGGTGGCCGCGCCGCCGGCCGAAGGGCGCCGAACCAGGGATCGTCACCGCCACGGCCTATGAATTCCTCCCAGCCGAGGCCCAAGGCGCGGTGCTGCACCAGATTCCCGTCGGCCCGATTCACGCCGGCATCATCGAGCCCGGCCATTTCCGCTTCCACGTCAACGGCGAGACCGTGGTGCGACTGGAGGCACGGCTCGGCTTTACCCACAAGGGCATCGAATCGAAGATGGCGGACAAGACTCCGGCGGAGGCCGCGCGTCTGGCATCCCGGATTTCCGGCGACAGCGCGGTCGGCCACTCCCTCGCCTTCGCGCACGCCGTCGAGGCCGCGCTTGAGGTTGTCGCGCCGCCGCGTGCTCATTTTCTGCGCGCCCTGATGGCAGAGCTGGAGCGGCTGGCCAATCATTTCGGCGACATCGGTGCGATCTGCAACGACGCCACATTTCCCCTGCTGCTCGCCCATTTCTCCGCCTTGCGCGAGCAGGTGTTGCGCGCGGCGCAATCCTGCTTCGGTCATCGCCTGATGATGGATTGCATCGTGCCGGGTGGCGTCGCGGTGGATCTCAACGCGGCGGGTACCGGGCAACTTGCCGAGCTTGTTCGCGACTTGCGCCCGCGGCTGGCCGAACTTGTCCGCGTCTACGACAGCAAATCCTCGCTGCTGGACCGCATGGTTTTGACCGGTATCGTCAAAACGGAATTGGTTCATCGCTTCGGGGCCGGGGGCTATATCGGCCGCGCTTCGGGGAACGGTCACGACGCGCGGCGCAACCCGGGCTATCCACCCTATGGCGATTTGGAATTTCGCGTGCCCGTGCTGACCGAAGGCGACGTGAACGCCCGGGTCCAGATTCGCGCCCAAGAAGCCGCTTCGAGCCTCGATCTG
>Ga0137404_10003129_pt1 | contig 11028 bp, 10 predicted proteins | sample CZOMad2_1_16fung_FD_108285 | JGI IMG/M metagenome (GOLD analysis project Ga0137404, IMG submission 108285) | Vadose zone soil fungal communities from Angelo Coast Range Reserve, California, USA - CZOMad2_1_16fungal (Illumina Assembly) | ecosystem: Environmental > Terrestrial > Soil > Vadose...
CGGTCGAGGGCACGGGAGCCAAACGCGATGTCGATCTCGCCGTCGGCAATCGGCTCGATTACCTTTGGCGTCTCCTCCAAGGGCGTCGAAAGATCGGCATCGAAGAAAAGAGCGATCGGTTTTTGCGCCGCCAATAATCCCGAACGCACGGCGGCGCCTTTGCCGCGATTTGGAAAATTCTCGAGCAAACGCGTTTCAATCTTTGCCGTCTCTAAGACTTCCCGTGCGATTGGCGACGTTGCGTCGGTCGATCCATCATTCACCAGGATTAATTCGCTCTCGGGGCTGGCGTTGCGAAGATAATCCAGCGTCAGACGCAACGTTTCATCGATGCGCGAGGCCTCGTTGAAAGCAGGAATGACAGCAGAAAACGCGGGCAACACAGTCATGAAATTGTAGAAGGGCTCGCTGCAGCAAACGCCTTTCGACCAGAACGACGGCTACTTGTAAATCTCCACCACGAATTTGCCGTTCGGATCGACATATCCTCGGTACATTCCAGCGGTGTTAAACGGCAAGACGATGTTGCCCTGGCGGTCGATCGCGATCAAACCCCCCGTGCCGCCGAGCTTGGCCACTTTATCCAGAACGGCCTGCGCAGCCTCCTTAAGTGACATTCCGCGATATTCCATCAGGGCCGAAATATCGTGTCCGACGGTTGCGCGAATAAAATACTCTCCATCACCCGTAGCGGAGACAGCGCATGTTGCGTTGTTCGCGTAGGTGCCCGCCCCGATGACCGGTGAATCGCCCACTCGTCCGGCGCGCTTGTTAGTTGTTCCGCCGGTCGAAGTGGCCGCGGCGAGATTGCCGTTTTTATCGAGTGCGACTGCACCGACAGTGCCATGTCGATCTTGTTCGGAGATGATAAATTTCTTACCGCCCGATCCGCCGTTTTTCTCTGCCGCTTTCACCTTTTCCAAAGCATCCCAACGTTCCTTGGTATAAAAATATTTTTGCTCGACAAAATCCACTCCGTTTTCCTTCGCAAATGCTTCCGCACCTTCGCCGACCATCATCACGTGTCCGGATTTTTCCATGACTAATCGGGCCAGGCTCACCGGATTTTTGATGTGCTCTAAACACGCAACGGCACCGGCCCTGAGCGTTTTGCCGTCCATAATAGCGGCATCGAGTTCATTTGTTTCAATATTTGTAAAGACGGCGCCACGGCCTGCGTTGAAGCTTGGATCATCCTCGAGCACGCGAACGGCGGCCTCCGTCGCGTCGAGGCTCGAGCCGCCGCGCTTAAGAATTTCGCAACCCGCCGAAAGCGAGCGCGCAATTCCCGCACGATATTCGCGCTCACGTTCAGGCGTCATTTTGCTGCGCTCGATCGTTCCAGCGCCTCCGTGTATCACGAGTCCGAAATCTTTCGTTTGCATGTTTAGCAGATCGTCTGGTCGTCCTTCGCTCGGAACGTTCGTGCGACCTGCTTGTTCCTGAGCGAGCGCTGACGCCCCGGCACTAAATATCGCGACGGCAAAGAAGCAATTCGCCGCGCGAGACAATTTCACATTATGCTGGACCAAATCGGAAGGCAGACGGCAATTCTAACGTCCGAGATGGCGTTGTGTCGAGAGCCTTCATGCGGGAGTAAAGACATTAAACTGCAAGATGATTAATGACGTCCTATGCCTTCGCAGCGCTGCTTCCGTGCTAAACGCTTCAACTTTCTCCTTTTCCCAATCATTAACTGGGGCAACTTCCCGTGGACATGCCCGGCACCCAACGAAACGCTGCGCAAACTGAAACGCTTCCGACGAATCCGATTGTGGTCGTGCAAGACATCGGCCAAATGGGTCGCAATTTCTTCCGCGAAGTCGGCAGCATATTCTGGTTCATTGCGCACACTTTTGAAGAAACAATCGAGCGCCTTCGCCGCGGGCGCGTGCCGTTTCGTGCGGTCAGTTTTTTTCGGCACACCGAGCGTGCAGGTGTTGACTCGGTCCCGCTGGTCGGACTTGTTTCGTTTTTTCTCGGCCTAACAATGGCGTTGTTAACGGGTTACCAGCTCCAGCGATTCGGGACCGAGCGTCTCATCCCCGGTTTGGTGGCGATCAGTTTTACGCGGGAACTTGGCCCGCTTCTCACCGGCATTATGCTGGCGGCGCGGATCGGTGCGGCGTTCACGGCTGAATTGGGCACGATGCAGGTCTCGGAAGAGGTCGAGGCGATTGAGGCGATGGGAATCGGGCCGCTCCGGTTTCTTGTCGCGCCGAGGATGCTGGCATTGTTTTTCCTAATGCCTTGTCTCTCCACCGTCTCCAACATCTCAGCGATTTTTGCAAGCAGCCTGATTTCTCGTGCTTATTTTAGTATCGCCTTTCCCTATTTTCTCGATCTCGTAAAGGACGCCTTACTCATCCGCGACATCATCACCGGTGTGCTCAAAAGCTTGATGTTCGGCCTGCTCATCAGCGCAATCGCATGCTACCGGGGATTGACAGTGAAAGGTGGCGCCGCTGGCGTCGGTACCGCCACAACTTCGAGCGTCGTCACCGCGATCACCGTTGTGATCGGTGTCGATACGCTCTACAACATTGTTTACACAACGTTTTTTCCCACATGAACGCAGCGAACTCCCATATCGTCGAGCTGCGCGACGTGCACATGCAGTTCGAGGAGAAAAACGTGCTCGATGGACTTTCGCTTAAGGTTCAGCCGAAGGATCGCCTTGTCATTATGGGTCAAACCGGCAGCGGGAAAAGCACGATTCTACGTCTCATCCTCGGGACTCTCCGCCCGGACTCCGGTTCCATCTTTTTTAAACAATTTGAAATTGCGCGGCTGCGTCGCCGAAAATTGCAGCAAGTGCGTCAACACATCGGCATGGTTTATCAATACTCCGCGCTGCTCAGCTCGCGCAATGTTCGCGACAATGTCGCCCTTCCGCTGGAAGAGATTACCGATAAATCGCGCAAAGAAATCGACCAGATTGTCGATCAAAAGCTCGAGCTCGTCGGGATGCAGGACGCAAAGGATCTGCTGCCTTCGGAGCTAAGCGGCGGCATGAGAAAACGCGTCAGCCTGGCGCGCGCGCTCGCCCTGGAGCCGGAACTAATCCTGCTCGATGAGCCCTCGGCTGGTCTCGATCCGGTCATTGCTTCGGTGATTGACGAATTAATCATCAGTTTGAGTGAAAAATCAAAAGTAACGTCGATCACGGTAACACACGAAATGGACAGCGCGTTTCACATCGGAACGCGAATGGCGATGCTGTATCAAGGGAAAATTATTGAAACCGCTGAACCGGAACAATTCAAAAAATCGAAAAATCCCGTGGTCGCTCAGTTCTTGAGCGGAAGCACAGAAGGCCCCATTCTGAAAGACAGCCGAGATGCAATTGCAAAGAAATGAAATAATGACCGGTCTCCTGGTGATCGGCACAGTCGCCGTGTTGGCCTTTGTTCTCGTCCTGCTGGGTGCCCCTGGGCTTTTCCGGCCGCTCGTTACCTACAAAATCTATTTCGATAACGCGGCCGGGATCAAAATAGGCGCGCCGGTTATGTTGGCAGGCCGAAAAATTGGACAAGTTCAGAAATTATTTTCGCCAGTCTCACGCGACGAAGATGAGCGCGCGCAAAAGGCGGACGCCGAATTGCGTCCGCCCGAGGCGGGCGCGACACCAACGCCCACGCCCACCGAGGGCAACCCAAACAAACCGAAATATGAAGTGCGAATCGAGGTGCAGGTGGATAAGAATGCAATGGTTTATCGCGATGCGCACGCGCGGCTGATGCAACTAGGATTGCTCGGTGACATGGCGATCGACATGACCCAAGGGACCCAAAGCTCGGGCCGCGCGAAAGATGGTGAAATGTTCCCGGGCGAACGTGTCCCAGATTTTGGTGAAGCCGCAGCCAAGATGCTCGAAGTGATCAAGCCGGTGGCGACCGAAGCTACTTCCACCATGAAGGAACTCCAGACCACGGCGCAAAATCTTAGCCGGATCACCGATGAAAATTCCGAACTGAACCTCGCGCTCGGCGAGTTTAAAACGTTCGGCGAGCATCTTGTCGATTTAAGCGCGCCCGACAGCGCACTGTCACATTCGCTTACTAACATCGAAAAGATCAGCACCAGCCTTTCGGAAAACAACAACATCGAGATCACACTGCAAAACGTCCGAACGTCGTCAGAAAAACTAAAAGCTACCGTTGCCGACCTCGGTCCGGCCGGTGAGAACATCAAGCAATTCAGCGAGACAATAAAAACTCAGCCGTGGCGTTTGATCTGGCCGACAACGAAAAAATATCCGGACGAGGAACGGCAAACCGCGTCGGCGGCGAGGCAGACAATCAACGTCCGCAAGAGCACAAAGGCAAGGCCAAGCGCCACTCCGAAGGGGCGCAGCGCTTCCCGCGAATAAGTATTGGTGTTTGTCAGACAGCTCTGTTTCGCAGGCCGTTTTGCAAAATCTTTAGCACTGCCCTTTGTGCCGAGGCAAGATCCCTACCTTCTTTTTCGAATTCTTCCTCTGCGTTTGCCTTGAAACCATTGATAGAATTTCCGTCGAGATAAGCATCGAGCACTGCGGGGTGAATGTAACATCGCCGGCAAACCGTAGGGGTGTTGCCAAGAACTTTTGCGACCGCCTCAATTGCGTTTTTAACGTTGGCTTTGGCCTGCTTCCTTGTTTCAAACGCGCCGGCCGTACTAAGCGCTACCGCGGCGAGTACTGTTCCCGCCCAGGTGCGAAAATCTTTCGCCGTAAAATCTTCGCCTGCGATCTCGCGCAGATACTCATTTACATCCTGCGAAGTGATGTCGTGCAGCGCGCCCTCGCCATTAACGTATTGAAACAAGTCCTGTCCCGGCAAATCCTGCAGCTTCGATACGATCCTTGCCATCCGGCGATCGGTTATGTCAATTTCGTGCTGACGCCCGCTCTTGCCACGAAAACGAAAACGCATTTTCGACCCTTTCACGTCAACATGTCGATCTTGCATGGTGGTGAGACCGAACGATTTGTTTTCGCGTGCGTACTCTTCATTGCCAACGCGAATCAGGCTTTGCTCGAGAAGCTGGACGACCGTCGCCAGCACTTTTTCTCGCGGCAGACCAGGCAGAGCCAGATCTTTCCGCAGGCGTTTTTCAATTTTCGGCAGCGCTTTTCCAAAACTAGCCAGCCGCGCATATTTGTTTGCATCGCGCATCTCGCGCCAACGATCGTGGTAACGATATTGTTTCCGCCTACGGGCGTCGCGTCCGGTAGCTTGGACGTGTCCATTTGGTGACCGACAAATCCAGACCTCACTCCAAGCCGGAGGAATGGCCAGCCGTCTAATGCGCAAGAGCCTTTGTTCGTCGCGAATCGGCTTTCTATCCGTATCGAAATATTCGAAACTCTCCCCGTTCACCCTGCGCGTGTAACCGGGTTGAGTGTCGCTTACATAACGCAATCCAGCTTCCTCAGCGGCTTCGATTCGATCGGTGCCATTCTTAGGATCAATAATCTTCCTCTTCTCTTTGTGAACGTTTTTTGCCGAAGCATGCACGTAATTGAATTCGCGAGTCGAAACTGTAACGGCGGTCTGTGACCCTCGATTGAATAGTGGCGACCCCGAGTGCTTTCGGTGTCGCTGCAGATCAAGATCCGTAGCTCTTTGTGAATTTCTTTTTTGACTCAGCCTCGCTCGAAGGCGCAGTCGAGATTGGCTCGGATGCCTTTGGCTCCACGTCAGTAGTTTTTTCCGTTGAGGCAGACTGCTGCTCCGGCTTCGCACCTGGGGCCGGAGTCACGACCCCGGACGTTTTCCGCGCAACTTCGACATACGTCATCTGCAAATTGGAAAGCGCGTTGCGTAGCACTGTGGACTCTTCGCCCGTCAGATTTCCCCGCGTTTTTTCCTGAATCATGGCCAAATGATCGATGAACATTTTTGCCAGTTCCAGATTCACTTCACCTTCGCCGGTTTTTGGATTTGGAATCTGGCCGAGAAACAGAGCTGCATTTTGCGCATGCATCATGACAAACTCGATGAAGCGTTGCGAAAGCTCGCCGCTCTGTACGCTGGTCTGAACTTCAGCCATGGCTCACTTCTGTTTCGCGGCTGGCGAGCCATCTGGCGGTCGCACCGTCGCAAGAACGTAAGGTTGATCGCGAAAATATTTCGCAGCCACGCGCTTTATATCGTCGAGCGAGACTGCTTCGAGGTTGTGTTGAAGCGATTTGTAATAATTGAACCCAAGTCCGTAGAGCTCATCCAGCGCGCACTGATAACCGAACGAATCGTTGCTCTGGTTCGCGATCTCCTGCTGTCCGATCAATTTCTTTTTCGCCCGAGCCAGTTCCTCATTCGTGAGACCGTCGGTCGCGAGTTTGCGGATTTCATCGAGTAATGCTGTTTTTACCGGCTCGATCTTTTGCGGATCGGTTCCGAGATAAAATGCGAAAAGTCCCGGCACCAGCCCCTCCATCTGGCTGGCGCCAACGTAGTAGGCGAGCCCCATCTGTTCGCGAATACGAATGAAAAAGCGCGAGCCGAGATCGCTGCTTGCCTCATCGATTAATTGCAGCGCGTATCGGTCCGGACTGAAAATATCTGCGCCGCGATATCCGACCATGATTATGCCTTGCGCTTTGTCCTTTCGGCTTTCGACCGACTCGGTTTTGCTGAGTGGTGCCGCGGGATGCGCGTCCGTCAAGGCGAGCGCGCCGGGTCTCATGCCACCGAGCGCCTTCTCGAAAAGCTGCCTCACCTCCGCCGCCTTGACATCGCCAAACACGAAAATGACGCCGTTTTTCGCGACCACATAACGATCTCGAAATTCGAGTAGATCTTTCTGGGTCAATCGCTGAACCGAATCAATCGAACCGTTTGCCCGCAACGCGTACGGATGCTGGGTGAAGAGCGCCTGCCGCAAAATGTTTCGCGCCACAGTTGTCATCTGCTCTTCCTCCTGTTTGATCGCGGCGAGCTGGATTTCTTTTTCCCGCGCAATCGCTTTTTCCGGCATGATCGCGTTGAGCAACACATCGGAGAGCAACTCGACGGCTAACTTGACATCGGGCTTGGTCACTTCGAGCGAAACGTTGAAGGTATTGTTACTGGCCTCGCTCGACATGGAGCCGCCGACCGCCTCAATCTCGTTCGCAATCTGCTCCGCTGTGCGTGTTGTGGTTCCTTTCAACAGCGCTTTCGCCATTAAGCGCGTAACGCCATTTGTTTGCGGCGTCTCCGCGAGAAGGCCGCTGCGAAAAACTGCGCCCACCGCGACCAGCGGCAGACGCGCATCTTCCCGCACCAGAAGTCGCAATCCGTTTGATAGCTCGAATTTCTGAACTTCGCCCGCGCTAATTGGCTTCGCGGTCCCGGCTTTTGGCAGCAGCGAACCTTTGGGATTCAACGATATGACGGTGAGGTTTTCGTTCGTCAGGTAATGGGCTGCGACTCGCTTAATGTCATCGAGCGTCACCTTCTGGACGGCGTCGAGGTAATCCCGGCTGAAATTGAGATTGCGCGTGAGCAACCAATTCGAGCCGATATCCGAAGCCTGGCCGCGCATCGTCGTAAGCGCGCCGAGATGATGACTGAGCGATATTTTTTTTGCCTTTTTCAATTCCTCTGCCGTGATACCGGCCTGCTTCACCTGGTCGAGAATATGCAACACCAATTGCTCCGCTGCTTCGCGTTTCTTTGGATCGAGAGTGGCATCGATGCCAAACAAGCCCGGATCGCCGGGCGTGTAGGAGAATGCCGATATCCGGTAGGCCAGACCCGCCTCCTCCCGCACGCGCCGGTACAAGCGTGAACTGCGCCCATCGCCTAGAATGGTCGAGAGAAGATCGAGTGCGGGGACGTCTGGATTCGTCACCTCCGGGATGTGCCAGGCGAGCGAGAGGTGCGTCAGTTCAGTGGCAAATTCCCGGTCAACTTCCCGGCGGCCCAATTGCGGCGGTTCCTCAGGAATGAAGATCGGCTTGAGTGATTTCTCCGGATACGCCTTGAAAAATTCGGTGAGCTGCTGACGCACTTTGGCTACATCGACATCTCCGACCACAACAAAGGTGAGATTATTCGGAACGTAGCGCGTTTTGTAATACTGCATCACCTGGTCCTGGGTGAGCTGGTTGTAAATTTCTATGTCGCCGATCACCGGAAAGTGGTACGGATGTCGCTGGTAAGCCGTGGCAAAAAGAAGCAGCCCGGTCACGCGGTCGGGGTCATCTAAACCCATGGCGAACTCGCGCCGAATCACTTCCTGTTCTTTCATGTACTCCTCCGGCGGCAGAGTTGAGTTCATCATCGCATCAGCCAAGACGTCGAGCGCAGTAGCGACGCCGTCCTTCGGCACGTCGATCCAAAAAACCGTGCGATCGAATGATGTGTAAGCGTTGATGTAACCGCCGACATCCTGTATTTTTTGCGCAATCACATTGGTCGATCGCGTCTTTGTGCCTTTGAAGAGCATGTGCTCGAGAATGTGAGACAAGCCGGCACCGAGATGTTCGTCCTCGTCGATGCTGCCCGTGGCGCACCACGCCTGCACACTTGCCACCGGGGCGCTGTGATCTTCCTGCACGATTACTGTGAGGCCATTTGCCAGGACCCACTTTTGGGCGGTGCTCGGCGGAAAAGTGATCATCGTCAAATCGTTGGTCGGTGCTGCTTTCAGATTGGCAGAACTAAACATACTCGCGACGACAAGCGCCAAGCCCGGCGCAAATCGGATCATACGGATTTTGGCACTGGCAATTCTGGCGAAGGCCTCACGGCCGTCGGTTTCGCTGGCGCGAACGGTTTCACAAAAGCTTCCTCAAAATCATAGACGTTCTTGAAATCTTCCAGGGAATCTTCCTCTGTCTTCCCGAAAATTCCCGCTTCGATCAAATTGAAAACCATGTGCCCGATATCTTCGCAGCAATGAATCCCCCAGCAGGAAAATACCGTTATCACCATCGGCCCGAATTCCTTGAGCGCGTATTGTCGCACGCCGTCGAGCAATTCCGGTCCGGCCACATGACGCACCGTGGCGCCCCTGATTTTCTTCTGCCGCTTGGTCGTAAAATCGAGCGCGTCGCGCAGAAACACGTACGCGTCTCGCTGATAACGCGGGTCACTCGCAACAATCGAATCAAGAGCTTCGGCAAAGCCAATTTTTTGCATGAGAATGAAAAAGGCGCGGTTTCATCGCGCCACCTATCTTAATCAGCAACCGTTGAATGAGCAACTGCAGGAAAGATCGGTAATTGCTATTTATCGGACCACAGGGCGAACTCGCCGCCGGGTTCGCGAAAATGAAAGCGCCACCCGGCGGTAAATTCAAAAACCTCGCGCGTGATCTCTTCGCCGGGTTACTTGAGCTGAGTCGGGATTTTTTCCAGTTCCGGAAGATAGGAAACGATAAGACTCCCCGCCTCGACGCCCGCAGTTTTTTCCGAAGCGAAAAAGCCGCCAGCCATCTCGATGTAATCGCTGGTGTGACTGGGTGATTCGTGGATACGACTAATCATCGAGTTGTTCCGCGACCGAATCGAGATAGACCGAAAGCGCGTCGCGCCGCCGCGGCGCAGGTATTTGCGATTCACCCACGGCTCTGAGATAATCGACGAACACTCCGCTGCCAGTCTTTGATTGGGTCGCTTCGAACCAGTTCATGTAATCATCGATGTCGCTCATGCGTGCCGCAAGCGTTGTGCGCGTCGCCTGCACACGCACCAGACGCTCAGCCACTCTCTTCCTTTTTCCACGCGCGAGCAGCGCGGCGATTTGCTGATATTCCCGCGCAATCGGACGCATGACCGGATTCGCCCGGATTGTGAACAAGCCTAAATTCTCGCTCAGTTCATTGAGAGCGATTTTCTCCACCCCAGAAGGCTTTCTCTGGGAGAGTTCGCTGAGCTCCACTTGCTTGGATGAATTTCCAGTATCTGAGATCTTAACGCGCAGAAATTCGTCAAGGCGTTGCTCGCTTTCGGCGAAAGTGAGCAACTGATAATTTTGCCCGCTACTTGGTCGCGCCAGGGCCGATTGCCAGGTTTTTTCCACATCGTCGCCCAGCGTAGGAAACTGCGCCTTCAGATCAGCAAATGGATCGTTTGAGGAATGCGATAAATTGTCGACGTACCGCGCTAGTCGCGAATGCCCGTCGGTTCCGGCGACAAGCACTCCCAGGAGCGAAAGCGAGTAGGCGCGATAAAGCAGGCGGCCGGGTGAATCGAGAAGCGCTGGGCGTTGCCGAAGAAATTCTTCAAGCGACATCTCTTTGGCCGACACCGAAAGCGCTTCCACAAGCGGCCCAGAGTCCCGCCCCGGCGTGATCGCAAGCACGCTGTCCAGTAGCCAATCCGGGGGCTCGACGAAGGCAGTACCAGGAGCAACGTCAGGTTTGCTTCGGTAAATCATTTCCAATAGAATTGCGCGCAGTAGTTCACGCTCGATCAGTGCGGCGTCGATGCTTTCGCCGATGGTCAAATCGAGCTGGAGCTTTAGGCCAAAACCAGTCTGGCTAAAACGCAACGCGGCCGGGGGAATTTCGGGCAAATTTGCCTGTGCAGACTGCAAATTGACGACTATCGGCGTTTTCCACCTGTCGGGCTGTCGTAACAGCGCGAGCAAATTGGCCTTGGTCTGCTCGGCAAGCTCAGAGACCGCTCCGCGCAGGGCCACATTGGGGGCATAGATGATGAATTGCCGTGAAGGACTTACGCTGCGTGCTAATGGCGCCGCGCGGAGCGATTGGAAGATAAAGGCCGGCAATATCAACATGCAAATAGCGCGACAGGTAGTCTTCATCGGGTGGCTGGCGGATAATAATCGAGGACGAGATGAGCCGGCGAGCACGAACTGCAGAGTGATTTTTCATTGGTCGACGGAAAAATACCGAGACTCTCCCCGTTTTGGAGTGTATAATTCGTAGACAGGGAAATAATCTATGAATTCAAAATCTATACTTTTCTTAAGTTGCTTCACCGCGGCTACGTTGACTGCATCCGCAGTAAGCGCTGCTCCGCACGGCGGCCACGGTGGCGGGCACTTCGCTTCGATGCCAGCGCGTGGCGGGCACACCTTTACTCGCAGC
>Ga0137404_10003131_pt1 | contig 11024 bp, 6 predicted proteins | sample CZOMad2_1_16fung_FD_108285 | JGI IMG/M metagenome (GOLD analysis project Ga0137404, IMG submission 108285) | Vadose zone soil fungal communities from Angelo Coast Range Reserve, California, USA - CZOMad2_1_16fungal (Illumina Assembly) | ecosystem: Environmental > Terrestrial > Soil > Vadose zone...
GAAGTATTGACAGAGTTTCTCGGTATAGAGCTTTTCAAGCCCGTAACCCTCCTCAGGGTCGGCGGGGAATGCGTCTTCCTCCCGCAGCGGCACGACATCGGGCCTTTTTTGAAGGTACTGAGGGTATACGCATGCCGAAGACGAAAACAAGAATCGTTTCACCCCGTTTTCGCGGGCCGCGCGGAGCGTATGAACATTGATGAGCGTATTGTTCAAAGTGATGCTCGCATGCGACGAGCTGATGTAGCCGATGCCTCCCATGTCGGCAGCGAGGTGATAGACCTCGTCGATATTCTTGGTCACCTTCAGGCATTCGGAATGATTCCGGAGGTCCGCGATGACGAACTCGTTGGCGTCGGTTCTCTGGTATTCTGGCGCCTTGACGTCTGCGCCGCGCACGACATGCCCACACTTGACGAGATACTTGACGAGATGGTGCCCAATAAATCCGCCCGCACCGGTAACTAGAATCGTCGGCTTATTTCGCATGGCAATCGCTCCCCTCACATCCCTTCAGCGCTTCGCGCCTCACGATATTCGGGATCGACGCCAATTGATTAATGCAACAACGGAGTAATCCGGTTGTTCCTGGCCGCAGCCGCGTCTTCCATCGCAATATCGATTGATTTTCAACAGGCGGCTTTCGAAGCGCTGCCGGGAAAGTATCGGCCGGCTTGCAAGCTTCCGCGCCTTCGTTCTGTGGTCTTGCGCGCAGCCTGATCGGCCGATCGGCCTTCGCTCAGCCTGTATGCGTCCCGCCATTGAGCTCCACACCTTTTGGGCGCAGCCCATCCCAGTCAAAAATCGCATGCCACCATACAAACCGCGCGGGCCCGCTCATTCGCGAGACACGATATACGTTGCCGCCAAAGAGGTTGTTGCCGTCCGTGATGATCGTGAAGTTCGCCGGGCCAGCGTCGCAGGCGCCCGCAGGCGCGCGCCGACGTTGCTGGCCGAGGCCATAGGCCGCGAAAGCGATATTTTCTTATGGGAATGCCGGTGGCTCAGTCGGCAAGTCCTTGGTCAGCAAGGGAGGCTTTTGCCGGCCCGCCTTCATCGCATCGAAGGGCCGGAACCCGACCTCCAGCGCCGGCGAAGCCGGTTGCAATTGGAAGTTGCCGTTCTTGGCATCCGCAAAGAGCGGATCGGCGACAAGTGAGTGCCTGTCCTGGTCCCTCTCCCGCCACTGATCCAAGTTGAGATTGCCCGGGAACACAGGCGGCTCGCCAGCGGCGTTCCAGTACACGTTGTGGTCCAGTTTAAAGTTGATCTCGCACGGCACCGAAGCCGAATGGCACCCGCCCAGCAGCGGGCTGTCATTATCCCAGAAGACGATGTTGCGTTCGAAATGGAATGACACGTGCGGTTCGGGTCTGGTCCCTTCCAGCTGGAACTGGGTCCCGAAGGCAAAAATGTTGTTCCGGATGCGGTTCTCCTTACCGAAGTGCTGGAAGAAGCCACCGGTTTTCGTGCGGTGCACGAGGTTTCTCTCCATCACGATGTCGGTCGAACCTTCATCCGTGTACAGACCCCAGCCTCCATAGTCGAACGACTGGATGTCATGGACATGGTTGTCGTGCACAACGGTGCCGGGCTGAACGCCAAGCGTGTAGATCCCCCCCATATCCGACGTCACGCGCTGGCCGATAGTGTACACGTGATTGAAGCCAATGTCGTTGTGATGGGCGTCACTGGGGCCGTAGCCCCAGGTCCAACCGACGGAAATTCCGGTCTGGTAAAAATCGAAGATGTCATTTTGCTCGACCGTGTTGTACGAAGATTGTCCGATCCAGACTCCCACTGCCCCCGGGTGTAGGCGTCCGCCGTGCGCGATAAGACAGTTCCGGATAACGTGGTGGGATACGTGCATTTCGGGATCGTCCGATATTCGTTTGATCTGATCCCAAGTCCCAAACCCCGCGTGTCCGATCTTCACGCCGCCGCCTGCCAGGTCGACTAGCTCACAGCTCTCCACACGATTGTTCCGTGACCCGGAACCGAAGGTCATGCCATAGCCGCCGACATGCCGCACGGCACAGCGTTCGAACACGATCTGCCGAGCACCGATCGCGACGATCGCCGCGTTCAGGCCTATTTCGGCCTGGGGGAAGGCCTGGCCGGCGGGCGGCAGGGTCCAGTTAGTGTGGGCGAAGGTCAGGCCACTGAACTGGACGTGCTGGACCCAACGCTTGCTGGCGAGGTCACCCCGCAACACCAGCACCTGTTCGAGCCGCGGTGCGATCACCTCGGCTTGGTCCGGTTGCTCACCGGCTTTCGGAATGTAAGTCAATCGGCCCAGCGGCCGGTCCAGATACCACTGGCCGGGTTCGCTCAGCGCCTCGCGCACGTTGTCCACCAGGTAGCGATGCCCCTTGGCAAGCACTTTCCAACTCTGGCCGGTGAACACCACGCGGTGTTGCGCGGGGACCACTGAGCCGATCCGCATGCGTGACGCCGCCCAATCGTGAAACGGCATAACCTCCACGTCACTTAGATTGGCCCAATCGGAGCGGATATCGTCGCCCGCGAAGCGGAATTCGCGCCGACCGAGTTGCTCGGCAATGTGGTTATAACCTTGCTTGGGTAGGCGTGGGCGATAGCGCCGCTGATCGTTGACGAACAGCTGGGCGAACGACCATTTACCGGCCTGCACACTATCCAGCGTCGTTTGCCAACGCCCTTCGGCGGTGACTTGCCAATGGGTGATGCGAACGCCGCCGCTCAGCACGGGCCGCTCGTCACCAAACGCCTTATAGATTGTCGGCGACCTTTCCGTGCCGGAGTCTTCCGGCCCGAACCTGAGCGGCTGATCGAGATAGTAGACGCCGCCGCGAACGGAGACCAAAACGGGCCGGTCGCGTCCGGGCTGCCGCCGGCGCAGTTGCGCAACCTGCAGTCTGGCCCGCTCCAGCGTCGCCACCGGTCCGTCCCTACCGTCCGCCGCGGGTTCTGCGAGACGCCCCGACCACCTATCCTTTCCGGCGGTGGACACGTAGATGTCAGCCAGCGGTTCTGCCGACCAACCGGGAAACGACGTCAGTAAAATGCCTCCGAGGATTATTAGCCTTGCTATCATCGTGACGAGCCTTCAAAAATCCCGAGGCAAGGACAGGCAGGACAGCGCAGGGCTCCTAGAGCAGCAGAGTTTCCACTTCAGCGACTTGAGCGCTATACCGTCCCCTGCGCACGGGATTCCCGCAGCGCGGAATAGCCGACCATCAGGACGATCGGGAACTGGTAATAAAAGTACATGACGACGTTGTCCGTCGTCATTAAAATCGCGCTCGCGATCGCGATCACGGCCCCGGTCGCGGAGGTCGAAAAAACAAGGCCGATGAACGCCGTTACGGCGATAGATCCCAAAATCCCATAATCGTAAAGTATTTTTAACCAATCATTGTGTGGTTCCTTGAGAGTTCCCGCCGATACGAGCGTTGCCAGAGCGTCGGCGCCGCCCGGACCGAATCCAATAAGCGACTCAACCGGAGACCTGCTGTCGATCACGCGGGTCATCTCGGAGCCGATCGCGTACCGACCCAGCATGATTTCTTCAATCGGGACGGTCATGCGAAGACTCTCATAACTATATTGAGTGATATAGATCATATTTGATGCCGCTATATTGATGACACCTAGGGTCGCCAAAAGGAAGATAAAACGATTGCGCCTTTTTTTGAGCGCTGGGGTTTTCCGGAACAAGAAGATGGAAGCTAGGCCGACAAGAATGGCGATGACGCCTACACGCTTTCCACCCAAGAGGCTCATAACGAGAGCTAGGAGGAACTGGATCTTGGCGCCAATAGCATATAAGAAAACTGCATATATGGGACCAAGAAGACCCCCTTGGTGATTGTCATAGCCGTCTTCGAGACCTGAGCCAGTACCACTTTCCAATATTTGGAAGAGGCGAACTCCTCCGTGCTCTGTGAGCGAATAGGCCAAGAAAAAGTAAGCCAGGGAACACAGAAAAACGACACGGATGTGCTCGATGCCAACATTAATCGTCGGAACAAAGCTGACAATAATCAAAACCATAATTATAAAATTATTGAAGAAGAAATCAGTATCTTTGACGCCAGTCAAATATCCCAGGGGAGCCAATGACAGGTACGTAAGAAAGAAGACCGTGGCGGCCTTGTTGCTCGTCGGGCTGCTCTGGAGCGTGAGGGATGCAACGAGGATTGGCGGCACGGCATAAACGAGGTATCGAAGCGAACCTAGGCTCTCGCCAAAGCAATAGCCCGCATAGCCGACAAGATAGACGGCGCAGGCAATCGAAACTACGAATCGGTTGAATGCTTGATCTGCGACGCTCGTCGCGGTCATGATAGCTGCCTAGACTGGATTGCAAGGAATAGCTCGTGATCGAAATGCGGTCGGGACCGTGGGCCGTCGACCCGGCCTTGGTCCTCGGGCCCTCGCGGCCAGAAATGCGATCCGGTTGAGCGGTGCGAGTTGCCGCCTGCGCGCAGCAAGCGACCATGGTCGCTCACGTGACTCGGCCTTGAAACACAAATCATGGTCATCTGGACTTACCCCAATGGCCGACGCCACTATTCTTCCGGGCAGCCGCGACCGCGGCTATCCCGCGCCGGCTACTATCGCCAAGCCGAAGCGACCGGCCTCTCAGGCCCCGCTGCTCCCATTTGATAAGGTCGCAGACCGGGCTCCGAGGCTGAGGGTCCCTGGTACGTCAGTTCACGGGGAAGCAACTTCTTGACATCGATGATGTCGCCGGGCTCCAAGGGCGTCGTCTCAGTTGCCTGGAACACCGTGGCCTCGCCATCGCGCGCACGTGTCACACTGATGGAGCGAGCCGCTTCGTCTCCCGCGAAGCCGCCAACCTGCTGCAGCTTCACCGCGCGGACCTTGCGTGCCGATGGCAGCGTCACGTCCAGCTCCCTGAGGCGCTCGCGCACGTCCCGCAACTCGGCAAGGATCTGCTTCTTGAAGGACGCTTCAGTCTCATGAATTTTGAGATCGAGGTCGCCTTTATCCATCTCCAGGCGCGAGACTTGCGCTGTCAACTTCCAAAGCTCGTTTTCGTAGTTCGCTTCGGTGATCCTGAACTGCAGCTCTGCGTTGGCAAGGCCGAGGCCCTGTTTGACTAGCTTGCTATATTGTTCGGCATGCACTTTGATGTATTCGAGCTGCCGTTTATTCGTCGTAATTAGAGCATTGAGAGCCTCGATCTCACTTTGGATGCGCGGTTTTTGCGAGCGCAGAAGGTCGAGCTGGTTCTGCAACATTGCGAGCTGAGAGTCGAACGTATCCTTTTCGATTGCTACCATTTCCGCGAAATCAGCTTCTTCCGCGGGATTCCGCGCGGCAGACGGAGAGAACGCGTTCATGCCGTCGCGCTGCGCTTCGATACGCGCCCGGCGCACGAGTAAGGACTGCTTCTGGAGGCTCAACTGACGCACGCGCTCGTCGGCCAGAAGGAAATCGGAAATGGTTGAGCCCTGCAAAGGCTCGGCCAATCCGAATCCGCCGGCAGCAGCCACGACACTTTTTACGGTGCTCCCGTAGCGAAAGGGATAGACACCAGATACTCGCACATCGCCGAGTACATATAGCGGCCTCAATTCGTTGAGGCGTACGCTTACCGACGGCTGCTTGAGAATGCCATTGGCGAGCTGATCGTGAATAAGCTCCTGGCACTCGTGAACCGTAAGGCCTTTGACTTCGATCGGGCCGATGAACGGCAGGAGGATATTGCCCGCGCCGTCGACAAGAATATCGCCCGACAGGTCCGCCTGACCAAATACCATCACGGCGATCCGATCGCCCGGCGCAAGCCTATAGGCGCGGCTGTCTCCCACAGCCTCGGCAGATACGGGGAACGAAAATACGAGCGCACCAAGCAAAACGGCCGCTCGTACAAATTGATGTAACACACTTGCGCGCCTGCGCCTGAACTTGGCGGCCATTGCCCTCCGGCCAGGTCTCATAGCGTTCTCCCCCTCTCCAACACCTCGCGCGTTCTCGCGATTTCGCGCCAACGGCTTCCGACCAAGCGCCATCGGAACCGAGCAGCGCGTCGCCGACACACACAGGCTAGCGGCCGCACGCGCGCGGCCTGGCGCGAAAAGTGATTACGAGCCCGCTCTTCGTGAGTACCCCTTTGGGCATTCGCAAGTAACCCGTCTTCGATCACTTATCTTCTGCGCTACTCTTCTGCGCTGCCCCCAGTGCGCATTTCTCATTTTCTTCGCCGAACTGTCATAATCCCGAGGTGGCGTCGGCCACTGGCAGGGAGAGCTTGCCGAAAACATCAAGTGAGGGCGTTATGAAAAAGCGGGTTCTTATTACAGGTGGTGCAGGCTTTCTTGGCTCGCATCTGTGCGCACGACTGCTCGAGCAGGAGTGCCAGGTTCTCTGCGTCGACAACTATTTCACAGGTACGCGCCGCAACATCGAACCACTGCTCGGCGAGCCCGCCTTCGAGGTCCTCCGCCACGACGTGACCTTTCCTCTCTATGTCGAGGTCGACGAGATCTACAATCTCGCCTGCCCGGCCTCGCCGATTCACTATCAGCATGATCCGGTTCAAACGACGAAGACGAGCGTCATTGGAGCGATCAACATGTTGGGTCTTGCCAAGCGCCTGCACGCGCGCATTTTGCAGGCGTCCACCAGCGAGGTATACGGCGATCCCGACGTCCATCCGCAGACTGAGGAGTACCGCGGTCACGTTAATTTGGCGGGCCCGCGCGGCTGTTACGACGAAGGCAAACGCTGCGCCGAGACGCTGTTCTACGACTACAAGCGTCAGCACCGGCTCTCCATAAGGGTCGCGCGCATCTTCAATACATACGGCCCGAACATGCACCCGCAGGACGGGCGCGTCGTTTCCAGTTTCATAATCCAGGCATTGAGGAACGAGCCGATCACCATCTATGGCTCCGGATCGCAGACAAGATCGTTTTGTTACGTTGACGACCTGGTCGATGGTCTTACGCGACTGATGAACGTTGAGGGCAAGGTCGACGGACCGGTCAATCTCGGCAACCCCTTCGAAGTGACCATCCTGGAGCTGGCCGAGCTGATCCTGTCTCTCACTGGCTCGCGATCACCGCTCGAGTTCCGAGCGCTTCCACAGGACGACCCCAGACAGCGTTGCCCCGACATCACCTGCGCCAAACAGATCCTGCATTGGCTGCCGGCGGTGCCGCTCAAGGAAGGCCTGAGCCGGACCATCCGCTATTTCGATAGCCTGCTCTCGAGCCCCAACGAAGCAAAGAAGATCGTATGGAAAGCCGCAAGTTGAGGTCCGCCGGCCCAATCCGCAACGACCGGGTCGACATTCTTGGTGTGGGTGTCAGTCCCATCAACATGGACGACGCTATCGCAACGATTGAGCGCTGGATCAGCGAGGGCAGCCGCAACTACGTCTGCATCACCGGCGTCCACGGCGTGATGGAGAGCCGGCGCAACCAGCGCCTGCGCCGCATTCACAATGAGGCCGGCATGGTGACGCCCGACGGTGTGCCACTGGTGTGGTTGTCGCGCCTCTTGGGCAAGCATCGCACGGAACGCGTCTATGGCCCCGATCTGATGCGAAAAATGACAGCCGTCTCCAGCCAGCGTGGGTTCCGACAATTCTATTACGGCGGTGCGGAAGGTGTGGCCGACAAGCTGAAGCAGGTCCTGGTGAATGCTCACCCGGCACTCGAGGTGGCCGGTGCCGTCTGCCCTCCGTTCCGCGAGCTGACGCCCGAGGAAGACCAGGCCGTCGTTGACGCCATCAACGCGGCGCAACCTGACATAGTATGGGTGGGACTGAGCACGCCGAAGCAGGAGTTCTGGATGGCGCGGCATCTCGGACGCATCGAGGCCCCGGTCATGGTCGGCGTCGGGGCTGCGTTCGACTTCCTGGCAGGAACGAAGCGTCAGGCGCCGCGCTGGATGCAGCGAAACGGGCTGGAGTGGCTGTTTCGGCTGTGCTCGGAACCGCGGCGCTTGTGGCGCCGCTATGCCTACATCGTGCCCGGCTTCATCATTCTCGCTGTCGGTGATCTCGCGCGCCGCACCATCCGGCGCTCCGAGGAAGCGCCCGCAGGGGCGCCATCTCGCAAATAGGTTGCCCGGAATGTCCATGCATCGCGACGGCCATCCATGGACAGCACGCAGAACGATTGCTGTGTCTCTCCCCCGCTCGCACGACGGCGAAAGCCGGAGCCCGCCGTCGACGCCCAACGTCGTCGGTTTCGACCACGCACCTCAAGGCACCGGAGAAACGCTACGCGGGAAGGAGGAGCGTTGGACTACAATTTGAAAAGCAGCTTGCCGATCACGGAGAGAGCACCGGCCCAATCGTCGGCGCCGCCGTTCGGGCAGAGATGTGTTGCCATAACTGCTGACCCGTGCACAGCTCAAGAAGCGACGAGATGGTGGTGGGTCAGCCTGCTGCGCACCGCCTGGGGAACTTGGGGAACGCACGCCTTGGCGCTCGCAGATCAGGCGGTAGTCAGCGCTGCCAGTTTTCTGACAACGGTCGTGATCGCGCGCTGGACTGTTCCAAACGAACTCGGACTTTACTCGATCGGAATCTCTCTGCTGGTATCCTCGCTTGCCATCCAGGAATCGCTGATCTCACTGCCCTATACGATCCAGCAGCACCGCGCACCGGGAACTCCAGCTGAACATGCGGGCAGCTCGCTGACATACAGCGCCCTATTGTCGGCGCTCGGCATTGTCGTCCTGGCCATGACCGCATTGGCTCTTTCCGCAAATGGCGCAGAGCCGCAGCTCCGCGCAATGACCTGGACGCTGGCGGGGGTGCTGCCATTCGCATTGTTGCGGGAATTCGCTCGGAAGTTCTCCTTGGCGCACCTGCACACGGGCCAGGCTCTGACCCTAGATTCGGCGGTGGCGGCGATCCAGCTTGCCGGACTCGGCTGGATAGGATGGACCGGGCGGATGTCCAGCGCCGCCGCCTGTGCCGCGCTCGGCGTGGCCTGCGCCTCCACTGCGATCGTGTGGCTGTGCTTCTCCCGCGGCAAATTTGTGATCCGCTGGGATCAGGTGCTGAAAACGACGAGGCAAAGTTGGGGCTTGGGCAAATGGCTTTTCGCCGCCCAGATCACACTGTCCGTGCAGGCGTACATGGCTTACTGGCTGTTAGCCCTGGTCGTCGGCACGACCGCGACAGGTGTCTTCGCCGCGTGCATGAGCGTCGTGTCGTTCGCAAACCCTCTGATCACGGGGCTCGGCAATGTTTTGACGCCGCGAGCCGTTCTGGCCTTCAAGGAGGGCGGCGGCGCGCGGTTGCGGCGCCAAGCCATTGGGGACTCGCTGTTACTCGGTGCGGCGATGACCTTGTTCTGCGCGGTGGTCATGTTCGCCGGCGAGGACATTATGCGATTGCTCTATCACGGCAAGGAGTACGAGGGTCAGGGTCATACCGTCGCGGTGCTGGCCGTGGCGCTGCTGGCGTCGGCTGTGGGGTTTCCGGCGTCCAATGCTCTGGCGAGCATGGAGCGCGCTCGTGCAATCGTATGGGCCAGTTCAGTCGGGGCCGTTATCACCGGGGTTCTCGTCTGGCTTTTGATGGTCGAGTGGGGCCTGGTGGGGGCGGCTTACGGATTCCTCTTGGGCAACGTGGCCGCGACGGTCGGGCGTTGGGTAGCATTCCTGACACTTGTTTCGGACCGCGAGCCAAAACGTGATCCCCTGGGCACGCCCTCGGATTCCGCCTCCCTCGGGGGCGTGCTTCAGCACTTCACTCAAAGCGGCAAAGACGCCGACTGGGTCATTGAAACGCTCGGCGAGGGAGACCAGGCCAATGTTCATTCCGTTCGATCGCAAAGCCGGCAACGGATCTGGCAAACACACCGTACTTTGGTGATCAAGCTGTACAAACCCGAGTTGACGCCAAAGGTCGAGGCGGTGCGCAGGCAGTTTGAGGCGCTATCGCGGTTACGGGTGGTGTTACATGGCCACACCATCAATGGCTGGAAGATTTCTACACCCGCGCCGCTGTATGTCTGTGTGTCACCGCTCGCTCTGGTGATGACCATGGTACCAGGAAGATCGCTCACCTCCCTCCTGGATGACGCCGACGACATGACACCGGTAGTATTGGATTCCGCCCCACGCGCAGTCGTCGCCGCGATGGAGAGGTGTTGGTCAGTCGGGCAACTTCACGGAGACCTCAACTTCGACAACATCCTCTGCGATATCGCCAACAGAGGCCTCTCCTTCGTCGACATGGGCCTGCCGACGAATTCCCTTCTTCTTGACGATGACGTCCCTCGACGCTGGTATCCGGCATCACACGACTTGGCATACATGCTGTATGACACGGGAATGAGGGTGAAGAGCACTATTGGTAATCCCAAAGCCCGCTTGCGCCAGCAATTGTTCGCCGAGAGCACCCTCCGAGCGTTCATCGAGACGATCGGTCCATTCGAAGAGAAACAGCGGTTGCTGGACGAAATTGAGGCGTGCGCTCGGGTATTCCTCAAGAGTCCGTGCCCGTCGTCACCGCGTGAGCTGTGGCGCATGATAGTCAAAAAGATCGCCGCGCGTCGTATAGATGCAATACTTCTGAGGCTGAAACCTCAATTGTCTCACCTCGATGGAAACCAATTGAGGAATTCGGAAACGATGTGACGATTTCTGCTCGGAGCGCAATAGATGGAGAGACGATCGTGAGACCGGCGACCTTCATCACGACCAGTTGGGACGACGGCCATCCGCTGGATTTGCGTGTGGCCGAGCTGCTCTCGAAGTATGGTTTGCTCGGCACATTTTACATCCCGATGATCGCCGAGAATGAGACGATGCCGGCAGCCCAGATCCGGGAGCTCAGTCTCGCCTTCGAGATTGGTGCGCATACCCTGCATCACGCTGTCCTGACCGAGGCCACCGAGCAGAAGGCGTGGCAAGAGATTGCCGGATCTAAATCGTGGCTCGAAGGCAATACCGGCCTGCCATGTCTGATGTTTTGTCCGCCGAAAGGCAAATACACAAATAAGCACCTGGAGATGGTTCGAAAGGCAGGTTATCTCGGTGTGCGC
>Ga0137404_10003135_pt1 | contig 11018 bp, 8 predicted proteins | sample CZOMad2_1_16fung_FD_108285 | JGI IMG/M metagenome (GOLD analysis project Ga0137404, IMG submission 108285) | Vadose zone soil fungal communities from Angelo Coast Range Reserve, California, USA - CZOMad2_1_16fungal (Illumina Assembly) | ecosystem: Environmental > Terrestrial > Soil > Vadose zone...
ACGGTGCCGAAACGTCGCATGTCGAGAAACCACCAGTAATTCTCGCGATTCATCCCCGCTGCCTGCATGCGCTGTTCGAGGCGATCGAGGCGCTCTTCACGCTGACTGCCACCGACGAGTTCCCCCACGCGCGGCACCAGCAAATCCATGGCGGCCACGGTTTTGTCGTCATCGTTTAAGCGCATATAAAAGGGTTTGATTTCTTTGGGGTAATTGTACACAATCACGGGCTTTTTAATGTACTCCTCGGTCAGGTAGCGCTCGTGTTCCGTCTGCAGGTCCGCCCCATAGTGAATGGGAAACTCGAACTTTTTCCCCGAGCGTTGTAACAGCTCAATCGCCTCGGTATAGGGCAGTCGCACATACGTGGCTTTGGCAATGACTTCGAGATTGCGCATGAGGTCTGGATCGATGAAGCGGGCGAAGAGCTCCAAATCCGCCGCACAATGTTCCATGACATGGACGACGAGGCTTTTGACCAAGGCTTCGGCCAAATCCATATTGTCCTGCAAATCAGCAAACGCCATCTCTGGCTCGATCATCCAGAACTCGGCGGCATGCCGGGGGGTATTCGAGTCTTCGGCCCGGAAGGTGGGACCAAAGGTGTACACATCGCCGAGGGCGCAGGCAAACAGCTCCGCCTCCAATTGTCCCGACACGGTGAGATAGGCCTCCTGGCCAAAAAAGTCGTCGGCGTAAACCTGTGCGCTGGGTGCAGGCTCCTTCACCCCATGCGGCAACGTGGTAACGCGAAACATGGCCCCGGCGCCTTCGCAGTCCGACCCGGTAATGATGGGGGTGTGGAGATAATAGAAACCTCGATCGCGGAAAAACGAGTGCACAGCGAAGGCACTTTCCGAGCGGATGCGAAACAGGGCTCCATATTTATTGGTGCGCGGACGTAGATGGGCAATGCTCCGCAAAAATTCATCGGTATGCCGTTTCTTTTGCAGCGGGTATGTGTCGGGATCGGCCGCTCCCACCAGGCGCACCTGAGTTGCCTGGACTTCCCAGCGCTGCCCTTTGCCGGGGGATTCGACCAGGGTGCCTTCGACCTCGACGGCGGCACCCGTGGAGACTCCAGCAAGGCTCCCATCGGCGAGCGCCGATTCAGCGACCACTGCCTGCAGATTGTTCAGGCTGGAGCCGTCGTTGAGCTCCAAAAACGACACGCCTTTGGCGTCCCGACGGGTCCGGACCCATCCTTTCACCAGAATCTGCTCCATGGGTGCCTGACTGTTCAACGCGTCATTCACACGTGTACGCCGCATTGGCATGGCCTCCTTCGGAGTTCCAAGCGCGTGTTATCTCTCCAAGACGCCCGCATGTGTTCAGCGCGCAAGACAAGCGCACACTCGGCCAGCAGGCTCTTCATCCACGGGAAAGAAGCCTGGCTGTAGTACCCATTCCCCGCAGCCTGGGCTCCAGCACATCCCGCAGGGCATCGCCGAGCAGGTTAAACCCGAGCACGGCGATGAATATGGCCAGTCCGGGAAATATACCCGCCCACGGTGCCCTTGTCACGTGCCCCTGAGCCGCTGCCGTCAGCATGCCACCCCAGCTGGGGACATCTGGAGGAACGCCGACGCCAAGGAAACTCAGGGACGCCTCAACGATAATGGCAAAACCCAAATAATAGGTGGCCAGTATGAGATAGATGGCCAGGCAGTTGGGCATGATATGTCGCGCAATGATGCGTGCCGAAGGAGCACCAATGGCCCTGGCCGCCACGACATACTCCATCTCTTTCACTGACAATACCTGGGACCGAACGGTGCGGACCACAGGGGCGAGCATGCCGATGACGATGGCAATAATGACATTGTTCAATGAGGGGCCCAACACAGCCATAATGGCCAGGACGATGATCAGACCCGGGACGGCCATCATCGCGTCCACGATGCGCTGCACGATGAGGTCCACGGCGCCCCCAGCATAGGCCGAGACCATCCCGACGACGAACCATGCGGTCACCCCGATCACCACGGCGCCCCCCCCAACGTACAGGGAGATCCGCGCACCGTAGATGATCCTGCTGAGGATATCTCGTCCGACATGGTCGGTGCCCAGGAGATAGGTCCGCCCCGGCGCCACATAGACGGGTACTCGATGGTTCGCCTCTCTGATGATCTGGCGAGGATCATACGGGGCGAGCACGGGAGCCAGAAGAGCCATGACCAGTAGTGCCAGGACAATGAAACCACCCATGGCTCCCAGGGGTTTCCGCATCGAAAACCTGGCCACCGCCATCACCGGCGCTAGGAGTGCGCGCCAGTCAATGCGCATGTCGGGTATGGTGCTCCCAGCCGTCGTCTCCCGGTCCACCATCATCTACTCCCCCTGCGGCATCGCCTTACTGGTAGTGGATCCTGGGATCGAGCACGCCGTACAACAGGTCAATCATCAAGTTCAGGCTCAGGACGACCGCAGCAATGAGCAGGACGATGGCCTGCAGCACGATGAAATCCCGGTGCACGATGCTGTCAATCAACAGGGTTCCCATGCCGGGCACCACGAAAATGGACTCGACGATGATCACGCCTCCTAAGAGGCGACCAAACTGATACCCTGAGATGGTCACCACTGGTAGGAGGGCGTTTTTCAGCGCATGTCGGCCGATGACCAAGATCTCCATCATCCCTTTGGCGCGAGCGGTCCGCAGGTAGTCCTCCCGCATCACCTCCAACATCGAGGAGCGCGTCACCCTGGCCGTAAAGGCGAGATCATGGAACGCCAGCGTCAGGGCTGGAAATATGAGTTGTTGGAGGTTTAGGAGCGGGTCATCCCACAGCGTGGCATAGCCCAGGGGAGGTAACCATTGGAAGAAGGAGGCAAGAGCGTACACGATCAGGATGCCCAACCAGAAGGTCGGGAGGGCGATGCCGATGCCGGAGAAGACGCGGCTGAAATAATCGAACCGGGTGTCGTGTTTCACGGCGGAGGTGACGCCCAGGGGCACGGCCACACAAAAGGCCAGGAGAATCGCCATGACCGCCAACTCCATGGTGACCAGAAACCTATCCTTCAACTGAGCCCACACCGGGGTCTTGTACCACAGGGACGTGCCCAGGTCCCCCCGGAGCACATTCCACAGCCAGCTCCCGTACTGAACGTATATTGGCCGGTCGAGACCCAGCGCCTGCCGCAATTGCTGCAGCTGTTCTTGGGACACCGACCCGCTGTCGCCTTCCCCACCCGCCAGGATCGTCAAGGCAGGGTCTCCAGGGACGATCCAGAAGAGAGTGAACACCAGGCCGGTCGCCACCAGCAGCGTGGGAATAAAGAGCAGCACCCGTCGTATGGCATACTCTCCCATACCTCTCTCCCGAATTCAGACCTGGTCCTCCGGTCGCGATGAGGTGCAATCTTGCCTAAAGCGTCAAGAGATGTCTTGATCCGGTCAGTCTCGAGGTAGTGGGGCGTCGGGGTCCCACCAGATATGCTCAAAGTGTTTGACAATCTGCTCTGAACCAGGGACATGGAAGTTCTGCAGCCGATAGTCCATCATGCCCCCGGAATATCCCCAGGTGAGGGGGACCACGTGGCTCTCCCCCTGCCGCAGAATCTCGACCGCCTCCTTAAATAAGGCCAGACGCTTCACCGGATCCGCCTCCCTGGCCTGGGCCTCGGTGATCTCGGTCAGCCTGGGATGGCTCCAGCTATCAGGGTTCTTCTGGCCGCCCATGACGAGAAAGTGCTGGTTCAGATAATCGGCCGGATCGAGCATAATGACGCCAGATGAGTCTAATGACGCGTGGTGCGTGCCACGGATGGTGCGGTCGACGCTGGTGGCGCGATCCACAACCTCGAGGGTAAACTCGATGCCGAGGCTTTTCCTCAACTGCTCAGCAATCACCTCACCAATTCGGACGGTAGCGGGCACCGTTGTCAGGTTTAACGTGGCCTTCAGGCCATGGGCGTAGCCAGCCGCCGCCATGAGGGTCTTGGCCTCAGCGATATCCTGGTCCTTGGGCTGTCGCCACCCTTTCACCTGTGCGAGATCCTCCTGAGACTCGACGACCTGCCCACCCTTATTGGGCAGGAACGTCCCAACCGAGCCAAAGCAGCCAAAGGGCTCCGCACAGCGCACGATAGTCACCAATTCCTGCCGATCAATGGCCAGGAAGACCGCCCGCCTCACTCGCGGGTCATTGAAGGGAGGCTTGTTCATGTGCAGGACCAGATAGGTCTGGACGGCGTCGGGAATGTAGATGCCTCTCACCTTGCCCTTGGTCTCGCGTTGTATCCGCATGGGGTCTTCATTCCCATACGTGCCGATGGTCGGCCCCTCCGTGGTCTGGGCCTGTCCGACCTGCATTGCCGCCAGACGTCGGTTATAGTCCCGGATCATGGTGAAGATCATGCCATCGAAGAACGGCAGGCCCTTCTTGAAGTAGTTGGGGTTGCGCTCGTATTCAATGGAAATGTGTGGCTTGAATTCCTTGAGCTTCCAGGGACCGGACCCGATCAACTTTCCCGGCTGTTGCGCCTCCTCCGGTGAGAGGCCTTGGGCGACGTGCTTTGGGTATATCTTCATATACTCTGAGGCCAGATTCTCCAGGAAGAGGGGGCTAGTGAACTTGATCGGCACCCTGATGGTCTTGTCGTCGAGCACCTGGGCACTCTGGTGTTCATAGAACGTCCGTAACACCCCCGTCCTGACTCTGATGGCCCCGGGCTCGGTGATCCGGTCTAGAGAGAATTTGATGTCCTCGGCGGTGACGGGTTGACCGTCATGCCACTGCGCCTGCCGTAGCCTGAAGGTGTAGGTCTTCCCGTCCGGACTCACTGTCCAGCTGTCGCACAGGTCGCAGACGATTTCGTCGGGGTTGACGGGATTATGATACACTAGCCCGTTGAACCGAGGGGAAGAGGGCATGAGGCAGTCGGGGAGGGAGCCACAAGAGTGAACATCCCACTGGCCTGGGTTGAAGCCCATGATGCCCCGGAGGACCATCTTCTGATACTTCCCCCGGGCGACCCATTCCGGCGGCCAAGGAAAGGAAAAGGTCTGCCCCTCCAGCGCTGGAGTTGGGGTCGGAGTGGCTGCTGGCGCATGAGCAACACCGAAGATCAGGAGGAGCAATAAGGAAACGAGGACCACTCCTTTAGCCTTGCATAAACCGGAGCACGCCATTATCGCAACCTCCCTAGCCTCGCTGACAGTCGTGAACCATTGGGGCTCGTGGGCCAGCCTATGCCATCGCTGACGCCAACCTTCGTTGTGGGTTCGTCGAGCCGTCACCTCCTGGTCCCGATCCACTACTGCGGGTGCGGCTCCCAGGTGATCAGGATCTCACGCGTGTCCATGTGCCAGCGAGGACGGAAACCCTCGGAAGTTCGCTCAAAGAGTTCCTGGAAGTGTGCTTCCATCACCCCTCGGGCGCGGTCACGGTCTCCGGGGGCCAGCCACTGTCCCACAAGGGTATATGCCATCGCCTCTTCGTACGTCTGGGGATATCTGACGTGTGGAGGCAAGCCCGCCGGTGTGGGCCGCATCGGCAGCACACGGACATCGGGCAGAATGCCCATCTCCCACAAGACCGGCAGCAACGCTCGATGTCCAGGCAATGGCGCCAGTTCTTCTCCGTAGACCAGGCGAAAGGGCCTGCTTCTTAGGTTAGGTGGCGGTTCGCTCCAGACAAGGATGAGCACCCGCCGGCGGGAGGCGGCCTCCAATTTCCGCACGAAGGGCACGATATCTCGCACGAAGTAGGTCACGCTGGACACCAGGGTAACATCCCCCTGGATGCCCTCTGCTGCCAACCAGTCGCTCTTCACCGCACGCGCATTCTGAATACCTGCCCCGGCAGCTAATGCCTCGAACGCTGCCAGCATGCCTGTAGAGGCATCCACGTTGACCACCTCTCGGCAGCGCAGGGCCAGGGGGAGCGAGACGCGACCGGCCCCTCCACCCACATCGATCAACACGTCCTCCCGTTGCACATAGGACGCGATGACCTCCAGGTTGGCGTCGAGGCTGCGATGTGGGTCATAGCGGTAGCGTTGCGCCGTCTCGCCACCCCACCGATCGTCCGGGAGCTGCTGTCCATGGAGGCGGGTGCGTTGAGCATTCACGGCATCCACACTGCCTGCGTATTGCTCGGCTGCGGTCATCGCTGCACACCTCGCGTCTTATCCATGGGGTTTTGGGGGCGTTGGGCGGTCACCCTCGTGTGTCAGCCGACTGCTCGAGCGTGACCAGGTTCGGGAGGCCCAATTCCTGGGTGATATGCCCAAACCACTGTATCACCTCTGCGTGGAGGGGGATCCCATGCGCCCGTCGCTCTTCGGCTTCTTCGTACTCCAGGAGTCCCGGGTACAGGACGCGTTCCTGCCCTGGAACGGGCCTGGTCTCCCGGAACCACGTGAGCGTCTCGTCCATATTCGCCTTGAAGACGTCGACATCCGTGAACGCCGCGATGTTGTATGCCGCAAAGAAGTGCTTATAGCCCGTGCTCCGATCGAGCCCAAACGGCAATGTCCCTGACAAGAGGGTGGCGAGGGTTTCGACCATGAGCGCCAGGCCATAGCCCTTATGCGATCCCAGTTCTCGGGTGGCCCCTAGCGGCAACAACAGATAGTCGCTGCGTACTGCCGCTGGTGGGGTCTCGGTCATAATCGGATTGCCCTCTTTGTCCGTCACCCAGCCCGGTAACAGATTCGAGCCCACGCGGGCGGCCAGCTGCACCTTGTTGGCGGCAATCGAACTGGTCGCGGCGTCAAACAAGAACGGTGGCTGCGTTTTCGCCGGCGCGGCGATGGCGATCGGATTGGTGCCAAAGCGCGCTTCGGCGCCAAAGGTCGGGACCACGCTGGGCTGCGTGGCGGTCATACACATCCCCACCATATCTGCCTGCGCCGCGAGCATGGCGTGGTAGCCTGCGGCTCCCAGGTGACGCCCGTTGAACATGGTGACGATGCCTACGCCAGCTGTCCTGGCTTTATCGATAGCTATATGCATGGCCTTCGGACCGAGGATGATGCCGAGGCCACCATCGCCATCGATCGTCGCGGTGCTGGGCGACTCCCGCACGATACGCCACTGCGGCCGGGGATTGATTGCGTCCCTCTGATAGCTCTGCACATAGGACCGCAACATGTTGGATACGCCGTGGCTCTCGACCCCCCGTAGGTCTGTTGTGACCAGGACGTCCGCGCCAAGCGCCGCGTCTTCAGGTGTGAGGTGCATCTGCTCAAAAATGGCAGTAACTGCCCGACGTAACGCCGCTTCTGAGACGCGTATCTGGTCTGCCGGTGGAACTTTGAAACGATCGAGCATGCTCATTACCCTCCAACGAGGTGGCGCTGGGATCAGTTCATCTGCCTTTGGAGTCCTGCGGCTCCTTATGGGATGGCGTATCATAGCGCGAGCGAAGGGGCTGAGGCAATAGTGGAGATCGTGCGAAGCACGACCACGCCCAAGCCTACAACCGTGGTCAACAATTGCGAGTGGGTTCGCTCGATATATGACCCATCGAGTAGAGCTCCAGACCCTCGTCGGCACAACCGCCGAGGAACTTGGAGGCGCGGGCTGCGGGTAGACACTGAGGAAAGCATGCTTTAAAATGCCTATCCGCAGATCCTGTCATACTGCACAGCTCAGGCTCTTGGTTAGGCGCAACACATCTCTAGGAAGGGGTCATCATGAACGCTCAGAACGGCATCTCACGCCGACACGTGTTGGGCATGGCTGTTGCGATAGGAGGGCTTGCGATGTCTAGTGGTGTCACTCGCGTATTCTCCCAATCGTCAAAGCGGATCGAGCAATTGGCTCCGGAGCTGGAAAAGATCATCTCCCCGTCAGAGTCTATCCAGGAATTGGCCGAGGGATTCGGCGGGCCCCTGGGACCAGCCGAAGGACCGGTCTGGTGGAAGGAAGGCGGCTATCTGCTGTTCAGTGACATTCATAACAACAGGCGGATGAAGTATGTCCCTGGCCAAGGTGTGTCCACGGTCCAGGAGCCTACGAACCGAGCCAATGGGCTGACCCGAGACCTCAAGGGCCGGCTGGTCGCCTGCGAGCATGAGACCAGACGCGTCACCCGGCAAGAACTCGACGGTAGCCTCACCGTAGTCGCCAACAGCTTCCAGGGGCGGCGGCTGAACCGGCCTAATGACATAGTGGTCAAGTCCGACGGCTGCTACTACTTCACCGACCCGAACGCTGGCATCGTTCCCGAGCAGTGGGACCTGACCTTTGCCGGCGTCTACCGCGTCACGCCCGATCTCGGCACCATGAGCCTCTTGGTCGATAACTTTGTCCAGCCCAACGGGCTCGCCTTCTCCCCCGATGAAAGCGTCCTCTACATCAACGACTCCCGGCGCGGACACATCCGGGCCTTCGACATGCTGCCCAATGGCATGCTCGCGAAGCAGACCGACCGCATCTTCGCCGACCTGCGGGGCGACGAGCCTGGCGTCCCCGATGGCATGAAGGTGGATGTGGAAGGCAACGTCTATTGTGGCGGAGCGGGCGGAATCTGGATCATAGATCCGCACGGCAAGAAGCTGGGCCGCATCGTCCACGGGGCGCCCGCCACCACCAACCTCGCCTTCGGCGGCGATGACTGGAAAACCCTGTATTTCACCGGCAGGAACCACCTAGGCGCAGTCAACGTGAAGATTGCGGGTATACCCGTGCCGACTCCGAAACGGTAGCGGGTGGACTGACGGCAGAAACCTCCCCCACGTGCCCCTGGACGGCCGAGCAAGTGCTCGAATCCGCTTTCCGGCCCGAGGGATAGTTGACGGACGGAGTGTTTTCTTCCAGTGTCACTACGACTCGCGTATAATGTGCCCGACCTATTTTTCTCACACAACCATAGGAGGGACCAACCCATGAAGCTCCTCGTCCTATCTGGAGGCAGACACCCGTATCACGAATCCACCCCGATCCTGGGCGATTTTCTGAGCAAGGCCGGTCATGAGGTGACCATCACCGAAGACGCCGCGGTCCTGGGCCGGGCCGCAGACCTGGCGGGATACGATGCGGTGGTCTTCAATACGCGCCGGGAAGCTCTCCCGGAGATGCCAGACCTGACCTTGTCGACGGCCGAACAAGACGGCCTGAAGAATTTCATCCGTGCGGGCAAGGCGTTTATCTGTCTGCACATCTCCACGTGTCTGCCCAAGGCTTGGCCGGCCTATCATGAGGTCACCGGCGGGGGATGGATCACCGGCACGAGTTTCCATCCACCCTACGGGGAGTTCACCGTCCACGTGAGCACGCCCGGCCATCCTGGCGTCCAGGGCGTGTCGGACTTCAAGACCCCCGATGAATTGTATATGGGCCTGGCGTTCACCGCGGGCAATGATGTTTTTATCACCGCGGACGCCGCGGACGGCACCCATCCCTGGGGTCCGGAGCGGCAGCCCAAGTCCATGCCCGGTGGTACCTTTCCTCTGGGGTGGACGCGCCAGTACGGCGATGGCAAAGTCTTCGTGCTGTTGCTCGGCCATGATGGACGGAGCTTTCAGACCCCGGCGTTTCAGCAGCTGGTGCTGAATGGCGTGGACTGGGCGACGGCACCCACCGCACGTTAGGCCGAACGGGCCAATCGGGTGCGGAGCATGGGTGGGCTGATACCTACGATGGGTCACACGGTCGGTGGAGCTGTCTGATCACGCCGCAACATGAGGAGGAGTGATGGCACCGTTGGAAGTCTACAACCCTGGACTACACGATCTGATTGCCCCCGACGCTCCCATCGAACGCATTGCCGGCGGGCTGGGGTTTACGGAAGGACCGGTATGGCGTGGTACGTACCTGCTCTTTAGCGATATTCCCAACAAGCGTATCGTGCGCTGGCGCCGCCTACCCGAGGGCCCGGAGCTGACCACCTACGCCACGGGGATGTCCAATGGCCTGACGCTAGACCGCCAGGGACAAGTGGTGGCAGCAGGTCACGACGGCCGCTGCGTGACTCGTGTTGCGGACGACGGCACCCGCACGGTATTGGCGGAGCGCTTCGAAGGCAAGCGGCTCAACAGCCCCAACGACATCGTGGTGAAGTCCGACGGCTCCATCTACTTCACCGACCCACCCTACGCCATCCAGCCCAGCACCCCTGGCATGCCGCGGCCTCCAGGATGGTGGACCGCGCCCATCCCGGGCAAGGAGTTGCCCTACAATGGCGTCTACCGTCTTAACCCGGACGGTACCCTGCGCTTGCTGGTCGACGACTTTGCCTTGCCGAACGGCCTGGCCTTTTCCCCTGATGAGTCGGCTCTGTACGTCGCCGATTCGGCCCACGGGCATATTCGGGCGTTTGATGTGCGTCCGGACGGCACGCTCACCAACGGTCGGATCCCATTCGAGATGCCGTCGAATGACCCGGGCGTGGCGGACGGCTTTAAGGTCGACCTGCAAGGCAACGTGTTCAGCACCGGACCGGGCGGAGTGTGGGTGTATCGCCCCAATGGCGAACGGCTGGGGCGCATTGTCCTGCCGGAGCTGCCGGCAAATCTGTCCTGGGGTGAGGATGGCAGCGTCCTCTTCCTGACCGCACGCACCAGCGTCTACCGGTTGCCAACCAAGACGCGCGGTGCGTTGCTGGGCTAACCCACAGGCGAGACAACCAGAGGCCACGACCAGTCGATTCTAGATGCGTGCATGCTCCCACGCCGCGCGAGGGCGAGGGATAAGGAGGATAAATCATGATAAGAATGGGAGGGGTAGCATCAGCCGGGCATATCACGGTGTTCAAAGGCCTGAAGACGCATTTCCAGCAACAGGGCATTGACCTCGACTGGGTATTGTATTCCAACTACGACGCACTCGTCGATGCGTTTGCGACCCGAGAAATCGACCTGGCCTGGAATGGTCCGATCTCGTACGTCCAGATCAAACAACGCCTGAACGATCCCTGCCGAGTCGTCGCCATGCGTGATGTCGACGTCAACTTCAGCAGCCAATTCTTCACCCGCCGCGACTCGAGCATCAGCACGTTGGCAGACCTGAAGGGCAAGCGCGTGGCCCTCGGCAGTCGCGGCTCAGCGCAAGCGGGTCTGCTGCC
>Ga0137404_10003137_pt1 | contig 11016 bp, 9 predicted proteins | sample CZOMad2_1_16fung_FD_108285 | JGI IMG/M metagenome (GOLD analysis project Ga0137404, IMG submission 108285) | Vadose zone soil fungal communities from Angelo Coast Range Reserve, California, USA - CZOMad2_1_16fungal (Illumina Assembly) | ecosystem: Environmental > Terrestrial > Soil > Vadose zone...
CCCTGGCCCTCATGGGAGAGGGCGAGGTGGTGGCGGCCGCTCCGGCCGGCCCGAAGCGTGCCAACGCGGGCTCCGAACTCGCGGCCGCCGGTCTCTCGCCCTTCCGGTTCGCGCCCAAGGAAGGACTCGCGTTTATCAACGGCACGCAGGCCCAGACAGCGCTGCTGGGCCTGATGGTGCACGACAGCTGGGTGCTCTGGCGCACCGCTCTCGGCGCGGCCGCGATGAGCCTCGAGGCGCTTCGGGGCACGCCGACGCCGCTCGACCCGAGAATCCATGAGGCCCGCCCCCACGAGGGCCAGCGCCAGGCCGCGGCGCTGATGCGCGAGCTGTTACAGGGCAGCGAGATCCGTGAGTCTCACCGGGAGAACGATCCCCGGGTGCAGGACGCCTACAGTCTTCGCTGCGCCCCCCAGGTGCTCGGCGCCGTGGCCGACGCACTCCGTTTCGCCGAACAGACGGCGATCGTTGAGCTCAATGCATCAACCGACAACCCGCTGGTGTTCGAGGACGGCGAGGTCCTCTCGGGCGGCAACTTCCATGGTCAGCCGGTGGCGCAGGCGCTCGACTTCCTGGCAGTGGCGCTGACCACCCTTCAGGCCATCGCCGAGCGACGGGTCGAGCGCCTGGTGAACCCGGACCTTTCCCAGGGTCTGCCGGCCTTTCTCACCCGCGATCCGGGCCTTCGCTCGGGCTACATGATGGTCCAGATCACGGCGGCATCGCTGGTCGCGGAGTCCCGCTCGCTCGCAATGCCGGCGAGCATCGGCTCGATTCCCACCGATGCCAACCAGGAGGACTTCGTCCCCATGGGGATGGGGGCGGCGCTCAAGGCCCGCCGGATCCTGACCAACGCCCAGCGGGTGGTCGGGTCGGAGCTTCTGTGCGCCGCCCAAGGCCTCGAGTTCCTCAAGCCGCTGCGACCGGGGCGTGGGGTCGCCACCCTTTACCAGCGGCTCCGAAGCCTCACGCCGCTGATCCTCCCGCTCGACGACGACCGCCCGCCGACGCCCGATCTGGAGCGGCTGGCCCGGGCCGTCGCGGCCGGCGAGTTGGACCCGGGCCTCGGCTGAGGCCGCGGTCTGCTTGCCCAGCCCCTGACCCCTCCCTAACTTCCAAGTGCAAGTCCCGTCGCCTTTTTCCTCTTTCCCGCCCGATGCCGAATGAGTCTGGAAAAGCTCAAGGACAGCGCGCGGAAGTTCGAGCAGAAGGAGGATTGGCGGAAAGCCATCGAGGTCTACCTCAAGGCCATCCAGCAGATCGAGTCCGGCAAGGACGCGACGCCGGATCTCTCCCTCTATAACCGGGTCGGAGACCTGTATCTCAAAGTTGGCGACACTGCGTCGGCGGTGCGTCACTATGAGCGCGCGGTCGAGCTCTATGCCGACCAGGGATTCTTCAACAACGCGATCGCGCTCTGCGGAAAGATCCTGCGCGTCAACCCGGGCCGAACCCAGACCTACCTCCATCTCGCTCGGCTGCACGCCCGAAAGAACGTCGTCATCGAAGCCAAGCGGAACCTGCTCGAGTATCTGGAACGGATGAACGCGCAGGGGCAGCTCGAGGAAGCTTTCGGAGCGGTCAAGGCGTTCGCGGATCAGTTCGCCGGCAGCCAGGACATTCGGGGCATGCTGGTAGAGCTGCTTCGGGCCGCATCGCGGGGGGAGGAGGGGAGCGAGCAGCTCGACCAGCTCCGGGAGGAACTGGAAGCCACTGGAGACGCGGCGGCTCGGAAGACCCAGGAGCGCTTGGAACCCGTGGCCCCCGAGCCGGAGGCCCCGTCTCCCCGCCGCCGCGGCGGCGATCTGGTGTTTCTCGACACCGGCTTCGGGGCTCCACCATCCCGGGTGCCGGGGCCGCAGGCCGCCGACCCGCCCCTCGAGACGCTCGCGCCCGACGGGCTGCTGGTCACCGACCCGTTCGCGGAGCCCGGCCGCGGCGACCCCGGCGCCGAAGAGATCGCGCAGGCGCTGGGCGGATTCGAGGCCACCAGCTTCGAGCCCCCGGAAACAGTGGATATCCCCCCGGCTGAAGAGGCGTCGGCCGGCTTCGAGGACCTGATCATAGACCGGGTCGCTGACGGCGACGTCGAGCTGGGTGGGGTCGAGTCGGGCGAGTTCGACGCCGGCCCGGTTAGTGGCCTCGAGAACGGCCTCGCGTTGGATCGGCCGGCCGAGCCGCCGCTGGGGTTCGACGCGACTGCCGAGCCCGACATCGATCTCTCGGACGTGCTGGCGGAGAGCTTGAACGACCCCGACCTCGCGCCGACCTCGTCGCCCGAGACCGACAGGGTGGACCTCGATTTCATCGAGGCGGGGCCTGAGGAGGCCGGATTCGAGGAGGCGTCGGCCCAATCGCCAACAGCCGAGGCTGCGCCGTCCGCGCCGGCTCAGCCGCCCGGCAGCGTCGCCGCCATGGAGCAGCGAGTGGCCGAGCGGCCCGACGACCCCGCCGCTCACCGGGCGCTGGCCGAGGCGCTCCTCGCCGCCGGCGAGTCGCGCCGCGCGGCCGACGAGTTCCTCTTTGCCCGGGAGGGGTACGAGACGCAGGAGGCCTGGCGCGAAGCCGGCGACATGCTGGCCCGCCTGATCCAGCTCGAGCCCGACGACATCGGCCACTATCAAAAGCTGGTCGAGCTGGCCTACCGTACCGGGAGCCGGAGTCGGATGCTCGAGGCATACCTGGCGCTTGCGGCGGCGCTGCGCCGGGTCGGTGAGACCGAAAAGGCGATCGCGGTCTATCACCGCGTGGTCGACCACGATCCCGGCAACCCGGCCGCCGAAACCGCGATCGCCGAGCTCACGGGACTCGCGCTCCCAGAGCCGCCGCCTGCGCCGAGGATGGCGACGGCCCGCCCGGCCGGGCCGCCGCCCTCCCGTCCGGCCGCTCCCAAGGCACCCGCCGAGCCGCCCGCTCCCGTGCCGGCCTCCACTCCGGCGCCGGCTGCTGATTTCGTAGACCTGGGATCGCTGGTGCTGGACCAGAGTGCCCGGCCGCGTGACACCCGTATGCGGATCGAAGGCGCTGCCCCAAGCGAAGACGAGCAAAAGAATTTCGAGGAGATGCTGGCGGAGTTCAAACGTGGTATCGAGTTGAACCTCGACGTCGACGACTACGAGGCTCACTACGATCTCGGCGTCGCGTTCAAGGAGATGGGGCTGCTGGACGAGGCAATCGCCGAGTTCCAGAAGGCGCTCCGCGCGCCCGAAGGCCGGTTGCGCACGTCCGAGGCGTTGGGCGTGGCCTTTTTCGAGAAGGGCCAGTTCGGGATCGCGGAAACCGTGCTGCGCCGCGGGGTCGACGCCGAAGCCGGCGGTGACGACGCGAAGATCGGTCTGCTCTATTGGCTCGGCCGGTCCGCCGAGGCGCAGGACAAGGCCACGGACGCCCTCAGATATTATGAGCGGGCGCTCGCGATCGACATCCGCTTCATGGATCTCGGCGAGCGGGTGCCTCGGCTCACCGCCGGACGCCACGGATGAGCTCACCGGTCGCGCCGGTCACGCTGGCCGAGCTCCAAGCACCGGTGCGGCACGAGCTGGAGCGGGCCCAGCGGGAGCTGCGGCGGATCATCGAAGCGGATTTTCAGTTGATCCGCGACGTGAACGCCCACCTGCTGCAGATGCAGGGCAAGCTGTTTCGGCCCACCATCATGCTGCTTGCCGACCAGGCGACCGGCGCCGGGACGGCGCATGCCACCACGCTGGCCGCTGTGGTCGAGCTGATCCACCTCGCGACCCTGGTGCACGACGACTCGGTGGACCACTCCGTTCTCCGCCGGGGCATGCCGACCATCAACGCACTGTTCAGCCACCAGATCTCGGTCATCATGGGCGACTACCTGTACTCGCGCGCGGTGATCGAGCTGGTTCGCTTGAACCAGTTCGAGTCGCTGCGGGTGCTGAGTCGGGTGACCAACGAGATGACGGTGGGCGAGATGCGGCAGCTGCTGGCGCACGACCCGCTGCAGTTCAGCGAAGAGCAGTACGATCTGCTCATTCGCGCCAAGACCGCGTCGCTGCTGTCAGGGGCGGCGGAGCTGGGGGCTCTGGCGGCGCCGGCTCCTCAGCGGCATGCCTTGCAGCGGTTCGGAGAGGCCCTCGGCATGGCGTTCCAGATCGTGGACGACCTGCTCGACTATACCGCGGACGCGGCGGCGCTGGGCAAGCCTTCCGGCTCCGATCTGCGGGAACACAAAGTGACGCTGCCGCTGATTCACGCGCTGCCGAGGATGGACGACCCGGAGCGCCGGGCGGTGTCCGCCCTGCTCCGGAGCGCCGAGCCCAGCGACGGTCAGATCGCCGAAGTGATCGGCGCGGTAGCCCGAACCGGCGGGCTCGAGTACGCCCGCGAGCGGGCCCAGCGTCTGGGCCAGCAGGCCGACGCCGAGCTGGATGGCGTCCCACCGTCGCCCGCCCGGGATGCGCTCAGGGCGAGCATCACGTACGTTCTCGACCGGCGGAGCTGATGGCCAGCGGACCTCACCGGCCCGGATTCTACATCGGCGTTCTCATAACCGGCTTCATTGCGGGCGGCTTTCTCACCGCGTTCCTCCGGCAATGGCTCCCCGACAGCGCGGCAAAGACGTTCTTCACCAGCACCGCGTCGCCGATCTTCGGCCCTGTCTCGATTGATCTTCTGGTGGTAAACTTCACCCTCGGCCCCATGGCGCTCCACGTTTCGCTGCTCAGCCTGGTGGGGGTCCTGGTGGCCTATCTGATCGCGCGGTCGCTCTTCTAGGAGGGCCCTGTGGGGAATCTCGGCTTCTCGGAGATCATGCTCATCCTGGTGGTCGTCTTGCTCCTGTTCGGAGCCAAGCGGCTGCCCGAGGTGGGGGCCTCCATCGGCAAGGGCATTCGGGAGTTCAAGCGGAGCCTGACGGACACCCAGGATGCGATTATGAGCAATCCGGACGAGCGGCCGGCGGCGCCTCGCCAGCTCGACAGCCCGTCACAGCCGGCCCCGACGTCGGGAGACCCGAAGCGCCTGTCGCAATAGCCGGGGGCTAGCTCCCCTCGGCCTGCCCGCGCTGCCGCAGCACCTTGCTCCGGTTATCCACGATTTTGGCCGTGCTCCGGAGCCCCGCCACGTAGGTTTGCACCCGTTCCTGTCTGGCTTCCTGGTTGGCCCGCGCGCGCAAGTCGTTCAGGTCTTTAGCGAATGCGGCGGAGTCCGGCGCCGTGTGCTCGAGCACTTGGAGCACGTACAAGCCCTCCTTGGTGTCGATCACGCCGCTGTGCTTCCCCGCGGCCAACCCGAACGCCGCGCCGGTGACGGCCGGGTCACGGATCGGTGAGCTGAGCCGTGGGAACGGGCCGTAGACCTCGTGCGGCAGCTTCATGGCGGCCGCGGCCTGCGCCAGCGTCGCACCGCCGTCCAGCTGCTTGACCAGCTGCTGCCCGAGCTTGCGGGCTTCGACCCTCTTCTTCTCGTCCCGCACTGCCTCGGTCACCGTGTCCTTGGCTTGGGCAAGGCTGGGGACTCCGGCGGGCTGCACACTGTCGATCCGGAAGAGGTACATCGCGAACGGCGTTTCGATGATCGAGCTGATCTGCCCGACCTTGGCCTGGGCCGCCCAGCCGCCGGCATCCGGGAGCGTCAGCAGGCCGAGCTGCATCTTGCCCCCCGCGGGCAGCGGCTTGGCCCGACCGATCTGGAGCCGGAGGGCCCGGGCCACGGTGTCGAGCGCGGCGGGATCGAGGTGCTCCGCGGCAAGTTTGTCGAGTGTGTCGGCCTGGGCGTCCAGTCGGTCGCGATGCTGGCCGGTGACCTCGATCGGGATCAGGATGTGGCGTCCCTTGGCCTTGTTGCCGGTGCGGCTGGTGACCTGGATCAGGTGGAACCCGAACTGGGTTTCGACCGGCTCCGAGATCTCGTTGAGCTTGATGGAAAACGCCACTGAGTCGAAGGTGGGATCGAAGGCCCCCTTGGTCCACTCGCCCAGGTCTCCACCCTTGTTGCCGGACACGGTGTCCGCCGACTCCCGTTTGGCCACCTCGGCGAACGGCGCGCCACCCACCAGCTCCTTGCGCACCGCCTCGGCCCGGGCCCGGGCCGCGGCGGTGTCGGACGCGTCCGGCAGCCGCGAGATCGAGACGTAGCTGGCGTAGATCATCTTCGGCCGCTGGAGCTCGGCCCGGTGGGCCCGATACCAGGTCTCCACGTCCGCCGGGCTCACCGCAACCGCGGAGTCGGCGACCGCCGCGTGGGGAATGATGGCCGCGAGGTCTACCTTGACCACCTCGTGCTCGTCGCGATAGCGCTCCCAGAGGGCGGGATCCGAGAGGTACACGTCCGAGGTCAGGGTACGAAAGAGCTTGGCCCGCTCCAGCTGATCGCGATACTGCACCTCCATCTGGGGCAGGAACTGCTGGGCGACGCTCGAGCTCAGCCAGCGCTGGTACTTGGCGGCGTCGAACTTCCCGTTGGTCTGGAACTCCGGCAGCCGGAAGAACTCGGGGAGCGGCGTGGTGCGAATGGCTTCCACGATCTCGTCGTCGCTCACCCGCACGCCCCGGTGCCGGTATTCCGATTCCAGCAGCTCGCTGGTGACGAACTGATCCCAGACCGCGTTGCGGACCGCGTTCTGATCGTCCAGGCCCAGGTTTTCGTTGGCCTCGCGCTGCCTGGCTTCGATCGCTCGTTGGACTTCGCCCTCGTAGGCGCGGACATCGATCCGACGCCCGTTCACCTGGCCGACCGTGGTAGTGCTCGTCATCTTGTCCCAGGGCGCCATGGTCAGGACGAAGATCAGCATGAGCCCGGCGAACACCACGCCGGCGAGCTTCCCGGCGAATCCCCGAATCAACTTCATCACGAGAGCGGCCCCACCAGAAAAAGAGGGATAAGCTTAAGCCCGACAACGTCAAACCTCAAGCACGCGGACCCCCTCGGGCAGTTGACAGTCCCGGCGCGTTTCGCTACTGTCCGCGAAAGCCCTGCAACGACTTAGACCCTCGCCCTTACTACTCCTTCAGCCCCGGGATCGGGATGTCCATTAGCGAGATCGCGAAGCTTGAGAGCCGGTGGCGGGAGAACCCCAATGGCCTGACCTTCGCCCCGCTCGCGGAGGCCTACCGCAAGCAGAAGGACCTCGAGCGCGCGCTGGAGATTCTCACGCCCGGTCTCGAGAAGCACCCCGACTACATCCCCGCCAACATCGTGCTCGGCCGCTGCCACTGGGATCTGAACGACCTCGGGGCCGCCGAGCGCGCGTTCACCCATGTGCTGGGGCTCGATGGCGAGAACGTGATCGCGCTCAAGGCGCTGGCCGACATTACCGAGCGGCTGATCCGCTACGACGAAGCCGAGCGCTGGCTCGAGACCCTGCTGGTCGTGGATCGAAGCAACGACGAGGCGAGGGACCAGCTCGAGCGTATTCGCGAGCTGCAACGGGAGCAGGCGGAAGGCAGCTCGGCCGTGCCGGGAGCAGCGGCGGTAGCGGTCGAAGAAGGGGCGGCGGTGGCGCACGTGGACACCGTGGAGACCGAGGCTCTCACAATCGAGGAGCCGCCGGCGCCGCCGGAGGCATTTGAGGCCACTCCGGAGCCGCCCAAGCCGGAAGAGGTAGCCGCGGTGGAGTACATCGGCTGGGTCGCCAAGCCGGATGAGGTGGCTCCCTCCGCCGATCCGCTGCCGCTCGAGGAGCTGGAGGCAGACAGTCCGCTGCCGCTGGATGAGCTCGAGCCGCCTGACGAGCCTGCGATCCCCTCTGTGCCGTCTCCTGAGTTCGATGAGTTCGGGATCGAGCACCGCGAGGAGATCGTGCTGAACCCGTCCGGTCACACCGAGTATCAGTCGCCCAGCGCCCTGGACGACTTGATGGCCCACGTGACCGGCACGCCACGGGCAGGTGTCGACGATCTGCGCCGGGATCTGGCGCCGCCCGAGCCGATAACCTCGGCCTTGAGCGACATCGACGGCTACGAGCTGGAGCCGGCCACGCTCCCCCCGCCGGAGCCGGTCGAGGCGAAGTCGCCCCCGGCCGGCCGCGGAGGACGCACCGCTGAGTTCTACGCTCTCGATGAGCCCCCAGCGGAGGCTGACCGAACGGCGGTCGCGCCGGACCCCCAACCGGTGCTCGGGGCGATCGACGAGTTGGGAGATGCTCCTGCCGTCGCCGAGCCGGAGCTGGTGGTGACCGAGACCATGGCCGAAGTGTTCCTGCGGCAGGGACATCTGGCGGAAGCACTCACGGTCTACCGCGAGCTGGTGCGACGCAGCCCCGACGCACCCCATCTGATGACCCGCGTCGCGGAGCTGGAGGCGCGCCAGGCGGCGGCGGTGGCTCCGCCGCCCCGCCCGGCCTACGCGGCCCGCGACACCGGCGGCCAGTCGGTGGCGGCGCTGTTTCAGGCGCTGCTGGCCGCGCGCCCTGAGGATACACCGGCGCGCTGGCCGGCCCGTGTCGAGCCGCCCGCGGTCGAGCCGGCTCCCGAGGAGGCCTCGGCCACTCGCCCCGCGGGCGAGCCCCTGTCTCTCGGGTCGGTATTCGGCGACGAGCCGCCGCCGGTCTCGCCCGCTATGCGCGGTTCCGGCGACGCCCAGCCGGCTTCGGCGGGCGGCGGCCCGGCGTCCTTCGACGATTTCTTCGGCACCGCCCCCCGCGCCACCGGAGGGCCCCCGCCGCCGCCCGGACGAACCACCGCCGGCCGCCGGGGCGACGATCTCGACCAGTTTCACGCCTGGCTCCAGAGCCTGAAGCGCTGAATGCGCGTCGCCGTCCTCAACGGCCCCAACCTCAATCTGCTGGGGACGCGGGAGCCCGAGGTCTACGGACGGACCACGCTGGCCGAAATCGAACAGCTGGTGCGAGCGGAGGCTGCCCGGCTGGGCACCGACATCGAGTGGACCCAGTCGAATCACGAGGGCGTTCTGGTGGATGCGGTGCAGGGCCTGCGCGGCCGGGTGGACGGCGCGCTGGTCAACGCCGCCGCGCTGTCTCACTCGAGCCTGCCCCTCCGCGACGCTTTTCTCGCCGTACGAGTCCCGTTCGTCGAGCTGCACCTATCGAACATCTTTGCGCGGGAGCCGGAACGGCGTCACTCGGTGCTGGCCGACCTGGCGCTCGGCCTGGTGACGGGGTTCGGCGCCCAGAGCTACGTACTCGCGCTGCACGCGCTCGTCGGCCGGCTCCGTGCCGCCTGATTCGCGCGCCGCGCGCCAGCGCGGCGTTCGCGCGGCACTCGCGACCGAGGGGGTGGATGGGCTGCTCGTCACCCATCTGCCCAACATCCGCTACCTGACCGGCTTCACCGGCTCGGCCGGTCTGCTGCTGGTGCGGCCGAGCGATGCCGTGCTGGTTACCGACTTTCGCTACGCGACCCAGGCCCCCCGCGAGGTGGGTGAGGCTGCCCGGGTCGATGTCGACCCGGTGAGCGTGTGGCAGCGGCTCGGCAAGGAGCTCGCCGAAGTGCCGCTCGAGGCGCTCGGGGTGGAAGCGCAATCGCTCACCATCCGGGACGCGGAACGGGTGAGCGGGGCGACCCGCGGGCGGGTGGTGCCGACGGTCGACCTGGTCGAGCGACTGCGGGCCGCCAAGGACCCCGACGAGGTCAGGGCGATTCGCTGCGCGGCGTCGCTGGCGCAGGATGCGCTCGCCGAGGTGTTGCCGGAGATCGGTCCGGGTCGCACCGAGCGGGAGATCGCCGCCGCGCTCGAGGGTGCCCTGCGCCGCGGTGGCAGCGAGTGGCACCCATTCCCGACCATCGTCGCCTCCGGGCCCCGCTCCGCGCTGCCTCACGCCCGCACCAGCGGCCGGGTCCTGGAGCCGGGCGACTGGCTGCTGCTCGACTTCGGCGCCCAGGTGGACGGCTACTGCGCCGACCTCACCCGAACCGTGGTCGTGGGCCGCCGGGCCGACGAACGACAGCGGGCCGTGTACCAGCTGGTGGAGACCGCGCAGCGCCGGGCGCTCGACCACTTGCGAGCCGGCATGACAGGACGGGAGGGCGACGCCCTCGCCCGTGAGGTGATCGCCGAGCGTGGCTTCGGCGATGCGTTCGGGCACTCGCTCGGTCACGGGCTCGGGCTCGAGGTGCACGAGGCGCCCAGGGTCGCCCCGACGGCCGAGGCGCCCCTCCCGCTCCACGCTGTAGTCACGGTAGAGCCGGGGATCTATCTTCCGGGCTGGGGCGGAGTGCGGTTGGAAGACGACGTCTACCTCGGCCCCGACGGACCCGAGTGTCTGTCGGACAACCGAACGGAACTAGTCGAACTCGTGTGAGGCCCCCCGAGCACTTATGACCCCTCAGGAAATGCAGGAGCTCGCAGAGCTGCTCCAGAACGTGCCCGGAATCAAGTCCATCGATCTCAAGGACGTCCGGAAACTGGCCCAGCTGCTCCGCGAGTCGCCCGAGATCGGGTCCATCGAGGTCAAGGGCTGGTTCGGGACCGGCATCGTCATCACGCGCACCTCGAACAGCGCCCATGCCGCGCCGCTGGTGCATCCGACCGGGGCGGCGCCGCGAGGACCGGGCCTCGACGCTCACGCGGCCGGTGGACCCCCCGCGGGCGCCGCCCCGGCCGCGCTCAAGGAGATCCGCTCACCGATGGTGGGCACCTTCTACCGGTCGCCCGAGCCGGGTGCCGAGCCCTACGTGCAGGTAGGGAGCCGGATCTCCTCGGGGCAGACCGTCTGCATCATCGAAGCGATGAAGATCATGAACGAGATCGAGGCGGAGATCGCCGGGGTGGTCCGCGAGGTGAGCGTCGAGGATTCCCAGCCGGTGGAGTTTGGACAAGTGCTCTTCAGGGTGGATCCGAATGGCTGATTCGACCGGCACGACCTCCCCCGCGGCGTTCAACTTCAAGCAGGCCATCGCGCAGATGATCCAGCGCAACGGGTCCGACCTTCTCCTCAAGGTGGGTCGGGCGCCGACGGTGCGGGTCAACGGCGATCTCGCCACGCTGGAGATGAGCCCGCTCAAACCGGAGGACCTCAAGCTGCTGGCGGAGCAGGTCATGACGCCGCGGCAGGTGAAGGAGTTTGCCGAAAAGAAGGAGGCCGACTTCGCC
>Ga0137404_10003138_pt1 | contig 11014 bp, 3 predicted proteins | sample CZOMad2_1_16fung_FD_108285 | JGI IMG/M metagenome (GOLD analysis project Ga0137404, IMG submission 108285) | Vadose zone soil fungal communities from Angelo Coast Range Reserve, California, USA - CZOMad2_1_16fungal (Illumina Assembly) | ecosystem: Environmental > Terrestrial > Soil > Vadose zone...
AATTAGTCAGGGTCTTGGTGGTAATTGTGTACTGGCCAAAGAAGGAATCCGCACCGGTGCGGGTGACTCGCGCCGTACCAGTGCCAGTCAGCGTTCCTCCGCCGCTAATCACCGCGGCCGCAACGGGCGCAAAGTTCGCGTTGGCCCCGTTGACGTTCAAAGTGCCGCCAATACCGAAGCTGTTGTTTGCCGTCAACGGCTGCGTGACATTCGAATCGGTTAGATTGAAAAAGTTGAACGCGCTGACATTAGTGATGCTCTGCGCAGCCGAACCGTTGAAGTTGAACGTTCCCGTTCCGGCATTGAACTGACCAACAGCGCCCGAGCCGCCGTTATTAAGATTGACACTAAGATTTCCCTGGATGTTCACGGTACCAGTATTGGCGTTGAAGATCGCTCCTTTCGTCGTCTCGGGACCAATGGTGAGGTTCCCTGAGATGTTCATGGTGCTGTTGTTGGCTGTGAAGGTCCCACCCAGGACATTCACATCCGTGGGATTCAGCGCACTGCCCGCATTATTGGTCCATGTTCCGTTAGTTTCTACCTCAATTGAACCGCCTATCGTGGTGTTTGTGCCTGAGACGTTCAAGAGACCGTTTGTAGAGACACTGCTGCCGAATGGCGCCGTGTTGCCCGTAAAGGTGAGGCTGGGACTCGTGCCGTCCAGGAGAAAGCCGAGTCCACCACCAACCTGGATTGCGCCACCGTGCCCTCCAGCGGAATTGGAAGTAAAAGAGCTTGTTGCCACGGAGCCGTTAAAGCTTTCATTAAGGATCGCGCCTCCGTTATTCGTCGCAACGTTGTTTAAGAAAGTGCAACCGCTGAAGCTGAATGAACCGCTTCCAGGCCCATTTCCATTGTAACTAGCAATAAACAGATCAACAGCGCCGCCGCCACCGCCCCCGGCGGTGTTATGGTTGAACGTGGTTCCCGTCACTACAAGGTTGCTTACCTCTCCGCTATTGTTGGTCGATGAAGGATTAAAAGAAATCCCCCCTCCACTGCTGGTTGACATCGAGTTGGCATTGGTTACGGTGGTGCGGTCGCCGGGAGCGCCTGGAGCGGTCGTACCGCCAATCGTGCAATTAGTAAGCGTCGTGTTACCGGCAACTATCTGTAAGCCGCCGCCGCCATTGAAGGTCCCTACACCGGTTGCCTGGTTATTTGCGATCGTCACGCCGGTAAGTGTTAAGCCGTTCAAATGGCCGCCGCCGATAATGCCGGCGCCGCCAAAGTTCGTGTTGCTACGCCCACCGATGATCGATATCCCGGAGAAATTATAGACTTTGCTATTGGCGATGGTTTCGTTCAGACAGATCACTCGGTCGCCGGTGCTGCCAGGGGCCGTTCCGCTCTGGCGAATGATTGTCGTTGCTGCTCCGGCGCCCGAAATCGTGGTGCTGTTGTTGATTCCGAGATCGCCAACGGTGTTGCTTTCACAACCGTCCAGGGTGGTGCCATTGATGGCGAGCGTATAAGTTCCCGCCGGAATATTGATAGTGGAGCCGGAGTTAGCAGCAATGTTGGCAAACTGCACCGCGCCCCGCAGACTGCAATCGCCTGCTCCACCGCCACACACTGAGGCGGCAGCCAACGCTGCACCCGAAGGATCGTCCGTTCGGTCAACAGTGATGACGGCAGTTGGCGCCAAAGGCACGATGGTCGGTGATGCGCTTTGAGCCTGCATGATGACCAGACTGCGCTCGCCATTTAGCTTCTGCGGCAGAGCGACAACGGCAATGGGCGCTTCGGTCGTGTCGAGAGTTATATTCGCCAAATCGCCATTACCGGACAGCGATTGCGCTAGTGTTCCCGCGTTGCTGTCAGTCTGTCGCACAACGTTGAGTTTGTGCTGGCTCTGATCGAGCGTAATCAAGTCATCGGTTTCTTGAAAAGAGATGTGCGACTTGAACAAAACACTGTGAGAGACTGCGTCGGCCGCCACTGAACTGCTGGTTGCATATTCGCGGGCAGAGCTCCATGTAGCGCTCTGGGTATTTTGCCAGCCCGCGAGTGTCTCGACGTCCGCTACTCTTTCCGGGTGGAGTCGTGCGGCGCGAAGCTTAGCAATATCCTCGGCGCTGTAAGGACGCGAGTCTGAACCGACCTGGTCCCAAATGTTCACCGATCCGTCATCCGACAGCACGGCGATCTGATTGTTGGCCCCTCGGTTCCAAAGAAAGTAGCCGATCGACAAATCGCGCGCGTTGTTGTTGAGGCTGATGTGCTGAACAAGCGATTGCGGATCCACGTCTTGTTTTCTGCCCCAACCGTGAATGATGTTGACTTCATTGCCCGCTGCCACGGCCACGTCCTGGTACGAATCGTTGTCAAGTCGGCCAAACTGGACCGCGGCGGCGGGCGCGCTCAAGTGAAAAATCACCGGCTCGCCAGACAGCTCATTCGTGCCGTCAAAAATCAGTAGCGCCGGGCCAGACGGTCCAGCGACGCCGACCGCGATGTCGGTCCAACTATCTGCCGCGCAGAATTGGCCGGCAGTCATTGCGGTTACGCTGCCGGGCAAGAAAATTTTTCGGGCCTCCTTCAGGCCGCCAAGGCCATCTCCCTCCAACAGGAAGAGCCCGCCGGCGCGCGCGGCGATCAAAACGTCCTTGCGATTGTCTTGATTGAAGTCGCCGACCTGGAGAAAGTCTGGACTCTCCGGAACCAAATATGTATCCGCAAAAGGAAGCAGCGAATCGGGATTGTAGCCTTGTTGCATAAGCGCGTAGACCGAATCGTCTTTGGGCGCATACGCATCCGGGTTGCCGTGCTGCACTGTCACAATTCCCATGCCCCTGTAAGCATAGCCTGCGATCAAATCGGGCGCTCCATCCCGGTCAAGATCCGCTGACGCCAGGGCGCGGGAGCGGGTCGAACCCGATTGCAAAGCGGTGACGAGTGCGCCCTCTCCAACATAAGCCACCTGCGTTTCGGCGACCTGTCCGAGGTTCATCACCGGCCCTCCGCGTACCGGGCTCGAAGTACTGGATTTGGAAACCGCTGATAACGAGGATGCCATCAATGCTGTGAACGAAAGCAGGCAAATGACGAACGATTGCGAGCTACCGGATACGAATTTCCCTGTAAGTTTCCTCATTTTACTAACCTCATCTCTATCACGGCGGACCACCACGTTAATTATTTCTGGAAACAAGCGTTTCGGTACTAATAGGGAGCCATACAGTAGCTTTGGTGCACGAAGAAGACACCAGTTTTGTGACGAAGCGGCTCAGTGCTCGTTAGAGCGGTATTAGCATTGACCAACTCGACGAACCGAGAGCTAAATCTAAAATGCCTTTAGTTTTTCCCTGTAACCTCGACTCCAAATGAGGTTCGTTCCGTCCCGCAAAACGACTGTGAATTCGCCGTGCGAAAGCGGCTGCAGTTCTTGAATGCGATCGATGTTCACGATAAAGGAGCGATGAATTCGGAGGTATCTGCTGGGATCGAGTCTAGTTTCGAATTGCCCGATCGGCTTTCTCAAGATATGAAACTGCTGCCCAGAATGCAGACGTACGTAGTTGCCTTGAGCTTCCACCCAATCGATGTCATTCATTTTCAGAAAAATGAGGTGACCGTTCAGATTTACTAAGACCCTCTCAAGATAACGCGGCTGAGACTTGAGTTGCTCGATCAAGGCGAGGATTCGCTCTGCGCGGGCTTCACTCTTGTCGAGCCAATCCTGGTTTAGAACAAGCCGCTTTTTTGTGTTCCCCCGCTTGCGCATCGCTCCTGATTAGCCGGTGACCGTAGATGCGTCACATATTGGTGAGCAAACTAACTCCACAAGACCGAGCCAACGGACGCCGAAGGAGACCAGTTTGTGTCACGATCACCGCTTGAGTTATTATTCGTCCGATCTAATTGAGCTTCCGCCTGATTCCTGCGAGACAACCTGCAGTATAGCTTGAGAGAGACGCCCAAATCGTTCCACGAAAAACGCAATAATCGGAGGTGCCGTGGAACGTTAATTGACGGAGCTCTTCTATAGATTAGGGGATCGCCCGGATCGCTCCAGGCCGGGATCGAGCGATGCTTGCTTGGATGGCAATGAGATTCGTAGGACGCTGCTCATGATCACCGCGGACAACAAAGATATCTATTTCGGTCTTGCATACGAACTCGCCTATTTCATCCACGTTAACAAGGAAACCGCCTGTTTCGTGGCGGAAGATGCCTTGGACCACCTACCCACGATGCTCGGCAAGCAAGGGGGCTATCGCAAACCACCCGGGCTCCTTAGCGGCTTTTGGAAGGGAGGCGAGCGGAGCCGACCGGTCAGAAGAACCCTCAAATTAAACGAACAGCAAATGCTGCAATGGCTGGTCTATCAACACTCGGAGTCCTGGGAGCGTGAAGCCGAGAGAGGTGAGGGCCTCTATGTTCCGACCGAAGAAGATATGATCGTGCGTTACTTAAAGCATTTAGTGTTTATCACGTTGCGGCTTGGTTCCTTCTACGTCAGCCTTGCACTCGGCCAATTGCTTCATCTGTTCGACCGGCGGCAAACAAGGCTCTTTTACGATATTCTCACCCAAAACGATTCGGCCCGGATGAAAGATATGGGCTACATTGGCAAGCAACGACTGGAGTTGCTGAGAAAAATCTGCCAGCGCTTTGACAGAATAATCCAAACCACCAAAACACCCCAAGGGGAAAGGCAAATCCTCACTCAACCAACGACTCAGTCTATCTTCAAATTGGTCGATGAATCCCTTAGGCGCTTCACTCCGTGGGAGACGGCTTGCATCATCGAATCTGGATTCGATGTAACAGATATTCCAGAGCTTTATTTTTCAGGCGCCGATATTGATATTGATGAAGACAGGATAGAGATGGACCGCATTCACACCGTCGTGGACCCGGATTGTTTTGCGCGGTTTGCCGAGGGGCTTCGCAAATACGCCCGGGATCTGCCGGACGATAGCGCAGATAAAGGCTGTAATTTTGATTCTCCAAATCAGCTCGCGGTGCCCCAGTTTTCCAATTTTTCGAGCGGGCCGTCACGGGGCGACAGGTCTCAACCTCCGTCCTTAGCGAAAGCGGATCATATTCGGCTGCGGCGCACCCTCGATGCACGTGCTCGCCGGAGGAAAACCTTCACACCCAACCGGCTATTTGCTTACATTGATGCGACGCAGACTCAATCCATTGATTTGAGTCGTACAAATCGCGTTGAGTTCACTATCGGACCTGAAGCCGGTGTTATTGAAGTGTGTGGCAGGGATGAGCAAGGTGAGTTGACGCTGGCGACTCTGCTCGTGGAGTTCGACCGGATTCCAATTGGAGGTACATTCAGAGATGCGGTCGTGCACGAAGGCGGGCAGAAAATAGAGGTCCAACTGACTCCCGTCCGCAATACGTCCGGGGAGATCGAAAGCGCTCAGGTTCTGGTCCGCTACGCCGAGACTCGATTGATGCGGGCCATATCCAGGCCAATGAGAGAAGACCAGCCTAAGATTTCGGAAAGCCCGAGCCAGCGATATACCTGGGTATTAAGAACGAGTGTGGTGCTGGCCCTAACTGCTGCGGCGACGATATTCGTTTGGTTTCAACTCCGGTCGACGCGGCAAGAAGTAAGTCCTCCACAACAGGCCGAGCAACCTTCAACCGAAGAAGAGAAACCCGTTACTCCGGCAATTCCACCCGCCCAGCCTGAGCAGCCCCCGACGAAAGATTTCGGGCCGGCGATCGCTCGCGCCACATGGAGCAGTGACCCTCAGTCAGCGCTCCGCTCCATCCAAATCGAGCCTACGCGCGGCGAGGTTAAAGAGATTGATCTTTCCCGACGTCAGACACGGGAGTTCCTGAAAATCCCTGCATATGATCGTGATGGTGTGAAGTACTCTCACTATCGGATCACTTTTGTTGCAGGAGGAAGACGTTTCTTGCGACAGACGCTCCGCGCGCCGTCAGTCAGTCTGACCACCAATTCTCACATACTCGATCTAGTGTTGTTTACAAACCGAATGTCTGAGAAAGACCCTTACGATTTGCAGGTTGAGGCGCGGACCCAAACCGGCTGGAAACCATTAGGTCACATATTGCTTAACCCAGTAAAACGATGACTATTTCCATTCGCCCTGAAGCACAAAACCAGCCCAGAAATAAGCTGGCGCCCAAGGCTTCTCTTTCGACATCGATACTTGCGCCGCTCGCAGCGCCGCCGCTGGGCGCAATCCCTCTCTGAGCATCTTTTGATAAAATCGTTTCATTAGCTCGGCTGTCGCCTCGTCGCTGACCTTCCAAAGGCTGGCGACGACCCTCGGCGTTCCCGCATACATGAATCCTCGCGTCAATCCGACAAGTCCTTCTCCCCTAATCTCTTTTCCCAAAGCCGTCTGACAGGCGCTCAGAACAACAAGATCCGCTTCCAGTTTAAGATTGTAGATTTCGTAGAGCCGCAGGAATCCGTCCTGGGGCCATCCTTGCTCATCAACAAGCGACAAAACAATGCCTGATAGCTCTGGCTGCTGATTGTTGAGCAAACTATGCGTGGCGAAGTGGAGTATCCGATATTGGCCAAGCTCCGGACTGGTCGCTGTCGCGCGACTCGCAGCAAAATCAACGGCCTTTAGCAGCTGCCCCCTGGATGCCAGCGCTGCGATAAGGTCGGCCTCCCGTCGACTGAGCACTAACCGGTCGAACCGGGTAAGACCTAATTCTCTGGTTGACCGTTGTAAATCGGAAGGTCGGGCTGTCTGGTCATTATCTTTCTTTATTTGCTGCTGCTCTTCTACCTGTTGAGCCCTGATTGTCGCCTTGACTCGTTGGTCATTTTTCTCAAATACAGGATCGGCCAGGACGGCCAGAGTCTTAGGGGCGGGCCTCCGCTCGCCCAACTCGCGACGAAGCACTCCCAGTACTGATGCCGAAGGCAAGCTCACGATTTCATGATCTTGGATCAGAGGCGTTGAAGTGGCGCGCAGACGCGGAGACGACGAGACACCGCGAGCAGAGATTTCGACCCGTCCCTCAGGAACGGGCAGCGCCCCGAACGGTATGTATTGCAGCGTTCCGTCACTCACAATGAGTAATCGTTTCCTACCCAATTGATCGGCGGCCGGGTTTAAGAGCATCTGGCTCAGTTTGGTCAATGCTTCCGGGTAGAGATCATCTGCCTGTTCAACTAATAATTCGTAGACGCGCCGCGCAGCACCCTCTATCTCTGCTCGGCGCGGCAGTTCAAAACCCCTGATTGACGTAGTCGAGACTGCCCACAGATAACTCCGCTCCTCGCCCAGCGCATACTCTAATAACACTGTATCCTCGTCTAACAACCGCTGAATTTCTTTCAGAGAGAGTGGCTGTGGCTGTGTCAATGCGGCATAGCGCGGATTCCTGGCTCGAATCTGTTCCTGTATGTCTCGATAATCCGTTAGAACGCCTTGAAGCTCCTGACTGGCTGCAGTCTTTTGCTCTTCAGTGTGCTTGCGGCCAAGCAGACGCGTCAGCCGTTCCGACTTGACACTAAGCTGCTGTTGCAACAAGCGTTCGCGTTCGAGCAGCACCGGATCTACCCCTTCCCGGATATCGGCGCGCGATTCGGTCAGGATGTCGAGCAAACTGCGCGCTCGCGCACGTTCGCTTGCATGCAATGCGGCAGCATCGTAACCACCAGCAGGCTGGCTTCGATGCATTTGCATCAACAGATCGACATAGAATTCGTAAAAAGCTTGCTTTGACGCCAAGTAAGAGGAGCGCAGCCCTTGACTAGCTACCTTGGTGCGTGTGGATTCAATGATGTTGAGCGCCGCTTCAACTTTCCTGATCGCTTCAACGATATTGCCGCGCTCACGATCGTGGCGCGCGATACTGAGCAAAATCGTTGATTCCAGAGTTTGATACCTGAGGGTTCGACTGAGCGCGAGTGCTTGCGTGTAATATTCCAGAGCGTTGTCTTCCTTACGCAACTTACTGTTGGTCGAGCCGATCTTGTGGAGCGTCGACGCTTCTCCATACCGGTCGCCGACGCTTCGCCTCAATTTCAGCGATTGATCGAAATACTCTAGCGCCTTCGGTAATTCACCCAAGCGATCATAGACCGTGCCGATATTACTGAGAGCATAAGCTTCGCCATATTGGTCGCCCGCGGCCCGCCTCAGCACAAGTGATTGGTTGTGATAATCGAGCGCTTTGCGAAACTCGCCCAAACTCAAAAAGACTCCGCCGATGCTGTCCAGCGTGTAAGCTTCCTCCGCCCGGTTTCCCACGGCTCGCTTGAGTGACAGCGATTGATCGAAATAATCCAATGCTCGTTCTAGCTCGCCCAGGGACATATAGTTCATGCCGATGTTGTGAAGCGTGGTCGCCTGCCCCGCGCGGTCAGCTACAGCGCGTCGAATCTCCAGCGCCTGGTCATAATACTGTTGAGCCTTCTGAGGTTCGCTCATCTGGTTGTAGACCTGGCCCATATTATCCAGCACGAAACCTTCATCAAAGCGATTACCCGTGTCGCGTATCAAGCGCAGCGAGTCGCCATAGTATTCCAGCGATTTCTGCAATTCTCCTAGTCTCATATACGTGTAGCCAATGTTGTTAAGCAAGGTGCCCTCGGTAGTGCGGTCGCCAAGAAGGCGCAGGATCGGCAATGTCTGATTGCAATACTCCAGCGATTTCTGAAGCTCACCCAATGATGCGTAAGCATTGGCGATACTCATCAGCGTGTGGGCTTCCCCCGACCGGTCTCCCGCTTGTCGCTTGAGTGCAAGTCCCTGATCAAGATACTCCAACGCTCGGCGCGGCTCGCCCATCCCGGTGTAGGCTCGTCCAATGTATACGAGGCTACTGGCTTCTTCTATTTGATCCTTTGTCTTACGAGTCACCGGCAGGGCCTGGTTGTAATAATCCAACGCCTTCTGCATCTGGCCCAATCGCAAATAAGCGTTGCCGATGTTGTTAAGCGCTCTACCCTCCTCTATGCCGTTTCCAACAGAACGATGCAAGGGCACTGCTTGGCTATAGTAATCAAGTGCCTTCTGGTTTTCGCTTAACTCGAAGTAGATTGCGCCGATTTGACTGAGCGTGTTCGCTTCGTTTCGCTGATCCTCGATCCCGCGCCAGAGAGGTAACGCCTCATTGAGCTTTTCAAGTGCCTTACGGAAGGATTCTGCTGTTGCCTGCGCACGAAATCGCTCTGCCTCAGCAAGGGCTCTTTCCGCAGCAATTCGATCTCGATCCCTCGGCGTCGAGGCTCGCAACTCTTGCACGTTTACTGCATAACGTCCGGTCTCGGTCTTCTCTTCAACGGATGCCACTTCCAACCGGTAATTGCCCGCAACGTCCGCTATCATGGAGAGCGGCTCAGGTCCCTGCGTCCCATTTGGGCTATCCACTTCAGTGAGCTTTTGGCGGTCTGGTCCGAACAGCCTGACCACCACATCTATTCCTTTCTGCTCTACGACAACTCGCAGGTATTGACCAGAGGTAAGTCTCACGATGTATGCGTGCATTTCGCCTGCTTTGAGTTCTCGTTCCACCTGCGCGCCTACTGTAGGTTCGAGAATTGCCGGCGGTTTGGAGTCTTGAGCCGTTTGCTGTGGGTCAGGTTGATCATCGCTAGTGTAAGCAAAACCATGGTGGTTATTCATTGACCCCGCGACGAGAATAACCCCCGACGTAACTAAGATCGGGAGAATATGGGTGCCCAGTTTTCTTATCTTCAGTGGCGACTTTTTCATCATTGCTCTCAATCCTTAATGAACGCTCCGATCAAGCTTAAGTCAAGTCTACGGTCAGAAACAGCGGCGCCGTACTTTTTGACCTGACTAAGCGTCTGCGGACTCAATTTTAAAGATCTGTTGACATACTTCCCGGATTTGCCATCGCCTTACAATGGTAGTGCTTTCCGCGACATTTTGGAATGCATGGACGCGACCAGGATTAATTTGTATTCGAGCGGTGCTTTGGGGCCTGACGGGCGACGATTGACGAGCTGCTTCGTTCGCAACACGCACGATCTTATGATCACGATTCGCTGCTGCTTGGATAGTAAAGATACACCCGGCTGGACTCGAACCTGCGACCTCCTGCTTAGATGGCCGTTCTCAGCAAACAATCAAAGATAGGAGTTCCCGAGCAGATCTGGCAGAAAGGAAGACTCAAGGACATCACCACGCAGCAATATGAGCTTACCGTATACAAGGTCTGACGTTCATCTCCCTCGTGAGAAACTGTCGCGATCAGCGTTATGGTTGGTTCGCGTGTCCTGTGAAGGTGATTGTTCTCTCGGCCGAGTCGATGGGTCATGACTACGGACCTGCTCCGTCTGTCGGGCAGCCTCTGCGGCTTCTCTCTCTTGAAGTTCACGCTCAGCTTGTCGAGCGGCTTCAGCGAATTCCTTCCTGACTCCGCTGAGCAGAGGCTGCCTCTCCGCGAACTCGCGCAGTGCTGCGATCTGCTTCGCATCCAACTCAGGCGCAATTTGGTCGGGTTGAACTCCGGCTGCTCTGAAATGATCCGCAGCGATGTTGTTCAGGACAACGCTGTAATCCCTAGCTTTCATCGATTGTGCTTCAGCCCGTCGGAGCTGTTCCCGACCTATGTCCCCGATCTCTTGTCTCTCCCTCCTCTGTTTCTCGCTGTCCGTGAAGTGCCTGATCACCGCTTCCAGCGTGTTCCTCGGTTGCACGTCGCGCAGACTCTTTGTGTAGTCGAGTCCGTGCGCGTCTCTGAGCGGAACCTGTCTAAACTCACCGTACTGGATGGCGGCCCGTAGCCGCTCGGCTTCTCTTAACATTTCCATGCGTGCCATAAGTGCATGGCCCTTCACTTTAGATAAGGCTTGATCAGTCGGCTCCCTTAACACATTGTCCCTGACCTGGCTGTATACGAGAGCCAGCAGCCGCGCGTCTTTGTTGTGGGTTGCGATTTCTGCCATCTTCCCGAGTTCGTCTTTCTGGAAGACTGGCAGTGGCATCGCCTTCCCCTCCCGAGACCGCGCTTGCTGCGCCTGCTCAGCTTGTTTACTGACAACATCGTACTTGAGCCCAGCGGCGCCAAGCGTTTTCTG
>Ga0137404_10003140_pt1 | contig 11013 bp, 8 predicted proteins | sample CZOMad2_1_16fung_FD_108285 | JGI IMG/M metagenome (GOLD analysis project Ga0137404, IMG submission 108285) | Vadose zone soil fungal communities from Angelo Coast Range Reserve, California, USA - CZOMad2_1_16fungal (Illumina Assembly) | ecosystem: Environmental > Terrestrial > Soil > Vadose zone...
CCGACGCCTTTGAGGGCATGCCGTAAGCCCAAGGTCACCACTGCACTGGGCCACAAGGTGGCTTGGGGATGGTTCGGGAGGCCTTGCATGTGGTCATCCACCCGGCAGAATAAGGCGATGATAAACTCCATGGTGGTCAGGTGCTCCTCCTCGCAGGGTCAGGGTTTCACGCGCCCTACCAGCTTGGAGGAATCGCATGACCACTTCAACTCAGAAAACTAGCACCATTGGTTAATAGATCGCTAATAAATCAGGGCAATCGGTAGTTGGCCCGCCGACGTTCTCCCTCTCGCTTCAACTCTCCCTCCGCTGCGAACCTCTTGAGTAGGTAGGATGCACGGTGTAGGTCAACGCCCAATAATTCTCGACATTCGGCGTTGTTGATGCTGCCGCGCTCTCGGACGTATGGAAGAATCCTTTCCTCATCAGCGGGTAGTGTGCCCTGTGCGACATGCTCGCGAGAGATTCGTAGCGTATAGGATGTCCAGCGGCTTGCGCCCTGCTGGTCGACCAGGCCAGCCTGTGCTAGACCTCTCAGCTCTTGACCAGCCATCATTGTGTCGACGCGGTTCAATCGCCGATAGTCGCCATTGGTGATAGACTCGTGCTGGCGCAGGTACACGAGGGCCAAACGCTGGCGATCGTTGAGTTGGACGTGTGCGAACTGATTGAGCCACGCAATCGCATCCGGGTTCATTAGGGTGTAGCTGCGGAATGTCACCTGGAATGATGCCCGGCGGTCGTCGAAACGTGGTGGTTCGAGGTTGGCCTCCCGCATCGCCTGCAGCATGGCGCTGATACCGCTGCCACGATTATCCACAACGTGCATATCTTCCATCATTCGCATTAACCGGGCATTGCGCGTCGAGTGCTCTTCCTCCAGGTTCTCCTCAGTAACGTTCCCGAACAGGCCACCAGGGCTTTGGAGTTCCAGCCGATCGGCAAACATACGAATCTGAATGTAGCTACCCCTGACATAGGGGCTGTAATCACGGTGGGCAACGGCGTTGCCAAGTGCCTCACGCAGAGCTTCGAACGGATATTCCGGGAGTTCACGGCGAAACACTCCATCGATGAGAACCGCTTTGCGCATGGCTCCGAGGACATAATTTTCCGCCTGCTTGATCATCTCAGGAACCGGACCTTCAAACCGGCGGCTATCTGCAAATCGGGCGCCTTGCGGTGTCTTCTCCTCAGGTGTAGTACCGTAGTACTGAACAAAATTGATCATGAGTTGGGGTAGAAACTCCTGAGGATACTTCCCGAACATGAGGAGCCCTGCCAGGGTCGGGCGTACAATCTCGTCATCTCGGGCGACAACGTGCAACCGGCTGAGGACTTCTTCCCGCGTCCCGTCCAGGAACCCGGCACCGGGGCGAATCTCCTGGAGCCTCCGCAGATATTCATCCAGTAGCCTGCCATCAAGAGCGTCTATCGCTGCATGAGGGACAAGTTCCTCATCATATGTCGGCTGGCCACGGCTGCTGAGATAGCCAAACACCTCATATTCAGTCATCTGTCGGTTGGTATTGCCTACACGGAGGTATGTTCCTTTGGGTAGGCCAGCTTGTTTGTAGAAGGAGGGCTTTTGTGCTGCTGAAATTTCCTCGACTTCGACCGCCGCAACGGTCTCGCCATCGATCTCATCGACCAGAAAATGTGGTCTCAAAGCCGGTTCCATCTCCGCCGAAGCGAGATTCGTGATTTCTTCTTGCAGCCGCTGTACATCGCCGACCCCAACGATCGAGAAATCCTTGGACTCATCCAGCCCAAACAACAGCACGCCGCCACCAGGGCGGTTGGCAAAGGCCGAGAGCGGTTCATACAGTCGCTTCGGCGTGCCTCCACGTGCCGCCTTAACCTCGACGTTATCCAGTTCGCTCTGGCGCCGCTGCACGTCGGCGATAAGTTGTCTGAGTTCCTCGCGGGTCATGCCCGATCTTCTCTTAAACGGTTCAAGCAGTTACCTTACGCGCCAGATTTCTCGTTGTTGTCCTATCTGGCCGCAACAATTTCTATACGAATATCATAGCCTAGTCGCTTCAAGATGGTCTCACAATCCTCCCAAGTCAACTCAAACGTTTGCACATCGGCCAGGCCAAGACGAGCCACCACGTCTCGTATGGCATCGTGAGAGACTCTCTCGAGTTCCTCCTCCATCATGGCCAATTGTGCCCAGTCAACCAAATCATGGAGAGAAATCTCATGATGGAGGTACGCCGCCAGCTTGCGGGCCACTGTGTCGCGTGTGATGGGCATCTTCTGGTCCTCGCGAGCTCTTCGATGAGCGGCGTCCGCTGAATTAGTTGGGTATTCGGTGTCGGATGCTTCTTTGCCAGGTTCCTCAGCGGAACGTTGCCCGAGAGACCATTGGCATTCTGGCTCTATGGCCCGTTTTCAAATTGCTCCGATCATACGTATGCAAAGACCTCCAGGACCTCGGCGCGCACGGGTTTTGCCTCGCCGTGGAGCATGCGACGGATCCGTTCTGTGGTCTCACGGCTAAAGGTCACCTCCCCGCACCGTGCACAGACGGTGGCGGGGATGCCCTCGACCAAAACACGTTTTCCGTCGATCATAAAGACTTCGGTGACAAACTCTTGCCTGGCTTGTGTTGCGCCACACACGTGACATCGAAACACGTCAGCGTACCCTCCGTCGCGAAAAGTTGATCCATTCCTCCTGGTCGGGCTCATACAATGTAATGATTTTCACTAGGTCAGACTCAATATACGACACCTGCAGGTGTATGGGGCGCCCCTCTTCAGTGAATCCGAGAAGCAAACAGCTCGGCGAATACTTGTCATCGGGGTAGTCCTCGATGATTTGTGCGTGAGCCCCAGCCTGTCTAATCTCCAACTCACTAATATTGCGCTCGACAGCCCGCTTGAAGGCATGACGACTGAATTCAAACTCACCCTGCGTAAGTTGCCGACGGATTGTTCCCAGCGATTTCATGCCCAATGTCCATTGAGCTTGTGGACCGGCAACTGTGGTCCCATGGTTGCTTCCATGTCCAAAAATGGAATCCGCGTGATTTCCTTTTGCCGCTGGTGTACATCCAGGCCGCCGGTGCGATTGGCAAAGGCCGAGAGCGATTCATATAACCGCCCCGGGGCCGCTACGCGCGGCATTGGTTCGACGTTGGCCAGTTCCCTCTGGTGGGTTTGCACATCCGCAATAAGTCGTCACAGCTCATTCGCCGTCGTCCCATTCGTCTCGGCCCATGCGATACTTGATGTCATAGTTGATGAGAAAGTCGAGTTCCTCATCTCTCAATCCATAATGTTGCGACAAGACATGATCTATCTCATCGATTACCGGCTTGGTCGGTCGCGAATCAACTGATTCGATTAGAAGTCCGCATTTCCTCCAAAGACCTGTGTTTTCCAACATCGCATCTTCAAGGTTCTTCGAGAGCATATTTAACGAGTTTCTTATTGGATCGGCAATCTGATTAAGATCAAACGGAAAATCTATGACATCTGAAGGATTTATATGTCTGCCATCAGTGTATGCAGTAAAAAACTGATAGTAAGTTGAGCTGTTCAGAAGTGCATGAGTAACCCTCATGGAAGTCGGATCTGGCAAGCAAATGGCGTTCACCTCTCCACGAATCCTACTTGTCCCACCTTTTTCGGGTCTTGCCTTTGGGGGATCAACAAAGAACTGACAAAAGTAACCCGGCACTCGAACCCAATAAATCGCATGTACTGATTTCCTCATTGTAAATTCACTAATCGTATAGGAATTCGAAATCTTACGAAGTATTGTCGCCGCCTTTGGATCGCCAATTTTTGGATATAGGCCGTGAAAGAGACGAGAGAGGTCACCGAGCGGTACATAGCGAATCACATGAAACAGGAAGTCACGCCCGCCTCGAGGCCCATCCCAACGGTGATAGCAGGTTGAAAATGCCTGAGTGCCAGAACCTTGCGTTCCAGAAAGTAAGATTGTGAGACGATTCTGTGCGCCGACAAAAAGCTGGCTCGGCCGGTTTGCAAAGTGTGCCATCCAGAGCAAAGTGGACTTTGCTGAAATGACGTCTCTAAGCACATCAAACGATCTTGAGGAAGCTACTGACACCGGGATTATAAGGCCTAACCGTCCGGTTCCGTTTCTCAATGAGAATGCGCGCTCTACCATCCATGCATAAATATCTCTGCACGGCAACGTACGTAGTCCTTTGACGGAGTAATGGCCCCCAATCTTCGATTTTTCAAGATAAGGTGGGTTTCCGATGATGACATCAAATCCACCACGCCTCATAGTCCCATAAAACTCTGCAATCCAGTGGAACGGCTGGTGGCTCTCGCGCCATTGGTTATATGCCTCTGTCTTGCCCGGATCGACGCCATATTCGCCCGCTAGGTAACGATCGAGCTCAGCTGCTAGTGTCCTCAGTCGCCCGCGTAGATCCTGCTTGGCCGCAGCAAACTCGCGGGCGTTCATGCCAAGACCGCCCTGCATCTCATGGAACTTCCGGAAGGCGCGGTCGACGATTTCCGCATCTTCTCCGATACGCCGGATGTCTTCTTCGATCTCGCTGTAGACCAATCGCCCCTGTCCTGCGGCGTCGCGCTCTGCGGCGCGCCGGATCTCATCGATCGACAGAAAGCCTACCAGCGTGTTGCCGGGGCGGATATTGAAATCGATGTCAGGCAGTGGCTCTAGGTCCTTCACTCGATCCACCTGCGCTACCAGTTTGAGGAAGAGCCGCAACTTGCAGATTTCGACAGCCTCTTCCATAATGTCGACACCGTAGAGGTTGTTGACGATGATCGACTTGAGGATGAAATACCGCCGGTTTGGATGCCTCTCGCCCTCTGCCAGGATGCGCCGAAAATCGCTAAACTTGCTGGGATGATGTCGTTCACCTGAGCGCTCCAGGTCGTCAACGAAAGCCTGCATACGATCGAGGCACGCTTCGTAGAGCAGCTCCAGAATCTTGAGGGCGGCGAACAGGAATGCCCCAGAGCCACAGGCCGGGTCAAGGACGGTGACGGTCGGGATGGCCTGGTAAAACGCCCGTAGCAGTTCCGGCCCCTCGCACGTGCTGACTACATCCTCAGCAAACTGACGCACGTCGAGGTTATAGGGGATCAGATCATGGATCTGGTGGATTTCCCCGGCCTGGAGCTTATCGCGCACCTCCAAGCAGCGCTGTCGGCGGGAGACATACTCGCGCCAGGTTTCGGTGGGCAGAGCAAATGCTGGAGCAGCCGGGCGGTTCCAGCCACCACGCTGGCCGATATCCTCAATACCTCTAGCGATGTCCTCGGGCAGAGGTAGATCCACCCCTTTCCGAACTGGGGCATAGATGTAGCGATCAGGATCGTCCCGCAGCAGTTGCCAGAGTGTGGAGTTGGATTGGAAGGCGATGGCGCATGCCTTCTGGGCGGCGTCGAACAGGTAGGGAATGATCGTACTCTTGGAGATGTACTCGGTGATATCCTCCTTGGAGTAGTATGCCCCCATTTGCTTCTGATTTATGTACTTCTCAAAAATGTAGCCGAGCACGTCGGGATTAATTTCCCGTCCGCTGCTCAGGGAGCGTGTGTCTAGGTGCCAGTCGTACTGATCGAAAAAACCAAAGAGGTGCTTGAAGGCTTCGTCGGGAATTTCGATGTCGGTGTGCTTCTCTTCAAGTGTGTGTAATTCAAACAGCCCACCGTTGAGATACGGGACATCGCCTAGCAGGTCTTCCAGGTCACGGGCACGCTGGGCTGGTTGCTGCGAAAAGCCTTCGTGGAACAACCGTATTAGGAAATAACGATAAAAGGTGTGAAACTGCCCTCTGCCCTGGCGCTGTTGCACTAGCTTCAAGCGGTTCTTGAGATAATCCGGATCATTGTCAAGAAAACCTTTGCGCTGAATGAAATAGACGAACATCAATCGATTGAGCATGAGCGACGCATACCACTCCTTGTCGCCTTGGTCGGTGATGCCTTGGATGAAGCCGAGGAACGCGGTGTGCTCGCGCTTGAAGTGGTCATAGAAGCGTTTGGTTACCTGATCCCGGTCGAAGGCATCGCGGAGCCGGAACACCACGCCAGTCAGATCGAGCCCTTCTTCCTCGCTTAACAAAAAGGTGATTGTCTCTAGCTTCTGGATGAGTGCATCACCTGACTGGTGAGGTGGGTGAAAGTGCTGCTCGCGATATGCAGCGGGTTGACCCGGTTGGCGTGCTACCCACTGCCAGATCTGCATAGTTTTAGCGGCGTCAATATAGATGATGAGATGCTCGAAGGCTGATTTGGCGACTTGCTTGTCGATCTTGCGGCGGCTGGCGTAGTCAGGGATGTTCCCCTGAACATCGGGCTGGCACTGGAAGACTTGCACTCCACGTTTTTCTGCCATCGTGTTCAGGGTGTATGTCTGGCCGTCCATCTGGACACTCAGCTGAGCGGCGTGCCGATCCCATCCTAGCTCATCGATAAACAGTTTCTCCAGCATAAATTCCCTGAGGTAATGACGGACGCGCGCAATACTCAGCGTCATACTTCGGCCTCCCCCGCAGGACTGGCGAGCCCCAACGAACAGATAATGTGTGGCTCCTGCGATTCTTCTTCCTCATGGATGATGGAGAGACGGCCTTCATCACGCAGTTCGATGACACGCTGTGCCAAGTCCGCATCGCTGATACCGCTGCGGAGCTGTCGGTTGAGGCTGTCGACGGCCGCCTGGCGCAGTGGATAATTATAGATATCTTCGATGGCACGGCGCAGCTCGGGGAGGTCGAATAGCGTCCCTCTGACCTCGTCGGCGTAGCGTTTGAGCCGTTCGTAGGTCCGGAAGCGCGCCCCTGAGGGACGTCCCAGTTGGCCGCCAACCAATTTCTCGTCGCTGGCGATGCGCTCGACGCCTTGACGGACCATTTCATGGTGGTTGTCGTGGCGTGACACGGCCGGGGTCTCAGGATCGCACTCCGCAGCTTTCAAGATAGCTAACGGTGACTCGGTCACGGGGCTGCCCTGCGTATCGACCCATGCGAGTGCATCGTTGCCCTCGGCTGTTCGTACGTAGACCAACACCCCCCTGGGGCTGCTCTGGTCCTGGCGGGTGCGGCTTAGTCGAATAGACAACATTCGGCATTCCTGGAATTGCCTTTTGCATCGAGGGATCGCGGTCAATGGCATTCTCCCATATCTGGAGGGCATAGGAACCGAGGTCTACTTCGGTATCGGCATCGCCGTCGAGAATGCCCGCTTTCTCCGTGAAGAGGTCGCGGATGCCCTGATCGTTGCGATCGTCCTCGAAAAAGGCTTCGTCTGTGCGAACAACCTCGGCGTTTTCCTGCAAGCGCTGGCGGACGCGGACACGCAAGCGGATGATCCGTTCGACGCCGTCCGCAGGCAGGAATGAGTAGCAAAGAATGTTTTCTGCCTGCTGAGCAATGCGGTCCACACGCCCGACCCGCTGGACCAGGCGGATGATGGCCCAGGGCAGGTCATAGTTGACCACAATCGCGGCATCTTGCAGATTTTGACCTTCGCTCAGTACGTCAGTGGCGATCAGAACATTGATCTCCTGGTCCGACGTCACTTGAGCACGTTTGTCGTTGCTCACGGGGCTGAAATGCCAGGCGATCTGCGTCGGGTTTCCGGTCGCGCCGGTCACGCCGGTGAGGTGATTGATCCCACGTGTCTGTAGTTGCGTGGCAAGGTAACGCACCGTGTCGGCAAACTGGCTGAAAACGATCATCTTCTCGCCACGATGCTTGCGGCTCATGAGGTGAGCGAGTGCGGCAAGCTTAGCGTCGTGAGCGGGATTCCAATCACCACACATATGCAGCACCGCAAGCAGGGCAGCACTATCCTGGAGGAGATCTTCAGCGAGCTGGGTCTGAAAGCGATCAGGGTGGAGCCAGCGAAACTGGCTTTTGAGGGGACCAGCGTATTGGCTGTAGATCTCAGCAGCGCGGAGGCGAAACTCCTCCTCGTTGCACAAATGGCTGTTATCCTGGTCCTGGGGCGTGGCGTCTGCGTCGTCCTCCGTCATGAACAACTCTGTGTCTGCGTCGGTAAATCGGACATCGAGCACGCTAGCATCCTGGGTGCCGATGGGAAGAGGCTGATCATGCTCGACGGCATGAAGATAGACGAAATTGCGCAAGATGTGTCGTTCGACAGACAGGATGAACGCTTGGCCGCTACTCTCCAGCCGTTTGAACAGATTGGTGCGACAAAAACCCATCAGCCGCTTGCCAGCACGTGAGAGGTCGGCGATGACTCTGGCCTCTGCCGCTGTTGGTGGTTCATGCGGCCGCTCCTTCACATAGTTGCCGAGTCCATAGCGCGGCAGGGCGAGCGCATTGATGGTGGCGACAATAAGGTCGGAATACAGAAAAGCATATTGATCGTGCGGGTCACTGTCGTCGATGGCGAACTTCAGCGTCTTTGGCTGGCGTGTCGGGAAATAGGACCGTGTGCCATCGGCGAAGGTGAGATACTTGCGGCCAGTAATACCATCTGTTTCCGCATAGTTGTCCTGAATGAAGCTCCGGGTGCGGCGGACCATATAGAGTCGCATGAGGTCGCGCCAATCGTCGGCATAGGTGCTCTGCTCAACGGCCGCCAGCGAGCGCACTGGGCTCTGATGGCGACGGATGAACTCTATCTCACCGACCTCCCGGAGCATACGTTCCGGACGGACGCCGAGGTCGGCATCTTCGGCGATAAAGAGCCGCAATTGGTTAGTCAGGTCGAGGTACGTTTTGTTGTACGGCGTGGCTGAGAGCAGGATGACCTTGCTCTCGTTCTCGCGGAGGTACTCCTGAATCGCTCTGTAACGCTTGCCCTCACGATTGCGCAGGTTGTGGCTTTCGTCGATGACCACCAGTCGGTACCGGCGTAGCTTGGGGAGTTCCCGAAGCGCCCGACTTAGGGAGAGCACTCGGGCGCGCAGTCGATACTGAGAGCGATAATCCTCCCACATAGGGATCAGATTCTTGGGGCAGATAATCAAGGTTTCAAGATCCTGGTCGTCCTCGAAGATGCGCGCCACCGCTGTCGCCATCAGCGTCTTGCCGAGTCCCACCACATCGCCGATCAGCACACCGCCCCGCTTGTTCAGGTGATGAGCGGCAATCTTGACGGCAGCCACTTGAAAGTCGAACAGCTTATTGCCGAAGTCGCGGGGGAGACGAAACTCCATCAAACCTGCCCTGGCTTCCTCCGACAAGTGATAGGCCATCTTGAGGTAGATATAGTACGGGGGAATAGGCTCCTCGCGCGCCCAGCTTTCCTCAATTATTGCCAATAATTCTTTTGAGATGTCAATGCACCACCGGTCTTCCCAGCGATCCTCGAACCATTGGGCAAGTTTTCGAGATGCGTCATGATCGACCACATCAATGTTCAACTCCCCTTGCTGGGAGAGGCCGGCGAAGGTCAGATTGCTGCTACCCAGGTATCCGATCGCTGGCGTGATCGGGTCTGGCCGGAAGAGTAGATACAGCTTGGCGTGAAGTGGATGCCTCAGAAAGAGCTTGACGATGACTTTTTTGGCTCTAATCTGGGCCGCCAGCCGTCGTAAACCCGCCTCATCTTCATTCGTAGGGGTGCCCAGCATGAGCTGCTGGCGGAACTCCTCGGCGAGCTTCTGCTTGAGGCGTAGGGCCGTCTGATTATCGAGCCCATCGTGTGTACCAAGGATGGAGAGGGCTTCTCTCAAGTCTTCCTGTGGCAGACGTTGCATGCCAACAAGGAGACGGCAACAATGGCCCGAATCACCTGACCAGCGCTCAATCTGTTCATCAATTTGTTTCCAGCCGCGCAGATTGAAGTAGCCAACGCAGAAGTCAGCCCTATCGGACAGGGCCAAGGTTTCGCGAAGTGCTGGCAAGAGTGACTGATCGATATTGTCAAAAATTCTGGGCATGTTTTGTAACCACAATCCATGAGGTTCTTAATGAGATGCCTGAGCATCTACTGGTGGCTTACTGATCGAGATCGTACAGCCTGTGGAGACGAAGAGAGATCTGGCAAGAGATGTCCAGGAGAAATGACAAGCTGACGTCCCACGATGAGTGATTGTCGCAGCATAGGTCAAGACGATGTTCACGTCAAGCATTATGACCAAGGGGTGCAGGCTGACGGACAGAAGCACAAGCCAGCATACCCGTCATAACGGCAAAAAGACGATATCGACCAGTAAGATGACCTACTCCATCCCTCTCGATACTGCGTTATGGTTTCGCCTCCGTCACTGCCTGGAGACACCCCTGCCGGGGCATGGTGCGTCTGCGCGCGCACTCTACGGCCAAATCAACACGACTTTTCCCGTCCGACCACTATCGAAGAGTTGGTAGGCCTCAACGGCTTGGTCCAGCGTAAAGCGGTGCGTGATCAGATCCTTCAGCGGCACACGGCGCTGGACCACGAAATTCGCCACCTCGGCCAAGCCGCTGAGACTGAAGGTCCAGGAGCCGTAGATGGTCAATTGCTTGTGGATGATCTGTGGGCTGACGTCGAAGGTGGTGGTATTGCCCTCGCCGACGAAGCAGACTTTGCCCCACAAGCGAGCGCTATCCACGGCGTTGAGGCGCACATCGGGGATGCCCGTGGCGTCCAGGGTGGCATCTGCACCTTCACCGTGCGTCACCTCGCGGATGGCCTCCACAGGTGGGTCGGTACTGGCGTCGATGGTGAGATCGGCGCCGAGCTGCGTGGCCAGCTCCAGACGCTCTGGGATCACATCGATGGCGATGACCCTGGCACCCATGGTGGCGGCGAACTGCGTGGCGCTCAAGCCCACGGGCCCCTGGCCGAAAATGGCGATGGTATCGATGCCAGAGATGCCGAGGCGTTTCAGCGCATGGAACGCTGTACCCGTGCCACAGGCGCAGGCGGCTCCTTCTTCAAAGCTAAGAGCGTCGGGCAGCGCCACGCAAGTGGAAGCTGGGACTCTCAAAAAATCTTGATGGCCGCCCCCCTGAGTGAAGCCGTAGACCTCATGATGGGATAGACACATCTGCGTGTAGCCGATGCGGCACATCCGGCATGTGCCGCA
>Ga0137404_10003141_pt1 | contig 11012 bp, 10 predicted proteins | sample CZOMad2_1_16fung_FD_108285 | JGI IMG/M metagenome (GOLD analysis project Ga0137404, IMG submission 108285) | Vadose zone soil fungal communities from Angelo Coast Range Reserve, California, USA - CZOMad2_1_16fungal (Illumina Assembly) | ecosystem: Environmental > Terrestrial > Soil > Vadose...
AGCAATTCCGGTACCCGTTTGGCCACGTTGATGATGCCCTGAGGGATAGTCAAACCAAATTCCCCCAACAAACCGCGGATCTGATTGGCCTGCGCCGTGCGCGCCTTCACAAACCCTTGGCGCACCCGATGCACCGAGAGAATCGCCTGCTGCTCAATACTTTTGATCGGGACAAAGCGCATATTCGCTCGCCCAACCGCTTCGCAGATTGCCTCGGCGTCGGCCGCATCGTTCTTGTTGGTCTTCACGTACGGTTTAACAAACTGCGAAGCCATCAGGCGTACCGTATGGCCGAAGCGGGTGAGCGTACGGCCCCAATAGTGGGCGCTGGCGCAGGCCTCCATCCCAATCACACAGGGTGGTAGATTCGCAAAGAATGCCGCCACTTGAGCCCGACGAAGTTGTTTGCGCGGCACTGTCTTACCGCGTTCATCAACTCCATGCACCTGGAAAACGTTCTTGGCCAAATCAACTCCAATCGTTGTAATCTTCATCGTGGACGCTCCCATTCAATTAAGTGGTAACCAACATTTCCACTTTGGCACGTTGATGCCGTTTAGGGTGGGGGCGTCCATCCCATAGCTAAGTGGCACCGATTTCGGAGCCGGCTTCCGCCCCATAGCAATCCTCCTGCTCGTGACATTGTGGAAGTCAACGAATACGACTCGCGATATGATGCTCCCGGAAGTCGGAAATCGCCGTGAAGCGAACGAAATGAATCGGAGGGTACTGAGATGCACCTTTCTCGCCTCTGCGCCGTGCTGATCGACTGTCGGACCTCCGATTTGGGCGGGGCCGCCCGCTTCTGGGGCGAGGCGCTGGGTCGCTCCGTAGATCCCAACCATCCGGGCAGCCGCGGCAATTACCTCATGCTGGAGACGCCGCCCGACGAGCCCATCGTGCAGATTCAGCGGGTGGACCACGAGAGCCGCGTCCATATAGATATCGAGACCGACGATATCGCTGCCGAAGTAGCGCGCTTGTCAAAGTTGGGCGCCAAGGTGGTGGATCGCCTCGAGCGGTGGGTGGTGATGGAGGCGCCGACCGGCCAACGCTTTTGCGTCGTAAGGGTACAACGTCCCGGTTTCCCGAAGAACGCTACCCGGTGGGGCTAACCCCGGACGCTCGCTTCGAGGATGAACTACTCCCGATGAGAATTGGCGCCGCCGTCCGGCCGCAACCGGCGATCTCCCGAGCAGAGAATGGTGACGGTGATCACAGTGGCCGTCCCTGCGTCTGCGGTAGATAAGGAATGGTTTGGGCGGTGCGGCGGCCGGGTGAGGTGCCTGGTCTGCGGTTCATGCGGGTGGCTTCTTTTGGATGCACTGATTGCCCACGACCCATTTGAATCGACGGGGATTTACGCCATGAACGGTTTCCTGAGAGCGACCTTTAACCGTCAAAAATTCCAGGGCCTCTTTATTAACACGGCCCTCGGCAATTTTGCGGGCTATGTCGCCGGCTCACTGGTCACGCTTGTATCCACTCATCAATTGGTCGAACGACGCGCCATCAGGAATCTCTTCGGCGTCCTGCCGAGGAAGAAAATCGTCGTTCACGTGGTGCCGCACTGGCTCGAGTGGCTGCTGGCGCTGATTGTGGGGTTCCTCGTCATGGAAGCCGTGCGCTACTTGTTCAATCACCGCAAGTACGCCACGTTGCTGAGTGCATTGCGGCCGAAGCGAAGGACTGAGAGCGGCCGTCGACCCACCGGTCGAGAGGAGGGAGAGCGGTACGTTTCTGACGGTGGCGCAGCGCAAGAAGCACTACCCAAGAGCGGGGAAATGAATCCGCTCGAACCGACCTGAGCAGTGCGTTCGGGGTGCGCGCCATCCACGACAATCGCCCAAGCACACCGTGCGCGTACCACCAGCACCGTGGGCCGGAACTCCTGTAGCAGGGACACCGCGAGCGCCCGGTCGGTCACGTCGCCCACCGCGCCGACCACGCCGAACCGGTCTTCCACCTCGGCCAGCCGCTGCGCATCGCGCGCCACCACCATCACCTTGGCGCCACGCGCCGCCAGGGCTTCGACCACGCCCAGGCCGAGACCGCTGCTGCCGCCGGTGACGATAACGCGCTGGTTCTTGAGGCTTTGCATGTGAATCGCTCCTTAGTAGGCGGTCCCGGAAAACAGGACCGATACTCCACGACGATTCAGCCGGGGCAAAAGATGCGGTCGCAATGTTCGAAAACTCGAACTGGCTTTAAAGATCTTGCCGGTCGCCAAAGCAACGAACAACGCCGCGCAGGCGCCCCAGAGCGGGGTCTTTTCGACTTAATCCGATGCGTTGATTGCCTTCAGCCAATCTGTCGCGTCGGACAAGCTGCGAACGGACCGCTTGCCACCGCGTTCACGAATCGTAACCGTGCCGGCGGACACTTCTTTCGGCCCAACAGTTACAAATATCGGGATGCCCTTGTCATGCGCAGCGACAATCCGCCGTGACAGCGTTTCATTAGCCTCATCTATGATGCATCGCAGCTTCGCTGCGTGGAAGATTTCGACAGCTGCACGCGCATACTCAAGTTGGCCGACTGATACCGGCGCGACGACAATCTGCTCGGGAACGACCCAGAAAGGTAGATTGCCGCGATGATGTTCGAGCAGGATGGCCATGAATCGCTCGATGCTGCCGAGCACGGCTTGATGAATCATAACCGGACGCACTCGTGCGCCAGATGCCTCCACAACTTCGGCATCGAGTTTTTCGGGCAGCACAAAATCAAGCTGTATCGTCCCGCATTGCCATTCGCGCCCATCTTGATCCTTCAAGATGAATTCAACCTTGGGGCCATAGAACGCCCCCTCGCCGGGTTGTAGGCGAAATTCAAGTCCCGCGGCCCGCGCAGCCGCTGCAAGCGTCGCTTCTGCCTCGTCCCAAAGGGCGTCTGAGCCTTCGCGAGCCTCCGGTCTGGTCGAGAACCCGACGACAAACTCCTGGAACCCGAATCGAGCGTAAACGCGACGAAGAAGCTCGCAAAAGCTCACGACTTCGCCATCGATATGCTCCGGTAAGCAGAACACGTGCGCATCATCCTGGGTAAATGCGCGGCCACGCATCAATCCGTGGAGGGCGCCTGACGGCTCGTATCGATGACAGGCGCCGAACTCGGAGAATCGCACCGGCAGATCGCGATAGGACCGGACTTGCTGCCGAAACAATTGCACGTGACCCGGGCAATTCATCGGTTTCAGCGCGAATCTGCGTTCGTCGTCCGCAAACTCAAACATGTTGGCGCCGAATTTTCCCCAATGACCGCTGCGTTCCCATAGGGAGCGCGACAGCAATTGCGGCGTACGAACCTCCCGGAAGCCGCCACGCTGCATTTCGCAGCGAATGTAGCTTTCGATCAGCCGGTAAAGAGTTGCCCCGCGCGGGTGCCAGAACGCAGTCCCCGGCGCTTCTTCCTGCTGATGAAAAAGATCGAGCCGCGGCCCGAGTATTCGATGATCGTGACTGTCCATAGCATCCTCCAAAGCGTTGAATCGCGCGCGGAGGGCACCCAGAAATGAGAAGGGCCCCGTCCGTCGCCGGCGGGGCCCTCGTGAAAATCGTTGTGAAGTAACTTTAAGACACAAACAACCGCCACGGCCCGCCAGTGCGGGTCGTCGTGGTAGTGACTGCGCTCAGATTCTTCTTCATGTTCAGAACCTACATGAAAACTCGATCGGTAGTCAAATGTTACCCCCGACCGCCTTCCGATATTGTGACGGGCTTCGGGGCGAACATTCCGTTTAGTCGGGGGATCCGGTGAATGCCGACTATCCTTCTGAGACGTTCGCGGGTGTCAGCTTCCGGGCACGCCAATGACGATGACGAGGCGTCGAGATGCGCTACTCCGGCAGCTTCATCTTGCGCAGGAATGCCTTCCAGCGCCGGTCGCCGTGCAGGCTCTTCATCCACGGGTCGCGGTTTATGTTTGTGAGACCGGCGTCGTGCTGCTGATACGCGCGATCGAGCCAAGCGAAGGCTTGATCGATCTCTCCGCGATAGGAGAGAGCTTCAACGATGTTCGATGCATTGGTCGTCGCATCCAGGCGTTCCATTTCCGACAATGCCGCGTCGGCCTCGGCTCTGCGGCCGAGCGCAAAGTACGCCACTGCCGCGCCAAATCGTTGGGAACTCTCGTCCGGGTCGCGCTGAAACTCCGCCAGTGCCGGGGCTGCCTCGCCGCGTAGCAGCAACACTGTACCCAAGCCGGCATGCCCCATGGGGTCCGTCGGGAGCAGGTCGATCGCCTTTCGAAAGGCTGTCTCGGCTTCAGGGAGCTTGCCCGTGCCAGTGTAGTACATGCCGATCGCTTCATAGCAACCGGAGTTGACCGGATCCAACTCAATTGCCTTCTGATAGAGCGCGAGCACAGTATCGGACGCGCCGTGGAGAGCCCATAGTAAGCTTCCAAGTACAATGGCGTTGCTGGGTTCCGTTGGATCGAGGTCATAAGCTTTCTGAGACTCGGCTGCACCAGCCTCCGAGTCCCAGTCAAGGGTCAAGTAGATCATGCCCTTTGCGCCGTGGGCAGCGGAGAGATTCGGGTCAAGAGCGAGCGCACGCTCCGTCGCGCGGCGCATCTCAGCCGCCACGGCATCGCCGCGAACGTAGTTGTTGTAGTTGACTTCGTTCGCAAGCACGTTCGCCAGCCACGCCCAGGCCTCGGCGAATGTGGGGTCCGCCTTGATCGCCTTGCGCATGTACTCGGCGGCGCTGTCGAATTGAGCCTTGTTGCCTGCGTTGCGGTTGATGGCGCGGCCCTGCAGGTAAAGCGTATAGGCTTCCGTATTCTTTGGGGTCGTGACTTTCAAAGCGCTGCTTTCCGCGAGTGACACTTTGAGCGCGCTGACTACAGCCCCTGCGATATCGTCCTGGACCTTGAAGATATCGTCGAGCTTACGGTCGTAGGTCTGCGACCAGAGGTGATAGCCGTTGTCGGCTCGAACGAGCTGGGCGGTGATGCGCACGTACACGCCTGATTTGCGCACGCTCCCCTCGAGCACATGCGCGACCATCAGCCGGCGGGCGATGGTGGGGATATCCTCCGACTTGCCCTTGAAGTAGAACGAGGAGGTGCGCGCCGGCACGCGCAGGTCAGGAATCTTCGTCAGCATGTCGATCAGTTCCTCTGACAGCCCGTCGGAGAAGTACTCCTGATCCTTCTTCTCGCTCATGTCCACGAACGGCAGCACGGCGACCGACTTCTCCGAGACCGCTGCGGCGGGAGCTGGACTCGCGGGCGCGATGGTTGCCACGGTGGCCGCCGGGCGCTCGGTCGTGACGCGCTTTGACAGCCAGAACTTATCGACGACGAAGTACGCGAGCGCGACGCAGAGAGTCGCGATGATCGCGCGGTTGAGGCGTTGTCCCGTTTGCTTCCTGATGGAGCGGTTCGGTTCGACGTCAACGGTCGGCTTCAGGCCCTCGGGCGTGATCTCGTACACCCAGGCGAAGATTACGACCGCGGGGAAGCCGACACTCATCAGCATGAGTACGAGGCGGTTCCACCAGACTGGGACCTCCAGCATGTGGAAGATCACATGCACGGGTTCCAGGATCAGCCAGCAGACGACGACATACAGCGCCGCAACACGGAACACGTTGCGGTGCTTTAATTGCTCGAGGAGGTTGAGTTCAATGTGGCCGTGATTCGGTGGGGCCGAGCCACCAGCGGGCGGCGGCACTGCCCCCGGCTGCTTGTCCTCCGATTCGGGTGCTTCGCCAGACATTCCTCGGCCCCCAAAGGATCTTGTCCTTGCCAACAGGATGCGCCGGGGTCATGTGGTTCGCAACTTGCGGCCTTTCGCTCGCTTCTCTCTAGTTTGCGGCTCGGTCGTACCTAACCGACTCCGTCTGTCGCAAGTGATCGCTATCGGGCGGGCATTTCGAACCGCTGTATGACTGCAGTTGGCCGGTCAGAGACCTTTGGCTGGTAGGCACGGGCCCGGGATTTCACTTACCGATGTATCCGGAATCCAGCTAGTTTGCTGCATCGAAATACCCTATGCTCGCCACCATCGTACTCTCAGAGCCGTTTAGGCAGGGTGGATATCGTCTGATGGAAGTCAGCGAGAACCGTTTCGAACTATGGTTCAGCAAAGGGCGCTTCAGCCGGCTCATATTGGTTCTGGTTTTGCTCATGGTATGGCTGCTGTGCGATTCCTTGGTCGCGGTGCTGATCGTAAAGGGAGGACACGCAAGACCGGAGGATTTCTTCGCAACCTCCCTGCGGTCGTCCGACTATGCCGATCATCGCAACATCCCGCAGATCGACGAACTGCTGGCATCGCACCCGCGGATTTTTCCGGGATATCAGTGGCGCTTTCGAGCCGATGGTCTGCTAGGTGCGCGCCTGATACCCAATTTCCTGACATTCGTACCCGACCGCTGGGGCGACGCGACTGTCTCCGCCTATGCAGCCAGCAAGACCTTTTGGTTCATGACCGACGAATATGGCTTTCCGACCGTCGCCCGCTTAGGTCAGCACTACTCGTTGCGAAAACCGGCCAACGTATTCCGTGTGATCATGCTGGGTGGCTCGACCGTCGAGGGAGTCGGCGTCAAAAGTCCACTCGAGAGCCTGCCGTCAAAATTGCAATTGCTGCTGGAACAGGAACTTTCGCAAACATCGAAGCAAGTCGAAGTCATCAACGGCGGAATATCGCATTTTGCCTCCGACCAGGAATACCTGTTGCTCATCGCCGATCTGCTACGGTTCGAGCCAGATTTGGTGATTGCCTATGACGGGTGGAACGATTCGCAGCATATGCCCGACGCGATTGCGGGAGCTCCCCGTACCCGACCCTTCCGATCGGCATCGCAGGAAGACAATGAGGATCGCGTGAATGCAAGCTTTTCTCCTATCGGAGCGTTCCGCCTGTTTGCGGCGATCAGTGCCGGCCGTACGCTCGATTTGATGAATCGCTTTGCGACCTTTCGGCTGTTGAACCATTCCATGCATATAATCATCGAGCACCTTCATGGGAAGGATGATGCCTCAGGCCCTGGCTCGGCTTACGAGCCGGAACTGTCCGTCGAGGCTGCACATGTCTATATTGAAAACCGTGAGCGCATGTTGTTCATCGCCAAGCAGAAGGGCTTTCGGTTCGCATCGTTCCTGCAGCCGATAACCGGGGTCGATGGAAAGACATACACGGCAACCGAATCTCAATACGCTTCGCCCGCCGTCGTGCAGAAGCGTCAGATCTTCTACCAAACCGTACGCCCATTGCTTGGAAAATTCGCAAGCGCAAACGAGGTATCCGGGGTGTCCTGTGTGGCGGACATAAGTACCACGAGTTTCGCAGGTGTTTCCGAAATGGTGTACGCCGATACCGGTCATTTGCTGGCGAACGGCAATGAACTGGTTGCGCAACACATTCTTACGGAGCTCGAGCGCTGCAAACTTCTACCCCAGAAGGTATTTTCCGCCCGCACGAAAGCACCCATGCGTGGTTCGGGAGCCCGACCTACGCCCGGATGAGGAACTTGCTAGTTTGCTGCATCGAAATACCCTATGCTCGCCCCAATCGTACTCTCGGAGCCGTCTAGGCAGGGTGGATATTGCCTAAGCCCAAAATTGATCTTGGAATGTTTCACGAGAATTTCCGCGAGAACTCCGCTACCAAGGTAGCCTCTCCGCGATCTTTCGGGCTGACCTTCGCATTACTGTTCCTACTGATCAGCGTGTTGCCCCTACATCGACATGGGCATGTGCGCATATGGAGTCTCGCGGTCGGATTGATGTTTCTAGCGATCGCTCTCACGCTGCCTCGGTTGCTCGAGCCACTGAATCGCGGCTGGTCGGTTATCGGGTCATCGTTGCATCGGGCCATGACGCCGGTGTTGATGGCGCTCCTATTCATTCTCGTGGTAACTCCGGTAGCGCTGTTACGCAGGGCGACCGGCAGCTCGGGTTTGGCATTGCGCTTTGATGCCAAACTCGATAGCTACTGGATTCCGAGCGATCGGCCCGTAGCCGACGCGGAATCTCTCAAAAGACAATTTTAGCGGGTAACATGTCAATTCTCGTAGAACTTTGGCAATTCCTTCGAGCCAGGAAGCGATATTGGCTCTACCCCATCGTCATCGTCATGGTGCTCATCGCGGTGCTAACGGTCGTCAGCCAGGGCTCGGCGTTGACTCCGTTCATATATGCTCTCTTCTGACCTGCGGGTCCTCGGTATCTCCGCTTTCTATCATGACAGCGCCGCCGCACTCGTTACCGACGGACGTATCGTTGCGGCTGCACAAGAAGAGCGCTTTACCCGCCGCAAACACGACTCGAGTTTTCCGGATAACGCAGTCGCCTTTTGTCTCGCCGAAGCTGGATGTCGATTGAACGACGTGGACTTCGTGGTCTTCTATGAAAAGCCATTCATTAAATTCGAAAGATTGCTCGAAACCTATTTGAGCTACGCCCCACGCGGCTTCAACAGCTTCCGTCGAGCACTGCCGTTGTGGCTCCGGGAAAAGCTCTTTCAAAAGAACGTTCTACGAAGGGCTCTGGAAAAATTCGACGCGAATTTCGACAGCAATTCCAAGTTGCGGTTTTCTGAGCATCATCTTTCGCACGCAGCCTCCGCTTTCTATCCCTCGCCGTTTGCGGAGGCGGCGGTACTTACCCTCGATGGGGTCGGCGAGTGGGCGACGGCGTCTCTGGCGATCGGTTCGCGCGAAAGCGTCAGGATCATCAAGGAAATGCACTTCCCCCACTCACTGGGCCTCTTGTATTCGGCGTTTACCTATTACACCGGCTTTCGCGTCAATTCCGGTGAATATAAATTGATGGGGCTTGCGCCGTATGGCGAACCCAGCTACGTCGATGAGATTTTGGACAAGCTGATTGATCTGAAGGCTGACGGCACATTCCGTCTCGATCAATCTTACTTCGATTACTGCACCGGACTGACCATGACCAACGATCGCTTTGCCGCGTTGTTCGGCCAGCCGGTCCGCAGACCGGAAGATTCATTGACTCCCTTTCATATGAATATCGCGGCATCGATCCAAGCCGTTACCGAGGAGATCATGACCCGCCTGGCACGGTCAGCGGCGCGGGAGACCGGCATGCGAAAGCTGTGTTTGGCTGGCGGCGTTGCCCTCAATTGCGTGGCGAACGGCAAAGTTCTTCGTTCCAGAATTTTCGATGACATTTGGATTCAGCCGGCAGCGGGCGATGCGGGTGGCGCGCTCGGGGCTGCCTTGTATGCCTATTACCAACAAGGCTGCGGCCTGCAAAAACCGTTGCCCGGTGGCGACGCCATGCGCGGCGCCTACCTCGGACCGGCGTATGCGGCGTCGGATACGGAATACCGGTTGCAGCGCAGCGGTGCGCGCTACACGACACTCGCGGAAGATGAACTGATCGAGGCGGCCGCTCGAGCGTTGGCGGCGGGAAAAGCGGTGGGGTGGTTTCAGGGTCGAATGGAATTCGGACCCCGCGCCTTGGGCGCACGATCGATCTTGGGGGATCCACGCTCACCCACGATGCAGAAAATGCTCAATCTCAAGATCAAGTATCGAGAATCGTTTCGGCCGTTCGCGCCATCGATTTTACGTCAGGACCTCGCGGACTGGTTCGATTGCGATGTTGATTCGCCGTATATGCTCCTTGTCGCTCGAGTGAAGGAGTCGCGTCGTGTCACTATGACTGCCGCAGAGCAGGGGCTATTTGGCATCGACAAGCTCAATGTTCCGCGCTCCAGCATTCCCGCAGTGACCCACGTGGATTACTCAGCTCGGATTCAGACCGTACATGAGGACACGAATCCTCGTTATCACGCATTGATCAGTCGTTTCAAACGCCTTACCGGTTGCCCGGTGGTGGTCAACACGAGCTTCAACGTACGGGGCGAGCCCATTGTGAATACGCCTGAGGACGCCTTTCGATGCTTCATGGGGAGCGACATCGATGAGCTTTTCATCGAACACTGTCATCTGGAGAAGTCGCTCCAGGATGCCGCTCTGCGACTCGATTACAGGAATGCCTTCGCACCGGATTGAATTGCATCGGAGTTTCTGTAAAGTGGCAACCGGCGAAAACCGTTTCGAACTGTGGTTCAGCAAAGGACGCTTCAATCGTCTGATCCTGATCGCCGCTTTGTTGAGTATTTGGCTGCTGTGCGACTTCTTGCTTGCGGTCGTAGTCGTAAGGACCGGATATGCCAAGCCAGAAGAGTTTTTCATGACGCCTCTGCGCGCATCCACTCGTCCCGGCCCTCGCGGCGCTCCGCACGCTAACGTCGCTGTCAGCACGGCGTCATTCCGGATATCTGGATCGTTCCAGGCCGATGGACTGCTCGGTGCGCGCCTGGTACCGAATTTTCTGGTCATCATGCCGTCGGCTCGGCGCAACCGAGAGGAATCCATGGATGGAACCGGCAATATTTTCTGGTTCATGACCGATGAGTACGGCTTCCCACCGGTTGCCCGTGTCGGTCACCACTACCAGGTGTGCGAAAACCCGCCGATGTATTTCGTGTGATCGTTCTGGGCGGATCGACCGTCGAGGGAATCGGTGTCAATGGTCCTCTCGAGAGCTTGCATCCAAATTGCAATTGCTCAAGCTTTACAACAGGCCGAATTTTCGTTCAGAACCGGAATGCGACGTCCGCCCCGACCGACCAGCCACTGAAGTTGCTGCCCCAGAAATACGATCCACCGATGCCGATCCATTGCGCTTTCCAGAACTGGTTCAGAAAGTCCAGCACCAAGCGACCATGGACCTCGTAGACATGCCCGTTGTTCAGTCCGGCTTTGATATCGTCAAAGAGCTCAGTACGGCTGAAGTAACCGCCAGTACGAAGTTCGTGGCCGTACAATTGTTTGCCCAGCGGGATATCCACGTCGATTTTGTTCGCCCAGGTCTCCGAGTCGCCACCGATGCTGAATTTGGAGTTGGAACTGCTGAAGCTTTTGGTATGGAAATAAGTAGGGTCTGAAGAGAGCGTAAAGATGGTGCGGTCCCAAATGTACACATACTGTATGTCCAAGGCGGGTCTTACCGTCCAGGTG
>Ga0137404_10003145_pt1 | contig 10996 bp, 9 predicted proteins | sample CZOMad2_1_16fung_FD_108285 | JGI IMG/M metagenome (GOLD analysis project Ga0137404, IMG submission 108285) | Vadose zone soil fungal communities from Angelo Coast Range Reserve, California, USA - CZOMad2_1_16fungal (Illumina Assembly) | ecosystem: Environmental > Terrestrial > Soil > Vadose zone...
GAGTTCGACGCCACCGTAGGCGTAGATGGCGCAGAAATGGAGATCGAAATCGTCAGACGCGCAGTAAAGCTTATAGGCATGCGGACCGGGCATGGCGGAAAGCGCGCTGCCGGACGGATTTAGGGCTGGGAAAACGAGAGACGCAAACGCTAGAGCACCCAAAAGTACAAGAAGTCGTTTCATGATGACCGCCTCCGAGCGATCGAATTGCGACCAACACGTTCGAAAAGGCCAGCGGGGTGGGTGCGGGTCCTCTTACTCGGATAAACACGGTGGAAGGCGGCGGGTTGCGGCGGTTGTAAGGGCAACGCGCATAGGCGAATGCCGCGCCCGCAAGTGATTGAAACGAGTTGAGTGGTAGGCTCGTGGGGACTCGAACCCCAGACCTCCACCGTGTCAATTCCGCGATGCAGAATGCACAGCCCTGCAAGACGAAGCAGCAAACTGCACCGAAGGATAAGACTTGATAGGGAGTTAAGCTCCCTCTTTACGCATGGAACTGCACCAGGCCGAACATGCTTCTTCATGAATAGAAACCCAGGGTTACGGCACAAAGTGCGCCACAATTTCTGGATACTCTGTAGGCAGCAAGAGAATGCGGTCCGCGGGACTCTCGACGGCCAAGGAGCGGAGCCAGGGGACATTCCCGCCGGCTCCGACGCTGTCGGTTGACAATTTACGTGTTTTGCGTAAATATATACGCAAAATGCGTACTTCGCCTATCCTCACTGCTCTTTTCCCGGCTGTTCGGCAGGAAATCCTGGCGGCGACGCTACTGTCTCCCGAAAGGTCTTGGTATCTTTCCGAACTAGCGGCACACCTAAAGACTTCGCCATCGAGCCTTCAGCCGGAACTTGAAGCTCTCGCTCGCTGCAAGCGGCATCTTGCAAAGGAGGCAAGAAGGCCGTCGTACCTACTACAGAGCAGAAACTGCTTCCCCCGTCTTCGCGGAACTCCGCGACTTGTTTTCGAAAACGGCAGGGGTGGTTCCTCTGCTGCAAGCCGAGCTCGATGGATTTGGGCACAAGATCACGTGGGCCGCTATCTACGGCTCGATTGCCCGAGGTCAGGAGCACGCGCAAAGCGACATCGATCTGCTGATTGTTGGCCCGGTGAGTATGCAGGAGCTCCTCCCCAAGTTGCGGCGAGTCGAGTGGCGGGCGCTCATCGCTCGCGATCTTGAGGATGCGGCGATCCAGGAGTTGTCTGACGGTCGTCGGTTCGCCACCGCCTACAACGCCGCGTTGCAGACGGCAAAAATGGCCATTGCTTGCGCTGGCTATCAGCTCGCAAGTACACCGGGTCATCACCGGCTCACGTTTGAGACGGTGGCGCGATTTCAACATGCACGCACTGGAAAAGGAGCAAGCCGGAGAGGAGGCATTGTCACTCGATGGTATGAGTTAGAGAGAGCCGGCAAACTGTCAGACATACCTTCTGACCAACCCCGGATCTCGGGCGCCCTTGTCTAGCGTCGTCTTCTCGCGCACAATGACCAGCAACGGAGGAGGCAGGCGTGCCATGGAATATAGAAATTCTCCTAGGCCAGCACACACCTTCGGGATCTATCTGATTTGGATCTTGCTTCCAGCAATCATTCCCTTGCCCATTGCCGCGCAGACGCGGATGCCTCTTCAACCCTTTGCACAGCAGGTGCGTCAAGTGGAAACGAGCCTTGCTTACCTCGGACAGCCGCTGGCGCAGAGTGATGGGGACGCAATCAATCGCGCCATTGGCAATGCGGACGAGGCCACCGCGATCGCGCAGTTGGAGCAAATTCTGAACAAGTACGTACTCGCAGTTGTCGAGATCAATCCGGAGAGTCGCGTGAGAGTGCAGCCCGGACCAGCAAAGCCCGAACTGGTCGAGGCCGGAACGCGAGTCTTCCTAATAAAAGTCATTAACAAAGCGGGGGTCACGGCAAAGCTAAAGGTTGAGAGCCCAAACGCACTTCCGGTATTCGTTCCATCGGACGAAAGCTCAGAGCCCGCAAAGAAACTCTCGCCAGCCGATGTGCGAGACCGCTGGATGGATGTCGAACTCTACGACAAAGATCCCATGTCCGAACAACTCTCCGGCCTCCCGCTCGAATACCGGTTGCTTGAGATTTATAGCCGCGACCATGGCCAGCGCTCCGCCAAGATTTCTTTCAACGTCGGCCAGGGTACGCAGGATATCGGCTTTCGCAACGAGACCGTCTTCTATTTCAGCGCTCTGCCTGCGCGTGTTTTGCGCCTGCTCATTCGTGACGAGAACGGGGCCCCATCGATGGCGGCCGTCACTGTCCGCGACGCGCTCGGCCGCTTGTATCCCAATCCGTCAAAGCGTTTGGCACCGGATCTTTTTTTCCAGCAGCAGGTCTATCGCGCCAACGGCGAGACTATTCTGGTTCCCGAGGGGACATACACCATCAACTCTTCGATGGGGCCCGAGTACCATGCTCAAACCAAACAAATGGAAGTCGCCGCAGCGGGACCAAACGACGTTTCCTTCGCGATGCAGCGCTGGATCGATCCGTCGAAATACCGCTGGTATTCGGGCGACCATCATGTTCACGCTGCCGGATGCTCGCACTATCAGAATCCCACAGAAGGTGTGCAACCGGACGACATGGCCCGCCAGATTCAGGGCGAGAAACTAAACGTCGGCGCTGTTCTCACTTGGGGGCCGTGCTACTACTACCAGAAGCAGTTTTTCAGTGGCAAAGATCATCCTCTTTCCAAACCGAACGGCTTGATGCATTACGACCTCGAGGTCTCCGGTTTCCCTTCGAGCCATGCTGGCCACTTGGTGTTGCTCGGCCTGACCAACCAGGACTATCCGCATTGCGTGCGCATCGAACAGTGGCCCACTTGGGACCTGCCAATCTTGCGTTGGGCAAAGTCCCAGGGAGCGATGGCGGGCTTTGCGCACTCCGGCTTTGGACTCGAGGTGAAGTCGCGCGAACTCCCCAACTATGAAGTTCCACCTTTCGATTCCATTGGGGCGAACGAATACATCGTCGACGTGACCTATCCCGACACCGTCGATTTTATTTCCGCTATGGACACGCCTTACACCTCAGAGCTCAACATTTGGTATCACACGCTCAACGTCGGATTCCGCACGCGCATCTCTGGCGAAACCGACTTCCCTTGCATCACGGACGCCCGCGTCGGGCAAGGACGCGTGTACGCCAAGGTAGATGGCCCGCTCAGCTATGCCGGTTGGCTGGAGGCTCTTCACAGCGGCCGCAGTTATGTTTCCGATGGCCGAAGCCATCTCATGGATTTCGGCGTGAATGGGGTCGAAGTCGGAACGCAAAGCAGCGAGGTGAAGCTCGCAGCTGCCGGGACGCTGCATGTCAAGCTAAAGGCATCAGCCTATCTCGCTGCACTTGTGGACGGTGGCGCCCGCATGGCGGTCGATCACGAGCCCGCCTGGATGACCTCTCTGAATAACCCTGGTCTGGACGCGCACTTTCCAAGCTCCATTTCCGTGGAGAAAATCCAGAGCCGGCCGCTCGATCAAGAGCCATTCTGGCATATTGAGCGCGCGCGCATCGGCAGCACCCGCGAAGTGAGCGTTGAACTGGTGTTGAACGGGAAACCAGTGGCTCACAAGAATCTTGTGGCCGATGGAGCAGTTCAGGAAATTGCCTTCGATGTGCCCGTTGAGAAAAGTAGCTGGCTTGCCGCGCGCATCCTAGGCTCATCGCATACCAACCCCATCTTTGTTCTTGTGAACTGGAAACCCATTCGCGCATCGCGCCAAAGCGCTCAGTGGTGTCTTGCCGGCGTCAATCAGTGTTGGACGCAGAAGGCTCGCAAAATTTCCAAAGCCGAACTTCCCGATGCGCAAGCCGCCTATGACCACGCCCGCGAGGTTTATGCCAAGCTCATCATCGAATGCGAACAATAAGCGCTACCTGAATGAGCCCTTTGTTATTGTGCTCCCACAAATCGAAGCGAAGCCCCGGTTCGGTGATCATCCAGTAGTGGACAGAACTACGACCTAGAGTCCACAACTGCTGGAGGACCACACGCTTCCGGTTCCCGCACCCTTGCGGCAAGCGGTCGAAAACCTATCTGATCCGCACCCGATAGAGAGCCGGCTTATTCGTATAAGGATTGTCGAAGTAAATGTAACTCCCGTCGCGCGACCAATTCGGGTAAGCCGCGCTCTTGGCTAACTCCACACACTTTCGGGTTTCAACGTCAAAGAGCATGAGTGTTTGCGACGAATCCGCTCTGAGCGCAGCAATGTGGCGCCCGGTAGGGACCAGCGCACTGAAAAAAGCTCTTCGGAACCGAGTAGCGTGGTAACTTGACCGATTCTTAGGTCGAGCGAGCGGATGCCGGTACCCCCTCCGAGCCAGAACCAAGGCGCAAAAGCTAACGAATTTCCATCGGGTGACCAGCTCGGTTCACCTTCGTACTCGCTAGTATTTTCACCAAATTTATGACTTGCCTTTTTGCGTGCTGCCTTCGCTATGAACTTGGCGGCGACTCTCCGGCCCGCCCCTGCTCGACTATCATGAAACTCATTTGAGGATGCTTGCGCGATACTTGCCACATGAGGCGAGCGCTCGAACTTGGGAGCGTCCCTTGCAACTTTTCGGCTTCCTGATCGTCGTACTCGAATGTGACGCCTACGCTAGATCCTCAAGCGCGACACCGCCAACCGTGCCGCATGGTAGCCGCACATTCCGTGCACTCCCCCGCCCGGCGGAGTGGATGACGAGCAGAGATATATGTCCTTGGCCGACGTCGCGTAGTGGCGCCAGGTTGGCCGGAACAAAGACTGGCGGATGGCCATCGAGCCGCCGGAAATATCCCCTCCGATGAGATTGGCGTCCATTTTTTCAAGTGCCGCAGGAGAAAAAACACGGCGAGCCAAGACGCAGTCCCGGAAACCAGGAGCGAAGCGCTCGATTTGCGCTTCGAGGGCCTCCAGCATGTCGAAATCAGAGCCGTTCGGGACATGGCAGTACGCCCAAGCAGTGTGCTTTCCCGCGGGGGCACGCGTGGCATCGAACAGACTTGGCTGAGCTAGTAGGACAAAGGGACGTTCTGAATGGCGGCCAAGCCGTGTGGCCGCTTCGGAGGCGGCGATTTCGGCGGGGCTGCCACCGAGATGTACGGTCGCGGCACGCAAGCAATCGGCTGCTTTCCAAGGAATCGGGTTGCGCAATGCGTAATCGACCTTGAAAGCTCCGGGGCCATAGCGGTACTTGGCCAATTGCAGCTTGTACGCCGTGGACAATCGGTTGTCTGCCATTCGCACCAGCTGAAGTGGAGTCACGTCGCACAGCGTGGCGTCATACTTTGGGAGAGACGCAAGACTGTCGACACGCGCCGAGGTCTTCATCTCGCCACCGAGTGCCGCAAGATGGCCGCATAGCGCATTGGTGAGAGACTGAGCGCCGCGACAAGGAATTGGCCAGCCGACCGCGTGTGCGGCAACGCCAAGCAAGATGCCAAACGCTGCGCTCAACGGCTCGTCGAGACTCAAAAAGGAATGGGCCGCCAGACCGGCGAAGAGCGCCTTGGTGCGTTCGTGGCGAAACGAAATGCGAGCAAGCATCGTCGCGGAAGGAAAAGCAACCAGGCCGAAACGCGCAAGCAACAACGGATGGCGAGAAAACAAGTGAACGGGAGAAAGCACTTCGGATGTTAGGTCGGACCAGCGCTTGGCGAACGGCTCCATAAGCCTGCGCCAAGCTCTGCCATCCTGACCTAGCCAGGATTCGGCGTCGCGCAGATCGCGGTCCAAGATGATCGCAGTGCCGTCGTCGAGGGGATGCGCCAGCGGGCTTGGCGAGTGAATCCATTCGAGTCCGTAGTTCGACAGTGGCAGCGAGGAGAAAAATGGTGACCCGACAGCGAATGGATGCACCGCCGATCCGAAGTCATGGAGAAAGCCAGGCAAGGTGAGCTCGAGAGTCCTTGCGGCGCCTCCCGGCTGAGGCTCCGCTTCGAAAACGTCCACCTTCAATCCCCGCTGAGCGAGAACGATGGCCGCTGCGAGACCATTGGGACCGGCACCGATGACGCAAGCTTTGCGGGTCATTTTAGATTTTCCCTACGTTCAGGTCATGGAGATGGGAGTCAGGTCCGCGGCGCAAGCGCCGGTGGCCACTCTACGACTCCGATTTTGCCGTTTGGTTCGCGCTCTAGCGTCGGCGCATACAACCCCAGCAATTGTCGCCGCCACCATAAGCCCTGCGCCCGCTTTTCACCCGGCGTCGTGAACCAATATTGCCAAACAACGGCGCGCACCCGGCGTGGTGGTTCGTGAGGGAAAGGATTTGTGGCAAAGAGCGAGAGAACGTCTGAGTCGCCGGTCAGGAGCCGTTCTTCGGTGCTAGGCACAATCGGATTGGAGCGCCACTCGCCGAGCGATGCAAACCACAAATTCCAATCGAAGCGTGGCTGATAGGGAGCGTAGATGCCGGGCGCCTTGCTCGGGTCCTGCGGTTTGAAGCGGAATGGATAGGTCACCCAGTTCTGTCCGTCCGCCGAGCCCTGGAACTCGATTTCGTAGCGCCCGCGTGTCATGACCGCGAACAATCCATAGCGTTCGGCGATGCGGAAGGGTTCGAGCGCAACCACTGGCGTAACCGGCAGCGGAAAGCCTGGCCAGATCATCCAGATCATTTGCACCGTCGAGGCGTAGAAGAGCCACCCGAAAACAACCGCGGTTATCGCAATCCTTGGAAATGCGAACCGGGGTAGAGATTGTTCGACCCAGGTGCGGCCGCGATTATTTTCCGCTACGGATGCTTCAATCGATGGCGCAGCGCCAAGCTGGCGAATGGAATACGAACCGAACGATGCGGGACCAGCCTCGGATTCAGCTGTCGCTCTTGCCGCGCCGAGAGTACGTTCCTTCCAACGCCGCGGCAGAAACTGCGCAAAGAAGCGGCCGTCCAAAAGCAGAAAACCGAGCACCAGAACAAGATAATTCAGAAAAGTGTAGTTGGCCGTCAGGATGATCGCAATCTGCCACGGCGTCACGATTAGAAAACAAACAATTCGCCAGCGTCTCGGCAGAAAAAGCATCCACACCAGAACCAGCTCCACCGCGAGGGTGCCCAATGCCGTCGCCGCGTGAAACCAATGTGGGAAGTGCTGCACGTACCACCCGATCCATGTCGGCAGCGGCCCATTCTGGTAATAGTCATCCATCGCCGTGAAGTGTCGCCATTCGGGATCGCCACTTGCGATTTTCGCGACGCCTGATTCAAAGTAAATCCGGAACCACTCCCAGAGCAAAAGAAACATGCTGGAGCGAATGGGCAGATGCCAGCGGCCGAGTCCCGGGCGCCATCCCGGCGGAGCGAGGAACAAGGAAATAAATCCCGCCTCGAGCAGCATGCCGTCCGATTGATAGCCGGAGAATGCCGACGCGGCGCTCACGAACGAAATGAAACACACAAAGCAGACGGCGAGCATGCTGCGCGGCCAAATGTTGAAGGTCACGAGCACCGACGCGATCAGGCCAGTCCAGCACAAACCTATCAGCATGCGCGAACTGGCGGTGATCCACAACAGCGTCGGTGCATACCAGTAGCGCGCATGACCTGTGGAATTTGCCACCGCCTGCAGGTACTCGCCTGCGGGAAGAATCCCCGCAGGGCCGATGAGACCGCAAATTTGAAACACTAAGGAGAGGAACGCCGAAAAATATATCAGACCGAGCGCGCGCAGAAATATCCACCGAGGGATGAGGCAGTCCGACGTTCCGTGCGCCGAGTCAAACAGCCAGTGAAAGACGGAGACAGGTTTCCAGTCCATCGATGCCAGTCACCAGTCATCCCAATAAAGGTCTGGGAATCTTCCGATGCAAAAGAGAGCATACCCCAGCTACTTTCCGTCGAAAATATGAAGCGTCGTAGCGAGTATGGATTTTCGCTTGATTGTGCGATGTTGAAACATAGCTTTTCGTGTTGACGCGGCGTCTGAAGAAACTAAGGAGTCCAATTCGCGGAGGGCGGGGCAACAGGTTCTCAACAACGTATTCAATGTCGTGAATGGTAGGCTCGTGGGGACTCGAACCCCAGACCTCCACCGTGTCAATTCCTGTACCGATGATGCACAGCTTCGCAAGAATGTGCAGCAATCTGCACCGAAAGATAGGACTTGATAGGCGTTAGCCACAGTCCGTCGCGCATGGAACTGCACTGGCAAGCTGTTGCTTGCACGGGCATGGATGGCAGGGTTATGGCACAAAGTACGGCACAAATTTTCGAGGAAGCGACGATTCAGGAGCTTTCTGACGATCGTCGGTCCAATAATCTGACCTTTCTTCTGGCACAGGTACGCAGAGTGCTGCGCCGATTTGATGGGCGATTCCTCACCGCGGAGAACGGTTCACGTTGGCGCGCAGCCAACGGATGAATGAGGTTTCGTCGATAGTTCCGTCGGCAAGGCCTAGAACGGCTTGCGTGGCATCTTCTTCACTGGCTGCAAAACGATAGCCATTTATTTCGAGGAAAAGTACGCCCACAACAAAAGCGGTTCGTTTGTTCCCATCGACGAAAGGATCGTTGCGCGCTATTCCAGCCATGTAGGCAGCGGCCATGTCTACAGTGTCTGGATCGTCGCCATACGCATGGAGTTGCTGAGGACGAGCAAGAGCCGACTGAAGAAGCCCAAGGTTCCGGACGCCAGCGGCACCGCCATCGAGCGCCAAAAGCCGGTCATGGAGCGCAAGGGCATCACGCTCGTCAATCCAGACGGGTTCTCTCACTTGGCGAGGGAATGGAGGGTGTTGCGATAGCGATTAATGATGTCCCCAGCCTTCTTCATTTTTCTCTCGAAGGCGGGATCGTGCGGTGTTAGTTGATAAGCACCATTGGGTCCTTCAATCAGAAAAAGACGGTCGCCCTCGTCAGCGTGCAGCCGACTGACGGCTTCCTTTGGCAGAACCACACCCAGTGAATTCCCGATCCTACGAACTTTTAGTTCCAGCATGCCCGTCTCTCCTCCCGCCATCACGTTATAACAATTGTATCCACCGAGAACTGCGGATGCAAGACCGAGTCAATCATCCGGTGAGCTGTCCGCCTGCCTTCTTAGCTGGCATATTGAAGATGCTCCAGCCTCATGTCTGTCAGCAATGCACCCTGTGAAAGAATCCAACAGGCGTGACTTGACTTTTTTCGAGGCATCGTCGAGGAATAGAACGTCATTGAGTCGGTGCCTGACGGGGCGACAGCTGTCGCACGGTGCGGGAGTCAGGGAGACCAAAATCGAGAAGCCATTGTCACGTCGCGGATTTCTCGGCGCTGCGAGCGGGGCGGCCGTTACGTCGAGCGCTTGGAGCTTGGCAGAGCTGTCTCCGTTCGGAGACCTTTCTCCTGGTGAGACCGCCGCCGACAAGCCAGCCGGCCGCATTATCGATATGCATGTGCACTTCGATGAAAAGAAGCCGGCATTTCTCGACGATCTGTTGAGGCTGGCCGACCGGATGAACCTGACGGCATGCCTTCTGACCCCTTTTGCCCATCGTCGGGTTGTTGCGGATGCGGCCAAGCAGCATCCCCGGCAAATCGTCCCCTTCGGGTTCGTCGATTTGGACGGTCCGGAAGTGGTACGGCAGGTGGAAGAGCTGCACTCGCTCGGCTTCCGGGGCCTGGGTGAGCTGGAATTCGTGAAAAAACCGTACAACGACCCGTCCTACTTTCCGGTGTACGAGCTGGCGAACCGCTATGGCTGGCTTGTCCTCTTTCACACTGGCATCGTACTGCGAAAGAACTTCGACGAGCCCGAGGATGTCGCGTCGGGCCGGATGCGGCCGATCCACCTGGAGGAAATTGCGAGGCGCTTCCCGAAAATCACTGTGGTCGGCGCGCATTGCGGCAATCCCGAGTACGAATGGGCGGCAGAAATCGCGCGCTGGAACCCGAACGTCTTTTTCGACCTCAGCGGCTCGACTTTGACGAAAATGCACGGCCGATTGGCGGAGTTCCAGCGGATTTTCTGGTGGTCGGCACTCGACTGGAGCGTAAAGACGCCAGACAACGATCCCAGCGCATTTGTGAAGCTCGTTTTCGGCTCAGATTCGGACCTGTCCGGAGTGGAGTCCGTGGCCAATCAATACCGGGCCCTTTTTGATGCGTGCGATGTTCCCGAGCGCACGCGCAAAATGATCATGGGCGGAACGGTGGCCAAGCTGCTCGGACTGCCCGAGTAGGCGAGAGCGGCGCCGTCGCCGCGAGCCTGTACAGCCGTCCGGCAATTTATGAAACCGCGTCTCGAAGGAACGCTCGAGTAGGGCGCCTGCCTGCCCCCGGGCGGCTAAGATAAGGCCGAGAAAGGAGTGATGCCGTGTGGCAGCCGCTTGCTCGACGTGAACTCTTGCGGGGGCTGGGCGCCATGGCCATCGCAGGCCGGGCTAGCAGAACGCAGCCTGCCGATCTTTTCCCGGCCTTGCAAACCGGATCTGCAGCCGATGAAGCCAAGCGCTGGAAGGGCTCGGCGCTCGGGAACCTCTACCCCTTTATCAAACGCCAGCAGGGAAAGACCCGCCAGGGCCTTGCTTTCCTCCATCGCCGGCCTAAGGATCTCGAAGCCTGGAAGACCGAAGGGCGCGCCAAGATCTTCGAATTGATGTCCTACCGGCCCGACGTCGTAAACCCACGGCCCCGTGTCCTCGACCGCGTCGACCGAGGCGATTACATTCGAGAACAGCTGACGTTCTGGACGACGCCGGATGTGGAAGTGCCTGGTTACTTCTTTATTCCGAAGCGCGCTAAATTCCCGGTTCCCGCCATCGTCGCACTGCACGACCACGGAGGGTTCTACTACTGGGGCAAGGAGAAGCTGGTTGAGACCGACGGGGAACACCCGATGCTTGCCGCGTATCGAAAGGAGTATTACGACGGCGAGAGCTTTCCCGCGGTGCTCGCGCAGCGCGGTTATGCGGTGATCGTGATCGACATGTTCTACCACGGCGAGCGCCGGCTGATTCTTGATGAGGACCTCGAGAACCATACGAATGACCGATCCAA
>Ga0137404_10003148_pt1 | contig 10994 bp, 8 predicted proteins | sample CZOMad2_1_16fung_FD_108285 | JGI IMG/M metagenome (GOLD analysis project Ga0137404, IMG submission 108285) | Vadose zone soil fungal communities from Angelo Coast Range Reserve, California, USA - CZOMad2_1_16fungal (Illumina Assembly) | ecosystem: Environmental > Terrestrial > Soil > Vadose zone...
CGTGAGCTGGGGATCGAGCAAGAGTAGATCTGGCGGTCCCTGCCAGAGCGCGGCGGCGATCTCGGGGCCGCTCGAGGCCGTCACGATCTCATACTCACGGGCGTGCCGGAAGTGGCTGAAGTACCCCTTGAGTTTCTCAACCTGAGCCCCTTGGTCGTCGATGAGCAGGACGCGCTTGCTAGACACGGCCCCCTACCTTCGTTACCTGCGGCCCAAGGCTTGAGCATCCGATCGCCGGCGCGACGCGCTGGCCCTCGCGCCGGGTGCACCGTTCGTGGGCGATGGAGACGAGCCACACGCCCACGTTCCCCGCAATCCTGATACCAGATTCACGTGGCTTGGAAGTGGTTGTTTCCAGTGTCGGTTCCGCAGGGAGCTATGCGGCCCAGCCCCGTTTCTGACCAGCATCCGTGATCAGGAACACGCCGCCCTCCTAATTCTCGCTTCACGCCGATGCGCTTGAAGGCGTATCCCTCAACTGGCGGGCTGGTCGATTCTCTGGGCGTTGTAGTTCGCCCCCTGGCAGGATCGCGTTTGCATCAGGTGACTATGGGACCTATAGGGGAATGAAATCTTTCATCCGAGAATCCCATTATGTAAAGCTTTCCAGAGTATGGATCCAACCCTCCTCCGGGACGTTATTCGACAACGGCTCAATGATGGCCGCCTGCCGCGAACGCCGCTCATCGAACTCGGGCATGGGCAGGGTATCGGACAAGCCTGCGACGCCTGCGGATCGATCATCGCGATGAACCACAGGATGACCGTGCGAATGAGCGCGGAGGACTGGCGAACGCTTCGGCTCCATGACAACTGCTTTCGAATGTGGGACACCGAGAAGCACACGATAGGGCGAGGGGCCTAACGGCCGATGAGATCCGGACCGGAGATGGACCGATGGGTCTCCACCTCCCCAACCAGCTTCGGTGGAGCAGTGAGGCTCCGCCCGCGGTCGTCGCCAGTGAGTTGGGCGATCGAGGTTCTGGTCGTCGCGATCCTCTACTACGCGGCGGCGCGGCTGGGTTTGCTGTTGGCGTTTGAGAAGACCAACGCGACGCCGGTGTGGCCGCCGTCAGGGATCGCCTTCGCCGCCGTGCTGCTGCGCGGGTATCGCGTCTGGCCGGGGATTATGCTTGGGACATTCGTAGCGAACGTCATGGTCTTCATCGCCAACCAGGCGGCCGACGTCTTCACGATTGTCGCGGTCTCCTCAGTGATCGCGCTCGGGAACACTCTGGAAGCGACCGTGGGGAGGGCTCTGCTTGGCCGGTTGATCGGCCCGTTTACGAGGGCGGAAGACGTCTTCACGTTGACGACCGTTGCGCTCGTCGCCTGCTCCGTGAGCGCCAGCATCGGCCCGACGGCGATCGCGTTGGCGGGCATGGCGCCGTCAACCGGCTACGGGACCATCTGGTTCACGTGGTGGTTGGGCGACGCCGCCGGCATCTTACTCGTGACCCCGTTACTGATCACATGGAGCGCACAGCCGCGGCCCGGGTGGACTCTCGGCCAGCGGATCGAGGCCGCGCTGTTGTTTCTTTCGCTCCTCATCGGCGTGCACGTCGGGTTCGGGGGGTGGCTGTTCGACCGGGCCGCCCACTATCCGCTGACGTTCGTCCCGCTGCCGTGGCTCGTGTGGGCGGCGTTTCGATTCGGTCCACGCGAGGCGGCGACCGCGGCCGCCCTCACGTCGGGGATCGCGGTCTGGGACACGGTGAACGGGCTCGGCCCGTTTGCGAGGGACACGGTGAACGAATCCCTGCTTCTCGTGCAGGCGTTCGTCGGCGTCGTGACCGTGACGATCCTGACCATGGCGGCGCTCGTCGCCGAACGCCAGGACGCCCAATCGAGCCTTCGCCAGGCGCACGACACGCTGGAAACAGCGGTGGACAAGCGCACCAGGGTGCTCTGGCAGGTCAACGAACGTCTGCAGGCGGAGACCACCGAGCGCCAACGGGCGAGCGAGGCGCTGCGCAGCTCTGAGGCAAAGTTCCGGGGGCTGGTGGAATATGCCCCGGACGCCATGGTCATCGCGGATCAGGCCGGGGACATCGTCCTCGTCAACACGCAGGCGGTGGCGCTCTTCGGGCACTCCCGCGAAGAGTTGCTCGGGCGGCCGGTGGAGGCGCTCCTTCCTGAACGATGCCGATCGACGCACGTCGAGCAAAGGCGGGGGTATGTCGCGAATCCGCGCGTCCGGCGGATCGGCGTCGGGATGAAGCTGTACGGGTTACGGAAGGATGGGACCGAGTTCCCGGTTGAAATCAGACTGGCTCCCCTTGAGACCGACCAGGGCGTGTTCGTCTCCAGTGTCATCCGCGATGTCACGGCTCATCGGCCTTGACGTGCTGGAGACGGACACCAATCACGTTGCTATCGTCCGAAATAATGAGGCGCTCGGCGCTGGGTGTGCCCCGCACACGACGAACGCGGTCCCGAACCCGCGCGGTCAGGGGGCTCCGCCGTCAGGGGAGGAACCGTTCGGTGCTCGGTTTCAAGAGGCGCAGCAGCAGCAGCGTGCGCGGGAAGAATCCGACAGAGTTCGCGCAAAAGAAGCGACGCAGAGGCGGCTTGAGCAGCAAGAGATAGACCGGCGCGCGGATCAGCGCGCTCGTGAGCAGGGGCGCGAGCAGGGTTGCGAGCTCTACAATTGTATACGCACCCGCGGTGCCTGCTAGACAGCAGGGAACCGTGAGAGGGAACGTGGCGTCGCACCGAGCGTGCAGCGAGGAAGGCGCGGACGATTGAGGAAAAAAGGAGCGTCGGTTCTCACTCGATCACCTGATCCGCCCGGGTAGCGTCCCGATTACTGTGGAAACTGTAGAGGCGTAGCTTCAGGCTTCAATACCGCGCTCAGTCACTGGATGATCTCGTCAGCGCGCAGCAGTAGTGACTGCGGAATCGTGAGGCCGAGCGCCTTCGCCGCCTTCATGTTGATGACCAGCTCAAACTTCGTCGCCTGCTCGACAGGAAGGTCGGCTGGCTGGGCTCCCCGGAGAACCTTGTCGAACACGGACAAAACGCGGACAGCGAGGTTACCGGTGCGTACGCAGCAGATTTTGAAAGGCCGCTGCACGCCGGGTCGACTCAGCCTCGTGCTTGAAGAACACGTACGCGTCGCGCCAGCCGGCGCCGACGCGGTCGAGCGTCGCGATCCAGCGCGTCAGATCGTCATCGCTGTACTCGACGGCGCGGAGGCGCAGGTAGCCGAAGTCCGCGGTGGCGACCTCCGGCGTCGTGCCCTCCTCGGTATCGGCGATGCAGAGCGACGCGTTGCGCGAGCGGAGCAGCGCGTACACCTCGTCGTCGAACCAGCTCTCGTGGCGGAACTCGAAGGCCGCGCGGAACCCGTCCGGCAGGATCGACAAGAGCTCGCCCAGCCGATCGGTCGCCTTCTTGAAGTTCGGGGGGAGCTGAAAGAGCAGAGGGCCGAGCTTGTCGCCGAGCGTGCGCGCGGTGGCGCAGAAGTAGCGCAGCGGCTCGTCGACGGAGCGGAGCCGGGCGAAATGTGTGATCCGCTGCGGCGCCTTGAGGACGTACGTGAAGCCCGCGGGGGCCGTCGAGGCCCAGCCCGCGACCGTCTTCTCGTTCGGCATCCGATAGAACGTCGCGTTGATCTCGACGGTCGAGAAACGCTCGACGTAGTAGGCGAGCATCTTCGAGGCCGGAAACTTCTCGGGGTAGAAGGTCCCCCGCCACTCCGGGTAGTTGTAGCCCGACGTCCCGACGTGGGTCTTCAGCCGAGCACCGCCGCGAGGGGGGTCGGAGGCTCACCCAGCGACTCCGCGACGCCGGGATGCACGACCTTCCCGCCCCAGACGTTGACCCCCTTGGCGAGCGCGGGATTGGCCCGCACCGCCGCCACCGCGCCGCGCCCCGCCAGCTCGATGACGTACGGGAGCGTCGCGTTCGTGAGCGCGAAGGTCGATGTGCGCGGGACGAGCGCCGGCATGTTGGCGACGCCGTAGTGGACGACGCCGCCGACGAGGTAGACGGGATCGAGCAGGGTCGTCGGGTGGATGGTCGCGACACACCCGCCCTGATCGACCGCGATGTCCACGATCACCGAGCCTTCCTTCATCTGGGACACCATCTCCTTGGTGACGAGGACCGGTGCCCGGGCGCCGGCGAGCAGCACGGCGCCGACCAGCAGGTCGGCGCGGCGAACGACCTGCTCGATGTTGAAGCTGTTCGACATCAACGTGACCACCTGGCCGCGGAAGAGATCGTCGACGTGGCGCAGGCGATCGACGTTCACGTCGAGGATCGACACGTCGGCGCCGAGCCCGACGGCGGTCTTGACGGCGTTGAGGCCGGCGGCGCCCGCCCCGAGAATCACGACGTTGCCCGGCGGCACGCCCGGAACTCCCGAGAGGAGGATGCCGCGCCCGCCGTGAGCCCGCCCGAGATAGTAGGCGCCTTCCTGAACCGAGAGCCGCCCGGCCACCTCGCTCATCGGCGTGAGGAGCGGCAGGCTGCCATCGGCGCGCTGGACGGTCTCGTAGGCGATCGCGATCGCACCCGAGTCGCGGAGCCCGCGGGTGAGCTCCGGCGCCGGCGCCAGATGCAAGTACGTGAAGAGGACCTGCCCTGAGCGCAGGCGCGCGACCTCCGGGGCGAGCGGCTCCTTCACCTTCAGCACGAGCTCGGCGCGACGCCAGACGTCGTCCACCGACGTGAGCTCGGCGCCGACCGCGGAGTATTCGTCGTCGCGGATCCCGCTCCCGGCTCCGGCGCCGCGCTCGACGAGCACGCCATGAGCGGCCTCGACCAGCGCCCGGGCGCCCGCCGGGGTGAGCGCCACGCGCTGCTCGCCCGGCTTGATCTCGCGAGGAACCCCGATGATCATCGCCTCTCCTTCGTGGCCGCCCGGCGTGGGGCGAGGAACTCGCGAATCAGCCGGTTGACGCGCTCGGGGTGCTCGTGCACCAGCCAGTGCGAGCCATCGGGGATCCGCTCGATCGTGAGGTCGGGAACGAAGCGCTCGAGCCCGTCGAGGTTGCCCGTGAGGAGCGCGTGGTCGCGCTCGCCCCAGATCACGAGCGTCGGTACGCGGACGATCAGCCGCGCGACGTCGCCGCCGAGGTTTCGCGCCGGCGAGCCGTCACCGGCCGGCGGGCCCACGCCGGCCGCGCGGTACCAGTTGAGCCCGCCCGTCAACGCGCCGGGCTGCGACCAGGCTTCGAGGTATGCCGCGCGATCGGCGGCGGTGAAGCGGTCGCCGAGATCGCGGCTCAGAACCTCGACCAGCCGCGCGTAGTTGTCGGCGGCCAGGATCGACTCGGCCTCGGCGCTCCGGAACGTGAGCATGTAGCGACTGGCGGTCTGCTGGGCCGGATTCTCGCGAATCTCGCGGTCGAAGATCGCGGGGTGGGGCGCGTTGACGATGACGAGCCGCTCGAGCCGCTCGGGATGCGCGATCGCGAACGCCCAGGCGACGACGCCACCCCAGTCGTGACCGACGAGCACGAATTTCTCGTGGCCGAGATGCGCGGCGAGGGCGCGCAGATCCTCGACCATGTGCGGGACCCGGTACTGGGACAGCTCGGCCGGCTTGGCCGAGAGGTTGTACCCGCGCATGTCCGGCGCGACGGCCTGATGATCGCGGCCGAACTCATGGAGCTGCCTGCGCCACTCGTACCAGAACTCCGGGAAGCCGTGCACGAACAGCATGAGCGGACCCCGGCCCACCGTCACATAGTGCAGGCGGATCCCGTTGACCTCGGCGTACGCGTGGTCCATAGATTCGAGCTACGCTCACCTCACATATAACAGGAAAAATCGCGCCAGGCTTGCCTCGAAACCGCCGGGCAGCTCGCCGTGACGGCCCCGATCCATGAACATGAACTCACTGCGAGTATCTCGGGCGAGCGCCTTCTGCAGCCGCTCGGCGTGGGCGAACGGGATCTGCTCGTCCTGGCGGCTGGCCACCAGCCGCACGGGGATCGAGAGCGTGGCCGCCGCGCGCTCGGGTGAGACCGCGGTGATGTCGTGGCCGAAGAACAGAAGAGACCAGCCGCGCAGGAGCCCCACGAACGGGTACTTCAAGTACCAGAGCCAGCCGTACAGCTCGTACCCGAGCATCCGCAGATCCGCGAACGGCGCATAGGCCGCGACGGCGCGGATGCGCGGATCGTCGGCCGCGGCCAGGAGGGCGACGGCGCCGCCCAGCGAGAAGCCGAAGACGCCGACCTCTTTGAAGCCCCGGCCGGCGAGAAAGTCGATCGCCCGTCGCAGATCGCCACGCTCGCGAAAGCCGATCGTGGTGGCGCGCCCTCCGCTCTGCCCGAAATACCGCTGGTCGAGCAGGAGCACGGTGAAGCGCGGGACCAGCGCGGCGGCGATCGGCAGGAGGTCGGCCTTCTCGGCGGGATAGCCGTGGAGCAGCACGAGCGCCGGCGCGCCGGCACGGGGCAGGAGCCACGCGGCGAGCTTCACGCCGTCGTCGGCCGTGATCGTCACGTGCTCGACCTGCAGCCCATACTCGCCGGGCCCGAGCGGAATGGCGATGCGCGGCGGGCGGACGGCGAGCCAGAAGCAGACGAGGCTGAATGCCACGAATGCGCCGGCGAAGACCGCCACACAGACCAGGAACTTCACCGTATGATAGTCCGCGTTCGCGGGACGTTCGTCCAGTCGCGCGCAGCGCACCCGCGGGAGGGACCGCGCATCGTGCAGTCGTTCATGAGGTGATCGAGGACACGACGTTCGGGGCCCTCGCCGCCCTGGGCTCGGCGGTGGCGTGGGCCGTGACGAGCCTTCTGGCGCGGTCCCTGATGTCCGAGCTCGGCTCGGTCGGCGTCAACGCTATCCGTTCGACGATCGGCGGCGTACTCCTCGTCGCCTGGGTGCTGGCGACGGTCGGCGCCGGCGCCTTCACGACGATCTCGGCGAGCGCGTGGCTGTTGCTCGGACTGTCGATCGTCACGGCCATTGCGCTCGGCGACACCGTGTTCTTCGAGAGCACTCGCGCCATCGGCGTCGGCCGGGCCATGACGATCTCGACGACCTATCCGCTCGGGGCCGCCGTGATCGCCGCCGCCTTCCTGAACGAGCCGGTCACCGTCCCCATCGCGGTCGGGTCACTCGTCACGATGGCCGGCCTCGTCCTCATCGTCGCGCCGTGGGCCGAGCGCGCGCCGGAGGAGCGCTTCTGGTTCGGCGTCGGCGCGGCCGCGATCGCGTCGCTCGCCTGGGCGGTCTCGACGGTCCTCGTCAAGCCCCCGCTTTCCGAGATGGGCCCGGTCACCGCGCAGGCGATCCGGCTACCGGTCGCGTCGATGGTCCTCTGGCTGACGCCGTGGGCACGCTCGGTGCCGCGGACGTTCGCCCGGAGCAGCCGGGCCGTACACATTCGCATCGCGATCCTCGGCGCGATCACGTCGGTGAGCTCGGTCATGTTCGTCGCGGGCGTCAAGCACGCCGGTGTCGCCGTCGCCTCCGTCCTCTCTTCGACGGCCCCGATGTTCGCCATCCCGCTCGCCGTGATTTTCTTCGACGAGCGCCTCACCCTCCGCGCGTTCGCAGGCATCGTCCTCACCCTGGCCGGCATCATCTTCCTCCAGCTCTAGGTTTCGATAAGCCGCCACGACGACCAGTCACGCGATGTCGTCGTGACGATACCGAGTCCTAGGCTGACCTAAGAGCGCGCCACCAACACCCGGTCGAAGTTAAGCCGCCGAGGGCGCGCGGAAGACGACGTCGCCGCCGACGAGAGTCAGGAAGGGCGTGATGTCCTTGATGCTCGCCTCGGGACAGACGAACACGTCATCGGAGAGCACGACGAGATCGGCGCGCTTGCCGGGCTCGAGCGTTCCGAGCTCGCCTTCCTGGCGCGAGGCGTACGCGTTCCAGCTCGTGAACGAGCGCACCGCCTCCTCGCGCGTCATGCGCTGCTCCGGCTGCCAGCCGCGATCTTCACCGCTGCGCGGGCGCCGCGCGACCGCGGCATAGAGACCGTGGAACGGGCTCGGGCTTTCGACCGGGAAGTCGGAGCCTCCCGCGATGATGACGCCGGTCTCGAGCAGCGACCGCCACGCATAGGCGCCCCGGAGCCGATCCGGGCCCAGGCGCTCGGCCGCCCATTCCATGTCGGACGTGCAGTGGGTCGCCTGCATGCTCGGCAGGGCGCCGAGGCGACGGAAGCGAGGGATATCGAGCTCGGTCAGGATCTGGGCGTGCTCGACGCGAAAGCGATGATCCGGCCACGGGCCGCGGGTCAGGGTCGCCTCGAGCGCGTCGAGCGTCAGCGTGTTCGCGCGGTCGCCGATCGCGTGCACGCAGACCTGGAAGCCGAGATCGGCCGCCTCGAGCGTCAGGCGCGTGATCTCGTCGGGCGGGATCAGCACGAGCCCGGTGTTGCCCGGATCGTCGCAGTACGCATCGTGCAGCGCGGCGCCGCGCGAGCCCAGCGCGCCGTCGGCCATCAGCTTCAGCGCGCCCACCACGACGCGCCCGTCGCCGAACGTCTCGGGGCCCTGCTCCCGGTAGTGGCTCCACGTCGACTCGGAGCGCGCGGCGACCGCCACGTAGTTGCGGAAGGGGAATCGGCCGCGCTCGACGAGCCTTCGATACGAGGCGATGGCGTAGAGCTCGGCGCCCATCTCATGGATACCCGTGAGCCCCGCCGCCAGGCATTCGTCGATCGCCTCGGTGACGGCCTGGTCGAAGCGCTCGGCGGACGGCCGCGGCTCGGCCCGCTGGATCAGGCGCTGCGCCGTGTCGACGAGCACGCCCGTCGGCTCACCGCGCTCGTCCTTGAGAATGCGCCCGCCGGTCGGCTCTTGTGTCGCGCGATCGATTCCGGCGGCGGCCAGCGCGGCCGAGTTCGCCCACGTCGCGTGGCCGTCGATGCGAGTGAGCGCCACCGGATGATGCGGCGCCGCGCGGTCGAGCGAGGCCCTGGTCGGCCACTGCCGATCCGGCCAGCGGTTCTGATCCCAGCCGCGGCCCCCGAGCCATTCGCCGCGGGGCGTCCTCGCGGCCCGCGCCGCCACGCGCTCGGCGACTTCCGCCTCCGACCGCGCACCGCCGGCATCGAGCGTCAGCCGCCCGCGCGCCAGGTGCATCAGATGCCCATGCGCGTCGACCAGCCCCGGCACCACGGCCCGTCCTCCGAGATCGACGAGATCTTCCGCTCCAGAAGCATTCACGTCGCCGCGATGCCCGGCGAACGCAACACGACCATCCCGCACGACCAGCGTGTCGACCACGGTGTCCCAAGCATCCATGAGGTAGATGCGACCGTTAGTCAGCAGCATCGAGCTCGGAGAACCGCGTCAGGGGAGAAAAAGCTAGAAGCGCCTCCGCCCGCGCATGCCGCGCTTGCGGAGACGAAGAGACTTGGGAGTGACCTCGAGCAATTCATCCTCGCGAATCCACTCCAGACACTGCTCGAGATTCATGACCCGCGGCGGCGTGATCTTCGCCGCCTCGTCGGCGGTCGACGCGCGCATGTTCGTGAGCTTCTTTTCCTTGGTGATGTTCACGTCCATATCGCTGTCGCGCGCGTTCTCGCCGACGATCATGCCCTCGTAGACCTCGAGACCCGGCGCGATGAACATGACGCCGCGCGCCTGGAGGTTGTCGATCGCGTAGGCGGTCGCGCGCCCGCCGCGGTCGGCGACCAGGGCGCCGCTCTGGCGATGGGCGATCTCGCCCTGCCAGACGTCCCAGCCGTCGAACAGGTGATTGAGAAGCCCGGTGCCGCGCGTGTCGGTCAGGAACTCGGTGCGGTAGCCGATGAGGCCCCGCGCCGGGATCCGGTACTCGAGCCGGACGCGGCCCGTACCGTGATTCACCATCTTGGCCATCGCGCCGCGGCGCGGTCCGATCTTCTGCGTGACCGCGCCGATATGCTCCTCGGGAATGTCGATGACGAGGTACTCCATCGGCTCGAGCGTCTGGCCGCCCTCGGTCCGCGTGATGATGGTCGGCTTGCCGACCTCGAGCTCGTAGCCCTCGCGCCGCATCATCTCGATCAGGATCGCAAGCTGGAGCTCGCCCCGGCCGGACACGCGGAAGGTATCGGGCGAGTCGGTCTCCTCGACGCGAATACCGACGTTGATGCGCCGCTCCTTCATGAGGCGGTCGCGGAGCTGGGGCGAGGTGACGAAGCGACCGTCCTTGCCGGCCATCGGCGATACGTTCGCCGAGAAGAGCATCGAGACCGTCGGCTCGTCGATGCGGATGAGCGGCAGCGCCCGGGGCGCCTCGGCGTCGGCCACCGTCTCGCCGATCTCGATCGCGTCGATGCCGGCGATCGCGACGAGGTCGCCCGCGCTCGCCTCCGCGATCTCGACCCGCTTGAGCCCCTCGTACCCATAGAGGACGGTGACCTTCGCGAGCTCGACCGCGCCGTCGCGGTGTACGACGGCCACGCGCTCGGCCTGGCGAACCCGGCCGTTGAAGATGCGGCCGATCACGAGCCGGCCGACGTAGTCGTCCCAGTCGAGCATCGCCCCGCGGAACTGTAGCCCCGCCTCCGGCTCGAAGCGCGGCGCCGGGACGGTGGTCAGGATCGTCTCGAACAGCGGCTCGAGCGAATGCCCGGGCTCGGCGAGCTTGAGGGTCGCCGTGCCCGTCCGGGCGTTGGTATAGAGGATGGGGAACTCGAGCTGGTCTTCCGTCGCCTCGAGATCGATGAAGAGGTCGTAGATCTCGTCGAGCACCTCGGCGGGACGGGCGTCGCTCCGATCGATCTTGTTGATCACGACGATCGGCGGCAGGCTCGCCTCGAGCGCCTTCTTCAGAACGAAGCGCGTCTGCGGCAGCGGACCCTCGGCGGCGTCGACCAGGAGCAAGACGCCGTCGACGAGCGTCAGGGTGCGCTCGACCTCGGAGCCGAAATCGGCGTGGCCGGGCGTGTCGACGATGTTGATGTGGACGCCCCGGTACGTGATGGCCGTGTTCTTGGCCATGATCGTGATGCCCTTTTCGCGCTCGAGGTCGATCGAGTCCATGATGCGCTCGGGCACCGACTCGTTCTGGCGGAA
>Ga0137404_10003160_pt1 | contig 10970 bp, 7 predicted proteins | sample CZOMad2_1_16fung_FD_108285 | JGI IMG/M metagenome (GOLD analysis project Ga0137404, IMG submission 108285) | Vadose zone soil fungal communities from Angelo Coast Range Reserve, California, USA - CZOMad2_1_16fungal (Illumina Assembly) | ecosystem: Environmental > Terrestrial > Soil > Vadose zone...
AAGGAATCTCCCGCCAATCCTCAAAATCTCTAGGCGCGTAGTCGCGTTCTCCATTCTCATCTTGTTTCGGTGTCAACGAGAGCATCTCTACTCGCCGTTCCTTCCTTTTTCGCATCCGCACTTCGTTGATTGTGATCTGGACTAGCCAAGTACCAAACGCCGCTTCTCGTCGGAATTGCGACAACTTGCTCAATCCCTTCAGCATTGCGGTCTGTACGACATCCTCCACATCGTCCTTGTTCCCCACCAACGAGAGCGCTGTGGCGTAGACCGTCCGCTCGTACGGGCGAATCAGTTCTAGGAACAGGTCCCTTTGTCCCGAAAGAATTTTTCCGATCAGCTCTCCCTCGGCTGCCCTAGTCGGTGATTCCTTATCTCCAGCCTCCGCTTCTTGATTCCGCATGAGGGCATCCATGCCCTCTCTAAAAGAGGTTTCCGTTTCACCAGATCCGCGAGCCACATCGAGCCGGTCACCTTCGCACGCACATGCACCGCGCGGTCGACCAGCTACGGCTGCGGCGAATTCCGCTTCTTGCTGACTGGGCTCTGCACACTTGCAAGAATTTTGGATAGCCCGCCATTCACGCCGCGAGCCATTCCGGCGGCCTACGAGGTACTCGAATGCGCGCTTAGCGACATGATTCATTTATATTTGACGAATGCTGAGTCGTCCCTGAAATCTGATGCCCGGCTTCCGCGAAGGTTTCCGGCACCAGATCAGAAACCTAGTCTCCGTTTCCCAGGGCCAAACCGCCTGCGCCCAGAATTCGCCGCGTCGAACGATCTTGCAGGAAGGCCACTGCGCGGAGGTTTTCGCGCTTCCATTCTTTGGCGATGTGTAATTCCCACTGCACTTCCACGGGTCCGTTTGATCTGAGCGTTTCCAGCGTTCGGAGTTCACGCACCACTGCTCGATGCACGACCCGTAAACCGGCGTTTTCTCCCCGCGAGATATTGGAAGCAACGCGGTCCTCCGTGATCGCCGCCACCAAATCGACATGTCCACCGGTGGCCACTTCCGGTAGCATTTCGACCGTCAGACTCAGCGGAACCCGATTTGCATCCCCACCGCGATCCTTCCCGAATTCCAGCTGAACCTTCACCTTCGGTTGACGCGCCGACTCCGCGATGGAAGCTAGCGCCTGCTGTTTTGAACTCCCGACGAACTCGACGGTTCCATCGACAATCATCTGAGGTGTGTAGACCCCCGAGTGACCGAAAGAAATCGAATAGTCGTTTTGCCTTTCACTGAATCGGCTCGAGGAAAACGGATCATTCCATCCGAGGCTATTCCAGTAATCGACGTGCAGTTCGAGCGCGATAACTTCTACGCCTGGAATCAATTGTTTCTCGTCGAGACGTTCCAGTAATTCATCCGCAGGCGGGCAGCTCGAGCACCCTTCAGAAGTGAATAACTCCACGACAACAGGTATTCTCAGTCGCGCCGATTCCGCAGCTTGCCGCTCCGCACTTCCCGTTACTTCCACTAGTCCCGACCGCCCACGAACGGGAAGAGAAACCGCAACCACCGCAAAGACGAAAAGAACAGCTGTGAGTGATATCCTCATCGAACACCTCTTTTTCTTACCGGAGAAAAGGACGAACACATAACCGAAAACTGCTCCAACAATCATGTAAATCGTTGTCAAATCGTTCTCCGCTAAATCCGATGTTCATCGGGGGTGAAAGTTTCCGGAGACTCCCATTTCTGCTCCGTCGGGTTCTTGACCTCCGTGCAATCTGTGGCTTGGGGCGCAAAGACTTCCATGCGTGTCCGAAACGCTCCACGACTCTGCCGTTCAATAAAGACTGCCCGCCGCTTGGGTTTTCAAAACGGCGGGCGGCTCAAACTGACAGAGAGAAAAGCCTAGTCGAGGCGCTGGACGATGGGGCAGTTGATGGAGAAGCCCGAACTTCCAAATGGCGAGCCGGCCGGCCCAGTGAGGAGGCCATCGCGCACGAAGTTCAGGATTTGAAACTCCTCACGCACCTGACCACGGAATCCTTTGCTAACGGCATCCTGCGTCCACTCGAACAATTGCGCGTCCCAAACCGGGCTGTAATCAAGGGCGATTGTCGGGATTCCGCCGAGGACGTTGTTTGGCCGATGGCCGTCAGCTAGATCCGCAGACAAGCCTTGGCGCTGTGGATTGGTGCAATCTTGTGCGCCGTTCGTGGAGATAAAGATCCGCTCGACGGGACTGGCGAAACTGTCGTCATTGCCCAACAAGATCTGCTGCATCAGAGGAGCATAGGTGTTGTGTTCAATTGCCGCACCGAGCGGAATGCTGGTATCCATGGAGATGTACCACACGGGACGGCCAAAACTGAAGCCGTTGATCAGATTAATGGTCACCGTCATGTTGAAAGGATCGATTGCAACGACTTCGTCATGAACTTTGCTATAGTCGACTCCACCGCTTGGAAAATTGATCTGGCTCGCATCAACTCCAAACGCCACGATCGGCGCATTGTAGGTCACGCCACCGCCGTTCAGGACTCGAACCAACGGACTGTAATTCTTGTCCCCCACTGCTCCTGGTTGTGCTGACACCGGAGGAAATTCAGAGCCAACTGGCCCGGGTACGATTTTCCGAACCGGCGAAAAATCCACAGTACCCGCGTCAAATACCAGGTTTCCGTCGGCATCAAAGTTTGCCGTCCTTGCGCCGTTCGGCGCGAATGTCAACTTCGCTGAGAAGTTGAGACCCAAGGAGGCAGCAATGTTCGAGTCGCTAACATCGGTCAAGATATACCAAACAGTTTTCTTGCTCTTGCCGAGCGTCCCCTTATAGAGGGGCAACGTGATCGTTCCATTCGTGGCGTCAACTGTACCCGACTTCAGCAATTGAACCGGACCCACCAGGCTCGGATTGGTTTCAGACGGAGACGGTCCAAAATAGGAAAGGGGAACCGCCGCACCTACCGACGGAGGAGCTGGAAATAGATTGCAGCCAGCCACCGGACCAATCGGACCCGGGCCAGGACCTTGGTCAGTATTGAAACTGGTCGCACCTGCTACTGTCGTGGATGTGAGTCCTTTAGGCGCTTCGGGAACCGCGCGCTTGAGGCGAGCGTGCATCTCCGAGACTTGCGCAATGGCAGATTGACTGAAAAACCCGCTCAGCAACAATGCACCGACGGCAGCGATGGTCCGCGAACCAGCACGTGCATGCTCCCGAGACACACTTCTAGTAACGCTTTGCAATGACACTTGATGTTCTCCCTTTTTTTAGAATCCGACTGCGTAAATCTGATTCCCGGTTTCGTGATGGGTTTCAGGTCTTACTGTTTTTTTTTGGTAATGTCGCGGAGAATTTCACGAAACGAAACCTCTAAGGCCACCGGACGAAGATATCTGCGAACTCCTCGGCTGCATCTATTTCTTGACGGTCGAGAGGATGTTTCCTTTCGAGTCTCGAATCAAAGTGCCTTCAAAAGGCGCCAGTAAGCCCCGAACCAAGTTTGTCGCGAAAGAAGAGCCCCGCATGCTCGATTTCTATTCTTAACTGTCCGGTCGATAACGATTATTTCAAGTTTTCCGGAATCCGAATGATATATTCCGGTGCGTCCACGGCATACTCTGCCAAAAACCCGTGCCGAAGATTAATACCGCGCTCGAAATAAACATCGTCGGTGGTCATATCGTACGTGCCGATTGTGTCGTAAAGGCTCGAACCTGGGCGTCGAACAGTAAGAGAAACGTAATCGCCGGGATGGAACTCGGTGACATTCGGGCCAACGGATTCCACGCGGCCGAAACTTTCGTGATCGATGATTAGGTAGTCGTCGCCGGCAGGCGCGGCACCGTATTCCGCAGCGTTGATTTCTTTATCTGTACCGTCAACGCCGACGTTGAGGATCTTGATCAACACGCCGCGTCCATCTGGCAGGTCGTCAACCCGCGGCTTTGGAACTTCGCGGAGATGGATTGTGTTGGGTTTGCCCGGAATGACGGCGAGGGCCTTCATGAGATCATTCTTCCTTGCTGATGTTTCTATTTTCGTTTCCATCGTTGGTTGCATCACAGTCTCCTAAAAGTCTTCCCGTTTTGCCTTCGAACTACATTCCTCTCCCGCTTTGTTCAATGAGTTTGGCTACGAGTCCCGTCCAGCCCGTCTGGTGGCTTGCGCCGATGCCAGCTCCGTTGTCACCATGAAAGTATTCGTGAAAATAAATGTGGTCGCTCCATTGGGGGTCCGTTTGGAATTTGTCGAGGCCTCCAAAGACTGGCCGCTTGCCTTCTTCCGAACGCAGGAAAATGCGGGTCAGCCTGCGGGAAATTTCTACGCCGGCATCCCACAGTGATGCCTTTCGGCCTGAGCCCGTTGGGAGGTCCACGGAAACGCTGTCACCGTAGAAGTGGTGAAACTTCTGAAGCGATTCGATGATTAGAAAATTGATCGGAAACCAAATTGGGCCACGCCAATTGGAATTTCCGCCGAAGAGGCCAGTACTCGATTCAGCAGGTTCGTAATCCACGCGATGTTCGTTGCCGTTTACGTTCATCACATAGGGATTACCTTTGTGAAACCGCGAAATCGCGCGAATTCCGTACGGCGAGAGAAATTCCGACTCGTCGAGCAGGTAGCGAGCGACACTGCCGAGCCGTTCGCGATTCACGAGAGACAGCAGCCGTCGAGTTCCCTGTCCGGCTGTTTCCGATATCTCGATGTGGTTCGCGGCGTCTGGATGATTGTCAATGAACCACTGCATGCGCCGCTTAAATCCAGGGAGTTTGTCCATAATGTCCTGCTCCAGCGTTTCAACCGCAAGGAGCGGAATCAGTCCCACGAGCGAGCGCACTTTCAGATAGTGGCGTTCGCCATTCGGAAGATGCAGCACGTCGTAATAGAAACCATCTTCTTTGTCCCACAGTTCTACGCCTTCGCCGCCGCGATCGTTCATCGCATGTGCGATGTGAACAAAATGTTCCAGAAACTTGCTCGCCACACTCTCGTATGCCGGATTTTCGCGGGCCAATTCCAGCGCGATCGCGAGCATATTCAGGCAGTACATTCCCATCCAACTCGTGCCATCCGATTGTTCAAGATGACCGCCGGTCGGTAGCGGAGCGGAGCGATCGAAAATTCCGATGTTGTCTAATCCAAGAAATCCGCCCTGAAAAATATTCATTCCCTCGGCGTCTTTGCGGTTGACCCACCAGGTGAAATTAAGTAGAAGTTTGTGAAACACGCTCTCCAAAAATTCGCGGTCGGCTTTGCCTCGCACGCGCTTCTCGATTTTGTAGACACGCCATGCTGCCCAAGCATGTACCGGGGGGTTCACGTCGCCGAACGCCCACTCATAGGCCGGCAACTGACCATTCGGGTGCATGTACCACTCGCGAAGAAGCAGCGTTAATTGTTCTTTGGCGAAGTCCGGATCCACTTGCGCCAAAGGAATGCAGTGAAACGCAAGGTCCCACGCGGCGTACCAGGGATATTCCCACTTGTCCGGCATGGAGATAATGTCCGCGTTGTAAAGATTGAACCATTCCTGATTGCGGCCCTTTTTGCGCGATTCTGGCGGACGTGGCCCGGCAGGATCACCTTCGAGCCAGGTGCGAATGTCGAAGTGATAAAACTGCTTCGACCAAAGCAGCCCGGCAAATGCCTGGCGTTGCACATTTCGAGCGTCATCAGAAATATCTTTTGGAGCTCGCGACCCATAGAAGTCGTCGGCTTCTTTGCGGCGCGCGGAGAAGATGGACTCAAACGCTAAACCCAGGAGTTCCGTCTTCGGCGCTTCGGCCAGGACGAGTCTTGGTGCTGACATGCGAACAACTTTCGGTTCGCGATCTGTTAGCCGCAAACGCAGGGTGGCCGACGCGCCAGGTGCGATGCGCAGCGCATATAGAGCAGACGCTTTGGTGCCGGACCTTTCTGGATTGACCGCCGCTCGATCGCCATGAACGACGAAATTGTTGATGCCGTCTTTAACATACGGCGTGCGATTCTCGCCGCCGAACAGTTTCTTGACGTTCGTCTCGTTCTCGGTGAAAAGAAGCTCCGGTTCGCCTTCGCAGAGAAGCCAACGTTTTCCGTAGGCTCTGTGTTCGAGCTCGATGACCCTCGAACCTGCGGTTCCATCCTCATTTGTGAAGGCAAGTGTTTGTGACGCGCGCGCCTGAGGGCGATAGTCGTCGTGCCCCCACGACCAGGTATTGCGGAACCAGATTGTCGGAAGCAGGGTCAACTCCGCTTCTTCCGGCCCACGATTTGTTGCTGTGATTTTGATCAAAACATCCTCGACGCCGGCTTTGGCGTATTCGGTAACGACGTCGAAATATCGGTTTCCGTCGAACGCGCCCGTATCGAGCAGTTCGTACTCGTGGTCGTTCTTTCCCCGCCTGCGGTTTTCTTCTACCAACTCGCCATAGGGGAATTCGCTTTGTGGATATTTATAAAGGCCCTTCATATACGAGTGCGTGGGCGTGGAATCGAGATAGAAGTAGTACTCCTTAACGTCTTCGCCGTGATTGCCTTCATTGCCGGTAAGACCGAACAGCCGTTCCTTCAGAATTGCATCTTTGCCATTCCACATCGCCAGCGCGAAGCAAACGAGCTGCCGGCGGTCGGAAATCCCCATGATTCCGTCTTCGCCCCAACGATATGTTCGCGAACGCGCGTGATCATGAGGAAAGAAATCCCAGGCCGTGCCGTGCTCGCTATAATCTTCACGCACGGTGCCCCACTGGCGTTCCGAAAGATAGGGACCCCAGCGCTTCCAGTGCGACTTTCGATCGCGCGATTCTTCCAAGCGTTTTTCTTCGGCGTTCATAGTTTGCTCTCGTTCAAATCTCCCGAAATCTATTCGGCTGCGATTTCAATCGCGTGTCCGTCCGGATCTCGTATGACGAATGCTTTTCGCAATCCGGATTCTTGAATGGGATTCGCAACCACGCCGGAAGATACGAATTTTGCCTTTGCCGCGGTGAGTTTTTGCGCGCCAGCTCCGGCATCCTGGGCGATCAGAATTGTTTGACGGTGCACCACATCGTTCGCACGCTCGTCGGCCGGAATAGGACGCCCATCGTGAGGCGTTAGATATTCGAGGAATTCGATTCCCGGCCCCGAGGCGGCGCGCAACGCGGTAATCCGGAGACGAGCGCCAAAGACGTTATTGAGATGTTCCTGCTCGGTGCCGTAGTTTTCGCTTTCACCGGAGACTCGCAGGCCGAGTACATCTCGATAGAACTTGAGGCTCGATTCAGTGTCCGACACCGCGATCGCTGTGTGGTCGATCCCTAAGAACAAACGGTCGCTGGCGTTGTGCCACTTCGCGGCACCTTTCCCTTCAGGGAATTCAAGAATCTCGACCGGATGCTCGTCGGGATCTTTGAAATAGAACGCCTTGATACCGGCGGCATTCTTGTTCCAGTCGGGTAATCTTTGCGGTCCCGATGAAGCGTGCTCGACGTGATTCTTGCGCAGCACTTGATACGCCCGGTCCATGTCGCTGACGATGATGGCGATATGCTGAAACCAAAGATCGTTGCTGCGGGAATCGGCTGGAATTGCGCGGCCGCGTGGCGCAAGGAACTGAACGAGTTCGATCGACTCATCGCCCAGCCTCATTGTGACCATGCGAACACGCGCTCCAAAAACTCCAAACAGGTGCTCAACATCCTCTCCCGCCGCTTCGTTATCGGAGATCTTTTCGAACGTAAGAACACGCGAATAAAAATCGACCGAGCGGTCCATATCGCCAACCGTCATTTGGATCGGCCCTACCGCGATGATTTGGGCGGTCGCTCTCGAACGATCTTGGGGAGACGACTGTGCCTCGGTAGAGACAGTCGAGCCTGCGATAAGAACAGCTGTGAGTACGAGGAAGGCAAAGTGCCTGAACCGCATCTCAAGCTCCCGCCAGAATCGTAGAGGTCTGGGTGCTGCTCGAACGGTCGGCAACGCCCAAGCGCTGTTTCAGCTGATCGCCCACCCGCAATGCGTTTGCCATGATCGTCAATGCGGGATTCACCGCAGCGCTCGACGGGAAGAAGCTCCCATCCACGACGTAGAGATTGTCCACGTCATGCGTCTTGCAGTGAATGTCCAGCGCGGAAGTTCTGGGATCGGAGCCAAAGCGAATGGTGCCATTCTGATGAGCGACTCCCGCGAGCGGGATGCGGTCTCCGGGGAACAGGTTCCGCGCAAACAATCCCTGGTGGCAATCATGTCCGTGAACGTCACACTTGGATTGCTGGCTCATCAGTTCTTTCAGCTTAGAAGTCAGGCGCGCATGGGCCGCCTGGTTGTTAGGCGTGTACTGCAGGACGATCCGGCCATCGCGATCGAGAGTCACGCGATTGTTGGGGTCGGGCAAATCTTCCGACGTCAGCCAGAAACTCAATGCGTGTTTGGCCATGAGGTCGAGAGTCCAGCCAGGCGCTACTGCTGGTGCGCCGGCCGAAAGCGCGACGCCATCGAGTTTGGCCACGAAGGAAAAGTGCCCCATCGGATGGCTCCACTCTTTACTGCCGAAATAGAAGTCGTTGACTGCGAGAGTTTTCTGATAGAGGGTCGGGTTGGGACATTTCGAAATGGCGAGCATCACGGAATTGACGTGTCCCATGTAGTGGCGCCCGACGACGTCCGAACTATTTGCCAACCCATTGGGGTGCTTATCGTTCGCGGAGCGAAGCAGCAGCGCTGCGGAATTGATAGCGCCGCAAGAAATTACGACAATGTCGGCCGAGTAGTTTTCTGTGACGCCGTTGCGCGTAACCACAACACGCGAGACTTCGCGACCGGACGCCGTTGTTTCCAACCGCTTAACGTAAGCGTTGGTTAACAGCGAAACGTTCGGAAAGCGCAGCGCGGGATCGACACACAAGATTTGCGCATCGGACTTCGCGTCCATCAGGCAGGGGTACCCGTCGCAAGTGTCGCAACGGATGCATTTGCTAGATTGGGGATTCTTTTCATCGATCTGCAGTCCCAGTGGAGTGTGAAATGGTTTCAAACCCAGCCGCTCGAAATCGTCGCTGAGGGCCTGAATGCGCGGCTCGTGACTGATCGCCGGGTGCGGATAGGGACCGCTTGCTGCGGGCTCGGTCGGATCTTCGCCGCGCTGGCCGTGCACATGGTAAAGCCGCTCGGCTTCGAGATAGTACGGCTCGAGGTCATCGTAAGAGATGGGCCAGGCAGGTGAGATGCCACCGAAATGTTTGAGCTCGCCGAAATCCTCTCTGCGCAGGCGAAAGAGCGCCGCTCCATAAAATTTAGTATTTCCGCCAACGTAGTAGTTCGTGTGCGGATGCAACGGCTTGCAGTTCTTGTCTCGCCATTCTTCTTTCGTCTGGTATTTGCCTTCCACATTGACGGCCCGCGAATCCCAGTTCGCCTTCTCACGAGGAACATAGCCGCCGCGCTCAAGAATGAGAATGCTCTTCCCCGTGGACGCCAGGCTGTGAACGAGCGTTCCGCCGCCTGCGCCGGTTCCAATGATGATTACGTCGTAGTGTTTGTCGGTGTTCATCGTGTTTCTCTCGCTTTCGCAAACTTCTCTGAAGCCCAGAACGACTCAATCTTTTTTCAGTTCCATGTAGCGGCAGCGGAAGATGCAGCGCTGGTCGTTATCATGATGAAATTTGGCGCAGTACACCGCACGCGCGGAACACGCGCGCACGTAAGTCTCCGCGGCGATCAGCATCGCGATGGGCGGAGCCGTAAAATAGATCCAAAGCGCATGAAATGCATGCGCCGGTATTGCCGATCCCAGCGTTCTTGCCGGATTCATGCTCATTCCGGAGAAGGGAGCTTCGAACGTGATATAGATGGCCACAAGGCTTGCCGCGAAATACGGCGTGAGCCGCGAAATGCTCTGCTGGTTCGACACGATGAGGACTGTGAGAGCGAGCAGAAAAGAAATCAGGAGTTCCGCAACGAAGGCAGCCAGGATTCCCCGCATCCCGGGTTGCGTTGCGGCGAAGTTGACTTTGGGATGAGCGAGAAGCGGACCTAACAACAGCAGGGAAACCAGAACACCGCCGAGACCTCCGGCAAATTGCGACATCACATAGAAGACGGCATCCCAGGCTTCCACTTTTCTCAATCGAAAGAACATCAGAGTAAAAGCAGGATTCATGTGCGCGCCGGATCTCTTTCCCCAGTTGGAGTGAATCAGCGCAAGCAAGGTCAGTCCCATAGCCAATCCCGTTATGAGCCGGCGCGTGGAAGGATTAGGCAGAAAGTGAGCCAGCGGCGACGATGGGTGCTCGAGAACAGCGGTGACTACGCAGGCCGAAATCATGAACAAACCCAGTTCCGTGCCCTCCATCAGAAATTCTGGCCAGTGCGCCTTGAACGCGAAAGCCGCAGATCGGCGTGTTCGACCCGCAGGAGTAAGCGTCCCGACAGCTTGAGCTGAGGCTACAATCGGTTCGGCAGGAATCGCGATGGAACTTTCCGTCATGCGGGATGGGATACGGAGAGCAGGGAGAAGTGACAGAAATCCGCAAATGATTCGGGACGAAAGTCGAAGGAAGCTGCGACCAAATCCCGCGAAGCGCATCCGATAGCCATCATCCGAAGCAGGTTTTCTGGGCCCAGGTCTTGACGCAGTTCCAATACAAACTCAGAATGCGTTGGCGGTAGTAACTTTTCCTGGGTTTAAGACTCAGATCTCGGAACATGATAATTGCTCTAACGTCTATCGTTTCTTGAAGTTGAGTGGATGCAGTCCCAATGAATGCACCAAAATTGAATCTCGAAAAAAGCGAAGCCGAATTGATCGGGATGAGCTGCGCTGGCGATCGAGACGCATTCTATTGCCTGGTGCAGCCCTGCGAACGCGGAGTCTTTAGCGCCGCGATGGCGATTTTGAACAATGCCGCAGATGCCGAAGAAGTAGTGCAAGAAGCGGTGCTAAAGGCGTTAGCTGCTCTGCCGCGCTTTCGTGGCGAAGCCAAATTCAGCACCTGGCTCATACAAATCACCATAAACGAAGCGCGGCTCAAACGGCGC
>Ga0137404_10003165_pt1 | contig 10963 bp, 14 predicted proteins | sample CZOMad2_1_16fung_FD_108285 | JGI IMG/M metagenome (GOLD analysis project Ga0137404, IMG submission 108285) | Vadose zone soil fungal communities from Angelo Coast Range Reserve, California, USA - CZOMad2_1_16fungal (Illumina Assembly) | ecosystem: Environmental > Terrestrial > Soil > Vadose...
CACCGGGAAGTTGCCAATGCCACGATGATTGACTCCGACAATGTCCTGTTGCTGCGTCCAGCAGCTCCTGCGTCTGGCTTCTCGCTTGAAAATATGAAGCGTCCCACGGTCGATGCCGACAAAGTCCCTTCGAGTTTGATCGTCGCTACCATTTATTATTTTAAGGCTCCTGTAGATGCCGGTTTTGTGGATTTCTTCGAGCACACGCTCAATCCTGTGGCGAAAAGCTTGGGGGCGACAAGCTCTGCATATTTTGTAACGGAAAACAGCGAAAACACTTTCCCAGCTCTGCCGGTGCGGGAGGGCGAGAATGTCTTTGTCTGGTTCTCAATTTTTCAGGATTCGGTGGCGTACGAAAAGTATGTAGCTGCTCTGTCCCGATCTGAGCAATGGCGCGGCGAAGTTTCGAAGAGACTGGCACACTATCTTAAGAACGCACCGGAAGTATCGAAGCTGTCACCCACAGCGCGGTCGCAATTGCGCGGCTGACTGCCTTCGGCAAACGCCAATTCCAATTGGCCGACGCCTTGAGAGCGCCTATCTTCAAAGCATGAAAATCCTCTTTGGGCGATATTTGGTTGCTTGCGTTCTGTTGGGTACGACAACCTTTGTCTTTGCCGGGGAATTCAAAAGCCGCATCATTACGAGTTCGCCGCTGATGATCACAATTCCCGACAATCACTTTCTTAAGGTCTCGAATTTTACGCAAGAAGGGGGCGTCGATCGCGGCGTGCTTACCGTGACCCTAAATGATCAAAGTGATCAAACTGGTCAAACTGGTCAAACCGCCAATGTTCTCACCGCCAGCCGGATTGATTCGAGCACCGGGGGTGCTTCGCAAAATCCGCCGGAAATCATCAATCGAGTGATAATAGCAGGTCCGGCTCAAGTGACAGTCGCACCGGTCCTCGGTGCAACGCTCTTCATAACCTATAGAAAACTGCCCGAAGAAGGCACAGGCACAACAACCATTGTGATCGCTCCTACTCCCACTCCCACTGTTACCTCCACGCCGACTGCTACTCCGACGCCTACGCCGTAAGGCGCACGAATAGACGGGAGAGAGGTGTGGCGGCTTCGCCAGCTCGCGAACGAAGTCGGCGGGAGTCGAGCGACACAGATGGGCAAACCCGAGAAGGCCGCGGCGGCGTAAAAGTCGGAAGAATAGTATCAATAGTGAGCGCTGCCGCCGTTTCCCTTCAACTTCTCAACCTCTTCACTTTCTTCCACTCGCGCATTAGTGCAGCGAACGCCTCTTCGAGATCTCTCCCGAAAGCTACGATGCCTCCTTCGTGTCCGGCCATGACAAGAATTTTTCTGCTTTGCACGTCGGTACGCTTGAAGAGACGCGTTACCTCGTAGGCCATCTCGGGCGTCCCGTATTCAACGGTCTTCGAGCTTGTCGGAGCTTGATTTAGAAGGGCTCCCCACAAATTTGAGTCGTGGCAATGTATAACCGACCCGGCCTTTGCATCCGATTCATAAACCGCGGCGTGCGTCAGCGACTCCGATGAGGCAATCGCGGATCCCTCACATCGGAGCCAGTTCCTTTTGAAATCGTAAGCTACCACTCTTGCGCAATCTGCCAGCGTCAGTTCGGGTATTCCGCCCGTCGCCGAACCTGTGATGTAGAAATTGTTGGTTGTGCCGTCCCTTATGCTCAGGTTGCCGAACCCAATGCCATTTGAATCCACACCGATCAGTCGAAGGTGGAGAAGTTTCCGCCGGTATGCGTTCAATTCGGCAAGACCGCTAAACGGGTGGATCTCCGCAGCCACGTGTTCGCACGTGAACTTTATGTATTCGCTCACGGCGCGTGCTCTGGAAAAAGCGCGCGGATACTCTTTTCGTCCGCCTTGCACACGCCTCGCTCGGTAATCAGTCCGGTCACCAGGCGCCTGGGCGTAACGTCGAATCCGTAGTTTGCAGCCGGACTTCCTTCCGGGGTGACGCGCACTCCCACCTGTCGTCCCTCAAGCCACCCGTCAGCGTGCTTTACTTCTTCCGCGCCGCGCTCTTCAATCGGGATCTCTTTCAATCCGTCCCGCATCTTCCAGTCAAGCGAAGACGAAGGCAGCGCCACATAGAAAGGAACATTATTATCCTTCGCCGCCAGCGCCTTCAGGTACGTCCCGATCTTGTTCGCAACATCTCCCGTGTAAGTCGTTCGATCTGTTCCGACAATTACGAGATCTACTTCGCCATGTTGCATTAAATGTCCTCCTGAGCTGTCCGCGATCACCGTGTGCGGCACGCCGTGCTCGCCCAGCTCCCAGGCAGTGAGTTTCGAACCCTGATTCCGAGGTCGCGTCTCGGCAACCCACACGTGAACCGGCAACCCGCTATCGTGCGCGGCATAGATCGGCGCGGTAGCGGAACCGTAATCAACAAAGGCGAGCCATCCCGCGTTACAATGCGTGAGCACATTGACCGGCTTCCCCGCTTTCTTTCGAGCAATTTGTTGAATGAGATTCAACCCGTGCTGCCCGATCATCCGGCAGTGCTGCTCGTCTTCTTCGGCAATGAGTCTGGCTGTGCGGAGGGCCAGGGCGACCTTCTCTTCCGCAGTTTTCCCCTCGGCGATATTTTTTAGCTGGCGCTCGACCGCCCAGGAAAGATTCACCGCCGTCGGCCTGGTTGCCTTGAGTTGTGCCGCTGCGCTGGCCAGGTGCTGATCGAATCCCGTGAGTGCGGGACGAGTGGCGGCCTCAATTGTCGCAAGATACATCCCATATCCCGCGCTTGCGCCGATCAACCCCGCTCCGCGAACGTGCATTTCGCCGATCGCCGTCACCATCTGCTCGACCGCGCTGACTTCTTCGATTACGAAACGGTCAGGCAAAAATCGCTGATCGATTAGCTGCACGACGCACTCATCGTCCGTCTTAAGCCAGATACTTCGAAAATGTTGGTCGCCCACGTTCACACCTTTTAGTTATGATCTCTGCACCTAACTCTTAAATCACAAATCGCTCAGACGCGCAGCTGTGGCCATTTTACGCTGCGGAATTGCCGTCGAGGCTGCGCCGGCCTACCTTCATATTTGCAGAGCGAGCGCCATCGCGATCGCAAGGAGAAGCGTCAATAATGGCCTCTAACTCCTTTTTCTTTTCTTAGATCTCCCTCTCAATTGCTTTCCACTCTGCCGGAGTTAATTTGAGCTTCGCGGCCGCCACGTTTTCTTCCAGGTGCGCGATAGACGATGTGCCAGGAATCGGCAACATCACGGGCGACCGCTGTAGGAGCCAGGCAATAGCGACCTGGACAACACTCGCGCTGTGAGCCTTGGCCGCCCTCTCCAGCGCATTGTCAGGCTTCAAACCTCTCGCTCCTCCGATCGGAGACCAGGGCATGAAGCCGAGGCTCTCCTTCTCGCAATAGATCAGAGTTTTTTCCCACTTGCGGTCCTCAATGTTGTACTGGTTCTGAACACTCACGATCGGAAGAATCTTGCGCGCCCGCACGATTTCTTCCGGACTCACGTTTGATAATCCGACGTGCCGAATCTTCCCGGCGTCCTGCATTTCCTTGAGTGCGCCGAGCGATGCCTCCAGGGGCACTCTTGGATCGATGGTGTGCAATTGATACAGGTCGATACGCTCGAGCCGTAACCGTTTCAGACTCATCTCGACAGCTTGTTTGAGATGTTCAGGTCGACCGTTTGGCACCCACTGACTGGGTCCCGGTCGGGTTAGACCGCCTTTCGTCGCGATAACGAGCCCTTTGGGATAAGGATAGAGCGCCTCTGAGATCAGCAGTTCGCTTGTTTCCGGGCCGTACGCGTCGGCCGTGTCGATCAAGTTCACCCCGAGTTCGACGGCGCTCTTCAAAACTTTGAGCGCATTGTTGCGGTCAGGCGGCCAACCCCAAATGCCTTCCCCGGTTATTCGCATCGCGCCAAAGCCGAGTCGATTGACCGGGAGATCGCCGCCCAACTTCCAAGTAGGATTCGTGTCTGGGCTCGTTGCTGTTGACGAGTCGGCCCCGAGGATTGTGGCCGATCCTCCCGCCAATAGCGTGGCTCCGGTTCCCAGACTCATGCCAAGAAATGTTCGGCGGGTAACACCATTGTCTACCCGTTTTTTGGTCGCGTTTGGAGATTCATCAGGCATGACGCGCACGTACGTTCACGGAAACGGCCGTCAACGCAAGCGCGCTCTTCCACCGAGAAGAGATGTAGCGGCAGTCGTGTCGGCTACGTTCTCACACGATTCAAATATGTTATCGCTCCCCGCTGATCAGCCTTGGAAATTTCTCGATCAAGGCAGCGCAACGGTAATTCAACGGCCGTTCCGACAAAGCTCCGGCCATTCTTTCGTTCGGGGGCAATACCAAATGTTGAGATGCGGACCCATTCCCATTCCTCTTAACAGCCACAGACTCGATCCCGCCGAGCTGAGTTGTTGGTGCGCGCGATGCGGAGCATATTGGCAAAGTTTATGAAAGACTCTGTTGTCAGAGGATGCCTCCTGCAGCTTCTCTATGAACGTCGAAGTGAAGGTTCCATTCCCTTCGGCCACGCTGAGCAGGCGGTCCCGCCGCCAGCAGGTATAAATCGCCGTGACTGGCTGCGCGCCTTGGCCCAGCTTTCAGAGTATCACCTCATCGACTGGGCTCCTCTTGAAGATCAAAGCGGGATGGGGCTGCTGTCCGGCTTTGCTAAGATAAACGACTTCGGAGTCAAAGTGCTCGAAGCTAGCGTCGCGCCCCCGATCCGGATCTCTTTCGATGAGAGCCGACGAGCGACCGTTTCCCGACAGCAACAAGCGCCGATTGCACCGAGCACTCCGCAGCAGCAGGTGATTACCGAGGCACTGGAGAAAGTGATCGCCGCGGTTAATCAAGCCGATGTGTCGGAGCAGGAGAAAAATGAAGCAAAATCCTTGTTGCGAAAACTGCTGGATAGCAAAGCAGCAGCCAATGTGTTAGGCCCTAGCGCGCAATCCCTCGCGGCGAAGTATTTCATTGGATAGAGCAGGTATGTCGGGCGCAGATAAGGTCGCCCTTATGGCGAATGTCAAAAGTTTAGATCTGACCCCGATTCTTCGTTTCCGGCTCCGATCGTTATTTCGCCGCCTCGATCACTCGCGTTGCCACGTTCGCGCCAACTACCCCTAGCTGCTTTGTTGTCTACACGCGCGACTCCCGCTCGCGCGTGTTCTGCTTGCGTTTTGCGAGCGCGAGGCGCTCCGTCTTTTTGCGGCGTGCCTTGCGTTTCCTAACGTTGTCTCTGCCTTGGCTGTTTCCCATAAGGCCTCAACCCTCACCCCTTCCTGCGCCGGTTCCAAGCTGTTTCGCTTTCGGAGCTTAGAAGCGACCCGTTTTTGCTATCTAAAGATCAATTCCCATCGCGATCGCGCCCGGGATCTCTTCCCAGCCACAGCGTTTCCAAAATTCGCGTCCGCGCGGATTATCGTCGGCCACCATGATAATGACGCGCTTGACCCCGGCCCGGCGCAGACCCTCCAGGCATTCATCCAGCAGACGCTTACCGAGTCCGCGTCTCCGATAGGTGGGATCGACCGCCAGATGATAAATGTGTCCGCGGCGTCCATCATGACCGCATAACGCGACGCCAACGGTCCCCGACCCATCGCTCGCCACTCGGCTTAGCCCCGGGTTCCGCGCGAGGAATTGAGCAACGCTTTCTTTGTCATTACCCTCGGCAATCTCGAGACCTTCGACCCGCTGCCATAGCTCAAGTGCCGCCTCGTAATCGTTGATGGAAAATTCTCGCGTGTCGATGTTGCCGATCATCTTTGATCAAGACCTCTAGGACTACGTAGCGCTTTTAGTTAGATGGCACATTACGTTGCGTAACGAAACGCCAGAGTTTTTCAATGGAGTTTCCCTGTTATTTTCGATCACATGTTTTATGACCAGAGCAAGGGGGGTCGGCGTTATACAAATTCCTGTCTTGCCAGAAGAGTGAAGAACAACCACATCATGGCGTCTTTGGGATGCGCTCGTAACCCTGTTCTTGTCATCGGCGCGGGTCTCGCGTCGGCTGCATTCGCGTATCTTGGCACTGGGCTTCATCCGATTTGGTGGTTGCTTTGGTTGGCGCCGGTTCCGGTGCTCGCAGTTGCGCCGCGACTCCATGGCGGCGCCGCTTTTCTCCTCAGCTCGGTCGCCTGGCTGATCGGCGAAATGAACCAATGGAACTACGTCACCCACGAAATCGAGTTGCCGCTCCAAATTATCGTCCTTTTCTTTGTCGTCCCTTCTGTTGTTTTCGGTTTCGGTGTTCTGTTCATCCGCAGCTTTTTCGCCGCGGATCGCTATTTCTGGCCTCGCTCGCTTTTCCCGTTTACTGGGTGGCGTACGAATATCTTACCGAGATCGCGTCACCTCATAGCACGTGGGGCAATCTCGCCTACACGCAAATGAATTGTCTCCCAATTATCCAGATCGCTTCGATCACGGGGGTTTGGGGAATCAGCTTCATCGTGTTTGTGTTTGCCGGCACAATCGCATCCCTCTTAAGTGGCGTCGGAAAACCATGGAAACGTCGCGTGCTCGCCGTTGCTGTCGGCGCCCTCGTTTGCGCGCTGTTTCTTTTTGGCAAATGGCGATTGCAGTCCAATCCTGCGGCGCAATCTGTCGCAGTGACACTCATCGCCAAGGATGTGCCGATGAGTCTCTATCTCAGCACGGAAGAGCAAGCGGTGAAACTGTTGCACGAGTATGCCGACGAAGTCCGTCGCGCTACTCCAGGCGGAACGCAGGCTGTTGTTCTGCCCGAAAAAATCGCGCGCGTCGGCGAGAGCGCGTTAGCAGAAGTGGACGCACTCTTTTCTTCGACTGCGACTGCCACACATGCGGCGATTGTCCTCGGGCTAGTTCGGCGAACGCCATCCGCCGCCTTCAATTCTTCTCGCTTTTATTCGCCGGACGGAACGTTAGAGGCGAATTACGACAAGCATCATCTTTTGCCAGGAATAGAGCCTGAAAAGGCGGGCGATAAGCCAGTGCTTGTCAACCAGCCATCCGGGCACTGGGGATTGCAAATTTGCAAGGACATGGATTTTCCCAAGCTCAGCCGCGAATACGCCGCCGAGGGCGCGAACTTGTTGCTCGTTCCGGCGTGGGACTTCAATCTTGATCGCTGGTTACACGCTCGCATGGCCGTCCTGCGCGCAGTTGAGAATGGGTTCGCGCTCGCTCGTTCGGCGCGCAACGGACTCTTAACTCTCAGTGATAATCGCGGTCGCATTCTGGCGGAAGCGGCGACGATGCCCGGTCGCTTCCAATCGATCACTGGAAAAGTAAACGTCCTGCGCGGGGTAACATTCTACACGTGAACTGGCGATTGGTTCGCGTGGCTATGTATCGCTATGTTCATCGTTTTACTGGCGTTTCGCTGTCTTCCGCGATGGTTGCTGGGCAAAGAAGCCTAGCTTCAGGTCAGATGCAGAGATTGTAGCACTGTCGTCCTGTCGCGCTGAAGCCTCAGCGAAAGCGGACGACTGCGATTTCTGCCTCGACTTTCCGAGCGTCGGTTCCAACCAATGATGCGTGTATAGGCACGCATGAGGGAATTGCACGTTATTTTCGGTTGCGGCGGCGAGGGGCGAAGGTGAGTGAGCTGGAGAGCGAACGAGTCAACGCTCCCCGCTCAGCTTGCCCACCGCGGCGGGCGAAGAGTTTGGGAGTTTAGATGCGACCCCATTTCTCATTTCCTTCCTCCACCGAGATCTTCAAACGGGTTGTAAACCTGGATCGCGTAATAAGCGATGAAACCGTCGGGCTGGCGTTCGATGCTCTGGGGCTGACCAAAAACTGCTTTCGCGTCCGCCAACCTGCTCTGCCCGCGAATGAACGAACCGAGCCGCCGAGTGTAAAATTCGTTGGGCGTCGCTTGCACGATATAAGCTGGCGGTGCGGATAAGATGCCGGCGCGGTTGAAGCGGAAGGCAAGCGCGTCGGCTCCATATCCGTGACGGAAAGGATCGGCCGTATCGATCGTAGGAGCGGCTCCAACCCCGAGTTGATGGCTTAACGCTGAGTCAGGGCGAACGATATAGTAGCCGGTGCGCGGCCCAAGCGGGAAATAATGTGAATCGTCGTGCCAGGAAGTCGCGGAAACTGAGAGTGTGATTGTCAACAAAACGAGAGCAGCGATCGTCCGAAGTAACATATTCATGGAGCAATATTCTAAATCCTCGTTCTGTGCGCCAGCCTGACGTTCGACAGATTTCTAACTGCCTCTTAGCGGAGAGCGAAGACTGACCCTTTCGGACTCTCGCGCTGTGTTTGTAAGCGAATTCTTCCAATTGCAGCGACAAACGTTTAGCTCGTGAAGACTTTCTGAATTATGCAGCGACCCCATTTTTCTCCGCAGACGTTGTGCGTTGCCCCCGAACCCTTGTTCTCGTCGCTCGCGGACGAGCAGTGCGCGGCTTCTTTGGTGTTCGTTGGGGACGTCTGGCGAACAGGGCTCGAGCATTACCTCCGACAACGCGGCATGCAACGGCATCAAAGGTCCCGCCGACTACACCACCGACAAGAGGGACGCCTCTCATTAGATTAATCGCTCCCTTCTCACCTGCCGGTTGTAAGAAGTCGAAACCCCACCCGCTTGTTAATTTCTATCAGCACTTTTCCCAGCACCTTCTCAATAAATGTTTTCGCCAAACCTCGACCGATCACTATCCCGCTGGCTTTGGCAATATCCTTCAGGCTATCGCCCACGGGTGCAGCCATAACAAAAGTGCGGACACGATCTGAGTGGATGTTATGACCATATATGCGCGCGATCGCTGCAGCCATGCGAGCTTGGATGATCCACGATGCAGCAAACGCGGTGGGAAGGGAAAACGGTAGGACCAACACACCTCCCAGCCCGGTAACAAATCCGCTCGTAAAGTTTTTTGTCGTTTCCCAATTAATCAACGCATCAACGCGAGAGCCGTGATTCTTATAGCCGCGATCTATCAGATATTCCTCCGCGAGGTCATACGCGGAAGACAATGGTCGAACACCGTCGATCGCCTTGTCGGAAATCCATTTAACCAATGTTAGTGCTCTATTTTCTTCGTTCTTGCTCATAGGTGTTCGATTACTTCTGTTTCTCCGGCAACCATGTCAAATGTTTAGACGCGATCCCATTTTTTACACCCGAGCTTGCACGACAATGGCCCGCATCGGAACACGAATGTCTGTTTCTCCGAACCGATCCGAGATGGCCTGAGCAACGGCCTTGGTGATAACCGGCAACAATGACGGATCGCGCTCGGCGATCGCCACGGTCACCGGATTCCCCTGCACCAAGCCTGTGGCTGCATCTTCCGCCCGGCTTGCTGCACCGACTTTTGAGACGACTTCGGTCTTGATCTCTTGAAAGGCAGCTTCCTTTAGCACGCGTTTGATCTCGTCCTGATCATGATACCCGAACGGAACCTCGTAGAATGTCGGTGGATCTTTATCAAAGTAGCTGGCAATCGTTTGGTGTGTGAGTTGGCCCAGGTCGTTGTGCTCCATTGCGTCCCACACATTGAAGAGAAACAGGCCGCCCGGCTTTAGAACGCGGTGAGCTTCGCGCGTGGCCAGCGCCTTGTCTGGCACAAACATGATTCCGAACTGGCATACGACCGCATCGAACATCCGGTCGCCAAAAGGCAAGCTACACGCGTCGGCCTGCATCCATTGCACGGCCTCGCCTTTACGAAACTTGGCCGCCGCATGCCGAAACATCGGTTCGTTCAAATCCGTCGCGGTCAGTTTCACTGTCGAAGGTAGACGAGTCCGTAAAGCGTGCGTTAAAATGCCGGTTCCGCAGGCCAACTCCAAAACCGAACCGTTCTTCGCGACCTGTAAGCGCGCCGCCAGATCCTCGGCGTACGGCTGGAACAACATCGACCCGAGGTAGCGATCGTAGGTCGCCGGGATGGATCCAGAAAATTGTGCGTGTTCGTCTTTCATATTGGCGCTTCTAAGAGCGAAACTTCACTTCGGCTCTGGATTCTCCTCAATGTATTCGAGGTCCGTTCTCGACTTTGCCGTCGCTGGATTCTTCAGCCAGTTCGAATGTCGAATGTTTGCGACCCAGTACATTCCGTTCGTTCTTTAGGAAACTTTGGTCGAGGGCCGCTTACGCCAGTTGGAGCGATGAACCAGAAGAATGACGAGCCAAATGATGAAGGCGACTGCGCCCCCGGGGATGGTCACGAGCATCAGCCAGCCCATTACACCAAGGGTATAAAGCAGCTGCCCATAGTCTTTTCCGTTGATCAAACAGGGATGCACCGAGCCTTCATCCACGCGGCAGCCGTGCGCATTGGCGATTAAACCACAGGCAATCACAGACCCTACCGGCGCAAACGCGACGAGAACGATTAGGACGAAAGCAATCCAATAGAGTATCCACGGGAAGCGTCTCTGAACGGGTAAAGGTGGCCGGTTCATGGCAGCCAGATCAGGTCTTTATCTGTTGATGGCCACAGATCGAATACAGATACTCGGTGGGCCAAACAAAGTTTCATTGGGTCACCGCCGGCGATGCGTCTTCTTGAACCCGTCAATGTAACCGTTTTCGAAGGCCAGATCCCAACTTTGCTGTTCGCCGGACCCCCTGCTGCTTGAAATACTTCTGAGCCATCATGTTCAAGTCAGCGTCCGTCGGCACCTTCGCCCCGGCCAGCGCCTCTTCTCCCGCTTTCGCCCCGATTGCATAAGCCGCCCGCTCCTCCGCCGTCCTGCCGTGAGCCGCGCGATGAGTGTAAAACGCCGTCACGCCACACACGACGAACGCCGCCACTGCCATCATCATAAAAAAGCGCACCGGTCTGAATTGTCTGGCCATGACCGTTGTACTCACGGAGTGAACGCTTCCTTATTCACGACATATGGCATCTTGGTCGGGTCGCCGTCGTAGTTCCCTTCCAGCACGTCGATCACTGCCTGGGCAGTGCGCCCAGCCATGCCTTTGTCGGGATCGACCGAGAGCCGCGTGATCTGCGCG
>Ga0137404_10003166_pt1 | contig 10962 bp, 8 predicted proteins | sample CZOMad2_1_16fung_FD_108285 | JGI IMG/M metagenome (GOLD analysis project Ga0137404, IMG submission 108285) | Vadose zone soil fungal communities from Angelo Coast Range Reserve, California, USA - CZOMad2_1_16fungal (Illumina Assembly) | ecosystem: Environmental > Terrestrial > Soil > Vadose zone...
AACCAACGTAGGCGCAAGGCCAACAGATTTACAGTCTGCCCCCTTTAACCGCTCGGGCACCCCTCCGAACGAAACTGCTGATTATGCGTAGTTTTTCGGGGGGTGTCAACGCTCGCTGGCATATATTTCGCTTTAGCCGCGCCCGCACTCAGTCTACAGGGGCGGAAGAGCGCGGGAAAACCGAATGATACCCCGATGAGCCGCCGCGCGAAACCCGGTCTGGTCCTCGTTCCCGGCCTGCTGTGCGACGCCCTTCTGTGGCAGGCGCAGATCGAGGCGCTGGACGGCCGCATCGAGTGCTGGGTCGCCGATCACACGCGTTCCGAGACCATGGCGGGCGTGGCTGCGGATGTGCTGCGCGAGGTGCCCTTCGAGCGTTTTGCCTTGGCGGGCTTGTCGATGGGCGGCTACGTCGCGCTGGAGATCATGCGCCAGGCGCCCGGCCGCGTCAGCCGCCTGGCGCTCCTGGACACGGGTGCGCGGGCCGACACGCCCGAGCAGCTCGCGAAGCGTGAAGGCCTGATATCGCTGGCTACCCGAGGGCGTTTCATAGGAGTGGCCCAAGCGCTCCTTCCCCTGCTCCTCCATCGCAGCCGGCTCGGTGATTCGGAGTTAGTGTCCACTGTCAAACAAATGGCCGTAAACATTGGGAAAGACGCGTTCATCCGGCAAGAACGGGCGATCATGAGCCGCATCGACAGTCTGCCTTTCCTGCCTGACATCGCCTGCCCGGCACTCGTGCTGTGCGGCAGGCAAGACGCCCTCACGCCCGTCGAACGGCACGAGGAAATGGCTCGAGCGATCCCCGGCGCAGTCCTGCACGTGCTCGAGGACTGCGGCCATCTCTCGACGCTTGAGCGGCCCGCGGAGGTGAGCGAAGCGCTGAGGCGCTGGCTCCCGGCCGGGTAAAATGCAGGCAGACATGAACGCTCCCGATCGCGTTCGGCAAGTCAGCCTGGACGACAAATACGCGCTCCAATCCGGGCGCGTCTTCATGACCGGTACCCAGGCGCTGGTGCGCCTGCCCATGCTCCAGCGCGCCCGCGATCTTGCGGCGGGACTCAACACCGCGGGCTTCATTTCCGGCTATCGCGGCTCTCCCATTGGTGGCTTCGACTACGCGCTGTGGCGCGCGAAAGCACATCTCGAGAAAAACCATGTCCGCTTCCAGCCCGGAGTCAACGAGGATCTCGCCGCCACCTCCATCTGGGGCACGCAGCAGGTCAACCTGTATCCCGACGCGAAATACGACGGCGTCTTCGCCCTGTGGTATGGCAAAGGGCCGGGGGTGGATCGCTGCGGCGACGTGTTCAAGCACGCCAACTCGGCGGGCACCTCGAAGCACGGCGGAGTCCTGGTGCTCGCCGGCGACGACCACGCGGCGAAGTCCTCGACGCTCGCGCACCAGAGCGAGCACATCTTCAAGGCCTGCTGCATCCCGGTGCTCAACGCGGCCAGCGTCCAGGAATATCTCGACCTCGGCCTGCACGGCATCGCCATGTCGCGCTTCTCGGGCTGCTGGATCGCATTCAAATGCGTCACCGACGTGATCGAATCGGGCGCGGTGGTGGAGGTCGATCCGCGGCGCGTGCAAATCGCGATGCCCTCCGACTTCGCCATGCCCGAAGGCGGTCTCAACATCCGCTGGCCGGACGGGTTTCTCGAGCAAGAAGCGCGGCTGCTCGATTACAAGGTCTACGCGGCGCTCGCGTATTGCCGCGCCAACAAGCTCGACCGCATCGTCTGGGACAGCCCGCAGGCGCGTCTGGGCATCATCACCACCGGGAAATCCTTCGGCGACACCTTGCAGGCGCTCGCCGACCTCGGTATCGACGAGAGCGTCGCGCGCGAGTCCGGTATCCGTCTCTACAAAGTCGCCATGTCCTGGCCGCTCGAGCCGCAGGGCGCGCGCAAATTCGCCGAAGGTCTCGAAGAAATCCTCGTCGTCGAAGAAAAACGCCAGGTCATCGAGTACCAGATCAAGGAGGAGCTCTACAACTGGCGTGAGGGCTCGCGCCCACCGCGCGTGGTCGGCAAGTTCGACGACAACGGCGAATGGTCGATCGCCGAAGGGCAGCCCGCCGGCAACTGGCTGCTTCCCGCGCACTACGAGCTCTCGCCCGCGTTGATCGCCAAAGCGCTGGCGAATCGTTTCGCAAAGCTCGGCCTCAGCCAGAGGATGGGCGACCGCTACCGCGAGCGGCTTGCCTACCTCGACTTCAAGGAAAAATCTCTCGCGAAACCGCGCGTCGTGGCCAATCGCTCGCCCTATTTCTGCGCCGGCTGCCCGCACAACACGTCGACGAAGGTGCCCGAAGGCAGCCGCGCCATGGCCGGGATCGGCTGCCATTTCATGGCGCTGTGGATGGACCGCAACACCGCCACCTTCACGCATATGGGCGGCGAAGGCGCGCCCTGGATCGGGCAAGCGCATTTCACCGAATGCCCTCACGTTTTCGCCAACATCGGCGACGGCACCTATTTCCATTCCGGGCTGCTCGCGATCCGCGCCGCCGCGGCTTCCGGTGTGAACATGACCTACAAGATTCTCTACAACGATGCAGTCGCGATGACCGGCGGCCAGCACGTCGACGGGCCGCTCGACCCGGCGATGGTCTCGCGCCAGATCGCCGCCGAGGGTGTGAATCCGATCGTGGTCGTCGCCGACGAGAAAGAGGAGCTTCCCGCCGGGCTCGACTGGGCGCCTGGTGTGACCATTCGCCCGCGCGAGGAGCTCGATGCGGTGCAGCGCGAGCTGCGCGAGAAGAAGGGCGTCTCCGCGATCATCTACGTACAGACCTGCGCCTCCGAGAAGCGCCGCCGCCGGAAGCGCGACGAATTTCCAGATCCCGCCAAGCGCGTGGTGATCAACGAGCTGGTGTGCGAAGGCTGCGGCGACTGCAGCGTCCAGTCGAACTGCCTCGCGGTCGAGCCCCTCGAGACCGAATTCGGAAGGAAGCGCACGATAAATCAGTCCGCGTGCAACAAGGACTTTTCCTGCCTAAAAGGGTTCTGCCCGAGCTTCGTAACGGTCGAAGGCGGAAGTCTGAAAAAGGGCAGGGCAGCGACGCCCGGCGGCGAAGCGGAATTCCCGCTTTCCGAACCTCGGTCGCGCGGTCTCGACCATCCGCACGGAACGCTGGTCACCGGCATCGGCGGGATGGGGGTGATCACCATCGGCCAGATCATGGCGATGGCCGCGCACCTCGAGGGCAAGGGCGCCACGGTCCTGGACATGAGCGGACTCGCGCAGAAGTTCGGGCCGGTGATGTCGCACGTGAGGATCGCGCGGCAGCCCGAGGATATTCAATCGGTGCGCGTCGGTACCGGGGCGGCCGACCTGGTGCTCGGCTGCGACCTCGTCGTCACCTCCGGCACCGAGGCGCTCTCGAAAATGAACGACCGGATGACCAAAGTGGTGGTCAACGCTACGGTGTCCCCGACCGCGGACTTCGTCAAGAACCCCGACTGGCAGCTCCCCGGAACCCGCCTGGAAGCCGACCTCGTCGATGCGGCCGGAGCGAAGAACGTCGATTTCGTCCCTGCGGGGAAGCTCGCCACCGCGCTGATGGGCGACGCCATCGCGACCAACATGTTCATGCTCGGTTACGCGTTCCAGAAAGGCTGGGTGCCGCTTGCGGAAGATTCGCTCCTGCGCGCAATCGAGCTGAACGGCGTGGCGGTCGAATTCAACCGGAAGGCATTCACGTGGGGCCGTCGCGCCGCAGTCGACCTCGCGCGGGTGCAACGGCTTGCGACTCCGGCCGAGATCGTCTCCATATCGCAGGCATTTTCACGCGATCTCGATGAGCTGATCGCGCGCCGCGTCGAGTTCCTCACTGCCTACCAGGATGCGGCCTACGCGTCGCGCTACTCGGCCCTGCTCGAGCGCGTGCAAGCCGCCGAGTCGGAGCTCGGCGCGGGAACCGCGCTCACCGAGGCCGTCGCCCGCTACGCCTTCAAGCTGATGGCGTACAAGGACGAATACGAGGTCGCGCGGCTCCATGCCGACCCCGCATTCGCCCGAAAGATCGAGGGCATGTTCGAAGGCGGGTACCGCCTGAGGTTCCACCTCGCCCCGCCGATTTTCAGCAAGGCCGATCCGCGCACGGGAGAACAGCGTAAATCGGAGTTCGGTGCCTGGATGATGCCGGCGTTCAGGATTCTCGCGAAGCTGAAGGGACTGCGCGGCACTGTTCTGGACATCTTCGGCTACACCGAGGAGCGCCGAACCGAGCGCGGACTCATTCGCGACTACGAGGAGACCGTGAGCGAGCTGCTCGAACGCCTCGACCGCGACAATCACGCGCTCGCGGTGGACATTGCCGGAATCCCCGATCGCATCCGCGGCTTCGGCCACATCAAGCGCCGCAACCTGAGCGAGGCGAAGAAGAAGGAAGCCGAGCTGCTCGCCGCATTCCGCGCTTCGCGGCCCGCGGCCAAGGCGGCCTGACATCTTGCTCACTCGCGCCGATCTCGAAAAGGATCTCCTGCGAGAGACGTTTCGCAGGAACCACCCCGGGCTGCCGGTGCTCTCGGACGCCGACCAGCAGGCCTCGCTCCGGGGAATTCTCGATCAGCACCGGGCAGGCTCCGACGTGTGGGTGTTCGGCTACGGCTCGCTCGTCTGGAACCCGATCGTGCACCACGAGGAGCGGCGCGTCGCGCGCCTTCACGGGTTTCACCGGAGCTTCTGCCTTTGGTCGCACGTCAACCGCGGTTCGCTGCAGAAACCCGGTCTCGTCCTCGGCCTCGACACGGGCGGCAGCTGCCGCGGCGTGGCCTTCCGCATCGCGGCCCGCTGCGCCGACGAGGAGCTTCGGCTGCTGTGGCGGCGCGAGATGGTCCTGGGCGTGTATTCCCCGCGCTGGGCCACGGTCGAAACCGGCAGCGACGCGCTCCGCGCGATCGCGTTCTTTGCCAATCGCGAGCACGCGAATTACGCGGGGAAGCTGCCCCTCGAGACGGTGATCAAGACCCTGGTGAGCGCGCGCGGCCAGCTCGGCACCCCGGCGGAATACCTGCTCGAGACGGTGCGCGGTTTGATTGAGCACGGGGTGCGCGACCCCTACCTGCTCGAGTTGCGCAAACGGGTCCTTGCCGTGCATCCGGAGACCATGCCCTCGAGGGCGCGCTGATACCTGAATAGCCCGATCGGCGCAAGTGTTAGAATTCTCGCTCACCCGCAACCCCACAGACCCTTCAGCCTTGTCGCGCGAGGGGAGCAAGTTTGGCCAAAATCGTAGTCATCGAAGACGACGTCACCTTTCTCGACCTGCTGCGCGTGCACCTGGCGAGCGCGGGACACGAGGTGCTGACCGCCGAGGACGCGGCGTTGGGCCTGCATGCGGTCATCACCGAGGGGCCCGACCTCATCCTCCTCGATCTCACGGTTCCCTATCTCGACGGATTCGAGATGATCAAGGCACTGCGCAACGACCCGGCGACGAAGACGATTCCCGTGGTCGTGCTGACCGGACGCGGCGACGACGAGACTTTCGCCCAGGCGCGCAAGCTCGGCGCTTCTCAATTTCTGACCAAGCCGGTCACGCGGGACGTGCTGATCAAGGCGATCGAGGCGCAGCTCAGCGCTCCCCTCGATTCCCCCAAAATGCGCGCTCGACCCAAGAAGAAGCGCAGCTGACGGCGCTTCGATTCCTTTCTTCCTGCGCTAGCTCCCTTCCTCCCGGAGCGCCCGGCGCAGGATCTTCCCGACGTTGGTCTTCGGCAATTCCTTCCGGAATTCTATGTACTTGGGCCGCTTGTAGCCCGTAAGGTTGATCTCGCAGTGCTTGCGCAGGTCGCCTTCGGTGAGCGCCGGGTCCTTCTTGACGACAAAGAGCTTGGGCACCTCGCCCGAATGATCGTCGGGCACGCCGATCACCGCGCACTCCAGCACGCCGGGATGCATCGCAACGACCGACTCGATCTCGTTCGGATACACGTTGAACCCGGAAACGAGCAGCATGTCTTTCTTGCGATCGACGATGCGCACGTAGCCTTTCTCGTCCATCACGCCGATATCTCCGGTGGCGAAGAATCCATCGGGGCCGAGCACCTTGGCCGTCTCGGCGGGGTTGTTCCAATACCCCTGCATCACCTGGGGTCCACGCACGCAGAGCTCGCCGGGCGAGCCCAGCGGCACGTCTTTCCCGTCCTCGCCGCGCAGCACGACCTCGGTTGACGGAATCGGCAGTCCGATCGACCCGTTATAGTCCTTGAGATCCAGCGGATTGATGGTCACGGCGGGCGAGGTTTCCGACAGCCCGTACGCCTCGACCAGGGTGCAGCCGGTCATTTTCTTCCAGCGGTCGGCCACCGCCTTCTGAACCGCCATGCCCCCGCCCAGAGCGACCTGCAGGTGGGAGAAATCGATTTTCGTGAAATCGGGGTGATTCATGAGCGCGTTGAACAGCGTGTTCACCCCGGTAAACATGGTGAACTTGTGCTTGCGCATCTCCATCACCAGGCCGGGAATATCGCGCGGGTTGGTGATGAGGATATTGCAGCCGCCCGCTTTCATCATGAGCAGGCAGTTCGCGGTGAGCGACATGATGTGGTAGAGGGGAAGCGCGGTGATGATCGCCTGCGGCTCCTCTTCCTTGATCCACGGCCTCAACCAGGCAACGGATTGCTCGAGGTTGGCGAGAATGTTCCGGTGCGAGAGCACCGCGCCCTTGGACACTCCGGTCGTGCCCCCGGTGTACTGGAAGAACGCGGGTTCCTCCTGTCCGACTGCGACGCGCTTGAGCTCGAGACCTTTTCCATCGTCGAGCATCCTGTTGAAACGGACCGCGCCGGCGATCTCAAAGCGGGGAACCATCTTCTTCACGTGCCGCAGGACGAAATTCACGATCACGCCCTTGGCTCCAAGCAGATCGCCGAGCGCAGTGACGACCACTTGCTTGACCGACGTTCTCCCTGCCACCTGCTCCAGCACGTGCGCGAAGTTTTCAAGAACCACGATCGCCTCGGCGCCGGAATCCTTCAGCTGGTGCTCGAGCTCGCGCGGCGTGTACAGGGGATTGACATTGACCACGATGTAGCCGGCCCGCAGAATGCCGAAAACGCACACCGGATATTGCAGGCAATTCGGCATCATCACCGCGACCCGGGCGCCTTTTGCCAGGCCCTTGAACTGAAGCCAGGCCCCGAAGGCCCGCGACATGCGTTCCAGGTCACCGAAGCTAATCGTCCTGCCCATGTTGGTGTAGGCCGGGCGGTCGCGGTACTTGTCGGTGGCGCTTTCGAACAGCTCTCCAGTGGAGCGATACTCGCCGTAGCTGATTTCCGTCGGAACGCCTGGCGGGTAATACCGCAGCCAGATTTTTTCCATAGCACCCTCCTCTAGTGCGCCTTCTACAGAGCGCATTCGACCCCGGAGCGAGATTCCGGCAGGGCCAATCGCTACCTTATCGCGTTTGCGCGCCGGACGCTTGCAATCATGCTACTCACCATAAGGAACTCGCGCCGGCTCTCCCGGCTCGATGCCTGGCGGCGCAGGTCCTCGAAGTTCTGCCGGCGCCTCTCCTCGGATTTTTCGTTGAGCCGCCGCAGGTTCTTGATGGAATGCTCCTGAACGTACTCGAGGTTCACGGTGCGGCGCTGCCGCACGTAGGCGTCCAGCAGGGACGGGTCGGCTTCACCGCGGCACACTTTCGCGAGCTTCTCCGTGAGGTTGAAGGAATCGTGTATCCCCCCGTTCAGACCGAAGGCGCCCATGGGATTGTTGAGGTGGGCGGCGTCGCCCGCGAGCAAGACGCGGCCCACGCGGAATTCCTTCGCGACCCGCTGGTGTACCTTGTAGATGCTCTTGTACTTGATCTGGTAGCGCTCTTTCCTGGAGAGGAAGCGCTGCATGCGCCGCTCGACCATTTCCTCGGACAGAGTCACCGCCTCCTCCTCCTCGGGCGGGACCGGAAAAATCACCCGCCATATGCCCGGCGGCCCCTCGTCCGGCATCTTGAACAGGGCCGCCCATTCCTCCGGGTCCGCCAGGTAGGCGTTCAGCGTGTACCCGTGGGGCGCGTAATCGTAGGTCGTGCTCGCCACCACGAAGCGCTCGTCCCAGGTAAACCCGTCGAAGCCCACGTCGGTGCATTTGCGCACGGCGCTGCGGCCGCCGTCCGCGCCGACCAGCCATTGCGCCGTGAATATCTCGCTTCCTCCCGGGGTATCCGTGTTGACCGTCACCTCGTCCGCGGTCTGGTCGACGTCGGTCACCCTGTGCGAAAAGCGCACCTCGGCGTGCGGGTAGGCCCTGAGCTTGGAGAGAATGATGGGCGTGAGCCGATGCTGCTCGAGGTGCAGGCGATAGGGGTACGGCGTGAGGTCCGCGATCTCGCCCACGTCCCACTCGACGATGACCCCCTGGCGCCGGTCGCGTATCTGCCAGCGCGGCACCTTGATGGCTGTCTTTTGCATCTCATCGGTGATGCCGTAGGGCGCCATCAGCTCGAGCGACGGGGGGTGGTAGGTGCCGGCCCGCAAGTCTATGGCCAGCGCGGGCTCGGCTTCGACCACGAGCACGGGAACGTCCTGCTCCGCCAGCGCGAGCGCGGTAAGCAGCCCGACCGGCCCGGCGCCCGCGACGATCACCTGCGGTTTCTTCTGCATGGATCCGATTATGCCTGACGGGATTCCGGGAGAAGGCTCAGCCCGGCACCGGGCTCTCGGCTCGCGAGCGGATAAACCCGGCCATGAGGATCGCCCCGGCACCCAGAGTAGTGAAGGCGAGCCCCCAGGCGGAGGAGCTCGTTTTGCCGCCCGCGAGATCGAGCACCACGCCGAATACGAGCGGCGCGACGAAGCCCGCGCCGAAACCGAGCATCGAATGCACCGCCATGGTCGCGCCGCGAATGCGCTCGCTCGCACGGGTTACGACGCCCGCGGTGAGTGCGGAGGAGTCGCCCATGATGAGGCACATGTGGAGCATGATGAGCGCGGCGAGCGCGGGCAGCGGCAGGAACGACGCGAACCCGAGCGCGCAGGTGAGCGCGCCCGAAGCGAGCATCGCCTTCCAGATCAGGCGCTCGCGGCCGTGGCGCATCGCCAGCTCGTTGCCATAGATGCTCGCGGCCGGACCGAAGAGATTCGCGACCGCGGCGATGGTGACGGCGGACCACGCGGGCGATACGGTCCCCGCCGCGACCGGCAGGCCCTGGGCGAATACGATGAAAGCGACCAGCCAGGAGCGCGAGCCGAACAACTCCCAGCAGTGCACCGCGTAGCCGAGGATGTAAGGCCGCACCTCGCGGCTTGCGAGCACCGGCCGGAAATCGAGCACGTGCTGCTCGTGCGTGCGCTCGGGCGTTTTCGCCGGAAGCCCGTACACGACCATGAAACCTGCGGCGACCGGGCCCGCGGAGCTCAGCGCGAAGGCCCAGCGCCACCCCATGGCGTCGGCGATGCTGCCCGAGAGCAGGATCGACAGGCTCGTGCCGAGGCCGAACACCGCGGTGTAGAACGCGACGGCGCGGCTCTGCGCTCGCGTGCCCTCGACGTTGTCGGTGAGCGCGCGCAGCCCCGGCATGTAGGTGCCGGCGATGCCGGCGCCCGCCGCGAGCTGCAGCGCCGCCGCCGACTTCACGCCCACGACCAGGAGCGAGAATCCCGCGAGCGCCGCGCCGGCGACCAGGCTGGAGGCCAGATAGATCCGCCGCGCGTCCATGCGATCGGTGAGGCTGGTGAGCAGCGGCACCGCGGCCATGTAGCCGGCGAAGAACATGCCGCTGATGAACCCGGCCTGCGAGTTGTTCATGCCCCACTCGTCCTGCAGCCTCGGCAGCAGAGTCGCGTAGGTGGAAAACCCAGCCATGCTCGTGACGTGTGCTGCGCACATCCAGGCGATGACCCGCCAGGCGGGAGGTCGAGTCACGGGATTCGTCGCGACTACTTGTGCCTGAACCTCGGCTTGCGCTTCTCGACGAACGCCGCCATGCCTTCCTTCTGGTCCTCGGTCGCGAAGAGCGCGTGGAACAAGCGCCGCTCGAACAGCACGCCCTCTCCGAGCGGGGCTTCGTAGGCGCGGTTCACGGCTTCTTTCGCCATCATCACCGAGGGCAGCGAGAATTCGGCAATCTGCGCCGCGACGGCGAGCGCTTCGTCGAGGAGCTTGTCGGCCGTGATCACGCGCGACACCAGCCCCGCGCGCTCGGCTTCCTGGGCGTCCATCGTGCGCCCGGTGAGCACCAGGTCCATCGCCTTCGCCTTGCCCACCGCGCGCGGCAGGCGTTGCGTGCCCCCGGCGCCCGGGATGACGCCGAGCTTGATCTCGGGCTGCCCGAACCTCGCGCTGTCGGCGGCGATGATGATGTCGCACATCATCGCGAGCTCGCAACCGCCGCCCAGGGCGTAGCCCGCGACCGCCGCGATCACCGGCTTGCGGACCGACTTCAGGCCCTCCCAGTTGCGCGTGATGTAGTCGCTCTTGTAGACGTCCATGTAGCCCCAGTCCTTCATCGCGCCGATGTCGGCTCCCGCGGCAAAGGCCTTGTCGCTCCCGGTGAGGACGATCGCGCCGATGCCTTCGTCGGCGTCGAGCTTCGCGAGCGCATCGCCGAGCTCGTTCATCAGCGCGTCGTTGAGCGCGTTCATGTGCTTGGGGCGATTGAGGCTTACCAGACCGACGCGGCCGCGCGTCTCGACCAGAATGTTTTCGTAGGCCATGCGAATTTCCAGGGGGTGAGCGACGGACCGATTCGAGCGTCCATTCTACTCGATCGCGATTTTCTGCTCGCGAATCACCCGGCCCCAGTGCTCCATCTCGATGCGTATCCACCGGTCGAGATCTTCGGGTGAGCCGGGTGCGGTCTCGAGACCGAGCTCGGCGAAGCGCCCCCGGGTGTCTGGCAGGTCCAGGATCTTCGCGACCTCGGCGTTGAGGCGCGCGACGATCGCGGGCGGGGTTTTTGCGGGCGCGAGCAGTCCCACCCAGGCCTCGGACACGAAGCCGGGATAGGT
>Ga0137404_10003167_pt1 | contig 10960 bp, 8 predicted proteins | sample CZOMad2_1_16fung_FD_108285 | JGI IMG/M metagenome (GOLD analysis project Ga0137404, IMG submission 108285) | Vadose zone soil fungal communities from Angelo Coast Range Reserve, California, USA - CZOMad2_1_16fungal (Illumina Assembly) | ecosystem: Environmental > Terrestrial > Soil > Vadose zone...
CGGACGACCAGGGCCCCGGCCGCCCGCGCGGCGGCCCCGGAGCCGTCGGCCGAGCCGTCGTCGACGACGAGAACCTCATCGACGTGCGGGAGCGAGCCGCGGACGACGCCGCCGACGGTCGCCGCCGCCCCGTACGCGGGAATGAGCGCCGCGATCATCGCGTCACGTCCTTCTCAATGTGATCTCGCCGTCGGCGAGGACCTCTCCGTCGGCCGAGGCGCGGCACGAGAAGACGAAGAGGAGGCCGAGGCTTCGGTGGAGGCGCGCCCTGACGTCGATGCGCTCGGCGGCCGAGGCGTCCCGATGGACCCGCACGTTCGTCATCCCCGCCACGACGGCGCAGCCCCCCTCGGGGAGGCCGAGCCCGGCCGTCTGCGCCATCAGCTCGACGAGGAGGCATCCGGGGAGAAACCCGTCGGCGGTCGTCACCCGGGGGGTGCGATCGGCGGGGTCGCGGAACCCCCGCACGACGCCGGCCTCGGCGTCGCGCACGGCCTCCGTCAGGAGGATCGCTTCGGGGCCGTGGGGAAGACGCGAGAGGGGGATCGCCTCAGGCCGAGGCACGGTGCGCCGTGATGTGGCGGGCGAGGGTCTCGACCGACGTGAAGATCCGGACGACCAGCTCCGGCTCCTCGATGCGGAGGCCGTAGCGCCGTTCGACGCCGGTGACCAGCTCCAGGACGTCGATCGAGTCGAGATCGAGCCCGCCGCCGACCAGAGGGGCGTCATCCCCGAGGGACGCCGGATCGACGTCCCGCAGCTTGAGGTGCTCGACGATGAAGGCTTTGAGCTCGGCGCGGAGCGCCTCGTCGGTCGCGACCGGCGCCGTGTCTCGGGTTGCCATGGGCGCGAGTCTTATACCACAATGCCGAAAAAGTCGGCAACCACGGCGCGATGCGCGCTCGATCCCACAGGAGGCTCCCATGTCGAAGATACGCCCCGCGCTCTGGTCCGCCCTCGCGCTCGTCGCGGCCGTGTTCGCGCTCGGAACCGGAGCCGCTCGGACTGAAGAGCCGACGATGAGCATCCGGGAAGGTGTCCTGGACGAGATCGAGATCAAGGCCCTCATCCTCCCGAAGGACTCGCGCGTCGTCGTGCGCCCCTTCGACGCGAGCCGCGCCGACCTCGGCACCGCGGAGGCCGGGGACAACCAGAAGCGCGTGGACGCGGCGAAGATGATGCAGCGCGAGTCCCCCGACATGCTCGCGGACGCGCTCGTCAACACCCTTGAGCTCGGCGGCGCCTTTGCCGGCGCGAAGAAGACCGCCGACGCTCCGGGGGCGAAGGATCTCGTCGTCGAGGGGAAGATCGTGATGATCAACCCGGGGAGCCGTGCGAAGCGGATGACCCTCGTGGCGGCGGGGAAGGGGAAGAGCGGGATCGGCGTCGAGGGGACCGTGAAGAACGCGAAGGGAGATGTCCTCGCCACATTCCGACACACGCGCCACTCCGGGATTGGTCTCGCCGGCGGCGATTACGTGAAGTTCCTCTCCGACGACACGAAGGACGTCGGCCACGACATCGCCGTCTTCCTCAAGCGATGGGCGACGGGCGGCGACCTCCACGCCGACGCGAAGAAGTAGGGGGCGCTGATCTATAATGAGGGCATTCGACTCGGACGGCCGCAAAGCTCCGCTCTGAGCTTCCCGGAGGCACGAAAATCCCCATGACGCCGACCTCGTTCTGGGCGCGACGTGTGCATTCACTGACGGGCGTCGTCCCCATCGGCGCCTTCCTCGTCGAGCACTTCTACTCGAACTCGTGGGCTCTCCAGGGGCGCGACGCCTACAACAGCTACGTCGAGAAGCTCACCTCGCTGCCCTACGTCCTTTTCATGGAGATCTTCCTGATCGGGCTGCCGATCGCCTTCCACGCGATCTACGGCCTCTGGATCGCCTACCAGGGGCAGTGGAACGTCGCCTCGTACCCGCACGGCCGGAACTGGATGTACGCCCTCCAGCGCGTCACGGGGATCGTCCTCGTCGTCTACATCGGCATGCACGTGTGGGAGACGCGCATCGCGGCCGCCTTCAACCCCGCGATCAAGCACGACCTCTTCAGCCACATGCACGACATCTTCCAGTCGCCCGCTTACGTCGTCTTCTACGTCGTCGGGGTCGCGTGCGCGTCGTTCCACTTCGCCAACGGCCTCTGGACCTTCCTCATCGTCTGGGGGATCACGGTCGGCCCGCGCGGCCAGCGCCTCGCCTCGTACGCGTGCGCGGCCCTCGGCGTGATCCTGTTCGCGATGGGGGTCAACTCGATCTTCGGATTCCTGGCGCGGGGCACGGGGGTGGCGTGAGCATGGCGAAGCCGGCGTTCATCGTCGTGGGGGGGGGCCTCGCGGGGCTGATGACGACGATCCGCCTCGCCGAGTCGGGGCACAAGGTCGATCTCCTCTCGTTCGTCCCGGTGAAGCGATCCCACTCCGTCTGCGCGCAGGGCGGCATCAACGGCGCCGTGAACGTGAAGGGGGAGGGGGACTCCCCGTGGGAGCACTTCGACGACAGCGTCTATGGAGGCGACTTCCTCGCGAACCAGCCCCCGGTGAAGAAGATGTGCGACGCCGCCCCCGGGATCATCTACCTCCTCGATCGCATGGGCGTCATGTTCAACCGCACGGCCGAGGGACTGCTCGACTTCCGGCGCTTCGGCGGCACGAAGCACCACCGCACCGCCTTCGCCGGCGCGACGACCGGGCAGCAGATGCTCTACGCCCTCGACGAGCAGGTCAGGCGCTACGAGGTGGACGGCCTCGTGACGAAGTACGAGTTCTGGGAGTTCCTCGCGGCCGTCGTGGACGAGAAGGGGGTCTGCCGCGGCGTCATCGCCCTCAACCAGATCGACATGAAGGTCCACGCGATGCGCGCCGACGCGGTGATGCTCGCGACCGGCGGCCCCGGCGTCATCTTCGGCCGCGGCACCAACTCGACGACCTGCACCGGCACCGCCGCGTCGGCCGCCTACCAGCAGGGCGTCCACTACGCGAACGGAGAGTTCATCCAGGTCCACCCGACCGCGATCCCCGGCACCGACAAGCTGCGCCTCATGTCGGAGTCGGCTCGCGGAGAAGGCGGCCGCGTCTGGGTCCCGAAGGACGTCAAGGACAAGCGCTCCGCGAGGTCGATCCCGGAGTCCGAGCGCTGGTACTTCCTCGAGGACATGTACCCGGCTTACGGGAACCTCGTCCCCCGCGACATCGCGAGTCGCGCGATCTACAAGGTCTGCCGCGACATGGGGATGGGGATCGCAGGCTCCGACATGGTCTACCTCGACGTGACGCACATCCCGAGGAAGGATCTCGACCGCAAGCTCGGCGGCATCCTCGAGATCTACGAGAAGTTCGTCGGCGACGATCCCCACGACGAGCCGATGAAGATCTTCCCCGCGTACCACTACTCGATGGGGGGGATCTGGATCGATTTCGATCACATGACGAACGTGCCGGGCCTCTTCGCGGCCGGCGAGTGCGACTACCAGTACCACGGCGCGAACCGCCTCGGCGCGAACTCGCTCCTCTCGTGCGTCATCGGCGGCGAGGTCGCCGCGGCGGCGATGACGAAGTTCGCGGGCGGCCTCGAGAAGCGCAGCGAGGCGGTCCCGGCCGCTCCCTTCGACACCGAGAAGAAGCGCCAGGAGGAGATCTACGCGAGGCTCCGCGCGATGAGCGGGAGCGAGAACCCCTTCGTCCTCGGCGAGGAGCTGGCGGCGACGATGCGCAACAACGTCTCCATCGTCCGCGAGAACGACAAGCTCAAGGAGACAGACGCGAAGCTCCTCGAGCTTCGCGAGCGGTTTTCGAAGCTCGGGATCCCCGACAAGGGGCAGTGGATGAACCAGTCGCTCATCTACATGAAGCAGCTCTGGAACATGCTGGAGTTGGCGCGCGTCATCGCGCTCGGCGCCCTCGCGCGCGACGAGAGCCGCGGCGCGCACTACAAGCCGGCCTTCCCCGAGCGCGACGATCCGAAGTGGCTGAAGACGACGAAGGCGACGTGGTCGAAGGAAGGCCCCGTCTTCTCGTACGAGCCGGTGGACATCTCGCTGCTTCCGCTGCGCGTGAGGAAGTACGACGTGGACAAGAAGGCGGCGGGGCCGGCGGTCGCGGCGAAGGGGTGAGTTGATGGCCGATGCGAGCGTGAAGGTCAAGATCAAGCGGCAGGAGTCCCCCCAGATCGCGCCGCGGTGGGAGGAGTTCGAAATCCCCCGCCAGCCGATGATGAACGTCATCACGCTCCTCCTCGAGATCCAGAAGCGGCCGAAGACCGCCGCCGGGGAGTCCACCTCTCCGGTCGCTTGGGACTCGCATTGTCTCGAAGAGGTCTGCGGCGCCTGCACGATGGTCATCAATGGAAAGGTGAGGCAGGCCTGCTCGGCGCTCGTCCACAAGCTCGAGGAGCCGATCACGCTCCAGCCGATGACGAAGTTCCCGCTCGTGCGCGACCTCGTCGTGGATCGGAGCCGGATGTTCGAGGATCTCAAGCGCATCCGCGGCTGGGTGCCGATTCAGGGGACGTACGATCTCGGGCCGGGCCCCCGCATGAGCCCCGTCGATCAGGAGAAGGCGTACGATCTTTCGCGCTGCATGACGTGCGGCTGCTGTCTCGAGGTCTGCCCGCAGATCAACCCCCGCTCGGAGTTCATCGGGCCGGCGGCGATCTCCCAGGCGCGCCTCTTCAACGCGCACCCCACCGGCCAGAGCAACGCGAGCGAGAGGCTCGAGGCGCTCATGGGTCCCGGAGGGATCAGCGACTGCGGCAACGCGCAGAACTGCGTGAGGGCGTGCCCGAAGGACATCCCCCTGACGACCTCCATCGGCGAGATGGGGCGCCAGGTGACGATCCACGCGCTGAAGACGCTCCTCACGGGGAAGTGACGGCGTCAGTCTGCGCGGGACCAACTCTCGTTGGCAGGGCCCGGCCGGAGCCGCAGATTTGATTTGTCCAACCCCTACTGGGGAAGTGCGTTCACGCCCCTGGGGTTTGGCCACAAGCCACACGCCGGGGTTCTTCTTTGGGCCCATCTGCGTGCCCGATCTCGAGGTCGTCTTCATCGGCGGAAGATGGCCAGATGGGCGTCAGGTCATGCTCGACGCTCTGAGGATGCCTGCCATGAGCCGGGGACGAGCGTGTCCTTTTCAAGTCGGAATTCCTCGTGCTGGAGCCCGATCAAGCCGTGGGCGAGCAATCTACCGCCGACGTTCGGGAGTGGGAGCGAGTCCATTCATCACGCACCTTGACACGCTTAGGAAACACGCTGCTCGCTCGTCTATCGTTCGTGTGCATTCCAAGACAAAATATTCTGTTGACCGTTCTTCCAGCCAATGGTATAACCTCTCCGCGGCTCGGGGCGTTCATGATGGCTCCGCGCGTCGCGAGGAATTCCCCTGCGAGGCATCGGACAAATGCGCGCCCCGGATGCTCTCCCGTCTCACAACCACAAGCCTCCCGACCTAGTTACTCGGATCGTGCGCGGAGCGTTGCTCGGCGCCATCGCCTTCATCACCGCAGGACGTCCGGTGACGGCTGCGTGTAATGAACTCGGCGGGTTCGCGATCTACCAGTGTGCGGAACTCGCCTACTTCGCGCCCCCACCGAACTTTGATCCAAACCTTTACTTCGTGACGCCAGGCGACCCCGGCGCCGGACTCAAGAACGTCACGGCGACCTTTTGGCAGATTGGTTTCGGAAACAACGACCTGAACACGGGTCTCGGCTCGACGGGCACTGGCAACTCTTCATTTTCGGTTTTCAACGGGAACGATCACGGCCTGGCTGCCGTCGACATCGCGGAAGCTCGATCGGCGACTGAAAATGCATCTATCCCGGAGGGCGCTTTCTGCCTCCGGAACAACAACTGGGGAAATCAGGGCATCGACGGTTGTTGCGACAACGATCGCGGAACAACCCTTCCCTTCAACAACGATGACTTGCTGAATCCTCTCTACGACGTCTACTATGCCCGCAACGGCTACAGTGGTCAGTATTCGCTCGCGTGGCAGCAGGATTACCCCATGGCGGTACTACTGCAGGAGTCCTCCGGACAGTATTTCGCGCTTGCCGCGATCAGCACGATGGATCGCGGAAACTCGGGCGGCGCCGCGAACGGACCTTGCGCGGGGGAGCCGGGCACCAACGAGGCAGCGTGTGACGCGCGCCGCGGGTCTTACTCTTTCGCAGCGATAAAGAACGGGTTGGCGAACGCGGCCTCCTCTGGCGCATCCAACGTGATTCCGTGGCAAGTCGTTCCGCAGATTCAATTCGACCAGATATCTCTCCGGGATCCAGGTGATCCAAGTTCGGGCCACGTGGTGTCGATCGAGTGGCCGCCAGTAACCCTTTACAGCGATCTGTCGACGCACCCCTCTGCCCACCCCCAGATGGGGCCCGCAGATCCAAACTCGTCCGCTGGAGTGGGTGTACTGGATGTAGACTCCAAGTTCCCGCTAACCCGGTTCGTTGTCGAAGTGGCTGCAGCGACCGATCCAAACTTCGCCTACCCTTCCACTTCGGTCGAGTCCACGGCCGTCTCGCTCTCGACAGTGATCGTCCCGAGTCATTACTGCATCCGCCTGCGCACTGTGTTTGGCAAGAGACCTCAATCCGCAGCTGGTTCGATTCCGAATTGCCGTCTCGGCAAGTGTGGTGACATCGGCTACGAGGTCTCTTCGGCAACCGTTTGCCTCGACGTTAACGGTGGGAGTTACACGAGAAGCACGGTCCCCCGGCAAGCCGCGGTCCAGTCTTCCAACTTTGAGGGCGTCTTGGGGTTCGTCGGTTTGGCCTCGTCCGAGGCGGCCACTTCTACGTTCGCAGCCTCCACCGTCGAGAGCGCGCCGACCTCGTCCACAACTCCCGCTCTCGACCTTGTCGTGAGTCATGGAATCAACGCGGGAGATGTCGTCCTTTCATGGGTTGGTGGTGTCCCACCGTACAACGCCTATGGCGGTACGGCGAGTGGGATCGGCCCCCTGCTCGAAAACACGAGCGCAGCGTCGGTCGCCGTAAATGTCTCCGGCTCGGCATCCTTCGGCACGTTTCTCGTGGGTGATCAACAAGCTCCAGCAATCCAGATCACTGGTCCAACAGGTAGCACGCATACAGAGCAGTCGAGCATCGTCGTCTCTGGAATCGTTCCGGACGGCGTGACGGCAGTCTTTGTGAACAACGTCCTCGGGGGTGTCGTCCCTCAATTGGGCGGCTGGACGTTCAACGCCGGTCCGGTGCCACTGGCCCTGGGAGCCAACGTGCTCGACGTCTACGGATGGGGTCCCGGAAACCCGAACCCAGGGCACACGCAGGAGACTATCGTTCGGGACCCCTCGAACGACCCCCCCACGATCGCAATCACCTCGCCATTGACCAACGACCAGACGGATGTCACCCCCGTCATCAGTGTCGTCTATGGAGATGCCGACGGTCCAATCGATCCAAACTCCGACTTGCATATTTACGTCGATGGCACTGAGAGAACAGAGGACTTCGATGTCCACCAACCTCCAGTGGCTACCTGGCAAGTCCCACCGATTAACCACCTCGATCTGGGCCAACACGTAGTACTTGCCACGATCAAGGACAGCGATGGATTCACGCAGTCCGCCTCGCGGGTCTTTAGAGTCATTGGCCCGACGATCTCAACGATTGTCTCAACGACGTCTCAGGACAACATGGCGGCACCCGGTGAGAGCATCGATATCAACGGGTCGGGGTTCGGCACGGGTCCCAATGAAACCCATGCATACTTTGACGGAACCGAAGCTCCGATCACGAGCGTCACCACGTCTAAGATCAAACTAAACGTGCCCACTTTCGCCCAGAACGGACCACTCACCGTGGAGGTCGATGGTATCGCGAGTAAGGCCGTTGATTTCGACGAGGGGAAGTCGTTTATTCCAGCTTCAGCGGGGTCTGAGCTCGCTATTGATGCGAGTGACCGTTATTACTACGACGATTCCCTAGGGCAGGTAATTACGCGAGTCAATAAGGACGGCTCGGGGTCGACCGTATTCTTCCGTGGAACTGACGCGGCAGCTCAGGTAGGCTCCGCTGTGCCGCTCGAAATACTCGATTTCAAGTTCGATCCGGCACGCGACACTCTTTGGGTGGTCACTCGAGGGGGTCCGACGTGGCCCACGAATACAATGACCGCGATGACCGGGTACATCTTCTCAGTCAACTCGAGCGGCGGGAGGACTCTGGAGTTCGTCCTTGGGCAGTCGTCAGGCTTCTCCGACCCTAGCGCAATTGACGTCAGCCTTCTTTCGCCGACGAGCGGCCTGATCTTCGCAACAGCGATCATTCCTGACGTAAGTCAATCGCCGGCCCTGCAGGCACTCGTTGTACTCCACAGGGGGACACCGGTCGTTGATACGCTATTCGCGCTACCGTCCGGTGTCTTGCTCGCCCCGTCATTGGCGTTAGACAGCACCGGGGCTATTGCCTACTTCATGCACGAGGATCCTACGATATTCCCTTTGCAGTTTCGGTTGTATTATTACATTACCAACCTTCAGGCTGGCGGCCCTCTGTTCTTTCTCGGTGGTAACGGTGGGAAGATAGTGACTGATTGTGCCGATACGACTTACTTTACGGCACACGCCACCGGGGAGGTGTTTAAATTCCAAGGCGTAGGCAGCACTATTTTGATTGCTAGTGGGCTAGCTGCCCCCTATGGGCTCGATATTAATTCGAAGGGACGCCTATTCATAACGGACGAATCGTTCGGAGTGCGCTATACGAAGTACCAGTCCGGTGAGTGTTCGAGCGATTTTGCGGGGTCAATGTCGGGAGACGCTGCGACGGTCACAGCTCATTCAAATGTAATAGATCCGAACGATCAATTCGTCGTTCTCACCGCGTGTTTGTCCAGGAATACGATCAAGACCTCGGGCTCCAAAGTCTATTGGACGTTCGAAGATGTCGACGACCCGGCCACCGATGTGGAGATCGATCCCAACGGGCCTCTGGGCGACGACAACCTCGCGCTTCCACCGCCGCAGCCTTTTCGCGCCGTGTCATCGACCTATCCACTCACCATCGGTTCCCAAGGACCACATCAATACGGAACCCCGTACGACGCAGGAAAATGTTCGAGAATTGAGTTTCATTACTCCGATGGGCCGGGCGACAATTTCCGTGTGGCAGCCGAAGTCAGTACAGGTATTGGGACACGCACGATCAAGAGCAAGGTCATGACGGTGTGGCGGAACGTCAATATTGAATTGGACTCTATGGGCTGGTTCACCGGGGTTCCGGACGTAAGTGGTGATGACGCGGTCATCGGCGATGTCCCGGATCCTCCGGCCACGAGCTTGGTCACGAACGCCCTCGCGACGGCCTACTTGAACGCCGTCTATTGGGGACATGGGCTTCGAACGGATGCAACGTTCGTCCACCACTTGCCCTCGAACTTCCGTCCTTCCGCCCCGGCCGATCAGTTCCATGATCAAGGAATCTCCGTCCGTGACAGCGTATCTTCTTCCGTGCGGTGGGCTCTCTATCTTCAGGGGGCGTATGAGAACGCTGAAGACCGGGATAACGACCCCGACCCCGGCCAACCACCGGAGAGTCTTGCGGTGTTGGGGGCGACAATCAGTCGCGAACCCGGGGTTGGGTGCGGACGTTATGCTTTTCTCTACACCGAGACAATTCGGGATGTCACCGTTGACCCGAACAGACCAGTAAGTGATGAAGCGTATCGTCTGCAAGCAGTAGAATTGCATGAATTTGGTCACGAATTTGGACTGACTGACGGACCGTGCAAGCATGTGCAGATTCCCTGTCCCCCCGAGGCCTTGGGTATAATGGACGATGACGGGTTTCCTCGTTTCCAAGGAAATGAACTGCGAGCGATCCGGGACGCAGCACGATCGTGCAATGGATACCCGAGCGGGGTGGAGTAAACGATGATGTCCAGGGACGCGAGATTGTGCATAGTGGTCGCGGTGTGTGTCTCGGCCTGTGTTCCAAATGGAACCATTGGCGATACGGAGCACTACGATCGTCCCGTGGCTGGCGACCTACGGCTTCGGCTTCGCGCTGTGAGAGACATCGCAGTGCTGAATGAGCCGATAGTGCTCGCATTCTCGGTGGAGAACGTGACGAACCATCGGCTCGTCGCCCAGATGAGAATGGACGCGTCGGCATTGCGCTTGGTCATCTCGACGGAGGGTGCGCCCGCCGTGACAACGCGGAGTGCATTTGCGGAGGAGGACACGGAGGGGAGACCCGAATTGTATCTTGGCCCGCGGGAGGTCGTTGAGGAATCGGCCGGCCTCTTCTACGGGTCTACCCAACAGGGGCGTCTGTTTCCAAGAACAGGAAAGTATAGGATTCGCGGGGAGATGGAGGTCGGGACAGAGAACGGTTCAATCCGTCTCACGGACGAGATTGACGTCGAAGTGACGCCAGAGTCGGCGGACGACGACGAATTCGTCAAGCGGCTCGGTGCGGAGTCGGATCTGATTTCTGTGCTCAGAAGTCCGGAGTTATTTTGCGATGGAGGGTCTCGGCGCGCATGCGTCGAGAGGCTGGTGTCAATAGCGCGGGAGTGCGCTCGATCGTCCTACGCGCCGATCGTCTTCGTCGGGGCGGTCGGAATGATGGAGCAGCCGGCTGCTCGAACGGTCGAAGGAACTTCGACGCAGCGGCTTCTGGAGATGTGGGAAGAATCGCTGCGGCGATGGCCTGGGAGTGCGACGAGGGCACTAGTAATGTTCGCGACGGCAAGGTCGTTGATGGAAGTCGGTCGAACTCAAGAATCGGCAGCCATGATCAAGAAGTACGAGGCCGAGTTTCCGCACCGACGTCAGCAAGTGCATTACTTGCACGCGAGCGTGTTGAGAGAGCCACGTCCCAGGTAAACGGTCCTTACTCGTGTGGCTCTTTCCGGGCAGCGAGGTGAGGCGTTCATGAGGAGTGGTCGGAAATCGAGGCTGGGGAGTGAGAGGAGAAGGGTTTAG
>Ga0137404_10003171_pt1 | contig 10953 bp, 9 predicted proteins | sample CZOMad2_1_16fung_FD_108285 | JGI IMG/M metagenome (GOLD analysis project Ga0137404, IMG submission 108285) | Vadose zone soil fungal communities from Angelo Coast Range Reserve, California, USA - CZOMad2_1_16fungal (Illumina Assembly) | ecosystem: Environmental > Terrestrial > Soil > Vadose zone...
CCCCGTCTGCGCCTTAATAAGGAGGCTTCGCAGCATCTTCTTGACGGCGCAGCCACCCCTCCTCTCAGAGGAGGGGAACACCCTTCCCTGCAATTGATTCACACCTTCGGGGTGGTCAGTCGTGCCGAAATGTTTCGCGTGCATTCAGCAACGTTCTCCGCAACTGCCCACCCCGTCCGCGCTTTTAAAGGAGGCTTCGCGACATTTTCTTGATGCGCGTCCACCCCTCCTGTCCCAGGAGGGGAATACTCTCTCCCCAGGGTGCCCACTTAATAATCGGAAGCCCTCAGGCGGCGGGCCGCTGCCGGTACGGCTGCGGTTCCGTGAAGCTGAGCCATCGGCTCAAAGAACGATCGATGGACAAGGGACCAGATCCACTGATGAGGACGCCCAGACCGATTGCAATCGCAAGCAGGTGAAACTCAATTCCTTCACCTTGTTGCGTGCCTTGCCAATTCATGAAGAAGCCGAATGGTGCGTGAACCAGGGCGATTGCCAACACCATGTTGACGACGATTCCAAAAGCTGCAATACGACCGAGGAGTCCTATGATTAAGCCCAGGCCGCCAAAGAACTCCGCGGCAATGGCAAGAAAAGCGAGAAACCCGGGGATTCCCATTTGGCTAAACAACTGCATTGTGCTGGGAAAACCCGGTCCTCCGAACCAGCCCAGCATCTTTTGTGCCCCGTGAGCAAAAAAGACGACCCCTAAAACCAACCTTATGACTGTGAGGGCCCAGTCATCCCTGGTCGAAACAAGCCGGTTGAACATAAGAGTCCTCCTTATAGAAGTAGACGAGCAAATCTGCCGGAGGCATTGTTTTCGGCGGAGGATGGTGCGATTCTGGAATCATGATCAATGGAAACCTTCTGAAGGAACAATGGTACGAACGCATCAACGATTTAAGAGAACGATGGCCGGATTTGACTCAGTCGGACGTGGACTACATTGAAGGCGATCCGAACAAGCTGATTAAAGTAGTCGCGAAGCGGCGGCACATCCCTCAGGAGGAAGCCATCCGTGACGTCAACGATTTCATATCGCGGCTGAAGGTGCGTCCGAAACTGGCCTAGTCACGAGCGGCAAACGGACTGTAAACACTGCTCCTTGACCCTCGCCAGGACTGGAGACAGTAACTGTGCCGGCATGTTTTTCGACGAGTTGTTGCACGATCCACAAGCCCAGGCCGAGACCACCCGCGACTCTCGTGGACGAACTATCGGCCTGTTGGAATCTTCTAAACAGCTGCGGCAACATCTGAGGAGAAATCCCGACGCCGTTATCGGAAACCGACAACTTTGCCTGGGTCCCGTCGCTCGTGAGTGAAATATCGATTTTTCCGCCTGCCGGTGTGAACTTGAGGGCGTTGTGAACCAGGTTGTAGACGATCTGACAGATGCGGTCCGAGTCGCCGATCACGCGGTACGGATGATCGCTCAATGAGAGGTTCACGCTGACAGACTTCTGCCTGGCAGTCCATTCATGGATGCCAACGGCGTTCGTTACGCATTCGCGCATGTCGACGATGGTTTGTTTTACTTCGAACTTCCCGGACAGCATCCGCGATACGTCCAGCAGGTCCTCTACCAGCCGCGTATGCGCCATCAAATTGCGGTCAATCACGCGGAGAGCTTCTTCGGTCTTTGAAGGATCCAGTCGCTTTTCAAGGAGCAACTGAAGCCAGCCGTGGATCGGCGTCAGTGGTGTCCGCATTTCATGGCTGATGACCGAAAGCCAATCATCCTTGGCGCGGTTTGCGGCCTCGGCCTCGACTCTGGCCTGGTGCTCGCGGTCCAGCGCTGCCTGGAGATCCGACAGGAGTTCGATGTTTCGAAGCGCCAGCGCCGTCGCATCGGCGAGCATTTGAAGGTTGTCGAGTTCTTCCTTTGTGGCCTGATGATGAGTTGCCCAATATGCTCCAATGGCGGCCTTGGGATCTTCGGCACGCACTGGCATCATGGCCATACTCTTGACAAAGGTGGGCTTATAGGCCTCTATCGAAACTCGCGGATCCTTGTAGACGTCCTCGATCACGGCGGGCTCCCGATTCAGCATTGTCCATCCGGAGACACAATTCGCCGCCGGGAAGCGTTTTCCCTTCCATAACGGCGCAACGGCGTTCTCTTCGGCGTAATAGACGCTATCGCCCTCTCGCAAAATGAAGGTCACTCCGTCCGCGCCGGTCAGGTCCCGCGCTGCTTGACGGACAACCTCTATCACTTCTCCCAGAGTGCAACAGAATGACAGCCGTTTGATTACAGAGAGTAGATGCCGCTCCTTGCCGACAGGAACACTCGCCATACAAGCCCTATCTTATCGTAAAGGCCGGGCAGGATGTTTCTCACTTCATCAAGCAGCAAACGGGCTCGCTTTTGCCTGGGAAGCGGTCGCAAGTTGCAGTCTGGAATAGAACGCTCGAAAAAACTCGTCTACTTCGGCCTCTGCGCGCCGCCGGGCGAAACCACAGTCTTCCTGGAGGAGCATGACGAGTTCGGCCCGGTCTACGTTGAGAACGGCGACTCCACTGGGATCGAGCTGTTTCCATCGTTCCGTTACTTCGGAGCGAAAGAAACGAACCAGCTTGTCTGGGGGGGACTTCACAAGATCCTCGGCGAGAAACCAGGAACGCTGCTCGCCGGCAAACCGCACCGCGTATTCCTTTGTCTCAGGATCATCTTCCCCAATCGTGCGCTGGATCATTTCCACTATGACGCCACGGGATCCCCGCCATGGTGAGTTTGGCGAACCCGAAACGCGGACTGCATCTCCGACTTGAAACCGCATGTGACCCATCCTTGCTGCTGTAGCGGCGCTGATAGACCGCTGCTACAGCGGACGAAACGGCTTTTTGGACACACTCAAGTTAGGAGGAGGCTTTCGTGGCCGCTATTGGCCCAGAGCCTATTTTCGTGTCGGTATTTGTCTGATAGCTATGCTGCTTCCGAAATCTGTTTCAGGGTTTCTCCTGCAAGCTGCTGTACACCGCTCGCTCTCGAAAGATCACCGAGAGATACAACACCAACGAGTTTGTGATCGCGGTTGAGAATCAGCATTCTCTTCACTTCGGTCTCCTGCATGCGCCGGCCGACCTCTTCTATATCCTGATCATCGAGACAATAGAAGGCGTTGGGTGTCATGACGTCACGAGCTTTGACGCTGCGCGGATTCAGACCATCCGCAACGACACGAATTGTAATATCGCGGTCGGTTATGGTGCCGGTCAGCCGGTCGTTCTCACATATCGGCAAAAATCCGATATCGAGCGATTTCATTTTTTCCGCCGCATCTTTAACGGAGGTATCGGGATTGATGCATTCGACATGACGGGTCATGATTTCGCTGACTTTCATGATTCCTCCTTATTTCTAAGCAACTTTCGGGGGAACTCCTGCCGCTTTCCGGAGCCGGCCTTGAACAGCGTCCCAGTCCACGTTTGAAAAGAATGCTTCAATATATTTCGGCCGATCGGATGGAGCGTAATCGAGCAGGAATGCATGTTCCCAGACATCCATCACGAGTATCGGGTTATATCCGGAGACGTTTCCAATTTCGTGCAATTCAATCCAATGATTAGAAAGCGCGCCCGTAACCGGATCCTGGTAACAAATCGCCCAGCCGACGCCTCGCATCTTTCCAACGCCGACAAAGTCGACCTTCCAGGTCTCGTAGCTGCCGTAACCGAACTCCGCTTCCTGTTTGAAGGCCGGATTTGGTTGTCCCGCTCCACCAGCCTTGAGATTCCCAAAATAGTGCTCGTGAAGAACCATACCGTTGTACTCGAAGCCGAGACGGCGGGTCAGTTCCGAATAGGCCGGGAATTCTTCCTGATCCACTTTGCCGTGCTTCAATACCTCGGCGATTTTCTGGTTTAATTCGTTGACGCTTTTGACGTACCCCTCATAGAGCTTGAAGTGCATTTGCAGGGTCTTGTCGGAAATGCCCTTTAATCCACTCAGATTGAATTGCCGGGGCTTGTATGTGACTCGTTCAATCATGATCAAACTCCTTTTAAAGATTTATTCAGCATTTCATCAGCCATAGGAAACCAGAACTGTAGCGGCGGTCTATGACCGCCGGCGCTCGTAAGGCGACGCTTCAATCAGGTGGGCAGTTCGAGAGCCTGTTCCAACACCAGCGTGACTGGCGTGAACTTTTGTTGTGACGGCGCAACACCCGACAGCGCTCCTTCCACCAACCCCTTGCCGATCTGGCCTTCGTCTCTTGACGTTGCTCCCGCTGCCGCACCCACGGCCGCACCGGTAGTGGTTCTTAGTGCGCTTGCAAGGACTTCGAAGTCGGACACGATCGGAGCCGTCGCCATCACGGATTTGGTTCGAATGCTGAACTCCCGTTCATGGAAGACAAGATGATCGAAGTTCACCCGAACGATCGCCTTTTTGTCGCCCATCTTGACTTCCTCGACGACTCCCTTCAACGGTGTGCCAGCGGGAATAGCAACCTCATTGTTCACTACAACGGGGGCAGAAATGAATCCCACAATTGTGTCGCCGGCCTTTGTGGATTCCGGAATTCCGTCCCGCAGGATGCCCTGAAACTGTGTTCCCGGCGGGATCACGGTGAGCTGGGGAGCGGCGGGCGCGTATTGAGCGGCTTTGAGGGCTGTTATCCGGGTCCGATAAATCCAGAATGCCACGATCAACAACACTGGGATCAGGGTAACGATCACCAGATCACGAACAAGGCGGTTCATAAGAACCCCCGCTTGTAAGGTCTATTTCCAGTGTATCAGGCTCCGCAGCAACAGCCACAAGAAGCATTCGTTTGCCTGCCGCAAATATCGTTCATATACTTGGCGCACTTGTTGACACCATGAATGAAAACAAAGAGCGCAGGAACAAGATCCTGATATCGAGCCTGCTCTTCGGATCCCAGGTGATGTCGTTCATGATCCGGTTCGCCTTTGGGGTGGTGGCTCCGACTTTGATGGAACTGTATCACCTCTCGCCGAAGACCATGGGCTATCTCCTCTCGGGATGGAACTGGTCCTATGCCGCCGGCATGCCGATCATGGGCTATATCGTAGACCGCTTCGGTCCTTACATCGTTTTGGGGGCAGGCTCCTTCGTCTGGAGCACATCCACAATCGCTTTGCCGATCGCAGGCGCCGCTGTCTCATTGTTTCTGATGCGCATGATTTTCGGTTTCGGACAAGCCACTCTGGTCCCTGCAGGTGCAATGGCGATTTCGCGCGGATTCAGTATCAAGGAGCGCACCCGGATTATCGCGACCGTTTTCGCCGGGAACCAGGTGGGCGTCGCAATTGGGGCCACGGTTGCGGCACTCATCCTCGCAAGACTGGGGTGGCAGGCGGTTTTCTACTCTATGGGTGCCGCCAGTCTGTTGCTGACGCTGGTCTGGTTCGGTCTCTATCCCGATAAACGGATCGGCCGGCATTACTCCGCCCAGCCCGATGCAGGGAATAACGATGCCGTACAACAGATTTCCTGGCTTTCGCTTTTCCGTTATCGTTCTACCTGGGGAATCGCGCTCGGGCAGATGGGATATTTGTATGTTTATTTCTTCTTCCTGAGTTGGCTTCCGGGATACCTCATTCTGGAACGCAAGATGACTCTGCTGAGGTCCGGGATCGTCGCTGCGCTTCCTTTCTGGGCGGGCATGCTGGGGACGTTGGGTGGCGGCTGGCTCGGCGACTACCTGATTAAACGGGGAGTTTCGACAACGGTCTCTCGCAAAAGCATCATCGGAGCCGGCATGACTGTCTCAACCGTGCTCGTCATCACTGCAGCCTACGTCGAGCAAAGCTGGCTGGCGGTTACGCTTCTGACCCTTTGCTTCGCCTTTCTGCGGTTGGCAACCGGTTCGGTCAATTCCCTTCCGATCGACCTGGCTCCGCGGCCGCTGGTCGGCTCGCTGACAGGAATTCAAGGCTGTTTTGGCGCTCTCGGAGGGTTAATGGCACCGATCGTTACCGGTTACATGGTCAACGCCACCGGATCGTTTGCCGGTTCCTTTGTCGTTGCCGGCTGCATGGCACTGTTTGGCGCCGTCTCTTATATGTTGATCATGGGTAAAGTCGAGAAGGGCCAGATCACACCCAGCGCTCCTGCGCCGGTCATTCAAGTCTCGGCTTCCGGCGCGTCTTAACCGTAGCGGCGGCCGCCCGTTGGAATTCTCAAGGCATCTCCAGCGGAGTATTCCGGGAACACTCTGGCTATTTCGCGCGTACCTCAAATGTAGTCGCGGGCTTTAGCCCGCGTTCGTTGAGTTTTCGCGAACCGCCAGGGAACGCGGGCTAAAGCCCGCGACTACATTTTGGCCTCACCCCACAACCAGCGCGGCGTGCTGGCTCTGACCCTCGGTCATTCCCCGGGCCTTCATCCAGTCGTAGGCGCGATTGAAGAGCGCTTCATCGTAGTAGTCGACGTGTTTGTAGTGGACGAATGCCCTGAGCAATTCGTGCGGCTGCAGCGCGCCCCTGGCGTGCGCGGTCACATGATGGGCATATTTATAGAAATCGGCGTTGATGAGATCGACGGCCTCATTCTCAGCGTCGTAGTAAGCTTTGCGCTGTTCGGGCATCAATTCTGCCGCCACGACCTCACCGCCCCGATAGAACGAAGCCGCGATGATGTGTGCCCCTTCCTTGAGGCCGAGACTGATGAACGGCTCCATCACCGCCACCGCGCGGTAAGCGCTGTTCTTGAGCCCCTCCCAGCGCTTTTGCGGTAATCCGCCTTGCTGGATGTTGATGTGGTCGAGGCCGATTGCGCTTTCGAGCATCTGGATCGTGGTGTAGTGCGAGCCGGTCAGCTCCTGAACCGCGACCGGAACATCGGCCATGTCGCGCGGCGTTTGCAGCTTGTCGTCGAAAGTCAGGATGGCCTGCGCCGCGATGGCTGCGCGCAGGGCGGCCACTTTGCCGCCCCGCTTGCCACGTTCCAGTCGGTCGATGCTCGCCCACTCGCACACGTTATAGCTGTCGGCCGAGCCGCACTCGAAAAGTCCTTCCTTGAGCCGGGTGAGAACCGCCTTGTCCGGGCTGTCCTTCTCACGGTCCGCGTAGCTCGCCGAAAAGCTCACGTCGAGTCCCGCTTTGGCGAACAGCCCTTCTTCGATGCCAACGATGACCGGCAGATCGAATACCGGGTTGTTGGGCGCGATTTTAACGGCGGTTCCCGGAGCAGATGTCATGACTTGCCCTTGACGTATTTCTTCAACGTCATGGTCGTGGTTTCCCCGACGTAGACGTTGCCCGCCGCATCTGCCGTAACTCCTTCCATGCCGGCGTTGTTGTTCTTGTCAGGGTCCGGCTCGACAAACGGAATCATCGCCGTGACTTTGCCGTCCTTCGCGCTTCCAATGTAGATGCCCCTTTTGAAGCCCCGGTTCTGCGTGGCATTCGACTGGGAATCGGCTACATAAATCGTGTCATTCTTGTCGATGTACACTCCGCTCGGCCGGCCGAACTGCTTCCACTGATCGATGAACTTTCCGTCCTGGTCGAAGATCTGAATGCGACTGTTCGCACGATCGGCGACGAACAGCCGTCCGCGAGAATCCATCGCGATGCTGTGAGGCACGTCCATTTCGCCCGGGCCCGACCCTTTCTTGCCCCAGGCCTTGATGAACTTTCCGTCCTTGGAGAACTTCACGATGCGCCCATTGGCATTCGCAACATGGCCGTCGCTGACGAAAATGTCTCCATTCGGCGCGACTACAACATCCGTCGGCCCATTGAATGTGTCGGGGCCTTCCTTGGCAACGCCGGCCTTGCCCAGAGTCATCAATACCTTTCCTTCCGGGCTGAGCTTGAAGACCTGCTGGCCTTTTCCGTCCTTGTTCTGCGCGTCGGTCACCCAGATGTTACCGTCACGGTCTATCGTCATGCCGTGCGCTTGCACGAACATCCCTGTGCCGAAGCTTTTAATGAGCTTTCCCGACGGGTCAAATTCGAGAATCGTTGGCTCGCTTCGGTGAAAGACCCAGATGTTACCGCGCGCATCGGAATCGACCGAGATCACTCCTTCCCACTTGATGCCGGCGGGAAGCTGCGGCCAACCCTCCGCGACATGGTATGGATTGTTTTGCGCGTGCACCGCGATTGCAGAGAGGACCATCGCTGCGACGAGGGGTACGACACGCGTGAGTTTCACTTGAAGTGAATGTGACATTCTGCTGCCTCCTTCGTAGATACGCTCGGTTCCTGGTTGGATGCGGGCGATGATATCACGCACTGTAGCGGCGGTCTATGACCGCCGGTTTTTCCTTGCATGTCGCAAAAACCGGCGGTCATAGACCGCCGCTACAGTTGACTACGGCGGCCCCGTGGGAGCGTTGCGATATTGACTACGGCGGCCCGTGGGAGCGTTGCGATATTGACTACGGCGGCCCCGTGGGAGTAGCTTTTGGCCAACGTTCAGAACTATTTTCGCGGGATTTCGTACCTGCGCCGTTTCTTCAAAACAAAGCGTGAGTGATCTCACGAGTGGAGGCACGCTATGACTGGCTTGAGAACCGTTGCAGTGTCAGGGCTCGGAGTGGTTTTGTGTCTGACCCTGATGCCGAGTTTCGCATTTGCACAGAGTGGGATCGCCGGAATGGCGAAGGACGTCACCGGTGCGGTTTTGCCCGGTGTGACGGTGGAGGTGTCCAGTCCGGCACTTATTGAAGGAAGCCGTTCCGTCATCACCGACGAGAAAGGCCTGTATAGAATTCTCGACCTGCGTCCCGGCACATACTCGGTGACGTTCACGCTGCCGGGATTCAACACGTTCAAACGGGATGCGATCGAGTTGCCGGCAAACTTTACGGCGCCGGTGAACGCCGAGATGAGCATCGGCACCATTGAACAGACAGTAACGGTCACCGGCGAATCGCCTGTCGTCGACGTCCAGAACGCCGTCAGCCAGCAGGTGCTTCCGCAGCCCCTGCTCGACGCTGTTCCGATGGGTGGACGCAGCATTCAATCGGTCGGCGCCATTCTCACCGGCATTACGCAATCGCTGCCGGATGTGGGCGGTGCCCAGGGGATGCAGCAGACCTACATGGCCACGCATGGCGCCGATCCGCGCGACAACAGCATCCAGGTCGACGGGATGAGCGTCAATGGAATCGAAGGGGATGGCGCCATCCAGCAGTACTTCAATCAAATGATGTTCTCGGAGATGAGCTACCAGACCGGGGCGATGTCCGCCGAGACTTCCAGCGGCGGTGTTCGCCTGAATATGATCCCCAAGGACGGCGGCAACACCTTCAAAGGCGACCTGTTCTTGTCCACGACAAGTCATTCCTTGCAGGCCAAAGCCTTGACCCCCGACCTCGTGAAGCGTGGCCTGAACGCCGCTGACTCGATGGACAGCATGCACGACTTTAACGCAGCGCTCGGCGGCCCTATCAAGGCCAACCGACTGTGGTTCTTTGGGTCGTTCCGCCACTGGGGCGTGAATCAGGCCGTGGCCAACGCGTTCTACAATCTGGATCCAACTCACAAAACGTACAAGCCGGACCTCTCTCACCAGGTCATCGACGACAACAGGATCAAGAGTGGCATCGTGCGGCTCACGTGGCAGGCGACGCCGAGATTGAAGGCCAGCGCATACCTCGATCGGATCATCAAGTTCCGAGGCCACGAAGGCTCGGCCCTGCGGACGGAAGAAGCGTTCGCAATGCGAAATCCGAAGATCTACTACACGGCCCAGGTGAAAATTACTGGAACGCTGAGCAGCAGGTTACTCGTGGAAGCCGGTTGGTCCACGAACAACGAAACGTATACAACTCAGGAGCTGGAACCATCGGCTCGCGCGACGGTCAACCCGATTCCACGTCAGGACATCATTCTCGGGACGACGTGGGGCGCTCCGATCGCATCCTACTTCCTCCATGTGCCGGTCCGCCGATCGTGGGTGACTTCGATGTCCTACGTCACCGGCTCGCACGCGATCAAGGCCGGCATGCAGTGGGGATACGGCTTCAACCGTTCCCAAAAGCGATTCCAGCAGGAGGGCCCGGATCCGGGGTTCGGCGTCGATCTTGTCCAGCGTTACCGGCTCGGCGCTCCGGATTCTGTTACCGTGTTCAACACTCCCGTGCATGGACGGGAGAACCTCAATGCCGACCTCGGCATCTACGTCCAGGACAGCTGGACATTCAATCGGTTCACCATTACACCCGGCGTTCGCTTCGAACATTTCAATACGTCCATTTCGCTTGAAACAGTCGGACCCGGCCGGTTCGTGCCTGCTCGCACGTTCCCCGAGGTGCGGAATCTGCCTAACTGGAATGATGTCGCACCACGCATCGGCGTCGTCTACGATCTATTCGGCAATAACAAGACGGCGCTAAGAGGCAGTGTCGGAAAATACATGGTGGCGTATTCGACGGTGGGATTCGCGCAGGTTTATAACCCGATGTTCGAAGCCACTGAAGTTCGCACCTGGAAGGATCTGAACGGCGATGACATCGCACAGGACAATGAGATTGGAGCGTCGCAGAACTCCCTATTCGGCATCGCGCCAGTGCGCAAACCGGATCCCAATATCAAGCGGCCGTATACCATGGAATACAGCGTCAGCATGCAGCGTGAGTTGGCGCGCGGCGTTTCCGCTTCGCTGGGCTACTTCCGGCGCGACTATCACCGGCTGCTCTGGTCGGAAAACCTGGCGGCCGGGCCGCAGGACTACACACCAGTCGTTATCACGAATCCAGTCGATGGATCGCCGCTCACCATATACAACCTCAACCCTTCAAAACTGGGCGCCATAAATATCGTCGACAGGAACTCGTCGACGAATTCGCGCGTCTACAATGGTATCGAGGCCACTGTCAACGCGCGCCTCGGCGCCGGGACTCTCTTCGGAGGCGTCAATTCAGGGCGCCAGGTCTCCAACAACTGTCAGGCCTTCGTCAGTACGACTCCCATCAACAGTGTCGTTCCGGCCATCACTGCGGCGTCGAATCCCAATCTTTTGAGG
>Ga0137404_10003173_pt1 | contig 10949 bp, 6 predicted proteins | sample CZOMad2_1_16fung_FD_108285 | JGI IMG/M metagenome (GOLD analysis project Ga0137404, IMG submission 108285) | Vadose zone soil fungal communities from Angelo Coast Range Reserve, California, USA - CZOMad2_1_16fungal (Illumina Assembly) | ecosystem: Environmental > Terrestrial > Soil > Vadose zone...
CGAGGGCGCGCAGGAGGACGGGCCCGACGTTGAGAACTGCCTCGTCCCGCCGCCGACGGCGCCCGACTGCACACCGATTGAAACGCGCGAGACCGACCTGCCGATCCTGCCCGGGCAGAAGCACCACCCGGTCATCGGCGACACTGAGTGCATCCGCGGCAGCATCGACAACACCGCGCCGCTGCTCGCGGCGAACGATTCCGACGGCGCGGCGTTGGACGGCTTCATCGACGAGCTGCGCCTATCTAACTACGCCAAGCGCGAGTTCGAGGTCGCGGCCTCGGCGCAGCTCGCCTCCGCGTACACGCGCGCACTCGGCCGTGAAACCGGGCTGCGCAACCACTTTATCAACCTCGACGGCCGGCAGGTGGGACCCGTCGCCGAGCAGCCCTACGACATTGCGTGGCAACCCGCGCGCGAGCAGCGGGCGTACGATCTCGAGGGCGTACTGGCATCGGGCATCAAGCACGTTCTCGGCCAGCGCAGCGCCGATGACTATTTCCTGGGGCGCATCGCTTCCGACTCCGCCGGCCGCGCGGGGCTTGCGCAATTCCCGCACGGCGAAGTCGTTGTCGCGGATTTCGACCTCGACGGCACGCAGAGTCGCGTCGTCGGATACGGCCCACGGATCGGCTCGTTGCCGGTGCAGTCGCAGGTGTACGTCGCGGAAGCGGCCTCGACGATCACCGGCCGCCCGGCGCAGATGAAGTACGGCAACGGTGTGAGCTCGTCTTGGACCTACGACGACGGGCCGGCACCCGCCGCGGCATCAGAAACGCCGAGCGGAGCGTTCGGTCCCGACAGCTTGCGCACCGCTTCCGTGAAGAACGGCGCCGGCTGCCCCCTCAGCAATCGCGTCTATGACTGGGATGCCGTCGGCAATCTCAAACACGTGAGCGACAGCGCCGGCGGAGGCTGCGGCACAGGCCAGTACGACGCCAAGTATGGATACGATGACCTGCGGCGCGTGAGTTCGGCGACGCTTGCGCTGCCACAAAAAACGCCGCTCGATCTCGCCTACAGCTATGACGCGCTCGGAGATCTCACGCTCATCGACGGCAGCAATGCGCAGGGAGACCTGCGCCTGCTCGACGGTGCGCGCCAGGCTTATGGCCGCACCGTCTCGCAGACCTGCGCCGGCGCACCGAGCCCGCTGCCGCACGCGCTCTCGGCACGCACGGTGCTCACCACGCTGCCGGGGACGCTGACGACCAACGCGCTGTGTTACGACGGTGCCGGGCGCCTGATTCGCTCCGTCGACTCAGTGCGCAACAGTATCAATTCGTACACCTACTACGCGCGCGGCAAGGTTCGCGCGATCGTCGACCGCAATGGCGAGTCGCGCTACCTCTACGACGGCGACGGGGTGCGAGTGTCGAAGTTCGATCCCGTCGGCGCGACGCAGATCGTGCTGAGCCCGTCGTACCGAGAGCTCTTCGATCCGTCCTCGTCGGCGGTTCCGACCACGTTCGAGACCCTGTACGCTAGGTCCGGGTGGTCCATCGCGCGGCGCGTGCTGGCGAGCCCTGGCGGGCCTCTAACTACTTCGGCGATGGGGCTCAACTGGTACAGCACGGACCAGCTAGGTGGCACGTTGTTCATGACGAATGCGCGGGGACAGGAAGTGACGAATTCGCGCGCGTTCTACCGGCCGTTCGGCGGCTTCGTGGATCGCGCGCAGGCGCCGCAGAGCGATGCCGCGGGCAATCGCCTGTTCACCGGCAAGGAGCTCGAATCCACCGGGCTCTACGATCTCGGAGCGCGGCTGTACGATCCGCTTAGCGGGCGCTTCTCTCAGGCTGATGAGATTCAAATCGGTCCTGGACCCCAGGCGCAGAACCGCTATAGCTACGTGCTCAATAACCCACTAGCGATGGTGGACCCCACGGGTCACGCCCCCATCAGTAGCGTGGTGTTCGACTGGTTCAAGAAGCAGCATCTGCCGTCGGGAGGGGGGCTGCCTGCAGCTTTTTATGGAGACGCGGAGCTACTTTACCGGGGTGACGAGCTCTATCAGAGCTACCAACCTTTTCGCGATCAGGTTGATCGGATTGTCAAACGGATCCCGGAAGCGCGCTTCGAGTTTCGAAATCAGCCGTCGCACACCTTTGCCAATGAAAGTACAAGGGGAGGCTGGGAGGAGGTAGACACCCCGCACGCGACATTGACCAAGAAGGGAGGGCACCTCATCACTAGGCTCGACGTAGCGAAGATTAAGACAGCAGGTCCAGCGCTTCGCACCGTGGACGATGTGCTAGTACATGCTGTGCAACACGTGGACGATGCCACGCGGTTCGTAGTGGAGGGTGGAAAGGTTAAGACCGCCTACTCAGACATCGGTCTAGAAACGTGGGAACCAGCCGCTTATAATGTTCAGCAAATATACCGGCAGTATGTTGGACTAGGCGTAGGTCCAGAATTCTTCTTGAACAGCGGGCTGGCAGGCACCGTGACAGGTCGGGATTGGCTAAAAGGCTATGTGCACTATCTTAGTACTCACCCTGACGCAGGAGTAATCCCTCTGTTGCCTGAGGTATCAGGAATACGACCCACCGGGTTACCGAGTGTGTGGAGGGGACCGCTGCCTTGAGTACGGCTTCACTGACTTGCCGTGCCTTGGCTCTAGCCTAGAAATTTGTTGTGGGCGGGCCTGCCGAGTGGGAGGGTCTAACTCCCGTCGGGACGTATGAGGATTTTCTGTGCGGAGGCAACGATCAGCCCAACGGCGGGCGGCCTGCAAAGTCTGACTCGTGTCGTGTCCCGGGTGATATCTCGCCATACCTCAAACCTCCCGGCGTGGTGCGCCTGCTTGAGCCGCTGCTAAACTGCTATCCGAAGATACCACCTGCGCCGAGTCATGGCACTTGTTGCCGCCGGTGTAGATCCGCGCTTTTTTGGCGGCACAAGTTGGCAGCGTGCTGCCGAGCATGGGTGATCAACAAGGGGCCGGAGACGGCCCCTTGTTGATCAGGTATGCGGTGATTTTCAGGACGGCAGGTCGTCGTCGTCGATACGATCGACGGGTGCAGACTGACGCTGCTGGCGCGTCAGATCCTGGAGATTGGTTTGATAGATGGACCAGATCGTTTCACGTAAGTCATCGACGAGTTCGAAGACGGCGATGGCCTGTTCGGGCGTCCAGTAGGTGGGGATCGCGAGCGGGATGGCGTAGGGCAGTCCCACGGGCATTGTCACGTTGTTGGGCTTGTCGGCGATGAATTGCGGCCGTAAGTGTCCATCATGACCAAGATCAGCTACGCCGGATATCGCTTTCCACCCGTGATCATTCAGCAAGCCATCTGGCTCTATGCCCGGTTCACCCTCAGCTTTCGCGATGTCGAGGACCTGTTGGCTGAACGTGGGATCACGGTTTCCTATGAGACGGTACGCCGCTGGGTAAAACACTTCGGACCCATGATCGCGGCTGACCTTCGACGACGCCGGCCCAAGCCTCATTCTACTTGGCACCTTGACGAGGTGTTTATCAAAATTGATCGCCGATTGGTCTACCTATGGCGTGCGGTCGACGCCGAGGGCGAGGTCCTCGATGTGCTCGTGCAGAGCAAGCGGGACAAGCGAGCTGCACTGAAATTGATGCGGAAATTGCTAAAGAAAATGGGCGTTGCCCCAGACCGCATTGTGACGGATGACCTGCGATCTTACGGGGCGGCCGCGCGTGATCTTGGGATCTCGCGTCGCCATGAACGCGGGCGATGGCGCAACAACCGAGCGGAGAACTCGCATCAACCAACCCGACGAAGGGAGCGCAAGATGCAGGGGTTCAAGAGTGCGGGATCAGCCCAACGATTTCTGTCCGTCCATGCTGCCACCTACAACACCTTCAACGTCCAGCGGCACCTCATCTCAGCAAAGACGCACCGGGCATTCCGAGCCTCGGCCATGCAGGTATGGCGCGAGGTCGCGGCTGCAGCGTGATCGCGATTGAATGCACGATTTGTCATGTCTATCGTTCGTCAACGTGACAATGCCCTTGGCGACGCTCAACGTCGCAATGCTAAGAACATGGCGGCCCAGGCCAGTTAGCCTCAGCTTCTCGGGAGATGGCAAGAATTCTTCGTCATGAGCGATTAAGTGCAGATTACGGAGCCGACGAGCGGCATCTTTCTCGCCCCGAATGGAGCTGATCGTACCCGTTTCAATCGCTCGGAGAAGTTCAATCGCCCTGGCGTCATCTGCTACTTCCAATAATTTGCGAACGACATTACGAACGATTTCATCCGCATCCCGGCCCCTCTTGCGTTCACGTAGCGCGATCAAGAGCCGCCCAGTTGGGGTAGGCTCGACAAGGAGACTTCTAGTCGGAGTGAAAAGCGATCGGCCATCATGCCGGATGAGGCCGAGATTTCTAAGTTGCCTGATAGCCTGCTCCTCCGAATCAGGAAGATGCGGTGGCAGGTGGCTATCGCGCGCGCGCGCATGCAAAGCTGTGATCAAATACGGCTGATGTTCGAGCTCCGGGATGAGTGAGCGAAGCAGCCAGTCAACAAGTTCAGCTGCGGAGACTCGCCCCTCTCGTCGACGAGACAGTGCCGGCCACCAATTCGATTTGAACCATTGATACAGACCAGCTGTCTCATCATCGTCGGCGACCTCACGAGTTCGCTCGGCGCGATCAGTTACGTCTGGTGCTGCCGAACCAGCGATTTCGCCTGCAGCCATCTCCTCGATAAGTCCACGCATTAACGCAGCCGCCGCGTTCGCGGCATACCTTGTCCATTGCGCACGCTGCTCCATACCTTCAACTTCAACCTGCGATTCGCCACCATGAGGCTGATCAGAGATTCCCTTGATCATAAGGAAACGCAGGACACCCATCGTTTGGCGGAACCTCACTGCGGCGCCGGCACCGGCGGCCTCCATCTCGACGGCGTGGATCTCTTCCATGCCGTTGCTCGCCTCTCTGAAGAAGGGATGTGCTTGATCGTCAACGACCTTGTCGCCAGACGCAACATATCCATCTCGGACAACGCTTGCATTTGCCCGCTGGGAATCGGGGCGAGATACCTTGATCCACTCGAACCAAGGCTTCCTAGCGGCCAACATCGTATGTGCTATGAGGCCCGGATCACACTGCCAATCTAATTCCGGCCGGCGTATATATTTTCCACGCACGAGTTTGCCAAAGTCATAGGCAAGGATGGTTTTCGCAACCACCACATCGCCTTTCTCCATTTTTTGGTCGGCAAATCCCCCAGCGATACCGATCAGAATGGCCTTGTCAGCGTGCGTATCGCGGACGATCTCGGTGAGAGCTGTAGCAGTAGCCGCGCCTCCCTTTCCGGAGAGCACGCAAAGCACGCGGCTACCACGTATCGTTCCAATTTTCGCAGGCAATGGAAAATTTGCAAATGCAATCGGTTGGTCAAGTTGACTAACCGCTGCCTCGAACTCCTCGGGTATGGCAGTGAGGATGACCCAATTGATCTCATTGCGCTCGGTCGGCGCTTCACGTTCAGCTCGGATCGAGGGGGCCGTGTGAGCTCTCCCGGAAGCCGACTTCCTGAGAACGATTGTCAGCTTGCAAGCTAGATAGATGATTGCAACAATATTTGCAGATGATGAGCTAGGTGTAACATCCTGACTGCGTCTGAGTTCTCTACTCGAGGATAACGGCTTATGAAGTTGGAATTTCGCATACCCAATAACCGAGCGAGCGCCCGTCGCATGCTACCTCTTAACGTGAAAATCAAAAAGACAGCTTTACACGCAATCTCAAGCTGTGTTGCGAGTCAAGTCGTTTAGCGCGACGGATAGAACGAGATCTTACTCAAGTAACGATGGGCGCTCCCCAAGCTCCGTAGTCGCAACAGTGACGTCGACACCAAGGACGGTCGACTGTCGAGATAGGCAGCATCGGACTAAGCTAGGCCAACGCCGCAAAGCGGAGGTGATCCCATCATGCTACCGTCTCTCCAGTTCAGTCTATGAATCACCTTTTTTGATTCTTTGCTGGTGGCGCGTCGTTTCGAGCCGATAGTCAGTATTTCGTGCGCGAGCTGACGTCGGGCGAACGCATGGGGCAACAATCGTGGTTTGGCAACTCGTCCGGCCGAGCATCCCGGCCTCGCGCTCCTTTGCTATCGGCGCATGTCCGCGAGCTGAACGAGAGGTGCAAGAGGACCGGCGCGCTCTAGCCAGCGGCAAGCAAAAGTTCAGATTGAGGTATTCGCTTTCACGTACGCCACGCACGGGGGCCTGCGGATCTCGGGACCTGGCAGACCGGCGGTAAGTGTCGAGTATGTTCTGGCTGCCAATGGGACGTCACGCCAAGGCCGGCAGGAAGTCCATAGGGCAAACCGGGGACCTTGCGGCGACGCATTACCGAACGAACAATTCTATCTGTCTCGTAACTCTTCGCAGGGGAGTGAACCAATGAAGCTGCTCTTCTGACGACGTTCGACCCGCCTGAACTTTCACGGGTACCGAATTCCGGGACCTGCCTGCAATCGGTCTGTAACACAAAGGTGGTTGACTTGGCATGACGGAGCGTTGCATCCTCCGGCTGTATTTTTGACTCCCATCGATATTGCGTCCCGCCGCCAATAGCGGCTCATTTTATGGAAGGGCTGCGAATGCGACAGTCCATTGTCTTACCGCTTGTCATACTGGTGTTGCTTTTTGTGCCGCGCATGGCGGGGGCCCAGGCGCTCCAAGTCTTGTGGGTCGATCCAATACAGGGCCCGATTTGCGCCGGTCCGTTGGGGCCGGGACCTTGCCCGCTTGTGGCTCAATGGATAGCGACCCACGGCGGGCAGTTTGCTGGCGCGCCTCTTCCAAATTCCTTGCCAACGGTCTTGCCGGTTCCGCCCAACGGATCGATGCCATCGATTGAGGGCATACCGCCTCTGAATGCTTCAATTTCTTCAAACTCGGTTGCTGGCGCGGTTCAGTGCGCTCAAATGACGGGACAGGACCAACAGCCCGACGTTCAGAAATTCCTGGTATGCACGAGAGGCGCATTGGCCCTGAACGCCGATAGCGCCATGCTTGTCAGCTGTGCCGAACAGGCAAATGGCGATACGGGCAATCTGGCCGAATGCGCAGGCAGGGGCATCCTGGGTTCGAAGCTTACTCCCGATCAGATGAAGGCCGTGAATTGCGCGGCCCAGAATTCAGATGACGCGGATGGCTTCGCCGGTTGCCTTGCGAACGGCCTCCTGGCGGATCAATTGAATGCGCAACAGCGCGGGTTGCTCAACTGCGCTGTGGACCACGGTGTCGTCAGCGGAGAATTTGCCGGCTGTGCCGCCCGCACCATGTTCGGCAATCGCATATCGCCCGAGGCCAACGCCGCGATCGATTGCGCGATTCAATCCCAGGGGGACTATCAGCAGTTCGGCGGGTGTGCGGCAAACAAATTTCTGAATCTGAATCTCAACCCTGAGCAGCAAATCGCTATCCAGTGCGTGGTATCAAGCGGCGGCCAGCCCTACGTGGCTGCTGGATGCGCCGCTTCGGGGCTGACAGCGCGAGAGTTGTCCAAGTGTGTTGAGCACGGCATTGGCGGCGACGATGGCTGTTTCGGCAATAACAATGATCTCGTTGGAAGAAATGGCTTTGTTGTGCGCAACGTAGCGGCTCTCGCTGGCGGACCGAATTCGGTCATTCGAGATCCGGGCCAATTGTTGGGAGGACCGGAGTCCGTGTTAAATCATCCGGCACAACTCCTTGGAGGTCCGAACTCAGTGCCGAACCAGATACTTCGCAACGTACCCTCTCCACCGCCGATCGAAGTTGGAACGATCGGCAATCATCGGGTTTGCATACCTTGGTGCTGACGGCGGATCGGACCGGGCGCGAGCGGCGGCGCCTTGGGGCAGGTGATTTCCTTTCACGACCAACTCGGGGTCTAGCACAACTTCTGGGTCGGTGGTCTCCGCCGCATCCTTTGTCTGCCCCTGCCAGAAGACAGGAAGAGCGCCCCGCGCCGATGAAAGGTGCATACGGGAACTGTGCGAAGGACGGTTTGGGCTGAGTTCAACGGCATGGGGGGATGAAACCAGCGGCCTGCTGCATCGGCACGGCAAGCTTGAGCAAGATCGGCGCCAAATCTTCCGGCGCGATCTTCAGCAACACTTCGAGGTCGGGGGACAAAGAAAAAAGCGTAAACAGGACCTGGACTCAGCGTGGCTGCGCTTGAGCTAGACGATGCCTGCGCAATTTCACCGCCGGATGCTGGCGATCCGACATCGATCATGTCGCGTGGAGTCGCCGACAATTTCTGATGATTTTCTTGGTGCGGCGGACCAGATTCAGAACTGGCGGAAATCAAAATCGGCTGCGCCAACGTCGACCGGCCCAGAAATTGCGCGCCATTTTCGGCGAATTCGGCTCGCAAGTTGGCACACCGCTCCGCGCCATGACAGAGCACCGCTATCCGCCACGTTTCCACGGCAATTTCTTTGTGCCATTTTGTGCCGTGGAGTTTTTTGGAGCGGTTTGGAATCCGAGCCGGAATGACCGTAACCTATTGGCAAGCAATGGTTTCTCTTCGGACTGCTTGAAAAGGGTTCGTAACGCATCAGAAAGCCCCGCCGAAGGCGGGCTAACTCTTTGATCTCGTTTTGGAAAGCTTGGTTGCGGGCGCAAGATTTGAACTTGCGACCTTTCAGGTTATGAGCCTGACGACCGACTGGCGGCGGCATCGAACCGCTCGTCACGAGCGACCAATTCTGGCCGCCGGTCCAACCGCTAGAAAACTTCTCCGGATCAGGACCCCGACTGAAATGATTTTAAGTCTGGGCTGATTTCGACGATACCCTGAAACGAATTTGTTTTGAGCAATTGGGCGCATTAGAAGGTCGCACCATCGGACGAAACCACCCATTGACGCGCTAAGCTTTCCGTCTTTGCGACGCAAGGTAAGCCGCCCTTTCGTGGATGTGCTGGCGGCGGCATGTTGCACGCATGGTTGGTAGCTTCACCACTTCATTGGCCGCGGATCAAGAACCGGCGCGTCGGCGATATCGTCGCACTGATCGACGCCGCGCTGACGCAGGCCCGACGCGTCGGCTCCAATCCAGCGATCACTCCCGCGCCGGTCACTGCGGCGGCTGCTCCGCCAAGCGGGGGGCCGCTTTTTCGTCAACCGACGGTGCAGCATGAGGCCGGTCGATTCGCGCCGCGTCGATCACGCACCCGAACTCCGCGTGCTTTTCTTCCCTCCGACTAGTGCCGCTGGAGCGCTGGAAAGGCCGCTGGCGGTCCTCGGCATCGCCTGGATCGGTGACGATGTGGTGGACCACCTGGTGGCCAACAACAAGGCCATCCGGATCGGCGACTGGGTCATTCTCGCCATGGTTCCGAGCGATGCCTCCGGCCGTTAATCCACAAAAACTGCAAAATCCGCTCGACGAGGACGTTCTCGCCGTGGTCAGAGCGCTTGCCAGACTGCGCGCTCGGATAGATCATGAAGCCGAAATCGCGCGCAGATCAGTTCAAGCCCGCGCGACCGAGCCGAGTGCATGATCCGCGTCGCCATCTACGCCCGCTTTTCCAGCGATCTCCAAAACGACAGATCAGTCGATGACCAGATCGCGCTCTGCCGCGATGTCTGCGCTCACAACGGCATGACTGTGGTGTTGACCTTCGAAGACCGCGCTGTGTCCGCGTCGTCAGCAAAGAATCGTCCCGGCTTCATTGCGCTGATGCGCGCTGCAGCAGCAAAGCTGTTCGACGTCGTCGTTGCCGAAGACATGGATCGCATTTTTCGCGACCAGGCCGATTATCACGCTGCCCGCAAGGAACTCGATTTTCTCGGCATCACCATTCATACCGCAACCGGTAAGGTGACCAAGATCGACGGCGCGCTGCGGGCGCTGATGGGCGAAATGTATCTCGAAAACTTGGCGCTGCATGTACGACGCGGACTCGAGGGCGTGATCCGCGACGGCCGCCACGCCGGCGGACGTGCCTATGGCTATTCCATCGTCCCCGGTTCGCCGGGCGAGCTCGTCATCGACGACGCGCAAGCCGAGATCGTGCGACGGATTTTCGCACGCTTTGTTGCCGGCGCCACGCCTCGCGCCATTGCTGCCGAACTCAACGCCGATCGCATAGCGCCGCCGCGCGGCGCCAGATGGAACGCATCCACTATCAATGGCAACAATGCGCGGGGCCACGGCATGCTGCTCAATGAGCTTTATGTCGGCCGCATCGTCTGGAACAAGGTCCGGATGGTCAAGGATCCAACCACGGGCAAGCGTATTTCGCGGACCAATGCGAAGGAGCAGCATCGCATTACCGAGGCGCCGCAACTGCGCGTTATCGATGATGCGAGCTGGAACGCGGCGCAGGCCATCAAGCTGAAGCGCTCGCACCTCGGCGCACCTCAGTCCCGCGCGCCGCGGCGTCCGCTCTCGGGGTTGCTGCGGTGCGGATCCTGCGGCGGCGGAATGGTATCGATCGGCAATCACAAACGGACCGCACGACTGCAATGTGGCACACACAAGGAAAGTGGATCCTGCACCAACAGCCGGAAGGTCAACCGCGACGCCATTGAAGCGGCCGTATTCGCGGGACTGAAGGACGAACTGGCCAATCCGATTGCGATTACGGAATACGTCAAGGTCTATAACGAGGAGCGTCGGCGCCTGGCGCGCGAAGCTGGCGACCAGATGAGCAAGTTGACACGCCGCAATGCCGAGGTCTCACGCGAACTCGAGCGGCTGATCGACGCGGTAACGCAAGGCGTCGACCTCGCTACCCTGGTGCCGAGGATCAAGGCGTTGGAAGCGGAGCGCGCCGATATCGCCGGGCAGCTGCAGTGCGCCGGTGCCACCGATAGCGTCACATTGCATCCTGGCGCGATCGAGCAATACCGCGCCGATGTCGAAGGATTGGCCGCCCTCGCCGCTGAGCACAGCGATTTTGCGGAATCGGCGGAACTGATCGAAGCGGTGCGGCGGCTGGTGGCCGGGGTCATCGTA
>Ga0137404_10003180_pt1 | contig 10939 bp, 5 predicted proteins | sample CZOMad2_1_16fung_FD_108285 | JGI IMG/M metagenome (GOLD analysis project Ga0137404, IMG submission 108285) | Vadose zone soil fungal communities from Angelo Coast Range Reserve, California, USA - CZOMad2_1_16fungal (Illumina Assembly) | ecosystem: Environmental > Terrestrial > Soil > Vadose zone...
CAGCGCCTGGGGCACTTCGGAAAATAATCGCAAGGCGAAATTTTATTCGATTACCAGAAGCGGAAAAAAACAACTGAACGCGGAAGCGGAAAGCTGGGAACGCATCGCTTCGGTGATCGGCCGCGTGCTCCGCGCGGAACGAGGCTAGCGATGTTCGTTTTCGTCAGGATGTTCGCGTCAAAAATTCGCTCTTGGATTTCCCGCCGGCGCGAAGATCGAGAATTTCGACAGGAGCTTGCCGGGCATCTGGAAATGCTGACGCACGAAAACATTCGGTGCGGAATGTCGCCGGCAGAAGCGAACCGAATCGCTCACGTGCGATTGGGCGGTATCACCCAGCTTCAAGAAACGAATCGCGAATTGAAAGGTCTGCCAATGCTTGAGACTTTGGTGCAGGATATCCGCTACGCATTCCGCATGTTGCGAAAAAATCCAGGCTTCATGGCGATTGCTGTTCTTACCCTGGCTTTTGGAATTGGAGCGAACAGCGCAATCTTCACCGCCGTGGACACCCTCGCTTTGCGCCCGCTTCCCTACCGAAATCCGGAAAGGCTGGTAACCATAGGAAGCCGCGAGGCGCATCATCCGGAAGCTCAGGAATGGATTTCCGCGCCTACGCTATTTGATTTGCAGGATGGCGCTCAATCATTTTCTGCCGTGGCAGGAATTTCGCCTGTGTGGAACAACATCGTCACGGGGCGCGAAAACGCCGAGCGCCTTGAATCTCTCTACGTTTCGGCGGGATTTTTTCCGATGCTGGGCGTGCAGCCGGCGATCGGCCGCGATTTTCGCGCGGACGAAGACGCGCGGACAAAGGGCGCGAACGTTGTCATCCTGAGTTACGCCTATTGGCAACGTCAATTTGGCGGAAACCCCGCGGCGGTCGGACAAACTCTAAGCGTCAGCCAAATTCCATTCACAATCATCGGAATTCTTCCTCGTGATTTTCTGTATCTCGGCGAACCCGTCGCCGGAACTCCCAGCCAGATTGATCTGTGGATGCCGCTGGCTACGAATCCTTTAATTGCCCGTCCGCGAAACGTCCGGTTCCTCAAAGGCATCGGCCAAACAAAAGATGGCGTTTCCGTCGCGCAGGCTCAACAAGAAATCCTTCGTATGGGTGATGCGTTTGCCAAACAATTCGCCGATTCGGATGCGGGATTGGAATTCGGTGTCGCACCACTTAGCGCCTCAGTTTCCGGCCGCTTGCGCCCCATGATGCTGCTTCTGCTCGGCGCTGTGGGATTCGTGCTGCTGATGGCGTGCGCAAATGTCGCGAACCTATTGCTGACGTTGGCCGGCGCGCGTGGCAAAGAGCTCGCTGTGCGAACAGCGCTGGGCGCGTCGCGCTTGCGCCTGTTGCGCCAACTACTTACTGAAAGCGCGCTTCTCAGCGGATTGGGCGGCGTGGCTGGGATCGCGATCGCGTACGGCGCACTTCGCGGACTCGTCGCGCTCGCGCCCGCAACGCTTGTCCAGGGACGCACAATTCATTTGGACGCACGCGCACTTCTTTTCACAACGGCCGCCGTTCTGGTCAGCGCGCTTCTTTCGGGGCTTCCTCCAGCGTTGCGGATTCTTAGCGCCGACGCGGGAATCGGATTGCGCGAAACGGGACGTGGATTCACCGGTGGACATCACCGTTTCCGTTCGGCGCTGGTTGTGGCTCAGATGTCACTCGCGCTGGCCTTGCTTGTCGGCGCCGGTCTCTTTATTCGCGGCTTCGTGAAGCTTCTGGATGTGAATCCCGGATTCGACGTGCAGCATGTCGCAACATTTTCCACGCAAGTTCCGGTGACAACAACGTCCACGGTTCCGCAGGTCGTCGCGCTCGATCGGGCGCTGATCGATCGCTTGCGCCAGGCCCAGGGCGTGCGCGAAATAGGAGCTGTCAGCCGCTTGCCTCTACTCGGCACAAGTTTGGGCAGCACGCTCACGATTGAAGGACGGTCCTTCAGCGCGCAGGAATATCGCAGTATTGAGTATCGTGTTGCATCGCCTGGATATTTCCCGGCGATGGGAATTCCGCTGATTGCGGGCCGCCTGTTTGACGATCACGATGATTCAAACGCGAAAGGCGTCGCGGTGATTGATGAGGCTGCGGCTCAGCAATTCTGGGGTGCGCAGAATCCTGTCGGTCAGCACATCAAACTCGGGCCCAATCCGGAAAAACAGGACTGGATCACCGTCATTGGCGTGGTCGGAAATGTCCATCACGTCGGACTGGAGGCGCTGCCTGTGCCGGAAGTGTATCGTCCGATTAGTTTCAGCGCGCTGGGCTCGCCGATTATCGTCGCTCGCTCGGAAGGCACGCCGGCCGCTCTTCTTCCGGTTCTCACGTCGGCAATGCGTTCTTACAATTCCGCGTTGCCTGTTTACAACAGTTTCTCGATGGAGACTTTGGTCGAGCGTAGTGTGGCGCAACGCCGGTTTCTGATGACCTTACTTTCCGGTTTCGCATGTGCCGCGCTTTTCCTCGCGGCCATCGGGATCTACGGAACAATTTCTCAATCCATTGCGCAACGTACGCGCGAAATGGGGCTACGCATAGCCTTGGGAGCGCAACCGCGGGACGTCTTAAAAATGGTTTTGGCGCAGGGCATGCAACTGGCCGCACTCGGCGTCGTTATCGGAGGACTTAGCGCCGCCGCCCTAACACGAATGATTCGCAGCTTGTTATTCCAGGTAAGCCCATTCGACGTCGGAGTTTTTTTCGTCGCTGCGATAACACTCTGCGCAGTAGCGTTGTTCGCGTGCTTCGCGCCGACACTGCGCGCCACACGAGTCGATCCGTTGGTCGCTTTGCGCCACGAGTAAGTCAAGCCGGAGAAGGAACAAATATGTTCGCCTGGATAAAATCGCTCGTTTCGCGAATTCGCTCGCGGATTTCGCGGCATCGAGAAGATCAAGAATTTCAGCAGGAACTTTCCGAGCATCTGGAAATGCTAACAAACGAAAATATTCAGCGCGGCATGGCTCCTAACGAAGCCAACCGTGCCGCTCGAATCCGCCTTGGCGGGTTCACACAGCTACAGGAAACCAATCGTGAGTTGAAGGGTCTGCCAATGCTCGAAACACTTCTGCAAGACGTACGGTTTGCATTCCGAATGCTTAGCAAGAGTCCCGCGTTTGCCGCCGTCGCCATTCTGACGCTGGCGCTTGGAATCGGAGCGAACACTGCAATTTTTAGTGTTGTCCATGCGGCGCTCTTGCGGCCGCTGCCATACGCAGATCCGCAAAAGCTGGTGCTGCTGGGCGAATCGCGGAACGCGGAAGATGCCGGATCATATGCATCTTATCCGGACTACACGGACTGGGTTCACAGCGCGAAAAGGTTTCAATCGCTGGCAGGATATAGCGGCGAGGGTTTCACTGTCGTGGGTCCTTCCGGCGATCCGCAATTCGTGGACGGCGGCCAGGCAACCACGAATTTCTTCGCAACTCTGGGCGTCAGACCGATGCTCGGACGTGATTTCGTCGCCGGCGAGGACGTTCCGCTAAATCCAAAATCCGCCATCCTTAGTTATGATTTCTGGCTGAACAAATGCGGTGGTGACAACCAAATTGTTGGCCGCACCGTACGATTGGATAATCAGGCAGTAACCGTCGTGGGAGTTCTTCCGAAAAACTTCCAGTTCGCGCTGATTGGCTCGCCGGCGCTTTGGGTCCCACTGCATCTCGACGAGGCTGCCAGCACGCGCCGCAACATGCGGTGGCTACACGTAGTTGGCCGGCTCGCTCCGGGCGTGTCCTCCGATCAAGCAAAACTGGAAATGCAAGGAATTACAAAACAGCTCGGCGCCGCGTATCCGCAACAAAATGGAAAAATAATTTTTGTGATGAGCGGTTTGCGGGATCGCATTGTTGGCGACGTGCGCCCGCTGTTGCTGATTGTATTCGGCGCTGTCAGTTTAGTGCTTCTAATTGCGTGCGCCAATGTGGCGAATCTTTTGATGGTTCGTGCATCCGGACGGCGAAGAGAATTTGCTATCCGCGCTGCGCTTGGCGCGAATCGAGCGAATTTAATCCGGCAATCCTTGACGGAAAGCATGCTGCTGGCGGCGAGCGGAGGCGCGCTTGGATTCGCTCTGGCGCTGTGGAGCACTCCACTGTTGATTGTGGCGATTCCGGCACCGCTTCTGGATAGCATGCCGTACTTGCGCGATGTTCATCCGTCTCTCGCCGTATTCGCTTTTCTCTGTGGCACGGCAATGCTGACCGGCCTTGTTTTCGGACTGGCTCCCGCGTTTCAAATCTCGAACACCCGTGTTTCCGGTGCGCTCAAAGAGGAATCGCGGGGCTCACACTCCACGGCACGGCCCCGTCTGCGAGACACAGTGGTTGTCGCGGAAATTGCATTCTCCCTGGTGTTGCTGGTTGGCGCGGGCCTGCTGGTAAAAAGCTTGGGTGCGCTACTGCACCGAAATCCGGGTTTCGCTACCGATAACTTGCTGACCTTTTCGGTCTACTTGCCGGATGCTTCCTATCCAGACGAGAAGGCAGGCGTGCGTTTTGTCAACGCCTTAACCAGTCGAGTCCGGAGCCTGCCCGGCGTGGAGGGTGCCGACGAAGTGCGCGTAATGCCACTTACCGGATCGAATGGCTCCATTCGATTCGTGATTGAGGGCCGTCCCGTGGCGAAGGGCCAGGAGGACGAATGCAACATCAACGGGGACACACCCGGCTACTTTTCTACGATGAAAATTCCGCTGATCGGCGGCCGGTTCTTCAACCAGTCTGACGACGTTGCTGGTAAACCCCCGCATGCAATCGTAAATCAGGCTTTCGTTAAACGATTTCTTGCGAACGAAAATCCCATCGGCAAGCGGCTTCGGTTTACCTATTCCGAAAAGGAACCTTTCCGCGAGATTGTTGGAGTCGTGGGCGACACGGCGAACGATATGGATAGTCTCTGGACTCCGGCGATTTACCTACCCTTTGAACAAAACGCAGATTCGTTTTTCAACTACGCGGTTAGAACCTCCGGCAACCCCGCGGCAGTTCTAAACTCAATTCGTGGCGTGATTCATGACGCAGATCCTCAACTGGCGTTGATAAACCCACTGACCATGGATCAAATTATTCATGAATCGCCAAGCGTGTTCTTGCGCCGCTACCCTTCGTACCTCGTCAGCAGTTTCGCATTGCTGGCATTGATTCTCGGGACGATTGGACTCTACGGACTAATTTCTTATTCCGTATCGCAGCGGACTCGCGAATTCGGCATTCGCATGGCGATTGGCGCCCACCAGCGTGACATCCTGCGTCTTGTCCTTGCACACGGTACGCGCCTTATTTTGGTCGGCGTCAGTATTGGAACTGCAGCGGCGCTGGTTTTGACGCGCGTCATGAGCTCGCTGCTATATGGCACGAATCCGAACGATCCATTCACCTTTGCCGGAGTCATTGTGCTGCTGACCGTCGTCGCATTGCTAGCGTCATATATTCCAGCGAGGCGCGCAACAAAAGTGGATCCGTTGGTGGCGTTGCGGTACGAATAAAAGCACTCCGTTACCGCCGATACGCGTACTCGCGCCTCGTAAAGCGAGTTGTAGAGGAGTTGCGACGCCATGTTTAGTTGGGTCAAAACACTAGCCTCTCGAATTCGCGGATGGTTTTCACGCCAACACGTGGATCAGGATTTCGAGCAGGAGCTTTCCTCTCATCTGGAAATGCTGACGCATGAAAATATTCTGCGCGGCATGGCGCCCAACGAAGCCACTCGCGCCGCTCGAATCCGCCTGGGTGGGTTCACACAACTTCGGGAAACAAATCGCCAATTAAGGGGTTTACCCATGCTCGAAATATTCCTGCAAGACGTTCGATACGCATTCCGCATGCTTAGGAAGAGTCCTGGTTTTACCGCGGTTGCGGTTCTGACGCTGGCGCTCGGAATCGGCGTGAACACCGCGATATTCAGCGTGGTGCAGGCTGTGTTTCTTCGTACTCTTCCGGTCGAACATCCTGAACAGCTCGTACTGCTCAATTGGGATGCTTCCGATTGGCCGCGCGGGATCATGCAATCGGGTTATGGCGGTTCACTTTCTTACGCTGTGTTGCAGGAGCTACGGACAAAGAACTCCACTGCCTCGAGTGTTTTCGGATTTGCGCCGTTCGGATTTAGCGCCGCGAATACAAACGTTGTTGTAAACGGTCAGGCTGTTCTAGTGGATGGTGTGATGGTTACCGGCGGCTTTTTCTCAGGCCTCGCGGTACATCCATTTCTGGGCAGAACAATTACCGACCAGGATGACGGAGCGGCCACGCCGCGTGTCGCCGTTCTCGGATATGAGTACTGGAGCAGCCACTTCAGCGGAGATAGTCAGGTGATCGGAAAAACAATCAACGTTAACAACGTCGCCTGCACGATTGTAGGCGTTGTGCCAGCTTCATTTCACGGCGTAATACTTGGCCGAAATACGGACGTTTATGTTTCTCTCAGTGATGGGGTTGGACTGACGCCCTTCGGATCCCACTCAACCAAGAATCCGCTGCAGGCCGAGTTGTGGTACTGGCTGACGGTTATGGCGCGCGTTAAGCCTGGGATCACACCGGACGCTGCTCGGACGGATTTGAACGCGATCTTCCAGGGCTATCTCACCAGCACCGTGTTGAAGGGCTATAAAGTCGGAAAGCTGCCATACATTACGATTTCACCGGCGGCCAAAGGGCTTGATCGGTTGCGAAAGGTGATCGCCGATCCGATCACTTTGCTGCAATGTATGGTGGCCCTCATCTTGCTGATGTCGTGCGCGAATGTAGCCGCGCTATTAATGGCCCGTGCGACCAATCGATCCGCGGAAATAGGAATTCGGCTGGCAATTGGAGGATCACGCTTACGTCTCGTCTCGCAGTTGCTGGTTGAAAATCTCACTTTGGCGGTGGCGGGCAGCGCGCTTGCCGTGGCGTTCGCTCAATGGGGTGCGCGAACGCTGGTGCTTTTATTGTCACCCCGAGGAGATCCACTGTCAGTTGATGTTCACGTGGATTTCCGTGTCCTACTGTTTGCAGCGGGGCTGGCGCTTGTCACCACCATTCTGTTTGGTTTGGGGCCTTCCATCGGTGCCACACGCGTGGACGTGATTTCATCTCTGAAAGAATCATCGCGTAAGAGCGTGGTTGGTGGTTCAAAATCCAGAATTCGCAGCGTGCTGGTATGTGCGCAGGTCGCCATTTCTCTGGTCCTACTGGCTGGAGCGGGATTATTCCTGCGGACGATGCAAAAATTGGAAAACGAAAACTTGGGATTTGACCGCCAACAAGTTCTGCTCTTCGGCATTAATCCCTCGCAGCATGGGTACGAGGGGAGTCGGCTGACGAACTTCTACAGCGATCTGCAGACCCGGATTGAAGCAACACCAGGCGTCAGATCGGCTTCGCTTTCCGGCCTTTCCCTTATTTCGGGATGGATTAACAACGGCCCGGCTGTGGCGGAAGGCGGAACACCTGACAAGAGCAAAGCTCCAACTGTTTATAGCAATTCAGTTGGCAAGCATTTCCTCGCAACCATGGGAATTCCGCTTCTGCTCGGACGCGACTTCGATCAGCAGGATCTCGATGGCCCCACGCGAGTGGCAACCGTGAACCAAGCATTTGCCGCCAGATTTTGGCCGGGCCAGAACCCTTTGGGACGTAGATTTTGTCTTGGCGAAACCTATCGGGCGTCGGATTCATACGAAGTCATCGGCGTTGTGCAAGACGCGAAGTTCGCGAACGTCCGCGAAAAGATTCACACCACGGCATACATGCCGTTCACTCAGGACGACTCGAAGCCTTCGTCGATGCACTTTGCCGTGAAGACGTATGGTGAAGCGTCGGGCCTGATTCCCGCTATCCGTAATATCGTTCGCGACATGGATCCAGTGCTTCCGCTCTCCGAAGTCAAGACTGAGATACAACAAATTGACGAATCACTTTCGACGCAACATATGTTCGCGCAGCTTTCCACTTTTTTTGGATTGCTCGCTTTGCTTCTCTCCAGCATTGGACTCTATGGGTTGCTGGCATACACGGTCGGCCAGCGCATTCACGAATTCGGCATTCGTATGGCGCTCGGAGCGCAGCGTAGCAATATTTTGCTAATGGTCTTCCGTAGCGGCATGTGGCTGGTATTGGTGGGAGTTACCTTCGGAATAGGTGGAGCGTTAGCATCAACGCGAATTCTGCGTAAGTATCTCTACGGCGTTCAGCCGAACGATCCGTGGACATTCGTCGGCGCAGCGCTGGTCTTAATTGTAGTCGCCGTACTCGCGTGCTGGATTCCCGCGCGTCGCGCCACGAAAGTTGATCCCATGATCGCGCTGCGCTACGAGTAGCTATCTCAACGCTGAGCCGCAAGCACTTCAAACACAATTCAGGTATCATAATGCAGGGAATTTCCCCGACATTTAGCGCATTATCTTGAAGCTGGCGCATCACAAAACCGGCCGGTGCGGAGGGGCGCGTCTTGATCCAACGATACACTCGCGAAGATATGGGCCGTGTCTGGAGCGATGGCAATCGTTTCCAGAAATGGCTGGACGTTGAAATTGCCGCGACGGAAACACTGGCCGAAGCCGGACAGATTCCGAAGGACGCGGCGAAGATTATTCGCGAGCGTGCAAAGGTTGACGTCGCACGCATCAACGAAATCGAAGCGCGGGTTAAGCACGATGTCATCGCGTTCACCATGAACGTGACAGAATCGATCGGCGATCCTGCTGCGGCGCGCTGGCTGCACTACGGACTTACTTCCAATGACGTGGTAGACACCGCGCAGGCTTTGCAGCTTCGTGACGCCTCGCGCCTGATCGAAGCCGCGCTGGCGAAATTTGGCGAAGTGCTGAACAAACGCGCGCACGAATTCCAGCACACCATTCAAATTGGACGCACACACGGAATGCACGCCGAACCGATCACGTTCGGCTTGAAAGTGGCCAACTGGTTCGCGGAAAATCGCCGGAATCAGGAAAGATTTCGCGCCGCGGCAACACAGATGGCCGTTGGGAAAGTTTCCGGCGCGGTCGGCAATGCCGGCCATCTGGGCGCGGAGATCGAAGAAAAAATCTGCAAACTGCTGGGGCTGGTCGTTGATCCCATTACCACACAGGTAGTTCAACGCGACCGTCACGCGCATTACGTGACAACGCTTGCGATCATCGCGGCCACGCTGGAGAAAATTGCGCTTGAAATCCGCCATTTACAGCGAACGGAAGTTCGCGAAGCGGAAGAGCCTTTTGGCGGCGAACAGCGCGGCAGTTCCGCCATGCCACACAAGCGGAATCCCGTCGGATGCGAACAGATCTGCGGGCTCTCGCGCATCGTTCGCGCAAACAGCCTGGCCGCGCTGGAAGACGTCGCGCTGTGGCACGAACGCGACATTTCACACAGCTCCGTGGAAAGAATTATTCTGCCGGATTCCACAATTTTGGTGGACTACATGCTCGCGAAGATGACGGAAATCGTTTCCGGCATGCGCGTTTTCCCGGAGCGAATGAATTACAACCTGGAATCTACCGGCGGCCTGGTTTTTTCCGGACAGCTCTTGCTGGATTTGGTGGAAGCGGGCGCGCCGCGCGATGAAGCCTACAAATGGGTTCAGTCACACGCGATGGCCGCGTGGGAAGGCGGCGAAACGTTCCGCGAGCGCGTCGCTACCGATGCACGCATCACAAAACATCTAAATTCCGAGGCCCTCACCCATGCTTTTAGCCTGCACCGCCAGCTCGGCGCGGTGGACGCAATATTCGCCCGTGTATTCGCCGAGCCTGCACCCCCTGTCTAACTGTTTTACTTGACACCACTTGGGAGGATTGTTACGGTAATCGTCCCTGCCTTGGTATTTTCAGATTGCACGGGCTGCTGAAATGCGGCTCATCAGTGCTTTCAATATGGTCAGCTGAGTGGAGGAAATTTGCCGTTTTCGGAAACACCGCTGACAATCCTGCTGGCAGACGATAATCACGACGTCCGCACCGCACTCGAGTACATGCTCGTAGCGCAGGGCTACAAAGTCATTGCAGTCGCCGATGGCGAAGAAGCGATTGCTGCGCTCGGCGAAAATCTTGTTGACCTGGCGCTGCTGGACGTACTGATGCGCGGCGTAGACGGCATTGCGGTTTGCCGCCACATCAAGTCGCAGCCCGAAACTCGCCTGATTCCCGTGGTTCTGATTACCGGTCTCGCGAATCCTGAAAATCGAGTCGAAGGCATTGAAAGTGGCGCGGATGATTTCATCAGCAAACCTTTGAATCGGGAAGAATTGCTCGCCCGCGTGCGCTCGCTTCTAAAAGTGAAACGCTTCACGGACGAACTGGAAAGCGCCGAAAGCGTGCTTTTTATGCTGGCGCGCAGCATCGAAGCGAAAGACACTTACACCGAAGGCCACTGCGATCGCCTTTCCCGATATTCCAGCGCGCTCGCCGCGCGGCTTGCACTGCCGGACGATCAGCAAGTGGCTTTACGCCGCGCCGGAATCGTCCACGATATCGGAAAAGTTTCGGTCCCTGAGCACATTCTTCTTAAACGCGGCCCGCTTTCCGCCGAGGAACGGGAAATAATCGAAACGCATCCGATAATCGGCGAAAGAATTTGCGCGCCGCTGAAATCGCTGAAGCTGGTGCTTCCGATTATTCGCCATCACCACGAGCATCAGGACGGCACAGGATATCCGGACAAATTGAAGGGCGATCAGATTCCGATTACCGCGCGGATACTGCAAATCGTGGACGTGTTTGACGCGCTGACCACAAATCGTCCTTACCGCGAAGCGCTCACCATGGAAAAAGCATTTTCAATTTTGCGCGAAGAATGCGTGCGCGGATGGTGGGATCTGCGTCTGGTAAATGAACTGGAAGAATTGCTGCAAAGCGCGCCCGGCATTCGCGACATGTGCATGGCCTAGCCGAACAGAACACCGCGAAACTTTCCCAAACAAATTCAATTCCTACGCGCGCTGTAC
>Ga0137404_10003185_pt1 | contig 10928 bp, 9 predicted proteins | sample CZOMad2_1_16fung_FD_108285 | JGI IMG/M metagenome (GOLD analysis project Ga0137404, IMG submission 108285) | Vadose zone soil fungal communities from Angelo Coast Range Reserve, California, USA - CZOMad2_1_16fungal (Illumina Assembly) | ecosystem: Environmental > Terrestrial > Soil > Vadose zone...
AGGCGCGGAAGCCCTGCCGGTGCCAGCGAATGACGGTCTGCGGCTGAACGACATGGAGCGCTTCGCGCCACCGCGCCCACCGCTGCGAGAGCCACATCCAGAAGAGGCGATCGAGGTGTCCGAACCGAGGCCGCTTCGCGCGGCGGCGGAGCAGGGCAAGCTGCTGTCGTAACGCTAGATTCTCAAGAACGAGGTCCGAACGGGCCCCGAGCGCAGCGCGCAGAGCGCCCAGTAGAGCGAGTACGAGGGCCATTTGCCGTCCAGCCTCGCTTCCCTGTGGCCACTGTCCAGCGCAGCGGCTGAGTTTTTGGCCAACGACAGCGGCTAGCTAGTAGCGTTCCGCGCCGTTGACTCGAGCGTGCACGCCACCGTGTCGGGCATGGTCCTCTACGGGCTTGCCCGGACCACCGCATGGGTATATGGGGACAGCGACAGCAAAGGGTCCTGCCCTCCCGCTCCCGCGGGTGGTGCGAGCCAGGAACTAAGGGGAAGGTGCCATGAGCTGGACCAAGCCCGCTTTCGATGAGATCAAGATGGATGCAGAAGCCAAATCCTACAGGGGCGAGGACCTCTAAGGCCTAAAGGAATCGGCGTCTCTTTCAGGTGAACCCGCAACGGGGGAGGCGTGTCCTCGCGCCGCGTTTGGCGGGTCGGGGTTTGCGAGCAGAATGTGAGGCTCCAGGTGCTCGGCTCGGCAGCCGGAGGGGGTTGCCCGCAGTGGAATTGTGCGTGCCGGAACTGCCGGGGTGCACGCGATGGATCTCCCGAAATCGAGGCGCGTACCCAGGAATGCGTGGGAGTGAGCGCGGACGGCGAGGCGTGGTTCCTAGTCAATGCTTCCCCGGAGGTCCGCGCTCAGATCGAAAGCTTCCCTCCGCTCCACCCGCGCCGGCTGCGCCACTCGCCGATCGAGGGGATCCTCCTCACCAACGGCGACCTCGACCACACGCTGGGTCTCCTCTGCCTGCGCGAATCGTATCCGCTCGTCGTGTATGGCGCCGAGGCAGTGCGGCGCGGTTTTGTCGAGAGCAACGTGCTCTACCGCACCCTGCAGCGGTTCTCCGGCCAAGTGACCTGGCGGAACCTGCCCATCGGCCGCGAGGTCGAGCTGTCGAGGGGCGACGGAGCCGCGAGCGGGCTCTCGGTCGAAGCGTTTGCCCTTCCGGGCAAGGTTCCCGTCCACCTCGAAGGGCTCGACTACGCGCCCGGGGGCGGAGAGAACGTCGGCTTTCGGATCCGCGAGCGCCAGTCGGGGCGGGTCCTCGTCTATCTCTCCGCGGTCGGCCGCCTGACGAGTGAGATCGTCGCCGCTACCGAGGGCGCTGACTGCCTCTTCTTCGACGGCACATTCTGGTCGGAGGATGAGCTGCGTGAGCTCGGCGCGTCGGACAAGCGCGCCGAGGAGATGGCTCATCTGCCGATCGGCGGTGAGGGCGGAAGCCTTGCGGCCCTGAGCGGGCTCACGACGAGCCTGCGCATCTACATCCACCTGAACAACACCAATCCGGTCCTGCGCGCGGACTCGCCCGAGCGCGCGACCGTCGAGCGCGCCGGCTGGCGGATTGCCCGGGACAGAATGGAGATCACCCTGTGATGCACAGGGACGAACGCCCGCCGCTCCCCAGCGAAGAGTTCGCTGGCTGGCTGCGACGCGAAGGCGAGCGCCGCTACCACGACCGGCACCCTTTCCACGTGCTCATGCACGATGGAAACCTCACCAAGGAGCAGCTGCAACGGTGGGTCCTCAATCGCTACTACTATCAGAGTCGCGTGCCCATCAAGGACGCGATCATCCTCTCCAAGTCGGAAGATCCGGGTTTCCGCAGGATATGGATCCAGACACCGTCCTGCACCGGGAGAACCTCGAGCGCATCGGCGAGGTCATCGCGCTCGCCGAGGAGTTGCACGCCGACCGCCTCGAGCTGGCCAACGCCCAATACCTCGGGTGGGCCCACAGGAACCGGGCCGCGCTCCTCCCCACCAAAGCACAGCTCGAGCGGGCGCGGTCCGTCGCCGCGGCAGCTCGGGCGAGGCTTGAAGGCCGGATGGAAGTCGTATTCGTCGTTCCCGACTACTACGTCGAGTTCCCCCCCGCGTGCATGGACGGCTGGGGCCGGCGCTTCATCGTCGTTTCGCCCGACGGGTTGCTTCTCCCTTGTCTGCTCGCGCATACGCTGCCGGGCCTTTCTTTCGGGAACGTTCGCGAGCGCTCCGTCGAAGAGCTGTGGTCGTCCTCGCCCGGCCTTGCGGCCTTCCGCGGCGAGGCCTGGATGCCGGAGCCTTGCCGGAGCTGTGAGCGGCGAGCGATCGATTTCGGCGGGTGCCGCTGCCAGGCCTTCCACTTGACGGGGAACGCCGCCGCGACCGACCCCGCTTGCTCCCTCTCGCCCGATCACGGACTCGTAGAGGCCGCCCGCATCGAGGCAGCGAGGCCCGCGCGCGAGCTCGTGACCTTCAGCTTCCGCACGCCGCGAACTTCGCGGGAGAACTCGCGCTGAAAATCTCGGGGGCCAGGCGGCCTTCGGCATTCCTACCGAGTGCGCCGGCCCGCTTCCACGCCCGCGCCGCGGACGGCAGACGCTGCGGCACCCAGCTCGGCGGCTACGGCGGCGGCGAGGAACCCCGCGTCGACAGCGGAGGAGAGCGCGCCGGGCTCCTCCTGGCCCCGCAGCGCCGTCGTGAAGATCCCGCCGCCAGCAGCGCCATCCCAAGCGTGGTGGGTGTGCGCGTGCCGATACGGTCGGAAGCGATGCCGGAGAGCGGTGCCGCGACCGTCATCACGAGTGGTTGCGCCGTGAGGAGCAGCCCCGCGCGCGCCGGACCCAAGCCACGCACCTCGATGAGGTAGAAGGGGAACAGGAAGAGGATGCCATAGACCGCGATGTAGTTCAGCAACGCGCTCAGATTTCATGATGCGACCTTCGCATGCCTGAGGAGAAGCCCGACCACACCGCCACCACAGCTTGACCGGGACGCCTACCTGGTGCGAGCCGGGCCTCCCTTTCGGTAGATCAACAAATTTGCGATTGAACATCTGCCGCATACATTGGTTAGCAAATTCTCTTTACCTTCTCGATTCTCGAGGAGCGTAGACGATCCGCTCGTAAAAGGGGGGTGAACATGCTCTCGAAGATCCTGGCTATCTACCTGGGTTCCGCGCTCCTGGCAGCAACATCGCCAGCCGCTCAAAAGACGGAGAAACGCTCGACGCGCGAGGTGATCATCTCGTGCGGGGGAGAGGGGCTCATCGGCAAAGCTGCTCAAGGGCGACATGGCGTGGACGAATTCTCGCGCATCATCGAGCGCGAGAGGGTACGCTGCGAGATCCTCAAGAACAACGATCCCGAGCTGCGCAATTACGACTGTGACAAAGGCGCCTGCGAGCTCGTGCGCGCCATCGCCCAGCAGACTGCGAAGTAAACCCGGGTCTCGTCCACGGGCGATGAAGACGATGGCGCGACAATCAGCCAAGCCGGATCACTGCGACGCTCACGGGATGCGGCGTACGCAGACCTTTGTAACGATCCTTCAGCGGCACCCGATGCTCGGGCTCGAGCGCTGCCTGTGCGGCGCGGAGGTCGCCGGCGGCCACCTCGTACTCGTCGTGGACGACGGACATGGACAGAAGGTCGTCGGCTGCTGGAAATGCGGGGGCGTGTAGACCTCCCCTCAGTCCCCCGCGGGCCACTCCAGATTCTTCGCCCGGTCTCCGCCGCGCAGGTCGGAGCGCCCGCGGATCCCGCGCAGGATCGCGCCGGTGAAATCCGCGCCGGCCACATCCGCTCCCGTCAGATCCGCGCCGGAGAGGTCGGCCCGGCTAAAATTGACCTTTCTCAGGTTCGCACCGGTCAGGTCGGCCCGCGCGAGGTCCGCGCCGGTCGCGTCCGTCCGCATGATTCCCATCGGCTGGTTGCCGGGATCCGCACCCAGATCGGCACCCGCGAGCTTCGCGCCCGTGAGCTTCGCGCCGCTCATCGTCGAGATGATCCGGGCGCGCGTCAGGTCGGCTTCGACCAGGATGGACCCTGTCAGAATCGTCGCATAGAGGCTCGCTTCACGCAGATTCGCGCCGCTCAGGTCGATGCGCTCGAGAGCGGCGAGGTCGAGAACGGCGCCCCCGAGGTCCGCCCCGGTCGCGACGGCGTCGTTCAGCTTCACTCCATGCATTCGCGCTCCGCGGAGCCGGGTGCGGACGAGCCGGGCGCGGGACATGTCGGCGCGCCGGAAGTCGACACCGGCGAGATCGAGGCCCGACAAATCGCGGCCGGTCAGGTCGATCGGACCTCGCTCGTTCCCGGCTGCGAGGAGCGCAAGCACCTGGTCGCGGCTCAACGTCGGCTGCTGCGGGCCGGGCGCGGCAGGCGGGGCAAGCTCAGCGCGACCTGGATCCGCAGCGGCAAGCCGGCGGGCCATCGAACGCATCGAGCGCGGCAGCAATTGAGCCACGTCTCCCTTCAGCTCCAGCTGCTCGCCGCGCAAGATACGCCCCCGGCCAGTGTCGACCAGGGTCGCCTCGACGAGCCAGATCAGATCGCTCACTTTGATCACCTTCCCGAACACGACGAGCTCGGCTCCGATCACCCTGCCGAGCTCTGCCGCGCAGGCGGCGTCGGCGCACGCAGCGGCTGGGGTCCCCATCGTCTGCAACGCCCGGCCGATGCGTGCAGCCTCGACAGGTTCGTACCCGTTGCTGGCGAGGTGACTCGCTAGCCAAGCCGCGGGCGTGTTTCCGCTGGCGGCGAGGGAGGCGCCCGCTCGTACGACGTCAGGCACCGGGCTGCGGTCCACGACCGCGAGGTCCATCACCGCCACCGATCGGCTGAAGGTCGGGGGAGCAGGCTCGACAGGCGCGATCCCGATGCAGGGGAGAGCGATGAAGAGGACCCACGACGCCGTGAAGCGACCCGCAGGGAAGCTCGATCCACACCTGTCCGCCACGACCCGCCTCCGTGGGCACTATAACGAAGCGCGGAACCGAGCTGGCGTCCTGACCTCGACGTAGTGTCATTTTGCAGGGCCGTTGCAGGCGACCAAGCGGGGTCGAAGTCCGTTGACGCAGCGCCACTTGACGAGGCGGCTCTTCGGCGCCTATCGGCGGGGCTTCGGGGCTGTTCCGGCCTTGTCGTCGGCGTTTGTCTTCCATCACGCCCGTACTTCGACTCTCCGACGGCAGCTGCCGTGCCCACCAGCACGCGAGGGAACCGCCCTTCGAAAGGGGAGACACATGGGCATCAAGCTGGATGATGCGCGGCGCATCATTGCTGCAGCGGAGAAGAAGGCGGCCCAAATCGGGCAGCCGATGAACATCGCGGTCTGCGATGAAGGGGGAAACCTCGTCTCACACGTGCGGATGGACAATGCCTGGCTCGGGAGCATCGACATCTCGATCAAGAAGGCGTTCACTTCGCGCGCCTTCGACATCGCCACCCGCGATCTGGCCAAGCACTCCCAGTCCGGCGGTCAGTTCTTCGGGATCAACGCCTCCAACGACGGCAGGATCATGATCTTCGCCGGGGGGATCCCGCTCAAGCGCGGCGGCGAAGTCGTCGGAGCCATTGGCGTCAGCGGCGGCTCGGGCGAGCAGGATCACCTCGTCGCCGAGGCAGGAGCCGACGCTCTCTGATCCGGCTCTTCGCCCACGGCCGTGCGAGCGGCCGTGGGTAGCCCCGCTTCGCTCAGCGAGCGCTCTGCTCGGGAGGTCACACACAAATGGCAGGGAACAAGGCCGTAGCCTACATCGGACCGGGGAAGGTGGAAGTCCAGTCCATCGACTATCCGAAGCTCGAGCTCAGGGATGGCCCGGGGGTGAATCCAAAGAACGTGGGCCGCAAATGCGAGCACGGCGTCATCCTGAAGGTCGTCTCGACGAACATCTGCGGCAGCGACCAGCACATGGTGCGCGGCCGCACCACCGCGCCGGCCGGCCTGGTACTCGGGCACGAGATCACTGGCGAGGTGGTGGAGACCGGAAGGGACGTCGAGTTCATCAAGAAGGGCGATCTCGTCTCGGTGCCGTTCAACATCGCCTGCGGACGGTGCAGGAACTGCAAGGAGGGGAAGACCGGAATCTGCCTCAACGTGAACCCGGCGCGTCCGGGAGCCGCTTACGGCTATGTGGACATGGGCGGCTGGGTCGGCGGTCAGGCGCAGTACGTCATGGTCCCCTATGCCGACTTCAATCTGCTCAAGTTCCCCGACAAAGACCAGGCGATGGAGAAGATCCGCGACCTCACCATGCTCTCGGACATCTTCCCAACGGGCTATCACGGTGCGGTCACCGCCGGAGTCACTTCCGGCTCGACCGTGTACGTCGCCGGCGGGGGCCCCGTCGGCCTGGCCTGCGCGGCCTCGGCGCAATTCCTCGGTGCAGCGGCCGTGATCGTCGGAGACCTGAACCCCGAGCGGCTCGCGCAGGCGAGGAGCTTCGGGTGTGAGACCATCGACGTCTCCAAGGGCGACGTCCCCGACCAGATCGAGCAGATCCTCGGCGTGCCCGAGGTCGACTCCGCTGTCGACTGCGTCGGTTTCGAGGCCCGCGGCCATGGTTCGGAGGCGGCCCGTGAGGCTCCCGCCACCGTGCTGAACGCGATCATGACCGTCGCCCGCGCAGGGGCCAGCCTGGGCATCCCGGGGTTGTATGTGACCGGCGATCCGGGGGGCGTTGACGCCGACGCTCAGGTCGGCTCGCTCAAGATCCGCATCGGCCTCGGCTGGGCGAAGTCGCACACCTTCACCACCGGCCAGACCCCGGTGATGAAGTACCACCGCGGTCTGATGCAGGCCATCCTCCGTGACAAGGTGAAGATCGCCAAGGCGGTGAACGCGACCGTCATTCCGCTAGAAGAAGCCGCTGGCGGATACAAGGATTTCGACAAAGGAGCCAGCAAGAAGTTCGTCCTCAACCCTCACGGGCTCGTCAGCTGAGCGGCCCGCGCCGGATCCATGAACGGAAGAACCTCGGAAAGAAGGGGGTACGGAAGATGACGATTGTCAAAGTGATTGGCCGTTGGCGAACCTGGGCTATCGCCGCAGTGACGGTCGCGCTCGTCTCGGTCGGAGCGGCAGCCGATCAGAAGGGCGAGTGGACGATGACTGGCCGCACCTACGATCTGCAACGATTCAGCCCGCTCGATCAGATCACGGCGTCGAACGTCGGCACCCTCGTGCCGACCTGGACCTTCTCCACCGGCGCGCTGCGGGGACATGAAGGCAACCCGCTGGTGATCGGCAACGTGATGTACGTGCACTCCGCCTTCCCCAACACCGTCTACGCGCTCGACCTCACCAAGGCGGGCGCGCCGATGCTGTGGAAGCACGTGCCGGCACAGCCGGCGGAGACCATCCCGGTAGCCTGCTGCGACGTGGTCAACCGGGGGCTCGCCTATCACCCGAGCGGCAAGCTCTTCATCGAGCTCCTCGCCGGGGACCTGCTCGCCCTCGACGCCAAGACCGGCAAGCAGCTGTGGCGGGTGAAGAATGCTGACTACAAGGAAGGCTCGACCATGACCAACGCCCCCATCGTGATCAAGGATATCGTCATCGCCGGAATTTCCGGCGGTGAGTTCGGTGTCCGAGGTCGCGTGACGGCGTTCAACGTCAATACCGGCCAGGAGGTCTGGCGCGCCTACAGCACCGGTCCCGACGCGGAGGTGAAGATCGGCTCGGACTTCATCGCCAACTACCCCTCGCACAAGGGTAAGGATCTGGGCGTCACCACCTGGCAGGGCGAGCAGTGGAAGCGCGGTGGTGGGACGACCTGGGGCTGGTACTCCTACGACCCCGAGTTGAACCTCTTCTACTATGGCACCGGCAACCCGGGCACGTGGAACCCTGATCAGCGCCCCGGCGACAACAAGTGGTCGATGACCATCTTCGCGCGCAATCCCGACACGGGGATGGCGCGCTGGGCGTACCAGATGACGCCTCACGACGAGTGGGATTACGACGGCGTCAACGAGATGATCCTCGCCGACCTCAACGTCAACGGGAAGAAGACCAAGGCGCTGGTCCACTTCGATCGCAACGGGTTCGGTTACACACTCGACCGCGTCACCGGCAAGGTGCTCGTGGCAGAGCACTTCGGTCCGGGCGTGAACTGGGCGTCGAAGGTCGACCTGACGACCGGCGTGCCGGTGCGCGACTCGAAGTACGGGACTACCGCCAAGGAGAATACGAGCGGCATCTGCCCGGCGGCGATCGGCTACAAGGACCAGCAGCCGGCGGCGTTCTCCCCGAAGACCGGTTTCTTCTACGTCCCGACCAACAACATCTGCATGGACTACGAGGGCGTCGAAGTGAAATACGCCGTGGGCCAGCCTTACGTCGGCGCGATCGTCCGCATGTTCCCGGGTCCCGGCGGCAACCGGGGCAGGTTCATTGCCTGGGACGCCACCAAGGGCAAGGTCGTCTGGGAGATCAAGGAGCAGCTCGCGGCATACGGAGGGGCGCTGGCGACCGCCGGAGGAGTGGTCTTCTACGGCACCATGGAAGGCTGGCTGAAAGGGGTGGACGCGCAATCGGGCAAGGAGCTTTGGAGGTTCAAGACGCCGTCGGGCATCATCGGCAACCCGATGACCTACCTGGGCCCCAACGGCCGCCAGTACGTCGCGGTCCTTTCCGGGGTCGGCGGCTGGGCGGGCATCGGGGTAGCGGCCGGGATCGGCCCCGAGGACCCGACTGCCGGCCTGGGCGCGCTGGGCGCATTCGGTGACGCGGACAAGTTCAGCACGCAAGGCGGGGTGCTGACGGTGTTCGGTCTCCCGGAGAAGCTCGCCAGCCGCTGAGCGCATGGCGGGCACAGCCGGCGCCGGCCTGTCCGGCGCCGGGCTCCGCGCCGCTCCGCCCTCTAGGAGCGGAGAGAAAAACGACTTCAGCCTCGGCGGACGGAGGGAGACCTCGTGAACCGCATCCGGAACTGGCTGCATGGTCCAGCGTCCTTTTGTTTTGCCTTCTTCGTCGCAGCACTGGCATTCGGACAGGGGGTGACCGAGGACGTCCCCCCCACGCTCCGGGTTTGCGCGGATCCCGACAACCTTCCGTTCTCCGATCGGGAGGAGCAGGGATTCGAAAACAAGATCGCCGCGCTCATCGCCGGAGATCTGGGCATGACGGTGAGCTACTTCTGGTGGCCGCACCGACGGGGCTTCCTGAGGAACACGCTCCGCGCCCGGGAATGCGACGTGCTGATGGGCGTGCCGGAGGGCATCGATACCTTCATCACCACGAGGCCGTACTACCGCTCCGCGTATCAGTTCGTCACCCGCGTCGATCGAGACCTCGACATCACATCGCTCGACGATCCTCGCCTGCGTGAGCTGAAGATCGGCGTCAACATGATCGGCTACGAGTACAACAACTCTCCAGCGGCGCGCGCGCTGGGCGCCCGCGGAGTGGTCGGTCTGACCGGCTTCCCTACCTTCTACAACGAGCAGAACAGACCGTCCGGGATCATCGACGCGGTCGCCGAAGGAAACGTCGACGTGGCGATCGTCTGGGGACCTCTGGCCGGGTATTTCGCCAAGCAGCAAGACGTGCCGCTCGCGCTCTCGCCGTTGCCCGACATGGACGTGCGCACCCGAACACCGTTCGCCTTCGGCTTCGCCGTCGGAGTGCGGAAGTCGGAGAAGGCGCTCCTGGCTCGGATCCAGGAGGCGCTCGATCGCAAGCGAGAGGAGATCGAGCGGATCCTTCGCGAATACGGCGTTCCCCTCGCTGTGAGCGAGCGGGCCGTGCAGCCCGGTGGAGGGCAACCTACCAAGACGGAAGCGGCGCCCGGCACCGACGGTCGCAGCCAGATCGCCCAGGCGCAGCCGCCCGACAAGCTCCTGGTGTCCGCGGACGAGTACCAGGGCTGGAAGTGGTTCCATGTCTATTGTTTCCGTTGTCACGGCATCGACGCGCTCGGGTCGAATCTCGCTCCAAACCTGATGGTTTCGGTTTCCCCCGAAGGGCTCGTCACGCACGACGTCTTTCTCCAGACCGTCCGGGAAGGCCGCCCGGAGAAGGGCATGCAGTCCTGGAAGGAGCTGCTCGACGATTCCCAGATCGAGCAGCTCTATCTCTACGTGAAGGCCCGCAGCGAAGGCCGTCTGGCGCCCGGCAGGCCTCACCGGGCGGTCTCGATCAAATGAGCGACTGGCCAACTCGCCAGGCGGCTTCCACCGCGTTGCATGGTGTCCTTGGCCAAAACTCGATCTGACAGCCGTCGACCACACGAGTGCTCGAATCGGCGACGTTGGCCAGAGCCATCCAGGGCGGCAGCGGACAAGGAATCGGAGCAGAGCGCAGCGTGAACGGCAGCCCAGTGCAGAGATCCTCGCGCGAGCGCGATCACGTTCCAATCTCTGGCGACGTCGAAGCTGAACGACGGCGGCTAAGCCGCGCGGCGGGCGTAGCGGTAGTGGAGTCCGCCGACTTGAGGAAGCGCAACGACCTGGCCATGCGCGGGTGGCTCGACGGCACGAGACTCAGGCGCGTCTTTGGCGAGAGCCAAGTGCGTACGCGAGCCGTGGTAGTAGCGGAAGTAATTGTGAAGACGACGACGCAGGTGTCCCTCGTTGAGGACGATGACGTGGTCGAGGAGTTCGCGTCGGATGGTGCCGATCACGCGCTCGGCAAAGGGGTTCTGCCACGGCGAGCGCGGCGTGGTGAGAACCTGGGCGATGCCGATGCTCTTCACCCGTCGTCGGAACTCGCCGCCGTAGATGCTGTCGCGATCGCGGAGGAGGAAGCGCGGCGCTGAGTCATGGGGAAAAGCTTCGATGATCTGCTGCGCGGTCCACGCAGCAGTAGGGGAGTCGGTCACGTTGAGATGCACGACCTTGCGGCGGTAATGAAGCAGGACCACGAACACATAAAGCACGCGAAACGTCACCGTGGGCACCACGAAGAAGTCGACGGAGACCAGATCGGCGAGGTGGTTCTGGAGG
>Ga0137404_10003191_pt1 | contig 10918 bp, 8 predicted proteins | sample CZOMad2_1_16fung_FD_108285 | JGI IMG/M metagenome (GOLD analysis project Ga0137404, IMG submission 108285) | Vadose zone soil fungal communities from Angelo Coast Range Reserve, California, USA - CZOMad2_1_16fungal (Illumina Assembly) | ecosystem: Environmental > Terrestrial > Soil > Vadose zone...
ACCGCCTCGACGCCGGCCGGCACCCGTCTCGTCGCGAGCTTCTCGAAGAGCCTGAAGTGGCTGAAGACCTCCGGGATCATCAGCCGCGACAAGTGGGGGAACCTCCCCGGCGGCGAGGTCTTCACGGCGCCGGCGCGGGTCGACGGCGTCTACGTCGTGGACGGCGTCCTGGGCGACTGGCTCGCCCCCAAGTACGGCGACATGGAGGCCCACCCCCTGCGCGTCGAGATCTCGGACTCGCGCATCACGGCGGTGACGTGCGATCTCCCCGAGATCATCGCCGATTTCGAGGCCTACACCGCCACCGACGAGAACTCGAACCGCGTCGGCGAGCTCGCGCTCGGCACCAATCTCGCGGTCAAGGACGTGATCGGCCAGATCCTCCAGGACGAGAAGCTCCCGGGGCTGCACCTGGCCTTCGGCCACCCCTACGCCGAGCACACCGGCGCCGACTGGAAGTCGTCGACCCACATCGACATCGTGGGCCGGCATTTCGACGTCGAGCTGGACGGTGTGCCCATCATGAAGAACAGCCGCTACCTCGTCGACTACGACACCCTCGAGATCTAGCGCCGCGCCGCATGGACCCCCACCTCCGGCCCATCTTCAACCGCCACTTCGACGCGGATCTCTACGCGCGGATGTCCGCGCTGATGGACGCGCGCCTCTCGACGCCCCGCTTCGAGTTCCGCCTCGCCGAGACCCCGGTCTTCCTGCCGATCGATCTGCGCGCCCGGTGCGAGATGACGGCGCTCGAGATCCTCGACATCATCCGCCGCCCCGACGTGATCGAGAGCTGCCGCCGAGCCGTCCCGGCCCGGTTCGACGCGCCGCGCGCCGACGCGCTGCCGCACTTCCTCGCGATCGACCTGGCCATCTGCCGGGACGAAAGAGGTGAGCTGGTGCCGCGCCTCATCGAGCTCCAGGGGTTCGCGTCGCTGTACGGGATGCAGCTCGTGCAGGGGGAGATCTGGGGCGAGGTGGCCGCGGGGATCCCGGGGATGCCCCCGGCCTTCACGAACCTTTTCTCGAACCTGGGCCGCGAGTCGTACATCGAGCTGCTGCGCCGGACGATCATCGCCGACGCCGATCCGGCCGAGGTCATCCTGCTCGATCTCGATCCGGCGAGCCAGAAGACGCGCCCCGACTTTCACGCGACCGCCCGGCTCATCGGGGTGCGCGCGGTCTGCGTCTCGGAGCTGACGCGCGAGGGGCGCCGCCTCTTCGCCCCGGCCGGGCCCGGGAGCCCGAAGAGGGTGCCCGTCCGCCGCATCCTCCACCGCGTCGTCTTCGACGAGCTGGAGAGAAAGCGCGTGAAGCTGGTCTTCGACTACCGCGACGACCTCGACGTGACGTGGATGGCGCACCCGAACTGGTACTGGATCTGGTCGAAGTACACGCTGCCGTTCATCGATCACCCCGCGGCGCCCAGGACGTGGCGGCTCGCGGACGTCGATCCGCTGCCCCGGGATCTCTCGCGCTTCATCCTGAAGCCGATTTTCTCCTTCGCGGGCCAGGGGGTGCGGGTGGACGTGGACGCCGCGGCGCTCGAGGCGATCCCGAAGGAGCGGCGCGGCGAGTACCTTCTCCAGGAGAAGGTCGAGTACGCGCCGGCGCTCGTCGCCCCCGACGGCACGGGGGTGAAGGCGGAGATCCGGATGATGTTCCTCCGGCCGGACGACTCCGACCGGATGGTGCTGGCCATCAATCTCGCGCGGCTCTCGCGCGGCAAGATGCACGGCGTCGATCACAACAAGGGGCTCGACTGGGTCGGCTCCTCGGTCGCGATCTGGCCGGCGTCGGCCGGCGAGAAGGCGGCGCAGCCGGAAACTCCCGCCCTCCGGCGGGCATCCTAGCCGCCGACATGAGACGAAGGCCAAAAGCCTCATCCTGCCCGCTGTGCGGGACGCGCTCGACGAAGGGGGCGCTCCGCGAGGCGGGGTGGCTGGCCCCGGAGATCGCCGCGCGCGTCGCGCGGGAGCACCCCGGATGGCGGCGCGAGGACGGGGCGTGTCCCGCCTGCGTGCAGGAGATCCTCCTGCGCACGCTGCTCGACCGGGGCGACGCCGCGCTCCATGCCTCGATCCAGTCGTCGTGGCCGCTCGACTCGGAGGCGGCGTTCGGCGTCCTCCCGACGCCGCTGCGGCTCCACGCGGATCCGCGCTACACCGGCGCCGGCGTGACGATCGCCTTCGTCGACTCCGGCTTCTTCCCCCATCCCGATCTCGTCGAGCCCATCAACCGGATCCGCGCGTGGGTCGACGCGGCCGACGAGCCGGTGCGCGAGAGGCGCTTCGACGCCGGCGGGGTGCCGCGGTGGCCGGGCTGGGACGCGGCCGCCGCGCCGCAGTGGCATGGGATGATGACCAGCGCGTCGGCGGCGGGAAGCGGACGGCTGAGTCGCGGCCTCTACCGCGGCCTCGCGAGCGAGGCCGACCTCGTGCTCGTGCAGGCGCGCGGCGCCGACGGGCACATCGGCAACGCGGCGCTCGCCCGAGCCCTGAGGTGGCTTCGCGAAAACGCGCGCGAGCTCGGGCTGCGCATCGTCAGCATCTCGCTCGGTGGCGATCCGGTCGAGCCTCTCGCCGGCAACGCGGTGGACGAGGAGGTCGCGGCGCTCGTGGACGACGGGGTCTCGGTCGTCGTGGCGGCCGGCAATGACGGCGCCCGCCGGCTCGTCCCCCCCGCCACGGCGCCGCGGGCGCTCACGATCGGCGGCCTCGACGACAAGAACACCTTCGATCACCGCGAGGTCGAGCTCTGGCACGGCAATTACGGCCAGGCGGCCGGCGGGGCGGCGAAGCCCGAGCTCGTCGCGCCGAGCATCTGGGTGGCCGCCCCGGTCCTCCCGGGCACGTCGGTCGCGAAGGAGGCGATGGAGCTTTTCGCGCGCCGCGCCAGAGGCGACCCCGCGGTCGAAGCGCGCATCGCGGATCAAAAGCTCGTCACGCCGCACTACCAGCACGTCGACGGCACCAGCTTCGCAGCGCCGCTCGTCGCGAGCGTCATCGCCTGCATGCTCCAGGCGAACCCGAAGCTCACCCCCGCGATCGTGCGCGACGTCCTCGTGCGCGCGGCCCGGCCGGTCCCGGGGGCCCCCGAGGAGCGCCAGGGGGCGGGGGCGGTGGACGCCGGCCGCGCGGTCGCCTTCGCGCTGCGCGAGCAGCACGGCCCGCTGCGCGGCCGCGCCCTCTCCCCGGTCGTCAGTGACGAGGGAGTCACCTTCGCGCTCCACGATCACGACGTCCGCGACGTGCAGATCGTCGGGAGCTGGGACGACTGGAAGTCGCCGGGGCTGAGGGCCCGGCTGGTCGAGCCCGGTCTATGGCACGCCAGCGTCGGCCCCCTTCCGGCGGGGCGCCATCTCTACAAGTTCCTCCTCGACGGCACGCGCTGGCTCGACGATCCGGACAACCCCGAGAAATCCCCCGACGGGTTCGGCCGCCTCAACAGCGTGCTGGCGATCTAGCCGCCGATGGGTATCGCCGCGTCGATCCGATCCTCGGCGCGGCGGACGCTTTTCGCCCTCACGCCGCCGTCCCGACGTCTCGCGCTCGAACTGGCGATCGATCGCGCGGCGGGGCGCATGCCGGAGGAGATCCGGATCCTGGCGCATCTCGCGCGGCCCGCCTCGACGGCGGTCGACGTCGGGGCGAACCGCGGGCACTACGCGCTGGCGATGACCCGATGCTTCGAGTCGGTCGTCGCGATCGAGCCGAACGCGGCGCTCACCGTCGACCTCGCGCGCTGCGGCGCGCGAAACCTCGCCATCCACCACTGCGCGCTGTCGTCCGCGGCGGGGGAGGCGGAGCTTCACATCCCGCGATACGGGGGAGAGGAACGGCCGGGGTTCGCGAGCCTCGACAGGAACGCGGTCGCCGGCGCCAAGAGCGTGCGGGTCGTGAAGGTCCCGGTGCGCCGCCTCGACGATCTGGGGCTTTGGAGGGTCGGGCTCATCAAGATCAACGCGCCCGGGCACGAGGTGGCGGTGCTCGAAGGGGCGCGAAAGACGATCGAGACCGACCGCCCCTCCGTCATCTCCCAGGTCTGGCCCGAGAGCCGCGTGGCGGTCGAGCGGGCGCTGGGCGGGGCCGGGCTGGTCCCTCACCTCGTCGTCAACGGGAGGCTGACCCGGATGGAAGGCGGCCTCGCCGGCTACCGGGGCGACAGGGTCGTCTTCGTCTTTACCGCGCCGCGGGGCGGAGGCGCCTGAGGAGAGGGCGCGCTCAAGGACACGCGACGAGCGTGGCGTCGCGGTCCCCGCGCTGGCCGCCGTCGTCCCACGTCCCGCCGTCGCAGCGGACGAGGTAGTACGCGCCGCCGGTCGGGGGCGGAGCCGCGGCGTCGATCGTCGAGGTCGCGACGAGGTTGTTCCGGAGGCAGATCGCCCCGGCGAAGCTTCCCATGGCCGAGTGGAGCCCCCTGAGGTCTCCCCGCACGAGGTCGAACGGTCCCGGAAGGATCCCGTCCCACGAAATCGTCCTGGCGTCCGCCGCGACGCGCAGCGAATCGACGATCAGGGAGCACGCGGCCGGCGGGGCGAGAAACCACGCCGTGTACGGCGACGTCTTCATGAACTGGAGGAGCATCGAGCCGACCTTCGCTTCGGCGTGGACGCTCGGGTGCGTGCACTCGTTCACCCCGGCGCCCGTCGAGTAGGGGTATCGAAAGTCACGGTTCTCCCACACCAGGCCGTCGGCGCGCGGCGTCGTCCCGTTGGCCCAGAGGTACGGCCCCCACGCGATCCACGGCGAGGCGAGCGACCGGTAGTCCAGGTTGCCGGCGTTCGGATCCGGCGCCCCGCCACGAACCTGCTGGATCTGCGAGTCGACGAGCCACTTGATCGAGAACCCCTGCTCGAAGGCGTACGGCTCGGGGTTCAGGTTGTTCGGCGGGGCGGCGGTGTTGGCGTACCCGCCGTAGATCCGCGAGCTGACGAAGACCTGCCGCGCGTTGGGGTACCGGAGCCGGATCGCGCGCATGATGTTGCCGAGCGACCGCTCCTCGAGGACCGCCTCGGGCGGATGCCCGAGGGCCCCGGTTGCCAGCGAGACGGAGGGGGCCGCTTCGCCGTCCTTCACCCAGATCGATTGAACCTGCGCCTCGCTGAGCCCGGAGGGGATGAGGATCTGGTCCCGCACGCGGTCGTACTCGCCGTACCCCGAGACGGTCGGATCCCAGTCCGAGTACGTCACCCCCCCCTTCGCGCCGTCCACCAGGACGACGGTCGAGTGGTTCACGGCCGGATCGGCGAGCGCCTGCGCGATGAACGACTCCGCCTGGAGATAGGGGACGGCCGCGGTCGGGAGGGGGCACGCCGTCGCGGCCGGATCGTCCGGATCGCCGCCGATGCCGTCGCCGCCGCAGAACTCGATCGTGTTGTTCGAGAAGCCGATGGAGAGGAAGGCCACCCTGCAGCCGGCCGCGGCCGCGGCCGCGGGCGCGGAGCACGGGGCGCCGCCCGTGTCGCGCGGCACGATGCCGGAGGCGAGCGTCCGGCCGTCGGCGTCGTGATCCGGCGGCACCAGGTTCGAGCCGGCGTAGAGGTAGCCGGGATACGCGCCCAGGTAGAGATATCCCGGCGGGAAGTCCGTCAGCGGGGGCACCCCCGCGAGGGGCGGCCAGGGGGCCGTGGTGCACGTGTCCGCGAGGGCCGGGACGGCCGCGACGCTCGCGGCGAGAAGAGCCGACGTGACGAACCGGAATCGCATGGCGGGATCCTGGATCGCGGTGCCCATGCGGTCAACTCTCGAAGGGTCCGTCGCGCCGGCCACCCGGCAAGGTGGACGGCCGGCGCGAGGGGTTGCGGGGCGACGGGTCGTTACGGCAGGAACGAGTTGATGAAGCTCAGGATATCGGCCTTGTCGACCCTCTGGCCGACCTCGGTCTTCTCGCACTGGTTCTGCTCGCGCATGAGCGAGAGAAGCTGGCCCGAGGTCGAGAAGTTCGCCGAGCCGTCGTCGGCGAAGTAGCCGTAGCAGGACTGGTCGTCCGTGATCTGCGTGACGTGGGACCACGGGCTCGTCGCCACGCTCCGGGTCGTCGTCGCGCGGCGGGCCGTCTCGAAGACGTGGTAGAAGCGGCGCCCGAACTGCCCGTTCGATCCCTGCTGGAGATCGAAGTTGGTCGGCGAGAAGCCGACGGAGACGATCGGGCTATCCGAGGGAAGAGAGTCGAGGGACCCCTGCGCCGGGAGGGCGGAGGGGGTCGGGAGCGTCACGCTCGGCCGCGTCTCGAGGAGGAGGACTCCGACGTTGTGATTGTTGATCACGCCGAATCGCGTCGGTTGATAGTCCGGGTGCACCTGGACCGGCAGGATGACCCGGAGCGCGTTCAGGTGAGCGGAGGGGTCGGGGTCACCGCACGCCCACGGGTCCGAGTCGTTGAATCCGACCCACGCCTGGACGTTCTGCTCGCCCCCGGCCACGTAGGCGTCGACCGTTCCCTGAACCGCCTCGGCGCAGTCGCCGGTGGTGAGGGCGACGGCCGGGTGGCTGGAGTCCCCCTGGCTGATCAGGACGGCGCCGCAACCCGTCGTCACATCGAAGGGGCTGCAGGTCGAGTTGAACGAGATGTACGCCATACCGACCGTCGGGTGATTTCCGTTGTCCGGCGGGCCGTTCTGGATGGCGAGCGCGGGAAGGGTCGCGAACAGGGTCACGGCGAGGGCGAGGACGCTGGTCTTGCCTGCGAATCGCATCGGGTCTTCCCCCACGGGGGGTTCATCCCCCGTTCAGTTCGTCCCGGCGATCCCTGCCGTGCCGCCGGGACGGCATCCGGATCCGGACGCCTCCCCTCGAGCCGCCCGGAGTTTTGTCGATACAGCATATTACAGCGGGACCCGGGTGGCGGCCACACGAATCACGAGGGAGGGGAATCATTACCCGGAGCGCGCGAACTCTGACGGATTCTACGGAAAGAGCCTTCGCGCGTTGCCGCCCATGATCTTCTCGCGGGCCTCCGGGGGGAGGGGGATCGCCGCGACGCCGTCGAGGATCTCCCGGAGCGAGGGGACGCCCGGGGCGGGCCAGTGGGAGCCGTAGAGGACCTTGTCCGCGAAGTCCGCGAGGCGCGGGAAGTAGTGGAGCAGGCGGCGCGGCGGAATCCCCGAGATGTCCATGTGGACGTTCGGGAACCGGCGGAGGAGGAAGATCGCCGTCTCCCCCCAGAGCGGCCGGCCGCCGTGCGCGAGGATGATCTTCAGCTCGGGGAAGTCGATGGCGACGTCGTCGACGCCCATGGGGTCGCCGAGGCGGCTGCGCGCGCCGGGGAAGATCGACGTTCCGGTGTGGATCATCACGGGCACCTTCCGCTCCTGCGCGACCGAGAAGATCGTCTCGAGCGACTTCAGCCCCTTCTCGCGATAGTCGGTCAGCTCGAAGACCTGGTGAGGCGGGTGGAGCTTGATGCCGCGGATCCCCAGGTCCAGGAAACGGTTCATGTCGTCCCTCGCGTCCTTCGTGAATCGCGGGTGAACGCCGCCGAAGGCGAGGAGGCGATCGGGGCGCCTTCCGCACCAGCGCGCCGAGAAGATCGTCGCGCCGTCGTCGAACCCCATGATGTCGGGGGAGGGGTAGTTGATGATCCCGGCGCGCACGATGCCGACGGCGTCGAGGTGGTCGAGGAAGACGGCCGGGTCGGCGATCATCCTCTGGATGAGGTCGAAGTCGCTCCTCCCGATCGCCATCCGCTGCCGGACCGCGGGCCGGAGCTGATCCCAGGGCTGGATGTGGATGTGGATGTCGGTGATCCCGGAGGCGGGATTCAGCTCTTCGGCCACTTGTAGAACCCCTCCCCGGTCTTCTTCCCGAGCTTTCCCGCCTTCACCTTGTCCCTGAGGAGATCGGGCGGGCGGAAGTGCCCCTCTCCCAGCTCCCGGTGCAGCGTCTCGGCGATCGCGAGGCGCACGTCGAGGCCGACGAGATCGGAGACGCGCAGCGGTCCCATCGGGTGGCCGTACCCCAGCTCCATCGCGCGATCGATGTCGGCCGGCTCGGCCACTCCCTGCTCGACCATCCGCATCGCCTCGAGGCCGAGCGCGAGGCCGAGGCGCGACGTGGCGAACCCGGGAGTGTCCTTCACGACCACCGCCTCCTTCCCCATGCGCTTCGCGACGCCGACGGCCGCCGCGACGGCGGCGTCTCCGGTCTGCCACGCGCGCACGATCTCGATCAGCTTCATGATGTGCGGCGGGTTGAAGAAGTGGAGCCCGAGCACGCGCTCGGGGCGCGGCGCCGCCGAGGCGATCTTCGACACGGACAGAGACGAGGTGTTGCTCGCGAGGATGGCCCCCGCGGAGCAGATCTCGCCGAGGCGCCTGAAGAGACCCCGCTTCATCTCGAGATCCTCGGGCGCCGCCTCGACGACGAGGTCGGCCGATGACGCCGCGGCCGCGAGATCGTCCGTGGGGGCGATCGCCGCGAGGGCGCGATCGCGGTCGCCGGGGGCGACCTTCCCCTTGAGGACCCCCGCGTCGAGGTTCGCGCGGATCTTCGCGAGCCCCGCCGCGGCGAGGTCCGCGGTGACGTCGTAGAGCGCGACGGAGTAACCGGCGAGCGCCGCCACGTGCGCGATGCCGCCCCCCATCGTCCCGGCGCCGATCACGGCGACGCGGTGGATGGAATCCGGGCTCTGGTCGGGCATCGCGCGCTCCTTCCGTGGGTGGAGGGGACGGGAGGCGTGATTCTACCGGCGCGGCGCGATCGGGATCAACGCGGCGAGCGCGGAGCGGACACGCTAGACTCCGCGCTTTCCGAGCCCGTGACGCGTCAGGAGGCCGCCGTGGCCGCGATCCGGTTCGTCCTCAACGGAAAAGCGCAGGAGGTGAGCGTGCCGGGGGAGATGCCCCTCCTCTGGGTGCTGCGCGACACGCTGGGGATGACCGGGACGAAGCTCGGGTGCGGCGCGGGGCTGTGCGGCGCGTGCACCGTGCACGTCGGCGCCGACGCCGTCCGTTCGTGCCAGACGGCGATCGGGACGGTCGCCGGCGCGCGGGTCACGACGATCGAAGGGCTCTCGTCCGACGGCTCGCATCCGGTCCAGAGGGCGTGGATCGACGAGCAGGTGCCGCAGTGCGGCTATTGCCAGCCGGGGCAGATCATGTCCGCCGCCGCCCTCCTCGCCGCGAAGCCGAAGCCGACCGCCGCCGAGATCGCCGACGCGATGCAGGGGAACATCTGCCGGTGCGGAACCTACGGCCGGATCCGGCGCGCGATCCTGCGCGCCTCGGGGCAGAGATGACGCCCGTCGATCGCCGCGGTTTTCTGAAGGCCGGCGTGACCGCCGGCGCGGGGCTCGTCGTGGGGTTCTCCCTGCGCGGCGTCGCCGAGGGGGCGGAGGGATCGGCGCCGGGGGCGGCCGCGCAGGCGACGTTCCACCCGAACGCGTGGCTTCGGGTGGCCGTCGACGGTGGCGTCACGATCTGGTTCGCGAAATCGGAGCTGGGGCAGGGGGTGATGACCGCCCTGCCGATGATCGTCGCCGAGGAGTTGGACGCGGACTTCAAGAGCCTGCGCGTCGTGCAGGCCGATCTCGACGACGCCTACGACGACCAGAGCACCGGCGGGAGCTCGGGAGTCCGCGAGTCGTTCACGCCTCTCCGGAGGGCGGGGGCGGCGGCGCGCGAGATGCTGGTCGCCGCCGCGGCGGCGGCGTGGGGGGTTCCGGCCTCCTCGTGCCGCACCGCCTCGGGATCGGTGATCCACGAGGCCTCCGGCCGGAAGCTCGGCTACGGCTCGCTCGTCGAGCGGGCCTCGAAGCTCTCGGTCCCCGCCTCGCCGCGTCTGAAGGATCCGAAGACCTTCTCCCTCGTCGGCCACGCGACGGCGCGCGTCGATCTCCCCGACAAAGTCCGCGGGGCGGCGATCTACGGTCTCGACACGACCGTCCCCGGGATGCTCTACGCCGCGGTCGCGCGCTGCCCGGTTCTCCGCGGCCGCCCGGCCTCGCACGATCCCGCGAAGACCCTCGACGTCCCGGGGGTGACGCAGGTCGCGGTCTTCCGATCGGGAATCGCGGTCCTCGGCCGGACGATGTGGGCCGTGCTCGAGGGGCGCCGCCGCCTCCAGATCGACTGGGACGAGGGGGAGTACGCGGCCGTCTCGTCCGACGCGATCCGGAAACAGTGGGAGGAGGCGGGAAAGCAGGAAGGGGCCATCGCGCAGAAGGTCGGGGACGCGACGGGGGCGCTCGCGAAGGCGCCGGCGAAGGTCGAGGCGGTCTACGAGCTCCCCTTCCTCGCGCACGCGCCGATGGAGCCGCAGAACTGCATCGCCGACGTGAGGGAGGATCGCTGCGAGATCTGGGCGCCGACGCAGGTTCCCGGGAAGGTCCGCGCGACGGCGCAGCAGATCACGCGCTTTCCCGCGAGCGCGATCCGCGTCCACGTGACGCTCGCCGGCGGCGGGTTCGGGCGGCGCCTCGAGGCCGACGGCGCGGCGGACGCCGTCTACCTCTCGCAGCTCGCCGGCGCGCCGGTGAAGCTCGTCTACGATCGTGAAGAGGACATGACAAACGATTTCTTCCGCCCCGGAAGCCGTCACCAGCTCGCGGGGGCGGTCGGCGCGCAGGGTTCGATCTCCGCCTGGACGCACCGAGTCATCGCGCCGTCGATTCGCGGGCAGCGCAGGCCCGACGCCGCCGGCGGCCTCGACACGCAGGCGGTGGACGGCGCGGCGGACCTCGGCTACGCCATCCCGAACGTCCTCGTCGATTACGTCATGTCGAACACGCCGGTCCCCACGGGGTGGTGGCGATCGGTCTACGCCTCCCAGAACGCCTTCGCCACCGAATCGTTCTTCGACGAGCTGTGCGCGGCCGCGAAGAAGGACCCGCTCGAGATGCGGCGCCGCCACCTCGCGATGGCGCCGCGCCTCCTCGGGGTCGTCGAGCTGGCCGCGGCGAAGGCGGGATGGGGAAC
>Ga0137404_10003196_pt1 | contig 10909 bp, 8 predicted proteins | sample CZOMad2_1_16fung_FD_108285 | JGI IMG/M metagenome (GOLD analysis project Ga0137404, IMG submission 108285) | Vadose zone soil fungal communities from Angelo Coast Range Reserve, California, USA - CZOMad2_1_16fungal (Illumina Assembly) | ecosystem: Environmental > Terrestrial > Soil > Vadose zone...
CGACTTGCGGCGTGGAAGCCGCGGATCGCCGGTCGCGGCAGCGGCGGCGCGTTCCTTCGAGTTGCGGGCCTCGTCGCCGAGACAAATCCCACGCCGGACGGCTCCGTCCGATCCCGCGCGATGCCGTACACCGGCTGGGCCGGATTCTCCTACGACGCGGCCCTACCGCGAGAGCAGCTGAGGGCGATCCTCTTGACGGCCGCGCGCGAGGATATCCGCGTCCTCAGCATGGGGGGCGGACTCCTCGACCTCTACGAGGAGGTGAACCGCGCCGTGCCCATCCGCGACCGGCGCTGGGTCATCGAGCACATCGGCATCCTCACCGCCGACGAGATCGGACGGATTCGCGATCTCGGCGTCGTCCTGACCACACACACCAATCGATACCTATACAAAGAGGGCGACGTCTTTCGGGAGCAGCTTGGACCCAAGGCCGAGGACACGATCGTGCCGATGCGCCGCCTCAAGGAGGCCGGTGTGCATGTGGCGCTGGCCACCGACAACGTGCCGCCCTCGCTCTTCTGGCCCGTATGGCAGGCGGTCGCCCGAGTCGGCCGCGCGACGAATCGCACCATCGCGCCCGCCCAGCGGCTTTCGCGCGCGGACGCGCTCCGCGCCGCCACCCTCGAGGGCGCCTACCTCACCTTCGAGGAGGATCAGAAGGGCTCGATCGAGCCCGGGAAGCTCGCCGACCTCGCCGTGCTGTCGGACGATCCGATGACGTGCGCCGAGATACGAATCCGCGACATCACCGCCGAGATGACGATCGTCGGTGGTCGCATCGTCCTCGAGCGCGGCGGGCCCGCCGCGTGAGACTTGCGGCCCAGGCCCTAGCGCGTTTGGCGGGAGAGACGGTACGGCGCGGGGACGGCAGCCCGAGGTGCCGGCTGGGGCGCCGGTTGAGGGACCGGCGGCGGCATCTCGAGGCGCATCGGCCCATCCTCCTCGATTCCACGGAACCAGCCGGCCGGCGCAGGCTCGAACTGCTGCGCCCGGCTCCATCCTCGGGCCTTCAGGCAACTCTTGTAGAGGTCGGCGATGACGATCCCGTACTCCTTGTTCGTGCTCATTTGCACCGAGTTCTCGCGGGCGCACTCGAGGCTTTCCTTCTGGAAATCGCCGGGGCCGGCGCCGGCCTTGCTCCAGTAGTGCTTTCCGCAGCCCACCAATAGCAGGCCCGCCATGACCGCCAGGCCCGCCCCCCGCACGCCTGATCGGGCCAATGAGCGCCACCGCACCAAAGACATGGACCCCTTATAGCGCCTGTCCACCGGTAGTCAAGACTCCCGTGAGTACGTCTTTATTTCTTCAACCGGACATCCTCGAGCGGGCCCGAGTACGGAAACGCCGGGATCAGCGTGAGCCCGGCCTCCTCCACCCGCGGTCCGTACGCCCGTATGAACCCGTTCTCCCAGATCGGCACGAACATCGCTCGCTCGGCGACAATGCGCTGGATCTGGAACAGCATGTCCTCGCGCTTCTTCCTGTCCATCTCGTGGAGCTGACGCTGGAAGAGACTCTCGATCTCGGGGAACGTGCCGTAGGAGTTGACGCCCTTGCCGGTGGCGTACGGCTCGATGCGAGTGGACGCGTTGCCGGCCGCGCCCGTTGCCCCGACGAAGACGTTCTTGAGCTTCTTGTCGCGCCAGGCGGAGAGAAACGCGGCGCGCTCCATGATCCGCACGCGGACCTTGATGCCCACGGCCGTGAAGTAGTTCGCGATCGCCTCGCCCATACCGTTGTATGGCGGGTATGGCGTGAAGTCACCGGCGTCGAAGCCATTGGGATAGCCGGCTTCGGCGAGCAAGGCCTTCGCCCGCTTGGGATCGTACGGGTCGGGCGCAATGGCCAGCGCGAACTCCTGGTGACGCGGGACGAGGCCGCCCGTGGGCGCCGAGAATCCCAGTGACTCGGCCGCATTGATGGCCTCGCGGTCGATGGCCAGGCTTGCCGCCCGCCGCACCCTGACGTCGGCCCACGGCGAGCCCTGCGTCCACTGCTCGGGAAAGACCAGGAAGAAGAGGCCGTTGGTCCGAATTCCGGTGAGCGTGAGCCCGGGAGTGCGCCGGATATCCTCGGCGATCGGTCCGTTGAAGAAATACGCGCCGTCCACTTCACCGCGCTTGAGCGCGGCCGCGCGGGTGGACTCCTCGGGCAGGCTCCGCATGACGAGGCGCTTGATGCTGGGCGTTTTGCGCCAGTAGCCGTCGAAGGCCTCGAGCACGAGCTCGACGCCCGGCTGGAAGCTCACGAACTTGTACGGGCCGGCCCCGACGGGTGCGCGGCGAAAGCCGTCCTCCCCGACCTTTTCGATGTACTTCTTGGGCACGATCCACGCCGCGCCAGAAGCGCTCGTTCCGTAGAACGTCATGAAGTCCGGCCAGGCTTCCGTCAGGTGGAAGCGCACGCGGCCCGGGTCGACCACCTGCACCTCGCGGACTCGCGCCTTGAAGAGCGGCGCCGCCGCGCCGCGGTAGCGTTCGAACGAAAATTTCACGTCCTCGGCCGTGACCGGATCGCCGTTGTGGAACCGCGGCCCCTTGCGCAAGACGAATTCCCAGACGCGTCCGTCCTTCGACATGCTCCACGACTCGGCGAGCGAGGCCGTGTTGAGCCCGCTCGGCATCGGCTTCACGAGCGCGTCGTGCAGCGCGTACATGACCATGAATGGCGTGATCTCGGCGTCGGTTTCGGCGGTGTCGAGCCAGCGCGTGGCCAGGGTGACGTGCACGCCCCACGTGATCGTCCCGCTGGGCTCGGCGCCGACGGCCACGGCGCCGGTCGAGAGCAGCGTGAGGAGGGCCGCCGTCACCACGATGCGTCGCCTATGGCTCATGAGCTCTCCTTCCCATTTCGCGCGGTGCGCGGATTCTATCCTGCCCGTCTTGACAGGTGAAGGGCCGGGGGCGCACTGTCTTGGTCAACCGCAACGCAAGGAGGCCCTCATGGCGATCACCCTCTCGCATGGCGGACCCACGATGTATCGCTCTGCCGCACCCTCCAGGCAAGTCCTGGTCGGTACGATCGAAGGGGTGGTGCGCATCGAGCGGGATCCTTCGGGCTCAGGGTGGCACGTCGCCGACCGGGCCCTGACCGACAAGCACGTGCACGCCCTTCTGATCGAGCCGGAAAGCGGCACGATCTTCGCCGGGATGAAGCATGGCTCGATGTTCGCCAGCGGTGATGGCGGCCGCACCTGGGAACGCCGCGACAAGGGCCTCTCCGAGCAGAACGTGTACAGCCTCGCGTGCACACGACTTGGCGCGGGTGTCCGCGTCTTCGCCGGGACGGAGCCGGCCCACCTGTTCTACAGCGATGACCTCGGACTCGGCTGGAACGAGCTGCCGGCGCTCCGCTCGGTGGACACGTCGCGCTGGAGCTTCCCGGCCCCGCCGAACGTGGCGCACACCAAGCACATCAACTTCCATCCCCAGGACGCCGGCACCCTGTTCGTCGGCGTCGAGCAGGGTGGCCTCCTGAAGAGCACCGACGCCGGAAAGACGTTCCGCGTGATTCCGGGCATGGACGACGACGTCCATCGCACCGTGATCAATCCGCTCAATCCCGACCGCATCTACATCACGACGGGCATCGGAATGTACGTGAGCAGCGACGGCGGCGCGACGTGGGAGCAGTGGACTGACCTGCAGCACGAGATCGGCGGCTATCCCGATCTCCTGGTCCTCCATCCGCGTCGGCCGGACTTGATGTTCGTGGCGTCGGCCGAAAAGGGCCCCGGCTCCTGGCGCAAGAGCCATTTCGCCGGCTCCCGGGTCTCCCGGAGCACGGACGGCGGCCGGACCTGGCAAATCCTTCGAGCGGGACTACCCGATCGGCTCCGACCGGCGTTCGAGGCGATGTGCCTCGAGGATTGGGGGGACTCGTGCTCGCTCTTCGCCGCGACGGCCACCGGCGAGGTGTGGTGCAGCGACGACGGCGGGGATCACTGGAGTGAGGTCGTCACCGGTCTGGCGCCGATCTCCAAGGGCGATCACTACGCAGCGTTCGTCACGGCCTGACGCGGCGGGGCGCCGGGCGAGCTCGCCCGATCACTGAACGAGCTCGTCGGCTCGAGCCAGGAGCGTCTGCGGGATCGTCAAACGGAGCGCCTTGGCGGTCTTGAGATTGATCACCAGCTCGAACTTCGAGGCCTGTTCGACCGGCAGATCGCTCGGCGACGCTCCGCGGAGGATCTTGTCCACATACGTCGCGGCACGCCGAAACAGATCGATGAAGCTGGCTCCGTAGGAGATTAGCCCCCCGGCTACCACAACCTCGCGCAGCCCATACATGACGGGCAGCCGCTGCTCGGCGGCGAGCCGCACGAGATTGTGGGCTTCACGATAGAACAGCGGATCGGCCAACACGATGGCGGCTCCCGGACGGCGCTTCGCGATCGCGGCGAAGGCCTCCGGGATTTCGGCGGATGTCGCGGCCTCCACGACCTCGCTCTGGAGCTTCAGCGCCCGCGCAACGTCGGCGATCTCCTTCGTCCTCGGCGCGTGAGACGCGTTGCGCGGGTTCGCAAGGACCACGACCCGCACGAGTCCCGGCACCGCCTCCTTCAGCAGCTCGACTTGCTTGCCCGCCAGCTCCGTCCCGACAAAACTGAGCCCCGTCACGTTACCTCCCGGTCGCGCCAGGCTGGTCACCAGGCCCGTGGCGACCGGATCCGCGGGGACGGTCACGACGATCGGCACCGTTGCGGTGGCTTGCTTCGCGACGAGCGCCGTCAGCGTGCTAGAGACCACGAGCACGTCGACGGGAAGACGGATCAGCTCCTCGACAACCGCCAGCGACGATTCCTTGCGCAGCTCTGCGTATCGGCGCTCGATGACGATGTTCTGGTTCTCGATCCATCCATGCTCTCGCAAGCCGTCGACGAAGGCCTTCCGCCACGGCTCAGCCAGCAGGGAGCTTCCGGGCACGTTCGAAATATAGCCAACCCGCGCTACCCGGCTCGCGGGCTGCGCCCGCGCGACGCAGGGTCCGACGAGCCCAGCCAACCCCAGGCTCAGGAATGCGCGGCGGGCGATCATCACGCGGAGTTCGGTTCGGTCACGGGATAGCTCCGGACATTGAGAAGTGGCGGCCCCTCCCCTCACCATGTCGTCATCGGTCGTCATCGTTACTTATCACACCGCTGCGAGGCTCGCTCGCCGGGCTGAAAGTACGGTGCCGACCGGTGACGACGCAGCCGACCTCACGAAGATCTTCGCAGCGCTCAAGAAGGGCGCGGTGGACGGGCGACCTACCTGACGGCGGACGGACGGACCAGCGAGCAGCCGTCCACGATCTCGACGCCCCCGCACTGGCCGTACGTGTGCGTCCCGATCAGCCCGGGGGACCACGACGGCTCGACCATGACCGTCGGACGCTCGCGATACTCCTCGAGCGTCAGCGTGACGATCTCGTTGAGCGAGAAGCTGTAGCCGTAGCCTCGGGAGCCGTCCTGGCTGGGCCGGAACCGACGCCCCCCGACGTTGAAGATGGCCCCCGCGCCGCGCGCGCGCCGGACGTCGGTGGAAATCGGGTTGGTGGGATGGTAGGTCCACTCCCCCGTCAGCGAGGCCGCGTGGAACAACAGCAGCGTCACGCATGGTCCGGGAGGGTCGGCAAACGCGGCGAAGAACCACCACCGACCGTTTTCGTGCCAGACGGTCGTGTCGACCGCATCCAGGCGCTGAAGAACCTTCTCCAGCTTCCATTCGAAGGGGAAGCTCGTCGCGCGGTAGAGCTCGACGGTCCCATTCAACGCCGACTCGGGGACCATGAAGACCTCGCCGTCGTGCTGGAAGATCATCGGATAGGATAAGTGATAGTCCCGCTCCAGGCATCTCCGCGCCGGCCCCAGCCCCCCGCCCGGCAGCACCTCGGCGCACGAGATCACACCGCGAGACTCCGAATACAAGAAGTCCTCGAAGAAGGCCCAGGTAGTGCCGCCGCGCGCGATCAGGAACGGGTCCGCGTAGAAGTGTCCGCGCGGGCAGTCGATCCAGGAGAATCCGCTCATGTCGGCCGGATTCTCCTGGGCGTAGAGAGGCTTGCCGCCCGTGCGGAGGGCGATCCTCCAGTGGGGCGCCCGCGCCCCACGAAACGGACGCAGGACGGCCTTGCGCGCAATGGTCGGGACTAGCCACCGGGCGACCTCGACGTTCGTCGGTCGTCGATAGATGCGACGCTTGCCGAGATAGGGCGCCGGCGGAATCGCGCGCGCCCTCAGGTACTCCCATCCGTACTGATGGAGCTCGTGGAGCTTTTGCATCACCAGGGTCGCCGAGCCACGATAGGGGTCGCGACGGTTGCGGGCCACCGAGAAGCCTGGAGTCGTCGGGAACAGCGCCTTGCCGAGCACGACACCGGCGTCCAGCTCTTCCGTAAGGATCTGCAGGGTCACGCCGGAGATCGGCGCGCCCTCGTAGAGCTCCCAGAAGTACGGCGGCCCTCCACGAAAGTAGTCGTTGTCGCCGTGGTGCAAGGACCAGACGCCGTAGCGCGCGACCTGGAGGATGTCGCCGCGCAGGATGTTGAAGCCGAAGCGCAGGACGACGTCGAGCTGCTTGCCCCGGATGCGCTCGATACTCTCCGGCGGAAAGCGATGGGTGAAGCCCTTCACGATGGGATCGAGCTCGATAGTGTCGACGGCGGCGAGCAGCGACGCGCAGTCGACGGGGGCGAGCGGGTAGTCCTCGGCCGAGACGCGGCGTGCGTCGTTCCGGAGATAGACGTCGTACAGGAGCAGCTTGCGGGTCTGCGAGTTTCGCAGCACCCGGACGAGGCGCGCCGGGAGCGGCGCGCGTGGCGGGGGCGGTCGCGTCGCGTCCATGTTGTAGACGACGAGCTCCAGGCGCGCGAAGTTGCTCTTCGCGATGTCTTCGATGACCCTGGCGGCGAACCGCGGGCAGGTCGCGCCGTCCAGCAGGAGTCCGATCCGGAGCGGGGGTCGCGCTGCGGTGGACACCCGGTAGAGAGACCGCAGCGCCGAGCCGGGCGGGCTCGTCACGGGGGCCCGACGAGGCCGATGTAGGCGCCGCACGCGTGCTCCGGAAGCACCCGCCTGGCCTGCTCGCCGGTTTTTCGGACTTGCTGGCGCCGCTCGTCGAGCGGCGTCAGATGCTGGATGAAGAAGATCGGGAGCGGATTCGCCGGACCGAGGCTCGCCGCCTTCCAGCGAAGCTCCTGGCCTGCGGGCGTCCGTCGCGCTCCCTCGGTCGCCTCGCCCACGTCGACGCCGCGCCGGCGCATCGCCACCACGTCGGCCGTCCGGTCGTCGCTCTGGACCACGACGTAGCGAAAGCCGCCGCCCCGCGCCAGATACTCCGCCAGACGAGCATCGGAACCGTCGGCGGTGGGGGCGGCCGCGGGGCGCGCGGCGCCATTGCGCAGGCTCAACAGCTCCAGATAGTCGTCCTGAAGGAAGGCGATGGCGTTGTGGGTCGCCCGGCCGGCATGGGCGCCTCCGGGATAGATGTGAACGCCGATCAGGGCGTAGGCGTCGATGCCCTGTTCCAGGTTCGGCACGCAGATCATCATGTGGTCGATGCGAGTCAGCACGCCGGCTCCTCAGTTTAGGGTCGGTGTATGCTACACCCCACCTTGCGCGCGGGCCACTGGCCGGAGGAACGAATGGCAGACTACATCCTCATCGAGAAGACGCAAGGGTCGCGATTCCCACCCTGAATCGCCCGGAGCAGCTCAACGCGATGAACCAACCGCTCAGCGCCGAGCTGCCGCCGCGGTCGAGCGCATGAACGCCGACGACGACGTCGGCTGCCTCGGCTGGCGGGGCGAAATCCTCGGGCTCGAATGGCGCAACGTGGACTTCCGGGCGGGCGAAGTAAGACTCGATCCGGTGGCGTCGTCAGTCGCGTGCCTCGCTCGCCGGGCTGAAAGTACGATGCCGACCGATGACGACCGATGCGTCAGGCTAAGAATCAGGCAAAGAAAACGGGGCCGCGTTCGTTCCAGAGCACCGGGACGGACGCGGCCCGTTCTGTGTCCGCTATTTGCGCAGTGATCTGAAGCCCGCGCGAACCTCTTCTGAAAGGAGCCGCGGCTGCTCCCACGCCGCGAAGTGGCCACCCTTGGGAAGCTTGTTGTAGTGGATGAGCTTGGGATATGCCTGTTCCGTCCAGCTCTTCGGAGCCTGGAAGAGTTCATCCGGGAAGGCGCTAGCGGCCACCGGGATCTTCACGCCCTTCGGCGAGAAGAAGCCGAGCTTGTTCTCCCAGCCTCTGCCGGTGGCGACGGTGTAGAGTCGCGACGCGGATACGCCGGTATTCGTCAGCCAGAACAATGTGACGTTGTCGAGCACATCGTCTCGCGTGAGACCCTCCTTGACTCCGTCGAAGCTGCGTGCGATCAGCTCCAGGCTGCGTGCGTCGTGGTCGAGCAGGAAGGTAGCCAGGCCGACGGGTGAGTCCGACAACGCCGTCAGGGTTTGCGGGCGCGTGCCCATGAAAAAGGCGTAGTAGACGTCCTTGTAGAAGGCCGCCAGCTGCTCGTAGGCATGCTTTTCATCCGCGGAAAGACCGGCCGGCAGCGGAGCCCCGGCAAAGGCCGCGGCGTCGATCGCAGGCGGAATGACACCGGGCATGTTGGTATGAATGGCCAGCAACCCATTCGGCGCCTGCACTCCCATCAGGTCGACGATGACTGCACCCCAGTCGCCGCCCTGCGCCACATAATTCGTGTAGCCGAGACGCTTCATCAGCACGTTCCAGGCACGCGCAATGCGCTCGGGGCCCCAGCCGGTGGTGGTCGGCTTGCCGGAGTACCCGTAGCCCGGCATCGACGGGATCACCAGATGGAAAGCGTCCGACGCGCTCGCGCCGTGTGCCGTGGGATTGACAAGCGGATCGACGATCTTCAGCTGCTCGATGATCGAGCCGGGCCATCCGTGCGTGACGATGAGCGGCAACGCATTCTCATATTTCGAACGAACGTGGATGAAATGAATGTCCAACCCATCGATCTCGGTGATGAAGTGCGGCAGGGCGTTTAGTTGCGCCTCGCACCTGCGCCAGTCATATTCGGTAGCCCAGTAACGCGCGAGTTTCTGCACGGTCGCGAGCGGCACGCCTTGCGAAAAGTCCGTGACGGTTTCCCGCTCCGGCAAGCGTGTTGCGACGATACGCCGGCGCAAGTCGGTCAGTTCCGCTTCCGGCACATTCACACGAAACGGACGAATTGCGGTCTTGTCGGTTGCCTGCTCGCCGTGTTGTTCGGTAGCACTCGGGGTCATGCTGTACTCCTTTTGCGTAGTTTTATTGGATTTCTGGGTTTGTCGATGAACTCGGCGCGGCAGTTGAAGATCGCCACGGGCGTCCGTCTCATCGGACGAATCATGCCGACCGTACCTTTCTCGCTGAGTCTGAGGCGCAGTCTCAGAGACCGAGCCGTGGCAGCGAGACCTGCCGGGGCGAGTCGGCGCGATTCAGGGACTAACTGGGGGGCGGCTTGCGGGGAGCCGTCACGAACGCGGGGGGGGGTGCACCTCACTGCACCTCGCGGCGTGTGGTCGCGACGTTCAAGCCGACGCGCCTTCGAGATCCCGCGTCGAAGACACGCCACCACCGTGTAACCGCACCCACGGTGAGCCTCCGGGAGGCAGGTGTCAACATATATAAAAGCTACTAATAGTGAAAGCCTCTGCACGCCTGGTGCCGCTGCTGAAGCTAGCGTTATCCGGACAGGGACAGACGCGGTGCGGTGCTCCGGCTCGAATGGGCTGGCGTGCCGCGTGAGACTGCAATGAAGCTGACGGGCCACGAAACCTCGTCCATCTACGGCCGCTACAGCATTAGCCGAGGGAAGGACCTTCAGGCCGGTGTTGCCCGAGTCGCAGACTACGTCGATTCGAACCCCCAAGGGCCTCGCGGCCCGGTGGATTTCAAGTTCTCAAAACGACGGGCACTATGGGGCACTATCGGGCACCAAAGGAAACAATTCCGGCTCTTGCCCGCTTCGGTCCACTCGCGTTGTGCTCGTTGGAGTCCGATGGTGGCCGATAGTTCTGGCACAATTCTGACACAGTGAATTCGCTCACTCGATAATCACTTCGGCTCGGGTTAGGAGCGCCTGCGGGATCGTGAGCCCGAGCGCCTTCGCAGTCTTGAGGTTGATGGCGAGTTCAAACTTCGTGGGTTGCTCAATCGGCAAATCACCTGGCTTCGCGCCCTTGAAGATCTTGTCCACATACGAGGCCACCCGCCTGAAAAGCTCGGAGACATTGCCTCCATAGGCCATCAGACCGCCATCTTCCACATGGTGGCGCCACTCGTAGATTGCGGGAAGACTGTGTTTGGCGGCAAGCGTGATGATGCGTCTCCGATCCCGATTCAACGTGGGCGCGCCCTGGACGAGCACCGCGTCGGCCCGTCCGCTCCGCATGGCGGTAAACGCCCCATCGTAGTCACCGGCCTGGGCTTCGACAACGACCAGTCTGATACCGAGAGACGACGCGGCCTTCTGCGTCTCGTCCACGTAGGGCTGCATGACGCCCGAGCGGCTGGCGACGAGGAAGGCGATGCGGGCGGCGCGTGGGACCGCTTCTTTCCATACAACCGAACAACCGAGGGAAGAGGCCGCGAATGCAAGTCCACTGCCTTGCCAGTTCAGCTAGCCCTCGGTGTGCCGCATATCCTTTCGCAGTATCACTATCTTACGAATAGGCTCGCGCGCTACCTTTTGGGGTTGGTCCATACCGTTGTGCGGGGAAATAGCTGGTTTGTGCGGGTCAGCCTTCAAAGAGCTCTCTGTCTGAGTCAGTGCGGACAGAAGGTCTTTTGTCTCTACGATTCGGTAACGGCGAAAGACTGAGGACGTTCGATGCCCGCTGATCCGCATCGCAGTCTGCTCCGGCACACCGGCACGAATCATGTTCGTCACGGCGGATCGCCGGAGATCG
>Ga0137404_10003199_pt1 | contig 10905 bp, 11 predicted proteins | sample CZOMad2_1_16fung_FD_108285 | JGI IMG/M metagenome (GOLD analysis project Ga0137404, IMG submission 108285) | Vadose zone soil fungal communities from Angelo Coast Range Reserve, California, USA - CZOMad2_1_16fungal (Illumina Assembly) | ecosystem: Environmental > Terrestrial > Soil > Vadose...
CACGAACCGGAGATCGATCATGGCTCCCAGCGTGCGCGCGGCGGTGCTCGTCAAACCCAAGACCCTGGAAGCGCGAGAGTTCGCGCGGCCCGCGATCGGGCCCGACGACGCGTTGCTGCGGATGAACCCGATCCACCTGGCGATCGTGCCCGGCGCGCCTCGCGTCAGCTTGCCGCGCTGAGCGTCACCGCACGTGGGGCGCGCTCCCCGCGGCGGGCAGACCCTCGACGAGGATCAGGCTCGACTCCGCCGCCTGCTGGCGCAGGGGAATCGTCTTCGCGTACTCGGGCGAGGCGTACCAGCGCTTGGCCGCCTCGAGGCTCTCGAACTGGATCACGACGACGGACCTCGGATTCACGATGCCCTCGAGGACTTCGAGCCGCCCATCGACGACGATGGGCTTTCCGCCGTAGGGCGCGAACGTCGGTCCCGCGACCTTGCGATAGGCCTCGAACGCTTTGGGGTCTGTCACCTGGAGATACGTGATCACGTACGCTGCCATCGGATCTCCTTTCATGACCGAAAGGGTCGATCTCAGCTCAGCGCGTAGGCGCTGACGACGAGGAACACGCTGGCGATCATCAGGGCCGCCGAAACGCTGCCGCCGGCGCCGACAACGAGGCTCACGCTGATCGGCCCGGCGATCTGCCCGAGGGCGAAGGCCGCCGTCATGGCGGCCATCAGGCCGGTCGCGCGCGCGCCCGCGACGCTGCGCGCCTCCTGCATGCCGACCATCGTGATCACCATGAACGTGCCGCCGACGAAGAGCGCGGCGAGCATGATCGGAACGATGCCCGGCCCGATGATCGGCAGCGCGACGCCGAACGCCATGACGAGATGGCTCGCGATCCACAGACGGCGATTGGTGATGAAGCCGCGCAGCATCGCGGTCGCGAGCGTCGATCCCATCGCCGCCGCGCCGAAGATCGGCCACGACCAGCCGAAGACCGCGGGATCCCGGACGACTTGCTTGGCCATGACCGGCAGGAACGTCGCCGGAATGATGTAGCCGAAGCCGAACGCGCCGTAGCAGAGGACGAGTCGGAGCGACTCACGGTCCCACACCATCCCACGCGAGCCCGAGCGCTCGCCATCGGCCGCGGGCGAGCCGACGCGCGGCCGGAATACCGTCCAGATCCCGAGGGAGAGGACGATCGCGAGCGCACCGAGCACGATCCAGGCGCGTGCGGAGCCGGCATCCGCATGCATGAGCCCCAGACACACGGCGCCGGCGAGCGCGATGCCCGCGCCCACACCCGCGTAGACCGTGCTGCCGAGGGCCGGTCGACCCAATGACGCGAGGCTGTCCAGGCACCATGCCGACACATAGATGAGTACCCAGGCGCTCGCCACGCCGGCGAGCGCTCGCAGGACGAGCCACACGCCGACGTGGTGCTCCAGACCCATCGCAAGGGTCGCGAGCCCGATGGTGGCGAGCCCGACGCGAATGCCCGTCGTCGCGCCGATCCGCCACCAGATCACCGACAGGGCGCCCGCCAGGTAGCCGACGTAGTTCGCCGACGCGAGCCAGCCGCCCATCGCGATCGAGACGCCGGCGTCCTCCTGCATCATCGGCAGGATCGGCGTGAAGGCGAAGCGGCCGATGCCCATCGCCACCGCGAGGGCGGTGAGCCCGCCGAGCGCGACGGTCAGCGCTGAGCGGCGCGCCGGAGCGTCCGTGATCATGTCCGAGTCTGGCCGCGAGGGTCGCTGAAGAGCTCGACGGGCCAGAGCTGCCGGCCGGTCACGTCGGCTTTGAGGAACCTGAAGCCGGCGCGGGTCGCATAGTGGTCGTCGACGTCCGTGTCGCCGATGTGGTAGTACGCCGCCGCCGCGAAACGCGCCTTGACGCTCGCGAGCTCGTGCTTGAGCACCGTGAAATCAACCGTGATCTGCAGCCGCTCCCACAGGCTCTTCTGATGACTGATCGGCCGATCCGAGCAGCTCCCGACCAGATAGCCCAGCCGCTGGGCCGTCTTCACCAGCGCGACGGACACGATGCCCGGCGGATCGCCGACCTCCAGCGTGCCGTCGATGTCGAAGCTCACGAGAGTCACCATCGTCGAATCCCGACCACCTCTAGCCTTCGGCTCGCCGCGCGTCAAGTGACAAACGAGGAGCATCGCGTGGATCGGGCCAATGAGTTCGTCGATTTGACATGATTGGCCGTTTACCGAGCTCGGCCGGGCCCATACACTGACGAGTCGATGAGCACAGAGGCAACGAGGCCTCGCACGACGTCGAGCCGCGGCCGGCTGATGACCACGCTGTTCGCGGCGCAGGTGTGCGGCAGCACCGGACACTCGATCGGGATGGCGATCGGCGGCATCATGGCCGCCGGCATCACCGGCACGAACACGTGGTCGGGCATACCAATCGCCGTCGGCGCGCTCGGCACCGCGCTCGCGAGCTGGCCGCTCTCGAGGCTGATGGAGCGCTGGGGGCGCCGGCCGGGGCTCGCGCTCGGCTACGGGCTCGCCGTTCTCGGCACGCTCGTCGGTATGGTCGGCGTCACGGTCGGGAGCTTCGCGCTGCTGCTCGCCGGCATGGCGCTGTTCGGAGTCTCACAGACCTCGAACTTGCTGAGCCGTTACGCCGCTGCAGACGTGAGCCCGGGCGCGCAGCGCGGCCGCGCGATGGGCCTCATCGTCTGGGGCTCGAGCGCCGGGTCGGTCCTGGGACCGAATTTGATGGAGCCGGCGCTGCGGCTCGGCGCTTCCCTCGGTGTCGCGCCGGCGGCCAGCGCGTTCCTGATCAGTATCGCCGGCTACAGCGTGGCCGCGCTGCTCATCGAGCTCTTCCTGCGGCCCGACCCGCTGGCCGTCGCGCGCCGGTTTCACGAGACCGCCTCGAGGGGATTCCCGGCGACACCCGCTCGCGCGCTCGGCGAGATCCTGGCCGACGTCCGCGTGCAGCTCGCGCTGGCGACGCTCACGATCAGCCAGTTCGTCATGATCAGCACGACCTCGACGTCGCCGGTCTATCTCCACGATCAGGGTCACACCGTGCAGACGATCGGCGTCGCGGTGGGGCTGCACCTCGGAGGCATGTACATCGCCTCGCCGCTCTCAGGCTGGCTGTGCGATCGCCTCGGGCGCCTTCCGATGATCGGCGTCGGCGCGCTGGTGCTGATCGGCGCGGTGATGCTCGCGGGGCTCGCGCCGGGGAGCGACCGTACGCTGGTCATCCTCGGCTTGTTCCTCAACGGCGTCGGCTGGAACTTCGCGTTCGTCGCGGGGAGCGCGCTCCTGACCGACGCGCTCTCACCCGCCGAGCGCGCGTCGACTCAGGGCCTCGCGGACCTGTTCATGGGGCTGATGGGCGCGTTCGGCTCCGCCGCCGGCGGTATGATCCTCGGCGTGTGGGGGTTCACGGTCCTCAACACGCTCGGTGCCGCGCTCGTCCTCGGGCCGCTCGGCGCGACGCTACTGCGCAGGCCGGTCCTGCTCTCTTCGCCCCGCAGTTAGCAGCAGGCTGCCGAGAAGGGCGCATCTGCTTCGTTGGCGCCCTCGGCGGCACGCTCACCGTACCCGGGGTACGGCTCGCGTGCCGCCTTCGGGCGCCGCCTCGCATCTGCGCCCTTCTCGACAGCCTGCCGTCCTCTCACCGCAACGAAGACGTCTCAGTCGTCGTCGCGGTCGCTGTCGTCGCGATCGTCGGCGTCGCGGTTGTCGTCGTCGTGGCCGTTCGTGGGCTTGTCGCGGTCGGGCGCGGCGATGTCCGGGTCGATGAACAGCGCGAGGAGCTGACCGCCTTCGACCAGCTCGGGGTCGGTGCTCGGCTTGTGGGCCTGCACGTCGAGCAGGAACCACCCGGGCCCGAGGATGTGGGCCGCGTCGATGATTCCAGAGCTCTCCTCGTCCTGCGTGATGAACGCGGGAGTGCCCGACTGGGTGGGGTCGAAGAAGGCCGGGTTGTGGTGCGCGACCTCGACGAACTCGCCGGTGAAGATCTGATAGGCCCACACCTTGGACACGCGGGCGTTGTTGCCGGGGTCTTCGTCCATGACGATGCGACCGAGGCGATCGATCGTCACGTTGTCGAGCATGCCGTGGCCCTCGGTACCCTTCAGCAGCATCTCGATCGTGCCGCCAAGCTCGGGATGCTCGATGTCGTCGAAGCGCAGGTGCCAGAGGCGGCACCTCAGGGTCAGGCTGGCGGTGGTCACGAAGTAGAAGTCGTCGCGGTTTCGCGTCCGCGGATCCCACGCGCCGTCCTCGGGCCGCTGAAAGCGTGTGACGCCGGCCGCGATCGACGCTTGCTCGAGCGCGAGCGCGTCGAGACCGGACACGTCGCCGAAATTATGAAGGCTGAAGCGCCCGACTCCGACGAAGCCGCTGGTGACGTTGCCAAGCCCGAATTCGTTGCTTTCCTCGGGGACCGCCTGGCCGCCGACCGAGATCTTCAGGCCGTAGAGGTTGCCGTTCGTCAGACCGGCGCGGTCGATCGCGCTTCCCCGGTTGGTCTTCCTGCCGACGTAGACGTAGACCTCGCTCGGGAAGGCGCTCGCGGTGGGGGCCGTGCTCAGCGCGCCGTCGTCCGTGAGCATCACCACCGTCTTGCGCTGCGGGTACGGGCTGGCCACCGCGTTCTCGTACGCCATGCGTCCCAGGCGCGGCAGCTGCCACGCCTCGCCCGCGTGCGGGCCCGTGGCGATCCGTGCCCAGGCGCGGCCCTGGCTCACCTCTTCGCCGTTCATGTAGATGCGCTCCTGCGTGCCCTTGCCCTGATGCCAGAACGCGCCGGGTTTCGGGAGATCGCCGGAGCAGTGCCGCTCCCAGACCGTCGTGCCCGGCACGTACTTCTCGGTCGCGGTATCCCACAGAAATACCTTGTCGGGCGACGGCGTGAAGTCCTCGCCCTTCACCACCTCGAGGGTCCTCCGATCGATCGTCCACCGGGAGACGAAGGCGCCCTTCGAGCCGTGGGCGCGCGCGATGCCGGTGGTCGCGGGGAGCTCGTGGTTCATGATCAGCGTGAAGTCGTGTCGATCGCTGTTGAACGCGCCCAGCCCATCGGGGATCCCGACCATCCGATAGCCGCCGATCGTGTCGCCGACGGTCAGGATCGGCACCGTACGCACGCCGGGAATGGTCGGGAGCAGGTAGGGCTCCGTCGTCGTGCTGGGCGCGATGCCGTGGGCCACAGCTCGCCCCGGCTTCAGGAGCGAGGGACCCGCGAGCACGAGGGGCGCCGTCGCCAGGGCGCCTTTCAAGAATGAACGTCGGCCGAGCTGCCGCGTCGAACCACGCTTCATAAGAGAGCCTCCTCGGTGTGGTGAAGTGCGTCGCCGAGGCTCTTATCGCAGGACTAGATGATGGGGATGTGACGAAACGTCGATGAATATGTGACGAGCCGCGGACGGTTCCGCGACGGCGACGGCGCGCGGCGCGGACGCGCCGCTAGACGACGCGGTCGGCGCGCAGTCCGGTGATCTCGTCGCTGCTCATGCCGAGCAGCCCCGAGAGGATCTCGTCGGTGTGGCTCCCGAGCGCGCCGCCGGCGTGCGTGACGCGTCCCGGCGTCAACGAGAGCTTGGGCACGACACCAGGCTGCGGCAGCGCGCCGAGCCCCTCCGCCCGCACGTCGATGATCATCTGGCGCGCGCGGTAGTGCGGGTCGGCGAAGATATCGGCCATGCTCATGATCGGCGAGTGCGGAATGTCGGCGCCCTTGAGCTCGGCGAGCGCCTTCTCGAAGGGTCGCGCCGCGAACCACGTGGTCATGAGATCGAGGATGACGGGAATGTGCTGTGGCCTCTCCTGGCCGGAGGCGAAGCGTGGATCGCGCGGCAGCTCGGGCTGCCCGATCATCGCGCAGAGTCGCTCGAAGAGGTGCTGCGCCGGCGCCGTGAAGACGATCCACTTTCCGTCCAGCGTCTCGAACGCGCCGCCCGGCCACCCCGCGTGCTGCAAGCCGCCGCGCTCGCGCACGACGCCCTGCCGACCGTAGAGCGTCGCCGTGAACTCCATGACGCGGAACGCAGATTCATAGAGCGCCGCGTCGATCCACTGCCCCTCGCCGGTCGCGTCACGGTGACGGAGCGCGGCCATCACGCCAAACGCCGTGAAGAGCCCGGTCATGTAGTCGGGATACACGGGCGTGGGGCGCGCCGGTGGCCGGTCGGCCGGGCCGTTGAGATACCACGTGCCGCCGAACGCTGATCCGATCGCCGCGTAGCCGGGGCCCTGGTTCAGCGGGCCCGTCTGACCGAAGGCGGTGATCCTGGCCATCACGAGGCGCGGATTGATCGCGTGCAGCGCTTCCCAGCCGAGTCCCCAGCGCTCCAGGACGCCCGGGCGAAAGTTCTCCAGCACCACGTCGCAGTGCGAGACCAACCGGCGAACGATGTCCTGTCCCTTCGGCAGGTGCAGATCGAGCGTCATGAGCTTCTTGTTCCGGTTGTCCACCGCGAACCAGTACGTGCAGCCGTCCTCGGTCGGCCCGAGGCGCCGCAGATCGTCGCCGCGGCCGGGCATCTCGGTCTTGATCACCTCGGCGCCGAACTCGGCCATCAGCGCGCCGCAGAACGGGCCGGCGACCACCTGGGCAAGCTCGAGCACCCGGATTCCGTCGAGCGGGCGGCGGGGCTCTGTCATGACGTGGGAGTCTATCATCGTGCGGCAGATTCCGGCCGGCGTCGCGCCGGTCTACCGCGACGCCGCGTCTTGGCCTACCATGGCCCTGCGCCGGTCCGAGCGCCGCGCCGCGGCGACGGGCGAGCCTCGAGGAGGACGAGCATGGCCAGTGCTGAACCGGGAGCCCTGAAGGGTCTGGTCGATGTCGAGCGCGGGATCATCAGCCGGGAGATCTTCGTGAGCGACCAGATCTACCAGCAGGAGCTCGAGCGCATTTTCGCTCGCGCCTGGCTCTTCATCGGCCACGAGAGCCAGATCCCGAAGCCGGGTGACTATCTCACCTCGTCCATGGGCGAGGAGTCGGTCATCCTCTGCCGCGACCGCGCGGGGCGGATCCGCGTGTTTCTCAACTCGTGCCGGCACCGCGGCATGAAGGTCTGCCGGTACGACGAGGGCAACACGGTCGAGTTCCAGTGCCCGTACCACGGCTGGAGCTACGGAACCGACGGCGCGCTCGTGGGCGTGCCGTTCGCGAAGGACGCCTACGGCGCGCAGCTCGACCGGAGCCAGTGGGGGCTCGTCGAGGTCGCGCGGATGGAGAACTACAAGGGCACGATCTGGGCGACGTGGGACGCCTCGGCGCCGCCTTTCTCCGAATACCTCGGCGGCTACAAGCTCTATCTCGATCTCCTCCTCGACTCGTGGGACGGGCGCGAGGGCGGGACCGAGGCGATCGGCGGAATCCACAAGTGGCTCATCCCCTGCAACTGGAAGTTCCCGGCCGAGAACTTCTCGGGAGACCGCTACCACGGCGTGAGCCACCGCTCGGTCGACATGGTCGGGATCGGCCCGAGCGGCAAGGGCCGACGCGACATGCAGGAGCGCAACGAGGCGCGCTCGCTCGACGTCTCGTTCCCGGAGCTCGGCCACTCGATGATCGCGTTCCTCCGCAAGCACGACTCGCCGCTCGCGCCGGCCTACCAGGATGCGCCGATCGTCGCCGACTACTTCCGGCATTGCGAGGAGGCGCGTCGGCGCCGCCGCGGCGAGTACTGGCGGCTCTTCGGCGGGCCCGGCACGATGTTCCCCAACGCCTCGCCCCTGGCGCGACAGCCGCGCACGCTCGCGGTGTGGCACCCGCGCGGGCCGCACCAGACCGAGGTCTGGCGCTGGTACTTCGTCGATGCCGACGCCCCGGTCGAGGTGAAGGACTTCTTGCGCCACTACTACATCCGCTACTCGGGTCCGTCCGGGCTGACCGAGCAGGACGACATGGAGAACTGGAACTACGCCCACAAGGCCAGTCGCGGCACCATCGCGCGCCAGTACCCCTACAACTACGAGATGGGGCTGGGCCGCGCCTCGCGCGGCTTCGAGGATCACGGGCTCACGCTTCCCGGCGCGATCAGCGACGTCACGCAGGCCAACGCCAGCGAGCACAACCAGCGCGGCTACTACACTCGCTGGCGCCAGTTCATGGAGGCCGAGAGCTGGGCCGGGCTGACGCCTCCGTGAGCGCCGACTCCGCCGCGCTCGCCCGGCTCCTGCTCCAGCGCGAGATCGAGGACTTTCTCTACGGCGAGGCCGAGCTCCTGGACGCGCGCCGCTTCGACGAGTGGCTGGCGCTCTTCACCGAGGACGTCCGCTACTGGATGCCGATGCGCCGCAACGTGCCCCACGACGAGCCCGAGCGCGAGTTCACCCGCGAGGGCGCCGACGTAAACTGGTTCGACGAGGGCAAGGACACGCTCGGGCGGCGCGTGGCACAGATCCAGACCGGCATTCACTGGGCCGAGGAGCCCCCCTCGCGAATCTGTCACATGGTCTCGAACGTCCAGATCCTGCGTACGTCGCCGAACGGGAATGCGGCGCCGTCCGAAGTGACTGTCCGCTGTCGCTTTCTCGTCTACCGCAATCGCGTCGAGACGGAAACCGACGTGCTCGTCGGCAAGCGTGAGGATGTGCTGCGGCGGGTGGATGGCGCGTGGAAGATCGCCCGGCGCATGGTCGTCCTCGACCAGAGCGTCTTGCTCGCCAAGAATCTGACGTTCTTTATCTGACGGGCCGGGGCCTGCGGCGCCGGAGGAGCCCACGATGAGGACCTTGCGAACCGAATTGTGCGAGATCTTGCGCATCGACCATCCGATCATTCAGGCGCCGATGGCGGGCGCGACGACCGTCGAGCTCGTGGCGTCCGTGTGTGAGGCCGGAGCCCTCGGGGGATTCGGCCATGCCTACACGGAGCCCGACGCGATGCGGAAGGATGCGTCCGCCCTGCGCGCCAGGAGCCAGCGCTCCTTTGCGGTCAATCTGTTCGCGGCACCGACGCCGGGTGAGCCACCGATACACGAGCAAGGTGAGGCGATTGCCGCGGTTCGCGGAGACTTCGAACATCTGGGGCTGCCGGTTCCCGAACGGATTCCGCCACCGTACGCGCCGGACCGAGCGCAGCAGGTCGAAGCGGTGTTCGATTTTCGGCCGGGCGCGGTCACGGTCCATCTGGGCGATATGACCGCGGACACCGTCTCGCGTCTCCGCGGTGTTGGTGTGCGCGTGGGCGGCTCGGTCACCAGCGTTCGCGAGGCGAGGCATCTCGAGGCGCTCGGCGTCGACTTCATCGTCGCGCAGGGTACGGAGGCGGGCGGCCACCGCGGGACGTTCCTTCACGTGCCCGAACACGTCATGACCGGGACTCTCGCCCTGGTGCGTCAAGTTGTGCGAGCGGTGAATGTGCCCGTGGTCGCCGCCGGCGGCATCATGGACGGTGCCGGGTCGCTGCGGCGCTGGCGCTCGGCGCCCAGGCGGCGCAGGTCGGCACGGCCTTCCTGCTCTGCCCCGAAAGCGGCGTCTCCGAGGTACACCGAAAGGCGATCGCCGGCATGGACGGAGACGAGACCGCGATCACCCGGGTGTTCTCGGGCAAGCCCGCGCGCGGCGTCCGGAATTTGATGATCGAAAAGGCCGCGGCGTCCGGCTTGCCGATCCTGCCGTTCCCGGTGCAGCAGAAGCTGATGGCACCCCTCCGCGCGGCGAGCGCCCGCGAGGGTTCCGCCGACTACATCGCCGGCTGGTCGGGGCAGGCCGGGTCACTCGCGCGACGGCTACCAGCCAGGGACCTCGTTCGCATCCTGGTCGAGGAAGCGTGCGAGACCATCGAACGCCTCCGTCGGTCGATGTCGCTCTAGAACAGCGCCGGCCACGCGTCAGAACGGCGGTGGCGTGCTCTCCGGCAGCGGCGAGTCGAACGCGAACAGCACGCCGGCGATCAGGCGGTACTGTCCGGCGAGCGTCACCAGCTCCACCAGCCCGGGCACGCCGAGATCGCCCTTCACCTGATCTTGTAGGTCTTGCGGGATCGACTCGTACGCGAGCACGTGCTGGACGACGCGCGCCGGGCGCGCGTAGCGCGGCGGCAGCGCCGCGAGATCACCCCGCGTCCGGATCCGCTCGATGACGTCGTCCGGCAGCTTCTCGGTGCGCGCGATCCGGGCGTGCGCCACCCACTCGTACCCCTGATTGACCGAGCGCGCGGTGATCAGGATGGCCATCTCGCGGATGTCGCCGGGGAGTGTTCCGCCGAACCGCAGATATTCCGAGGTCGCCGACCTTCTCCGCCAGCGCCGGGTGATGCATCAGCGAGGCGAACGGGCCGCCGCGCATCTGGCCGCGCTTGGCGGTGATCTTGTCGTAGACGCGCTTGGCATCGGGCGTCAGCGTGCTGAAGGGATCCGGCAGTCTGGCCATGAGCACTCTCCTGGTTTGTAAGCGCGCACTCCTATCCCGTCATCCAGCCGTACCAGCGGTGGCTCGGAACGGGCCCGTCGTCGAGATACGCCATCTTCATGCGCGTCAAGTAGTCCTTCGGAATCTCGTTGCGCTTCGCGGTCACGTCGAGACCGAAGACACGGGCGGCATTCAGCCCGAAGATCTGCTCCTTCTCGCCGCGCGTCAGTGGCGCGTAGTGGTACTTCTCGACCAGCCCGGCGGGCATCTCGAAGCGACGAAACGCCTCGATCTGCCACTGCGGCGTGCCGTACCAGATCGAGTCGGTACCCCACAGCACATGGTCCGCGCCGAACGCGCCGATGAGCTGACCGAGCAGGTGGGCGCACGCGGTGGGATTGGTCGTGACGAGCTGGCCGAAGGTCGAGCCGAGCTCCATGTAGATGTTCTTGAGACCGGCTTGCTTGCTCAACTGGCAGAACTCGGTCGTCCACGGCACTTCCCCGGTGGGCTTGGGCGCCGACACGTTGAGCAACCCCGCGTGGTAGACCAGGAAATCGATGTCGGGAAAGTCCTTGGCCGCCTTGATCAGGTCGCGCGGATG
>Ga0137404_10003200_pt1 | contig 10904 bp, 10 predicted proteins | sample CZOMad2_1_16fung_FD_108285 | JGI IMG/M metagenome (GOLD analysis project Ga0137404, IMG submission 108285) | Vadose zone soil fungal communities from Angelo Coast Range Reserve, California, USA - CZOMad2_1_16fungal (Illumina Assembly) | ecosystem: Environmental > Terrestrial > Soil > Vadose...
CGCGGTTGGCGATGCTCAGCGTGATCGGAGAGCCGAGGGTGGCGCCCCAGCGGACGCCGGACAGGACGTGGACCTGATCGCGCTCGATCTTCATGCGTCCACCGCGGCCGTAGCCGCGCTGGCGCCGGGCGAGGTCGCCGTTGATATCGGCTTCGGTCAACGGCAGGCCGGCCGGGACGCCGTCGATGACGGCGACCAGTGCCTCACCGTGGGATTCGCCCGCGGTGAGGAAGCGGAAGACGCCCCCCATGCCCGGCTAGCTTACCGCGACGACGCGGTACCCGTCGGTAGACTGGCGCGCGGCGCGTCCCGGCGGAGCACGCTCGGCGTCACGAAGATGACCAGCTCGCGGTTCGGAGTCGTTTGCACGAGGCGCGACTTGAACAGCCAGCCGAGAACGGGGATGTCGCCGAACACCGGCACCTTGCGCGTGCTCTCGAGGTCGGTTCGCTGCGTGATGCCGCCGATCACGAGCGTGTCGCCTTCCTTGACGAGCACCTCGGTCTCGGCGCGGCGCTTGTTGATGATCGGGACCGCGGCGCCGCCGCCGGCGTTCACGGTATCGCCCGCGGAGTTGTCCTCGACGGTCAGCTTCATCTTGATGCGCTTCACATCGGCCGACTCGTACACCACCGTCGGCGTCACGTCGAGCCGGAGCGCCGCCTCCTTGAACTGGATCTGCGTGCCGGCCGAGCTGACCGTCGCGTACGGGATCTCGCTGCCGAGCACGATGGACGCCTTGGCGTTCTCGACGGTGACGATCTCCGGCTTGGACAGCGAGCGCGTCTTCGTCTGGTTCTCCAGCGCCTGCAGCGCGAGGTTCAAGTTGAAGTTCGTGCCGATGATGCCGAACGAGAGGCCACCGGCGGGGAGGTTCGAGGGCAGCAGGTTGACGATGTTGCCGCCGAGCGGAAGCCCGGTGAGGCCGCTGACCGGTAACAGCTGGGCCAGCGAAAATGGCGCGAGCCGATCGGTGATGGGGCCTGCGATACCACCGGTCGGCCCGGTGGTGGCTCCGCCGAAGCCGGTGAGGGTCTCGGTGCTCGCACCCCGTTGCCCGATATCGACCGCCCGGACGACCTGTTGCCCTCCGTCGCGGCTGAACGGCGCGAAGCCCTGACCGACGAGGATGCTCCGGCCGTCCTTGCGTGCGGTGGCGCCGCCCCATTGCACGCCGATCTCGAACAGGTCCGTCCGGTTGATCTCGTTCAGCCGCGCCTCGATCTTCACTTGCGGCAGAGGGATGTCGAGGCTCTCGCGGATGAGCTTCTTGATCCGCTCGAGGTCGTTGGCGTAGTGACGGATGAAGATCGAGTTGGTTGGCTTGTGCGCCCGGATCGTGATGCCTTTGGCCAAGACGTCGGCCGAGGCCGTGGGCGCGGCCACGGGCACGGGCGCGGCGCCCGGTCCGAACACGTTCGAGAACGGCGGCGCCGGGATCGGCACGATCGACGGAGGGGCGGCGGGGAGCGAGCCGCCCTCGGGGATGCCGAGGATGCCCGACAGAGTCTTCGCGAGATCCTCGGGGTCCGCGTAGGCCAGACGGATCGTCTCTTCCCTCAGCGGGCCACGCGCGGCCGCCTCGGCGGCGGCGGCCTCGGCCGCGAGCATCCGCCCGCGCGCCTCCGCCTCCTTCAGGTTCGCCTCGGCCACCTTCGTGCGCACGTCGGCCTCGGCCTTGAGCTTGGCTTCCTCCACGCGCGCCTTTGCCTCGCGCTCCTTGGTGAGCTGGTCGGCGGAGACGATGCGGATGACGTTGTCGCGCTCGGTCTTCACGAGGCCGCGCTCCTCCATGATCGTGTCGAGCGCCAGCTCCCAGGCCACGTTGCGCAGCGAGATAGACATCTTGCCCTTGACGTCGTCGCCGATCACGATGTTGCGTCCGCTCTCGGCGGCCAGGATGCGGAGCAGGTTGACGACGTCGGCGTCCTTGAAATCGAGCGAGATCAGGCGCTGGCCCTCGGCGGGCGCCGGCATGACGGGCGCCGGCGGGGCTGCAGGGGCGGCCGGCTCGGTGGGGGCGGCGGGCGCGGGAGCCGGCGTGGCCGCACGCGGCGGGGTCTGGGCCACACGCACCTGCGGCGCGGGCTTGGCGACGGGGCTCTTGACCTGCGCCTTCGGGTCGGTCGCGTCGGCCCGATTGTCCGTCGACCCGGTGGCCGTCGTCGAGGACGGCGTGTCCGCCGGCGCTTTCGCTTGCGGCGAGGTCGGAATCACGATGGCCAGGCCACCGTCGTCCTCGCGGATCGCATAGCCGACCTTGCGATCGAGCTGAACGACGACGCGGGCGACGCCCTTTTTGTACTGGCTCCCCCTGATCTGCTTGAGCGGCGACGCCGCCACGTTGAGAGGCGCCTTGCGCCACGCGTAGTCGGTGTCCTCGAAGTCGATCACGAGCCGCGTGGGGGAGTCGATGAGCTCGGCCTGGTATTTGGCAGGCGCCGAGGTCTTGACGAACACGGTGACCGCGTCGGGCTGCGTGGCGACCGTGATGTCGCTGAGCCGAGCCGTGGCTGCCGCCTGCTGCGCAACCGCCGGAGTACCGGCGGGCACGAGGAGCAGTAGCCCCAGGCCGAACGCTCGCCGTACCAGGAGCACCACGCGCCGTCTAGTCATTTTCAATTGGCCGCCAGTCGTAGGACGACACGCTGTGCGGCGAAGCCGGCCTTCGGCCCCACCGCGAAGACCACGCTGTCGGCGCCGATTTCCATCAACCGGCCGTCGCCAAGCGTGTCGCCGGGTTTGAGGATGTAACCGATGCCCTCCTGGGTTTCGAGCAGCGCGAGCACCGAGCGGGGACCGCGCACGATCCCCGTGAGCTTCGTCGTGGCAACGGACAACCCTCCCGTGGTGGCCGACAGCTGCACCTCAGTGAACGGGTCCTTGCGGCCCTTGTCGAGATACTTGGGCACTTCGGCCGCCGCCACTGTGGGCGCAGCCGGCACGAGCGGAGCCGCCTGACCGGCCCGAGCGGGCTGGCCGGACTGGTCGGGACGCAGGGATGCGACCGGCGCCGGGGGTGACGTCGCCGGGGTTGACGTCGCCGGGGTTGACGTCGCCCGCGGTGTCGTCGCGGATGGCTGCGGCGTCGGCGGCGATCCGCCGCACGCGGTGAGCACGGCGCAGACGCCGCCGAGCGTCACGAGGGCGACTGACGACTTCACGAGCGGGCCTCCCTGCTGGGCAGTGCGGCCGCCGGCTTCGGAGCCGCGGGCGCCGGCGCCCCAGGCTTCGCCGGCGCCGGGGCGTCGCGATACATGTACGTCGCGAGCGTCAAGTCGGCGCGCAGCGCGCTCCGGCCCTTCGCCAGGCCCGTCAGCTTCATTTCGCCGACCTTGACCACGCGCTCCAGGCTCGCGACCTTCTCGAAGAACAGGCCGAGCTGGTGATAGCCGCCTTCGGCCGTGATCGTGATCGGGATCTCCGCCACGTAGTCCTTCGGCTTCGGCTCGCGCGGCTGGAAGAGCGATACGCCGAGCCCGGAGCCCTGCGCCGCCTCGGACAGCGCGCGATAGAGGGCAGGCGTCTCTTTCTCCGTCGGCAGCTTCGCCTTCAGCCCGTCGAGTTTGACCTGGAGCTCGGCCACCTCGCGGCGGAAGCGCTGCAGCTCGGCCACCTGGGCGCGTGCCTGCGCCAGCTCGGTCGCGAGCTGCTGACGCCGGGCTTCGAGGGCGGTGACTTCGAGTTGCACGGGGGAGAGGAGCAGGAACCACCCGCCCCCCACGATCACCACGAGGCCGAGAACGCCCAGAATCACCTTCGGAAGCTTTGGGCCGTCGACGAAGCTCTGGAGGAACGGCGGCATCGCCATGACTACACCTCGTACCGGCAGGTGACTTCGAAGGTCACCATGATGGGGCTCTTGCTCAGGTCCTGTCTCGACACGAGGATGTCGACGTCCTTGAACTTCCCCGACTGCCTGAGGTTGTTGAGGAACTCCGACACAGCACGCGTCGAGTAGGCGGTGCCGGCGATCTTCAGCGAGGTGCCGCGATCCTCGAACGAGGTGATCCACAGGTCGTGTGGGACGGTGTCGACGAACGCGTCGAGGAGCAGGACGGGCCGTCCCTGGCCCTGCACCAGCTCTTCGATGACCTCAACCCGCTTGCGGACGTCCACCAGCTGGGCCTTCACGTTCGCGCCTTGCCCCAGCGTGACTTTGAGGGTGTCGGTCTCCTTGGTCGTGCGGTCGTTCTCGGCGATCAACCGCGACTTCTCGGCGACAAGACCCCACCACCAGTAGCCCACGCCGAGGACGGCGACCCCGTAGACGACGGCGAAGAGAAGGCCGAGCCCGATGGGCAGAGCCGGCAGCGTAAATCCGGCGCCGCGCCGCCGGCGCGTTTCGACCGGCGCGAGGTTGATTCTGATCACTTCGATTGCTCCTTGTCTCCGGACCGCCGAAGGCCCAGCCCGACCGCCACGGCCAGGGCCGGGGCCATCGCGGCTGCCTCCTCGGCGTACGCGGGCGCCACTTCGATACGCTCGAAGGGCCGCGCGAGCTCGACGGGGATTCCCCAGTTGGATGCGAGGTACTCGTTCAGGCCGGGCAGTTGCGCGCAGCCGCCGGCCAACACGATCTTGCCGATGCGCTCGGACTCCGCCGTCGAGGCGAAGTAGTCGAACGTGCGCTGGACCTCGAGCGACAGCTCGCGCGAGATCGCCTCGAGCGGCGGCACGAGCGTTTCCCATTTCACGCCGACGTCCTTGCCGAGCTTGGCGTCCTCCGCCTGCTGGAAGGAGATGTTGAGGCGCTGGGCGATCGCCTGCGTGTAATTGTTGCCGCCGAACGGGATGTCGCGCGCGAAGATCGTCGCGCCGCCCCGTACGACGTTCGTCTTCATGATCGCGGCACCGATGTCGATGAGGGCCACCGCCTCGCGGGCCTCGCTCGGGAAGTTCAACTCCCACTGGTTGCCGAGGGCGAAGCCGTCCACGTCGACGATGAGCGGGTTGAAGCCGGCCTGATCGACGACCGCCATGTACTCGTTGACCTTCGACTTCTTCACGGCGACGAGGATGACGTCCATCTGGCCGCTGGAGCGGCCGAGCGTGTGATGGTCGATGAACACCTCGTCGATCGCGAAGGGGATGTGGTGCTCCGCCTCGAGCATCACCACGTCGTGGACATCCCGGGCCGGCACCTCGGGGATTTGAACCTTCTTGATGATCAGCTCGCGCCCGCAGACCGCGATGGCCGCCTCGAGCCCTCCGATGCCCGCCTTGACCACCGCCTCCTTGATCGCGTCGGCCACGGCCTGGGTGTCGCGGATCGAGCCGTCGGCGATGGTGTCGGCGGGCAGGCCAACGGAGGCCATCCCGGTGACGGATCCGCTCTTGATCTGCACGGCTTTGACGGCGCTCGTGCCGATATCGAGCCCGAAGGTATCGGAGCTTTTGCGCAGCTTCTTCAAGATGTTCAGCACGTTATTTCCCCTGTTGAGTCAGTAGTATAGGAGTATCCTCCGTTGCGACCAATCTTTTCCCACACACAAGCGTTGGGGGCGAGGTGCGCGTGAGGCCCCATGCCTCGCGATTTCAGCCATTTACCCGCTAGATCTCGCGCCAATTCGTGATCGAGTGCAGCGACCGCATCGACTGGGCCATGTTCACGTTCTGCTGACTCGACCGTATCGAGAGGCCGCGGATTCCGCCGGCGACCGAAAAGTCGAAGGATCCGACGGCCCCGCCGGCGTTCGATTCTGAGGCGACCGCCGCGCCGCGGATGATGGTGTCGCTGCTGGCCATGAACCCCATCGATGTGGATTGGCCGGTGACGATCACAAGACCGTCCCATTCGAGGCTTCCGTGGTTCTTCAGGCCGCCGTCCTGGACGACCAGGATGCCGGCGCCCTTGATGCCGCGGTGCATGGTCAGGCCGGCGGCGCCGGAGCCGGCATCGCCACGGAAGAAGACGAGCTTCGGGTCCTGTCGCGAGCCGAGGTTCACGGTGGTGTTCATGCCGCAGCCATTGGTCAGCCCCGGCGCATTGGTCAGGCCCGACGCGCTCCCCGCGATGACCATGGGGCACCCCGCCGTGCTCCGGAGCACGGTCGTGGCCGGATTGCTCGCCACGCGGTTCACGAAATCGTCCATGAGGGCGGGCGTCAGCGAGCTATCCGCCGCCACCGTGTCGAGCCCCGTCGCGTAGGTGCCCGTCGACTGGCTCTTGCCCTTGATGGCATTGCGCTTGGCCGTCGTGTCGAGGGCCGCTTCGACGTTCGCCTCGAACGTGGTGCCGCTGCCGGCCTGGATGCCCGGCTGGGTGGCCATGCCGTACTTGAGCGGCTTGGCCGTGACCGTCCAGTTCGCCGCCGCGTCGCACCCCGTCCCGCTGGCCGTGCACGCGTAGTCGCGACCGTCGATGTCGAAGCCGTCGCTGCTGACCGCGCTGTCGGAATGCCGCCCCGGGATGTTGACGGCGCCGGGGAACGGCGGCAGCGCCACGCGCTGGACCACCACCTCGATCGTCTTCGTCGTGCCGTTGAACGTGCCGGCCGATCGCATGATGACGGTCTTGTTGGCATCCGCGGTCGGCGAGGTGTCCATCGCCGGGTTGGTGGTGCCGCTCAACCCCGTGAGCGGCGTGTCCGTGACACCGTTGTCGTTGCGGATGGAGACGCTGAACGTACCGCCGTTCGTCGCGCCCCTGATCGCGACGTTCGTGAGCCCGGCGAGCGCCACCCACGGCTGGCCGGTGGTGGCGCCGGCGAGCAGGCCACTCCAGCTCTGCCTGCCGTCGGCCGTGCTCACGAGCACGTTGAAACCGCGCTCGATGCCCGCTTCCGCGAGATGGCGCGCGCGCGACACGTCGGCGAGGTTGCGCGAGATCTGCGGCTCGAGCGTGGCCACCGAAAGATAGGCGGCGAGCAGGCCCGTCAGACAGAACAGCGCCAGCACGGCGACGATCAGCGCGATCCCCCGCTCGTCGCGAAGCATCGGCGATCTTCGCCCCGGCGCCGTCGTCATGTTCTCGGTCCGAGCACGGTGAAGACGTCCACCGCGCGCGGCTGACTGAGATCGCCCGCGCCCGTCACGGGACGATAGCTCACCCGGACCTGGACCTCCTTGCACCAGAGCGGCGTGGCGGGGCAGCCCGTCCCGCCGCCGAGATCCGTGATCGTGGTCGTGCGTCGGTACGACGGGCCAACGACCGGCGTCCCGTCGCAATTCGACGAGCCGCCCGAGATGGTGCCCGACAGGCAGTATTCCGTCGTCGTTCCCGCCTCCAGCGCCGCCGCCGAGAAATCGGTCATGGCCTGTGCGCGGAGTTGCTCGATGCGCTGCTCGGCGAGAAAGACGGCGGCCGTCTCGCCGCCGCCGGTGGCCACGCCGCTCGCCGCGTACTGGAAACCGGTGGCAATCGCCACCAGGCCGATCGTCAGCAGGGCCGTGGCCACCAGCACTTCGGCCAGCGTGAAGCCGCGCGTGGCGTGGACTATTGCACGCTCACGCGGCCCGAGGCCGCCACGACGACGTTGCGGCTCCCGCCGTTCGGGTTGGTGACGGTGAACGTCCCTCCCAGGGCCGCGGCGCCGAGCGAGGTGAAGACGACCGGCCCGCCCGATACGCTCATGTTGTTGGAGAGGTTGATGAGGCCGGCGCCGTCGGTGCCCGTGCCGGTCCAGATCGTCCCGGCGCTGCAGGTTGCGTTGGCGTTCTGCCGGTAGCGCATGCTGGTTCCCGACACCTCCGCGCAATAGTTCTGATTGCCCGAGATGGCGAGTTGACGCGCGCGGTTGACCGCGGTGGCCAACTCCGAGGCGGCCGCCGTCGTCGCCGACGTTCGCCAGTACGACATGAATTGCGGCATCCCGAGCGCGGCCAGCACCCCGATCATCGCAATCACGACGATCAGCTCGCTCAGCGAGAACCCGGCTTCTCGGCCCCTCACATCCGCAACCCGGAGACGTACCATTTGACGACTCCTTCGCCCCAAAACAACGCAGTGGCTCCCCCGATTGCAAGGAAAGGACCAAACGGGATCGCGTCCTTACGACCGCGGACGCCGAGGGCCATCAGAGCCACCGCCCACGCTCCCCCGAGCACCACTCCAACCATCAGTCCGAACAGCGCGATCTTCCAGCCGAGAAAGGCGCCGAGCATGGCGCCGAGCTTCATGTCGCCCGCTCCCATGCCGCCACGGCTGGCCACGATGATCACGAAAAAGATCCCTCCCCCCAGCACAATACCGAGGGCGACGTCTGCCCAGCCCAGGTGGCGGGTCGCCACGTTGGCAGTGATCCCTGCCAGAATGCCCGGGAGCGTGATCGCATCGGGAATGATCTGGTGTCGCAGGTCGATCACGGTGATCGCGAGCAGGGCGGCGAGCAGCGCGGCGGCGACGGCGAATTCGAGGGTCGGACCGAATTCCACCCACGCCCCCGCGAGCAGCACCGCCGTCGTCGCCTCGACGAGTGGATAGCGCCATGGGATCGGCGTCGCGCAGGCGCGGCAGCGCCCGCGCAACACGACGAACGACACCAACGGCACGTTGTCGTACCAGGCGATGGGCGCGCCGCAGACCGGGCACGCCGAGCGCGGCGCCAGGAGACTGCGGCGCTCGGGCAGCCGCGCGATCACCACGTTGAGGAAGCTGCCGAGCAGCAGGCCGAACACGGCGACCACCGCCAGGGTCATCTCAGAGGTGGTGCCGCGCCACGATCTCTCGCGCGGCGTCGGGATGCAATTGGCGGAGGATCGTGAGCTGCTTACGCATCTCGACCACGTTGCCCATGTCGCGATACACCAGGACGAGCCCGATGCGCGGCTCAACCGCGAATGGCTGCTCCTCGGCGGCCGAGCGAAACTCCGCGAGCGCTTCGTCGTAGCGCCCGAGTCCCGCAAGGGCGCGGGCCAGGTTCGCACGCACCACGACGTTCCGCTCGTTGAGTGCGACCGCGCGACGCAGGAACGGCACCGCCTCCTCGAACCGGCCCTGCTGGTGGAGCGCCATGCCCAGGTTGTTGAGCATCCCCTTCTCGGTCGGGAACTTCGCGGTGGCCCGCCGCAGCGCCGCCTCGGCGTCTCCTGGACGGTTGAGCTGGAGCAGCGCCAGGCCGAGCCCGCCGTACGGCTTCTCGCGGTCGGGCTTGAGCATCAGCGCGCGCACGAAGTGGTCGATGGCGATCAGCGTCTCGCCCGGAGCCTTGCGTTCGCGGTTGATGATGGCCGCGCCGTAGTTGTCGTGGCAGATCGAGCATTCCGGCGTCGCGATCATCGCGTGCGTCCAGAGCGATTCGTTGTCGCGCCAGACCTGGACCTGCAGCCACGTCAGCGCGCCCAAGGTCGCGAGCAGCGTGGCCAGGGCCGCGCAGCTCGCGCGGAAGAGCGGAGGGCGTACCGTTCCGGCCGCGTGCGCGCCGACGAGCCCCGCGACGCCGCCGCCGAACAGGACGGCGAACCCCAGGCACGACAAGTAGCTGTAGCGGTCGTGCGCCAGCTGGAAGCCGGCGTGCACGAGGCCGCCGACGGGCGCCAGCACGATCGCGTACCACGCACAGGCGGCGAGGCCCGCCGGCCACCGCCCGGCTAGCGCCACGAGACTCACGCTCACCAGCGCTACCGCGACGGCCGCGAGGACGAACTCCGAATCGAGCGGGTTTATGCGCACCGGCAGCTCGTACAGCGGCGAGAGGTCCGTCGGTAGGATCGTCTTGGACACATAGAACACCATGCTGTAGAGCGCCATCGCGACGCGTGAGGGCAGCGGGTATTTCGCGGCCGGCGTGAAATAATCATGGTGGGCCACCGCCCAGTACGACACGGCGGCGCCCGCGACGGCGACGGCCCCGAACGGCAGCTTTTCGAGCAGCGTGCGCCGCGTCTGCGGTGTGCGCCACGTCGCCGGAGCCGCGGACAGCCGGCGCAGCGGGTACCAGTCGAGGACGATGAGCAGCAGCGGCAGGGTCATCACGATCGACTTGGCCAGCAGCGCCAGCGCGAACGCGGCGACCGACCCCGCCAGTAGTCGGCGCCGGCGCGCGCCGTTGGCACCCGCCGCGCGCAGATACGTCAGCACGGACGTCAGGAACAGCAGTCCCGAGAGCACGTCGCGCCGTTCGGTGGCCCACGCCACGGATTCCGCCCGCAGGGGATGGACGGCGAAGAACAGCGCGGCCACCGCGGCGCCCGCACGCAGCGCCGTCGGGCTCGCGCCCGGCCGCGCGGCCGCCAGGAGCCGTTTGGTGACCCAGTAGACGAGCACGGCGTTCGCGGCGTGCAGAAGTAGGTTTGTGAAGTGGTAGCCGGCTGGCTCCATGCCCCAGAGCACGTAGTCGAGGCCGAAGCTCAGCCAGGTGACCGGGATGTAGTGACCCAGCAGCGTGGTCGTGAACATCCAGGCGAGGTTGCGGGGCGCGAGGCCACGGAAGTGGGGATTCTCCACCAGATTCGTCGGGTCGTCCCACTGCACGAACTCGTTACGGAGCCCGACGGCGAACACCACGACCACGGCGAGCACGATGGCGAGCGGGATGACTCGCTCCGGAAGGGCGAGCGTCGTCAGACGACCGCGTACGTGCGCCGCCAGCTCCGCCAGGCCGCCGCTGCGTCGCTTCTCGCCGGCGGGCGGCGCGGCCGAGGTCCTCTCGTCGTAGAGCGTCGGTGTAGGCATGTGTTTAAACGCGAAGGGAGGAGGCCCGAAGACCTCCTCCCTTCATGAGGGCGGCGCCAGCAAGCCGGCGGAGCCCCGCGACGTTAGGGTAGGCTGACGGTCGTCGAGTCGCCGTTGCTGCTGATGGAGAACGTGCCCGCCGTGGTGGCCGTGTATACGTACGCGATCCAGCCCGATGGCGGCGGCGGAACGGACGCCATGAACGGACCGGCGACCTGACCCTGGCCGTTGGTCACCGCGGTCGTCAGGGCCGTGAGGCCGCCGGCGCCGCTGGTGGGGAGGGAGCCCA
>Ga0137404_10003202_pt1 | contig 10901 bp, 10 predicted proteins | sample CZOMad2_1_16fung_FD_108285 | JGI IMG/M metagenome (GOLD analysis project Ga0137404, IMG submission 108285) | Vadose zone soil fungal communities from Angelo Coast Range Reserve, California, USA - CZOMad2_1_16fungal (Illumina Assembly) | ecosystem: Environmental > Terrestrial > Soil > Vadose...
GCGAGTGTTCCCAAGTGGGCCTGAGTCGAGCACACTCGAGCATATTCCAGCGTAAGTTCGGGAGCGCGACGAGCGTCTGAGCGGCGAGAGCGAGGACTCGAACATCGAAGCAGCCGTCCGGCCGTCTGCTTCCCGAATTCATTTAGGCGTCCCGGTCTCTACTTATTCGGGGCGGGAGCCGTCGTCTCTCCGACCTTAAAGATCTTTACGCCCACGGCCTCTTCCACTCGCGCATTGCGTACCCGGAAGAGGCTGACGCCGTAGATCTGGTCGGTGTGTGGCCCGGCCTCAAAGACGCCGCGGACCTTGTAGATCCGCAGGGGATCGTAGAGGATCCTCACGCCCTTCGCCGCATGCACGTAGACCGTTTCGTCCTGCCCGACCGGTACCTCACAGCAGTAATTGCCCATGGCCGAGACGCGGCTCAGCAAAAAGAACGAGAGATCAGGCGGACCGGCGGGAATGATGAATCCCTGGATCTCGACCTCTCTCCCGCTGTAGGACTTGATCGTCTGGGTGACCTCGAAGTTTGCTCTGAGCGAATCGACCAGCTGGGCAAACGTCAGCCGAGGAACCTCCCCTCCGTGTGCCGACCCACCGAGATGCAGGCACGCCAGCCAGAGGCACGCGGTCAGCACCGTGTGAAGTCTCTGCATCGCCTATTTCCTAAGACAGTGGCGCAAGATTCTCCGCCACGTCCGTTCGATACGCCAGGACGGCCGGCAGCAGTCCTGCCAGCGCGCCCAGGAGGATGACGCTGCCGATGACCACGGGTTCCAGCGCACTCATACGGAAGAGGTTCATAACCAGTCCACCCCTCGCGGCGAGCAAGGACGCGCCAAGATAGGCAACGCCGTGTCCGCCCAGGATCCCGGCGGCGCCTCCGAGGCTCGCGAGGGCGCAGGACTCCAACAGAACGATGCCCAGAATGGTGGCCCGGCTGGCGCCAAGGGCGCGCATGGTGGCAATCTCACGTTTACGCTCGAGCGTGGCGCTGTATAGCGAGACGAACAGGTACAACAGCATGACGATAGCCACGGTGGCCAAGATCACGGTGAGAACCTCCTCGGCCAGGCTCAGGAGGTTGAAGATGCCGAGCAGGACAGCACTGGGGAAGACCGCCTGAGTCTCTGCGGAAACGTTGAGCCCCCGGTGCAGGCTCGGCAGGTCCGACATGCGCCTGGCCCGAACGAGGATAGCGGTCAGCGGTTTGACCCTCATCTTCCTGGAGATTTCGTTCGTCTCCCAGAAGCTCGCGAGGGAGAAGAAGATGGCCCGGTCATCCGCGGTCCCGGTTGATCGAAGGATACCGACCACCGTCAGGGGATACTCGGCTAACTCCTCACCCTCGTAGAAGCGATCGCCGATCCGCAAGCCTGTTCGGCGCGCCGCTTCAGCACCGAGCACCGCCTCGTAGGTCGGCTGCTCGGGAGCGTCGTCACGGAAGAATCGCCCCACGGACACTTCGAAGACCTTACGACGCCATGGAAACGCCGCGAAGTACCCGCCGGTCGTCGCCACAAAGCGAAATCCCTGATACGCGTCCCCTAGCGCAACGGGCACGGCGACCTCGACCCGGGGATCGTCCCGCAACTGTCGATAGGTGCCATAGAGGATGTTGGGCGTCGGCACGTCCATACGGAAGACGACGTTGAGCACCAGCTGCGTCGGACTGCCCTTGGCGCCGACGACCAAACTGTAGTCGGTCGTGCCCTCGGTGAAGCTCTCTTTGATGCCCCGAGCGATGAGAACGCTGGCGATGACCAGGCTGACTCCCAGCATGAGGGAAACGGCCGTCAAGGCGCTGGCGACGAATCGCCCCCGGAGATCCTTTAGGGCGACCGTGAGGATCGTCAACTGTGCTCCCCGACGCTCATGCGGTGTGCGTGGTGATTGATCCGGGTGATGTCGACAACCTGATCACCCGCGTCGAGCACGGCCGCGTCGTGTGAGACGATGAGCAGGGTCTTTCCTCCCTCCCGGCAGACGGCCAGGAATTCTGCCAGTACCTCCCGGGCGGTGTCGGCGTCCAGGCTGGCGCACGGCTCATCTGCCAGGACTAACGGGGGGTTGTTCGCCAGGGCGCGCGCAATCGCGACCCGTTGCTGCTCCCCCCGCGAGAGGTGCTGCGGCTTGTGGGAGAGCCGCGCGCCGAGGCCGACTCGGGAGAGAATCTCGACAGCGCGCCGACGCTGCTCGCGCTTCGCGATGGCGTCCGCAAACATCATGGAGAGCATGACGTTCTCGAGTGCCGTGAAGGCCGAGAGCAAGTTGAACGTCTGGAAGACGTAACCGATATGCCGGGCGCGGAAACGGTCGCGCCGCGGCTCGGGCAAGGCGAAAATATCCGTGTCGTGGACAGAGATCGTCCCTGCGCTGGGCACCGAAACGCCGGCGATGAGATTGAGCAGCGTCGTCTTGCCCGAACCGCTCGGCCCTGTCAGGACCGTATAGCTACCGGCCGAAAGCGCCCATGCGGGGACGTTGAGCGCTTCCAGGGACCTCCCATTACCCAGTGGGAACCATTTCTTCACCCCGTGCAGGGCTACGGCGGGCCATGTCTGTGCCATGAGAACCGTTCCAGCGGAACGCTGCGGGCAGGGCGTCCAGCGTGACGCCCCACCCGCAATCCCGCGTTACCGGATGGCGATAGGATTGACGGGCACGCCGATACCGCCCCGCAACAGCAGCGGGCCGAGGACGAAGAGGAACTCGTACGCCCGGTCCTTGGCCAGCTCGTCGAGATTGAGGATCTCCAGGATGTAAGCTCCTCGACTCCAGACGAAATCCAGATGCAGCGGCAGCGCCAGAAAGCCGAAGGCCTTTCTCGTGTACTGGGGTTTCGCCGGGAATCCCCATTCCACCGCCGCGTTGTCCGCGCCGATGGCCACGATCTCCATGTCGTTCAAGAACTTCAGACAATCGGGCCCGACCCCTGGTTGTGGTTGATGCCACTTGGTGTGCGCGGCATCGAGACGCCCGGCAGCATCGGGTTCATCCCACGTCTTCCGCCAGCCCGTCCGGACCAGCAGGATGTCGCCCTTTCGGATCTCCACGTTCTGCGCCTTCGCGGTGTTCTGGAGATCCTCCAGGGTGATCCAGTAATCGACAGGGAGAGGGTCAGCGCCCTTGTATCGGGCGACGTCGAGCAGGACTCCACGCCCGACCATGAACTGGACGCTCGCCGCGTCGCCGTGCGCAGTGTCGACGGGCTTCGGGGCCGGCATGTTGTTGTAGAGCGCGTTCTCTCGGTAGATGTGGGCGAACGTGTCCAGATGCGAACCGGTATGGTTGTGCATGAAGGTGAAGCTGGCGCCGACCTGATAGCGCTTGGGGTCGAAGGCACCCGACTGCGCGGCGACGCGATCGTACCCGTCGCGGTCCTGCATGATCTGGATGCCCATGCGCTGCGGCGTGATCACCCGAGGAACGTCAGCGTGGAGCTCTTCGCCGAGCGCGTACACCTTCCCTTGCTTCACCAGTCCCGCGGCTTTCATGATCATGTCGGGAGTGATGTAGTTGAGCATCCCGCGCTTGTCGTTCTCCCCCCAGCGACCCCAGTTACCGCGCTTGCCCCACTTGCCCGGCACCGTCCAGGGCGCCGGCTCGTTCGCTAGTTTGTCGTCCTGCGGGTACTGCGGCGCTTGCTGGGCCGTCGCGACGCCGAGGGACCAGAAGCACACTCCCATGGCCAGGCCCCCGAAACCTACGAGCAGAGACTTCAGGCATTGCATGGCATCTCCTCCTCGCGACGCGTCTCCATCACGGTGCGAGCCATGCGTCCAGTTCCTTGGGATGGCGGTTGGCTCCCAGCTGGACGCAGTACTGGGTCGCCGCCGCTCTCGACGCGGAAACTGCGCCCATCGGACATCGTTGTCAAGGATGTGACGTGATGCGGGCCGCGTTCTTGTGCCAGCGTTCTCGGTGAGCGCAGGGGGCCGGAACACGCCTCAAACCTGCATTCTCGCGTCTTGAGCGAGTGCAGCTACGAGGAGGGTCGGAACATCGCCTCGTGACGAGGGCGTATATGAGAGTCGAACGGGCCGGCCCAGAATCTCGCCAAGCCGCCGCTCGGCTTCACGATCCCAGCGTCGCCGCTACCGACGTGTCGTCCAGTGGACCGAAGTGGATTGTGCCCAAAGTGTGCTCGTCGGGAGCGCATTCATGATCATTCCAGCGCACTCCAGCGCACGATGACCGAATCAACTTCTGATTTCACAGCAAGCATTTCTACGGACTTCCGTGATCAGGGCGTCAGGACTGAAAATCCTTAGCGCATTCCAGCGCACTCCTGATCACTGCAGCCCACTCCAGCGCACGTTTGCTTCGATGTTCCGCCTTTCAGATCGAGGAGTTCTCGAGTTTCCTGAAATCACTGCGCAGACCTCGCTCCTCAACGAGCACAGGACTTTTACTCCTCGGCCTGCCCCGGCGCGCCACCCGTTCAAGAATTCCGGCTGTTCGTGAGTGACTTGGAGCCCTATTTCTTTTCCCTTGGAGTGCCTCGTAAGAGATCCGAGTCTAAGATGAAGTTCTGGCCTGAAGGCAGCATCATGACCTGGATCTTGTCGCTCAGCTTCTGAACCATGGCGTACCGCACCAGGTCCGGCGTAAGAGAAGCAGCCAATTTTCTGTTCGCCTCGGCCTCCTTCTCGGCGCGGAATAAAATGGCGCTGCCTTCTCCTTTGGCCCTTTCGATGGCCTGCTGAGCTTTGTGCTTTTCTCCCTCAATCTTTTGTTGTTCCTCCAGGGCGCGCTGTGTGGCTATCTGTTTATCTTCGATGGCTTTCTTGAACTCCGGATTGAAGTCGATGTTGTCCAGAAGCAAGTCGACCACCTCTATGGAAAAGGGGGAAAGCTCTTTCTCCAGTCTTTCCCGGACGGCCTTTCTGATGTTTTCGCGGTTGGGTGCAATCTCGACGCTCTTGTATTTCACGGTTTCATCCTTGAAGTTCTGAATGACCCTCGATTCAACTAGGACATTGAAAAAGTTGGGGCCGACGGTCCGATAAAGCTGTTGGATCGTTTGAGGCGAAACGCGAACATTTAGACTTGCTCTGACAAAGACATCCTGGCTTTCTTCACTGAAGGCGTTGAGCTTATCGAACACGCGACGCTGCACCTGGATGTTGGCCAGCAGGACGTCGCGCCAAGGCGCCACGAACTGGAGTCCCTCGCCGATCTGGCCTTTGATCCCGCCAAATTCATAGACGACACCTATGTGGCCGGCCGGCACTTGATGAACGGAGGCGAAAAAGGTGCTGAGGGCCATGAGTGCCAGGACCAAGTACCCGCCTGGCTTTAGGAAACTGCCCAGGTAGAGGAGCTTGGATTGCCCGTAGTCGCGGATCTCCGGCAAGTTCCGTTTGGTGGTGAAAAGGAGCGCGGCGACACCCGTGAGGATGACCATCCAGATGACATACCGCATCGGCTATTCCTTCCTTGAGGCTGCCAAGCTTTCTAGCTCATAACCGACCGGATAATGGATGTTGTCTGAGTCGACATCTTCGATGTGGAGCCATGTCTACCGCCGTCCGGATCCCGCTCCTCCTCTGACTGCCCTCCGTATGCCGCCTGCTCAATCCGGTCGAGCGCCCACGCGAGTCGTCGGATGCGCGCGACGATCGGCCTAAAGAAGGTTCATGTCAAGTGGCTTCTGGCAAGCTGGCTTCCCTGGCTTCATGCCGCGATCACCCGAAGGTGCTCGGTGTCCCGTCCTTGACCCTCGTGGAACCGGGCGCTACGCTCAGCCGGCCGAGTGCACGTTGAATCGGCGGCTGCGGTGATGTGCTTGATCGCGCTCGGAGAGGGAGTAGGGACGATGAGAAAGAGAAGACCTTTCACCGTCAACGCCACTGCGGTGGCCCTGAGCCTGGTGTTCCCCGCGCTCTTGCTCGCGGCCTCGCCGGACGAAATGAAGCGGCACGCCTTCGAAACGATCGACCGCAACGCCGACCAGATCGCCCTGCTCGGCGACTCGCTCTTTTATTTCGGCGAACTGGGGATGCAGGAGTTCGAAAGCACGAAGCTCGTCAAGGAGACCCTCGAGGGTGCTGGGTTTGCCGTCGAGATGGGCGGGGCGGGGATGCCCACGGCCCTGTGGGCCAGATGGGGAACGGGGAAGCCGCTCATCCTCATCGCGACCGAGGTGGATGCGCTCCCCGAGGGCTCACAGACGCCAGGCGTCATCGACCGCAAGCCACTTGTAGCGGGTGCCCCGGGCCATATGGAGGGGCACAATACGATGGGGGCCGTTGCGGTGGGGGCAGCCTTCGCCGTGAAGCGGGCCATGGAGCGGTACAACATCCCCGGCAGCGTGGCTATCTCCCTCGGCCCCGCCGAGGAACAGGTCATGAGCCGGCCCTACCTTGTGCGGGCCGGACAATATCGGGACGTGGACGCGGCAATCATTGTCCACATCGCCGACAGTTTGGGTACAGGGTACGGGCTGATGAACTACGCCCTTATCGGTGCCAAGTTCACCTTCACTGGTAAGACAGCACACGGTTCGGTGAACCCCTGGGACGGCAAGGACGCCGTGGATGCGGTGGTGCTGATGGACATCGGCTTCGATAAGCTGCGTGAGCACCTGCGCCCAACCTATCGGGCGCACCGAGCGATCACGATGGGCGGGACGCAGCCCAACATCATTCCTGATAAGGGTCAAATCTGGTGGTTCGTTCGGGACGCCACCGGGCCCGCGGCGAAGGAGACTTACGACAAGTTGGTGGACATCGGGAAAGGCGCCGCCCTGATGACCGGCACCACCATGGAGATCCAGCCCTTCGGCGCTGCCTGGCCTCAACTCGGCAATAAAGTGATCGGAGAGGCGATCCAGAAGAATGTCGAGACTGTGGGGATGCCCGTATGGAGTGAGGAGGAGATCCGCTTCGCGAAGGAGCTACAGAAATCGGTGGGAGCGAGAGAGGTTGGTCTGAACACGCAGGTCCGTCCATTCCGAGCAGGGGGACAGACCACCGCGTCCAATGACATCGGCGACATCACTTGGAACGTGCCGACGGGTGCCCTTGGTTTCCCTTCGAGTGCTCCCGGCGTGCTCTATCATCATTGGAAGGCGGCCGTCACCCCCACGTCGTCCATCGCGCACAAGGGCATGGTGGCGGGAACGAAGGTGTTGGCCGCGTCGGTCTTGGATCTGGTTACATCAGCCGATCTGCTCGCGAAGGCCAGGGCTCAGTTCGCCGACGATACCAAGGAGACGAAGTACTTTTCCCTGCTGCCGGCGGATGCCAAGCCGCCTCTGGACTTGAACCGGGAGATGATGGAGAAGTTCCGCCCAGAGATGCGAAAGTTCTATCTGAACAAGCCGGTGCCATTTCGATAGAAGTGATGACCGGCCGATGTAGCCCGCATGAGACGTCGCGGTGGACATACCCTTCGAGTGAAGGGCTCAATCAAACGACTACGACTGCCCAGGCGCTGGACCGCCTGCCCGACCTACGCGACGAACTCCTCTGCTAGACTCCGGGCACCCATCCTCCACCGAGGTGTCCATGCGCCTGATCGGGCGAGATCATCCAGTGTTGAACATGTGGACGTTCCTCTGCGGATTGACGCTGGCCGCGCCGCTCGCAATCCCATTCCGGTTCGCCGAGAAGCGTCACCTTGATGCCGTCGAAGGACGTCCCTGATGGACGGGCTCGATGATGCGCGGATCGACGCTCAGGTCGTGCCGACCCCACGAAACGCGTAAATGGCCGGGCCTGCCCGGTCGCTGCTCGAGCATCTCCGCGCGGAACTCCACAGTCCGGGGTTGGATTACGCGGAGCCGCTGAGCCCGATTGCCGGCGGCTACGACACTCGGATTTTCTCATTCCGCTTGATCGGCGCTTCGGAACCCTTCGCGATCCCGCTGATCCTCCGGATCCTCAGCAACCAGTATCCTTCAGCGCGCGCACTCACCGAACGCGCTACCCAAAATGCCGTCGCCGGGCTCGGCTACCCAGCACCTCGCGTGCTGCTCGCGAGCTCCGACCCCACCATTCTCGGTGGGGCATTCCTCGTGATGGAGCGTTTGGCAGGCCGTCCGCTACTCAATGTGAAGTGGCGTGGAGTCGCTTCGGTGCTGGTCGAGCTACAGCTCAGGCTTCACGCGCTCGACGCCGAGGTCCTGCTCCAGGCGCTCGACCGCGAAGGCCAGGCATCGGGCAGGATCGGCGCACCGCCGATCAGCCGTGAGGCGGTCACTCTCGAGGGCCACCTCACACGTCTCGAGCGCCGAATCGGTCGTGGCCCCCTCCGCGGTCTGGAGGCGGCCATGGCATGGCTGTCCAACCATAGGCCGACGGACGAGCGAAGGCGAGTGATCTGCCACGGGGACTTCCATCCCCAGAACATCTTGATGGCGGACGGCCGGGTCGCGGGAGTGATCGACTGGCCGAACGTGATCGTGGCCGATCCCGCTTTAGACGTGGCTGCAACACGCGTGATCCTCGGTCTCGTCCCTGTGGGGCTGCTGGGTGTCCCGCCGGCACTGCGCGGCCTGGTTGAGGTCGCCCGACGTATTCTTGCCGCCCGCTATCTAAAAGGGTACCGGCGCCGGCAGCCGCTGGACGCCTCGCGGCTGGCGTATTACGAAGCCCTAGCCTGCATGCGCGGGCTGGTTCGAACGGCGGAGGCCCGGCTCGCTCCCATCGGAGAGTCTGGGCTCAACTCGCTCGATGCCTCGAGCTTCGGCGAGCGGCTGAGCGCGCGCTTCACGCGTCTCACAGGTGTCACGCTGGGGTTGCCCCCGGTTCAGGCCGCTCGCAGAGGATGACCCAGCACACTTGATCCCGGACTGAACGTCCCTGTACAGGAGCTTTTCGGGAGTCGAGAAAGGGTCGCGGCCGAGGATCTCCTACGCGCTTACCTGCGGGCATCGTGGAACCGAAGCGGAGCCCCTGCTAGACTCCCGCCAGCCAACGCGTTCAGCTAAGAGAGAGTCGTTGGGAGAGTCGCATGCGTGAAGCCAGAAAACGACCGGACTCTGAAAGTGATGGACTCGGGGATTGGAGAATCCAGGCGGCGAGCCGCCTCGTTCAGGCGGTTCCACCAGCGTTTGTCGGAGGCCCTTCACACGCCGCGGGGGCTCCTGTCCACCTCACTACGGCAACCGAGGATGCCCGAAAGCGCCCCATCGGCTTCGTGACGCCGAGTTCGGCCGCTTTAGCCTTGCATATGGCCTATAGAAGCAGCGAGCGAGCCAGGCATCAGCATGCCACGCTAAAGTTCATAGAAGTCTTGACGCCAAGAGGCAAGGGCTACTCGGTAGCGTTCGGTGATGTTGAACCGCTCTACGACTACTTTGAGGAGTGCATTGGCGCCGTCATTTTTAGCTTTCAGGCGCTCGAGGCCTTTTCGAACTACGAGATCGCACAGAACCTCAAGGGCAAGTTCGAATTGAAGCGAGGAAAGGACACAAAGAGTGTGACTCCTCGAGAACTAGAGCGCATTGCCTCAACCGAGGAGAAGCTTGCTTCAGTATTGCCGACAATACTCTCACTACCGTCCCCTAAGGGGCGGACGGTATGGGGAGCCTTCGCGAATCTCAAACGCACGCGGGATGCGTCGGTTCACCTTAAATCTAACGATCAATACCCGAACCGGATCCCTGGCGGAGAAGAGCACGACTCACTCTTTCGGCAGTTCCTGATTAGTGACGATATCGCCTACTTCGTCCGTGCTGCGATCAACATGATGTGCTATTTCTACCCGACTGAGCGTCGGACTCCGCGTTGGCTCAGGGCGGCCCAGGAGTTGTGTCCAGAGCCGAGCTAGAGCCAGCTGCCATCATTGTCGCGTGTCCAGCTGTTTCTCCACGAGGTGATTGCCGCGGTCTAGAATGCCGCGACGGAACTCCATAGTGAACTGGCGGGTGAGAGGCTCGGTATGATTTCGCGGGCTGGTCGACGGGTCGAGACGGCATGTGCCTGAATTGTGCCCGTGACTAGAGCATTCCTGACTACTCCAGCTCACTCCAGCGCATGACGACGAAATGATTCGTGATTGCACCGTAAGGATTTCTGCACACTTCCGCGTCTTGTGTTCTAGGACTGAAAATCCTGGTGTCGGCGGTTCAATCCCGTCCCTGCCCACCAGTTCTTCAACCACTTAGCCGACCCGTCTTCCGTGCTGTCACCGAGGTGTCACCGGAATTGTCACTGAGCGCGCCCGTCTCCGGCGTCGTTCCCAGCATCGCTGTGAGCTTCGTGCCCGCCTCGCGGAGGTCGCTCTCGGCGACGATCGCGTAGCGCCGGTACACGGCTTCCGTCTTGTGGCCGGTGAGTTTCATCGCGACCGATCGTGAGATGCCAGCACGCTCGAGATTCCTCACTGCAGAGCGTCTGAGGTCGTGGAGAAGGAGTCCAGGCCGGCCCGCGTCCCTGCACGCCGTCATCCAGGCACGCCGGAGCGACTTGATCGGCTTGCCGTAGCGGTGGAACACGTGGGCGATGATGCGGGCCTGGACGCGCTCGCAGCGGCGCGTGATCGCTTGCCGGCGCTCCAGGAGGGCGCGGAGCTCCGGGATGAGCGGGAAGGCGCGCCGTTCGTTGTTCTTCGTCGTGCCGGGCTCCAGGCGCACGAAGCCTCCCGCGAAGTCCACCTGCGCCCACAGCACGAGCGGCAACGGCGGCTCCGCGCCCAGGCGGTTCGCCATGATCAGGTTGTCGCGGTAGTTCAGCGAGACGGCGTCGACCGCGACGAGCGCCTCACCGGGGCCAGGCGCGGGGCGCGGTACGGAGACGAGCGCGAGATGCTTCCGATCGAACGCGGAGAGCTCCCATCGTTGCATCACGCCGCGTCCTCGGGCAGCAGGAGCAGCTTGCCGACTGTGCCGCGTGCCTCCATGTCGGCATGCGCCCGTGCGGCATGCGCGAGGGGGTACGTCGCCCCGATAC
>Ga0137404_10003203_pt1 | contig 10900 bp, 8 predicted proteins | sample CZOMad2_1_16fung_FD_108285 | JGI IMG/M metagenome (GOLD analysis project Ga0137404, IMG submission 108285) | Vadose zone soil fungal communities from Angelo Coast Range Reserve, California, USA - CZOMad2_1_16fungal (Illumina Assembly) | ecosystem: Environmental > Terrestrial > Soil > Vadose zone...
CGAGTGAGCTGAGAGGCGGCGATTTTTTTCCTGCGCCAACGTAGCGGGAAACCAGATACGCCTGCTCGAGTGGAACGTAGAGCTTCGCTTCGTCTGCAAACTCGAGAACCAACACCTCTTGTGGCTGCCCTTGCTGTTGTAGGGCAAGCGCTCCGCTTGCCGAGTCTGTCGCGTCCGCGCCAGGCAGGCGTGGCGCCTGCCCTACAGGAAATGTTTGCAAGCCTAGAAATCGCCCGACGCCGTGCTCGAGGTGCACCACGAGGTCGCCCTCGTTGAGCTCACTGAAATCAATCTGTGCGCGATTGCGTTCCGCACGACGTAAACGTCTGCGCGGATGGGCCGCAAATCGTCCAAATAATTCCGCGGCCGAGAGGACGACAAGATTAGCCGCAGGAAAACAAAATCCGCGCGCCAAGGTTCCTTCCACGAAATTGACCCCTTCAATGGAGCCGGCCATGATCTCGCGAAAACGCTCGATCTCGCCTTCGGTCTGGAAGTAAATGGCGATTTTCGCGTTGTTGCGCCGCCACTCCTCTAAGCGCTCGACAAACTGCGCCCGTTTCGCCTCGGCGAGTACCAAATCGCCGACCGCAAACTCGCCGATCTCGCAATCTTGAAATGCCCCGCTGAAATCTTCCGGACCATTCTCAATCCAGCCTTCGCTAATCTGGATCTGTGGAGGGCCGAGCTCCCGCGAGCCCGGCGTCGCTGGAGCTCCAGCGTCCATGTCCGGCTCGATGTTAATTACAAGGTGATCGCGCTTGACGTAATGGCGAACCTGGCCGCTCTGGTCGAGCGCTCCATGATCGAGCAAAACTTCGACTGATTTCAAATCGCGCACTGAAGTTTGAGTATCGATGTCGAACTCACGAAGGGATTCGATCTGATCTCCGTAGAATTCCACCCGGAATGGCATTGGAGCCTGCCACGAATAAAGATCGACAATGCCGCCACGGACGGCGAATTGTCCCCGGGTGGTGACCTGGGCGACGCGTTCGTAGCCAGTGCCTACGAGTCGTTCAAGCAGGCTTTCCATCTGCGAGGCCACACTGCGCTGAAGTTGGGTGACAGCAGATTCCAGCGTGCCGTGCTTTGGCGCAGCTTGATCGAGACTCGCGCGTGTTGCCACGATGATGTGCTGGCCGGTTCCGCGCCCGACTTCCATGAGGACTGCCAGTCGTTCGGCGGCAATTTCAGGATCCGGCAAAACATTTTCGGCTGCTGCAAACTCTGCTTCCGGGAGGAAAAGCGCATCCGGCTGCCAGTTGAGCAGACTCTCGTAGAGCAACTCTTGAGAATGAACGCTAGGGCAAAGGATCCAAATCGCGGAATCCGCAGATTGCGGATGATCTGGCGATGATTGATGCCAGGCCTGCGCGATTATGGCGGCCAGAAATGGCTGGGCTGGCTGGATGACATGTGAGAACTGCAGCGGCCACTGAGCATCCTTTATCGCATGAAGTTTGCGCGCGATAGGTTCGCTAGCCGCGACACGCTCCAGAAGCTCAGTGCGGATCGGTTTTTCCACCGCAGAGTTTACGCCAAATTCCGCGAGAGTTGTAGCCGCGTCTGCATGTTCTCGCGCCCTCGGCGATAGATTTCGCCATCGTCTTCAGGAGAAGTCGATCCACCTAAGGTGGAACGCGTTGTCCTCAACGCGTTGGCAAACAACGGCCCTCCGGTCGAATTTTTACAACGCGCGACCGATTGCTGCGGCAACGGCGCGGAGACGCGGAACGAGCCCGGCAAAAATCTCCGGCGTCAGCGCCTGATTGCCGTCACTCTTGGCCATTTCGGGAGAATCGTGCACTTCGACCATGAGCGCGTCTGCGCCGGCAGCAACCGCTGCCAGGCACATCTGCGGAACAAATTCGCGAAGACCGAGAGCGTGCGCCGGATCGACTATGACCGGCAAATGCGTTTTGGACTTCAAAATTGGAACCGCACTCAGATCGAGCGTGTAACGGGCGGCGGTATCGAACGTGCGAATGCCGCGCTCACAGAGGATCACATTCGGATTGCCCTCATTGAGGATGTATTCGGCGCTCATAATCAAATCATAAATGGTGGCGCTGAATCCGCGCTTGAGCAGTACGGGAAGTCTGCTTCGACCCACCTCTTTTAAGAGGGAGAAGTTGTGCATGTTGCGGGTGCCGACCTGAAGACAGTCTGCATACTTCTCGATCATGGAGAGATCGCGCGGATCCATGACTTCGGTAACGACAGGCAAGCCGGTTTTCGCGCTCGCTTCCGCAAGGAAACGCAGTCCCTCTTCGCGTAATCCCTGAAAGCTGTACGGCGAAGTTCGCGGTTTAAACGCGCCGCCTCGCAGAATTTTTGCGCCGGATTCTTTTACGATGGAAGCGATCGACTGAATCTGTTCTCTGCTTTCGACGGAGCATGGGCCACAAATGAGAACAACGTCCTCGTGCTCGCCCAGGCGCACGTTGCCCACTACTACCGAAGAAGCTCCGCGAGAATCGCGCGCCGCAAGTTTGTACGGCTTCAACACGGGGATGATGGCTTCCACGCCTGCCATCGCCGCAATCGGCTTTTCGCGAAGGAGCGCCTCGGGCCCGATTACACCGATGATCACGCGCGAAGCGCCGCGGCTGACTTGTGCTTCAAGCCCGAACTCGCGCACACGCGTGATGATGCGCTGGAGCTGTTCTTCAGTGGCGTTCGGTTTGGTGATGACGATCATATTCCTGGCAGCGGAATCATGAGAATGCCGACACCGGGAATTTTCTGCAAGCCCAGATACTGCCCTCCAAAGGATTCCTAATTCGTGATCGTGACCGGTGTCCCGACTGAGACTGATCTGAAGAAATCTTCGGCCATGAATTCGGGCATCCGGATACAACCGTGCGACGCCGGATAGCCCGGCAAATAACCCGCGTGCATGCCTGTCCCTGACACAATGCGCATGAAGTAGGGCATGGGTGTGCCCTGGAAGTGAGTGCCCGGCGGCTTCGGATCTTTTTTAACCTCAACGTTGGGGACGACCACCTTGCCTGACGAGTCTACATAATCTCCGAACAAACTGGAGACGTGGTCTTTATCCTTTTGAATGATTTTATAATTACCAGCGGGAGTGTTGAGCCCCTCGCGGCCGGTGGACAATTGCGAAACACCGACGAGCACGCCTGCCTTGTAAAAATATGCCCGCTGCTCGCCGAGGCTAATCTTCACCGATGGACTTCCATTGACATTGTCTCCATCCCAATAGGAAACAGTATCACGGGGCGCTCCAGGTGGACCTTCACCATAAACGCCGCCCAAATACGGAGTTCCGGCGCCATAGCGCGGGTCTCCACCGCATCCCACGACGAGGCAAACGAGACCAACAGCAGCAGTTACTCGCAAAAAACCGAACAAAGAATAGTGCATAGTTTCGACGGCGTTCTTAATGCGCAACCTGCGCAAAAAGTCAAGCGGGGGCTAGTCCATTCGCGGCCTTCTTTGTCATTCCGAGCGAAGTCGAGGAATGGAGCGAGTGGGACGAGTGACATGGACGGAAATGCCGCGAGGGTAGCGGCGAGAGAGTCGGGAGACGAACGAGTTCAATCTCTAATTATTTCTGAAATCGGAAATATTTAGAGATGTCTCCACTCCGGTCGACATGACAGAAACTCATTTGCACCACTGATCCACCCAATCGTTCACCGTCTTGTACCAGAGTTGCGAGTTCTGCGGTTTAAGCACCCAATGACCTTCGTCCGGGAAATACAACATCTTGGACGGCACTTTCAGCACTTGCAGCGTCGTGAAAAGATCGAACCCTTGCGAAACGTCGAGCCGATAATCGTTTTGGCCATGCACAACCAGCGTTGGCGTTTTGAAATTCTGCGCGTATTCGTGCGGCGACCATTTCCGGTAAACATCCCGTTTTGTCCAGGGCGGACCGCCAAATTCCCAGTTCGCGAACCACAGCTCCTCGGTCGTGCCGTACGCCGACTCCGCGTTAAACATGCCGTCGTGCGACACAATGCATTTGAACCGGTTCGTATGGCCTAACAACCAGTTGGCCATGTAACCGCCGTAGCTCGCGCCCAGCGCGGCCTCGCGGTTCTTGTCGATGAATGGATAGGTTTTCTCCAGGTAATCCAGTCCCTTCATCACGTCGACGTAGGGTTTGCCGCCCCAATCGCCGCTGATTGAGTCGGTAAACTTCTGCCCGTAACCGGTCGAGCCGTGAAAATTGATCGTCACCACCACGTAATTTCCGGTGGCGGCGAACAACTCGGAATTCCAGCGATAGGTCCATTCATTTCCCCATGCCCCTTGCGGCCCGCCATGGAGCAAAAATTTTAGTGGATATTTCTTGTTCGGATCGAATCCCGGCGGCTTGACCATGAAACCCTGAACCTCTTCGTCGTTCGCGCCTTTGAACGTGAATGACTCCAACGGCTGCATGTCGATCTGCGACAAGAAGGCGTCGTTTATGTGGGTGACTGGGTGACTTACCGGTTTGACTTGGTGTTCGACCACGCTCTCATCTACCCGCCAAATCTCGTTAGGCGCTTGCGCCGACATGCGCGTGAAAAAAACCCGCCAGTTGGGCTCGATCGAGATCGCTAGATCATCAGCGTGCAGATTCGGCGCGAATTCCATCGGCTGCTTGTCGTAAAGCACAAGCTGCCAAATGGGTGATTGTCCATGATCCTCAGCCGTTAAAAAAAACGCGCGCGAATCTGGCCGCCAAACAAAGCTGCCAACCGAACGATCCCAGCTCGCTGTTGCGCTCCGCGTTTCACCGGTTGCTTTGTAGTACACCAAGAGATTCCATTTGTCGGCTTCGAATCCTGCGCGCGCCTGCGACCGCCAAGCTATTGCATTCCCGTCCGGCGAATAGAGCGGAGTGGTGTCGCTGCCAGGACTGGTGGAAATTTTCTTCGGCGTGCCACCACTGATCGGAACGACGAAAATTTCGTTGTTCGTGCTGGTTGCTTCGACTTCGTCGATGTTGCTCGTGTACGCGACCTCCTGGCCGTCCGGCGAAATCGCGTACATGTCCTGGCCGCCTAACGAGAACGGCGGCACATCGTGATCGCCCGGCGTGAGGTCCGAAGCCCGACCGGCGGTTGTGTCTGCCGACGCATTTGCCTCGGCGCTGATTACAAACAGATGGCTGCGTTTGAATTCCGTAAAAGCGTTCCAATGCCGATAGAACAAGCGAGAGAAAACTTTCGCTTTCACTTTGCTTTTCTTCAGTTCTTCGTCGCGCTGTTTGTTGCACGCATCATCCTTGCAATCAGGATAAACCGTTGAAACGAACACGATGTTCTTTCCATCCGGCGACCAGATTGCGCCATCGGCACCAGTGGAGATGTTCGTTACCTGATGTGGCTTGCCGATGAGCGCTCCCGCTCCGGGATCGAAGTCGCACATCCAGATCTGAGTCGGATCGGTCGCTTTCGAGGTCCAAATCAAACGCTTGCCGTCGGCTGAAAAACGCGGCCGCTCCTCGTGATTCGGCGTCGGATTCAACCGCCGCGATTCACCGCCTGTCGTCGGCACGATCCACAAATGCGAAGTCTTCTTGTTCGCCGCCAGATCGACATCTTCGCAGTCGAACACGACCCACTTGCCATCGGGCGACGGCACCGGCGCGCCAACGCGCTTGAGTTTCATCATGTCTTCAAAGGTGAATGGATGCTTCTGCGACGACGGCGGCGATTGAGCGAAAGCAGAAAGTGCTAGCGTGAACAACAGCGTTAAAATCTTCCAATGCATGGTGTCTATGTTGCGTTGAAGCGAGCTACAAATCCAGGTGGATCGGCTTCTCCGAAGACGATGCCAAAAATTTGCGCCTTCGGCGCCTGATTTAACATCGCGTTGAGGACAACGCGATCCACCTTAGAATCCACACATGACTCAAGTAACAATCGAAACAATCAAGCACGGCCCCTACATCGTGACCGGCGAAGTCGAGTTGATCGACGCCGATGGAAACAAGTATCCAGTCGAAAAACGCATGGCGCTTTGCCGCTGCGGCGCATCGACTGAGAAACCGTTTTGCGACGGCACCCATTCCAAAATCGGTTTTCAGGCTGCCGAGAAAGCCGTGCCGGAATCGAAAGAATAACCTTTTGTCATTCCGAGCGGGTCGCTTGCCAAGCCGTAGCTTTACGCGAAGGATGGAGGAATCTCGCATGAAATTTAGAATTGCGCTCGTACTCGCGGTTTCACTCTTTGCGGCGGCGCTTCGCGCGGAGCGGATATCGCTGGTCGGCGGAACCGTGATTAATCCCGCCGACGGCAAAGTTTTGCCAAATGCGACGGTCGTCATTGACGGCAACAAGATCGAGCGCGTCGCGATTGGCAAACAAGACGCGGCGTCGCTCGGGAAACAAATCGAATGCGTCGGTAAATTCATTTTGCCGGGTTACATCGACACGCACATTCACTTCTTTCAATCCGGCGATTTGTTCACGCGGCCGGACGGCACCGATCTCAACAGCGTTCGCCCCTACAAGGACGAAGTCGCCTGGGTAAAGAGTCATGTGAACGATGTGTTCGCGCGTTATCTCCGGAGCGGCATTACCAGTGTTGTTGATGTGGGTGGACCATTTTGGAATTTCGAGGTCCGTAAAACCGCGAATCACACCCAGAAAGCGCCGCGCGTGGCCGTAGCCGGCCCATTAATCTCGAGCGTGTCACGTGAAAAACTCGATCTTGGCGATCCACCGATCGTCAAAATCGATACGCCGGATCAAGCGCGCGAGTTCGTCAAAAAACTTGCCGAACAAAAACCCGACCTGGTGAAGATTTGGTACATCGTCGATAAGGACCACCCGGTCGAAAGTTTCCGGCCAATCGTGCGGGCGACGATTGAAGAAAGTCACGCGAACAAAATTCGTGTCGCAGTGCATGCCACAGAATTGGAAACGGCACGCGCGGCCGTCGAAGAAGGCGCGGACGTCCTCGTACACAGCGTGACGGACAAACCAGTCGATGACGCGTTCGTAAAGTTGCTGAAAGATCGACACACCATTTTGTGTCCAACCCTCGTTGTGTTTGAGCGTTACGGCCGAACATTTTCACACCAGTTGAATCTCACGCCTGAAGAACAAAAGTGGGGTAATCCAGAAGTGATCGCATCGCTCGATGTCACCAAAATTCCTCAGGACAAATTGCCGCAAAGGATCAAGGACGCTCTTGCGAAACCGGATGAGGCATTAAGTCGCGTCAAGAAAACTTACGAGGTCGCGCTGCCGAACTTGAAAAGGCTGGAAGACGCAGACGTCACAATTGCAGCAGGCACAGACGCGGGAAACATCGGCACAATTCATGGCCCTGCGCTTTTCCGCGAATTTCAATTGATGAAAGAAGCCGGATTAACGCCCATGCAGATTCTCCAATGCGCAACCGGCAATGCCGCAAAACTTTTTGGAGGAGACACCGGTGCGCATCTTGGTCAGATCGCCCCTGGCTTTTTCGCCGATCTCGTCATTCTCAATTCCAATCCGCTGGATGACATCGCGCATGCTTCCGACATCGACACGGTGATCAAAAACGGCGTCGTCTATCCCGTCGATTCCATTCTGCACTGATCTCCAGGCGTTCATGAAGTACGCGTCTCCTGTCGTCCTATTGTTCTTGTTCCTGGCCGTCTGGAGCGCGGAGGCCGCTGCACCTTCGCCATCACCAGCGATGGTGACAAGCGTCCAAGCAATCGCGGAGGCTTACGTGAAACTGGTGCTCGCGATGGGCCAGCATGACCCGGATTACGTTGACGCTTATTACGGCCCGCTGGACTGGAAGAAACAGGAAAAGAAGTCGCTCGATGCGATCGCGCGCGATGCGACACGGTTACTCGATCAGTTGACGAAGATTCCCAAGTCAACAGACGAGATGGAGCAATTGCGCTGCCGGTACTTAACAAAGCAACTATCCGCGCTCGCGGCACGGGTTCGCATGTTGAACGGCGCGCATTTGAAATTCGATGAAGAATCGCAGGCTCTTTATGACGCCGTTGCACCCAGTTTTCCGGACGCTCATTTTCAGGAAATCCTTACCAAGCTTGAGCCGAAACTTCCCGGTGACGGACCGCTTTTGCAGCGATACGAGAAGTGGCGGCAAGCGTTCGTGATTCCCAAAGACAAGTTGGACACGGTGTTTCAGCTCGCGATCAAGGCGTGTCGCGAACGCACACTCGCCCACATCAAACTGCCGTCCGATGAAAATTTCAGCGTTGAATACGTCACCAATAAACCGTGGGGCGGTTATAATTGGTACAGGGGGAATTATCACAGCGTCATTCAAGTGAATACCGATCTGCCGGTCTACATCGATCGCGCGATTGATCTGGCTGCGCATGAGGGTTACCCCGGCCATCATGTCTATAACGCGTTGCTCGAGAAAAATCTCGTCCGGGATCGCGGTTGGGTTGAGTTCTCGGTCTATGCGCTCTTCTCACCGCAATCGCTCATTGCTGAAGGCACGGCGAACTTCGGCAGGGAGGTCGTATTTACTAAACCGGAGCGGTTGGAGTTTGAGAAGAAAGTGCTCTGGCCCGCTGCGGGAATCGACCCGTCGCGGGTGGAGGAATTTTACGAGGTCCAGGACCTGGTGAAGAAACTGGGATATGCAACGAATGAAGCCGCCCGGCAGTACCTCAATGGCGATATTAACGCAGACGCCGCTGCGGCCTGGTTGCAAAAATACGCGCTCATGGACGAAAAACGTGCGAAACAATCCACGAAATTCATCGAGAAGTACCGCAGCTACGTCATTAACTACAATCTCGGCGAGGATATGGTGCGCAGTTACATCGAGAAGCACGGCGGCACGGCGGACCAACCGGAGCAGCGCTGGCGCGAATTTGAGCAATTACTGGCGTCGCCCCGGTTGCCGGGGGACATACGCTCGGACTAACAAAAATCCAGGCGATTGCAGCGGGCACGGCTCCCTCTACAGTTAATGTGTCGTGCCTTCATTAGTGCTGGCATCCAGTTCGCCCAGACGCGTCGCATTGCTGTCCGAAGGTGGATTCGAATTCGAAATCGCCTCGCCGCGCGTCACGGAAAAATTCAGTACGAACCTTACCTTGCGCGAAGTCACGCTCTGGAACGCCATTCGAAAAGGAATGTCTATCGCCCAAACGCGCCCCGACGCCGTCGTGCTTGCGGCTGACACGCTGGTGGCGCTGGAGAATCAAATCATCGGTAAGCCAGCGGACTTGAGTGAGGCCGCACAGATACTCCAGCGACTTAGCGGACGAACTCACCAGGTTTGTTCTGCCGTTGCAATCTACCAGCAGACACTGGGTAAATCGGCCGTTTTTCATGAAAGCTCACGCGTCAGTTTTCGCCGCCTGAGCGACGCGATGATCCAGAGCTATCTTGCGAAAGTTGACACGCTGGACAAGGCGGGCGCCTATGCCGCGCAGGGAAGTGGCGCCGAAATCATCGCAAAAATCGAAGGTTCATTTACGAATGTTGTTGGGCTGCCAATGGAAAAAACCGTTGCCGAACTGGCCAAATTCCGCATACGGCCAAAAGCTGCCTAGCGAATCAAGCTAATCGGCAAGGCTCAAATCAAGTGTTCGCGATTATCTGACCGGAGCCGAATCGTTTTCATCTGCAAATTGTGTCTCGCGCGGACGAAGCGGACGGTCTTGCTCTTGGCACGCATGAGGATCGAATGGGTAACGGCGGTGACGCCGCCGTGAGCTCGCACACCGCGCAACAACGCGCTGTCGCTGATCCCCGTCGCGCAGAAAAGAATGTTCTGGCCGTTAGCCAGGTCATCAGCTGAAAAAATTCGGTCCAGGTCTCTCTTGTAGCCGGTGTCAATGAGGTTTTTCCGTTCCTTTTCATCGCGGGGCCACATTTTGCATTGCATGTCGCCGCCCAGGCACTTGATTCCCGCCGCTGCCAGCACGGCTTCGGGCGAACCGCCAATACCCATATAAAGATCGACATCGGATTCAGGCAGTGACGGCGCGATGGCCGCGGCAATGTCGCCATCGCCGATCATGCGCAACGACGCGCCAGCGGCACGGATTTGTTCAACGATTTCCTTATGCCGAGGTCGGTCGAGCATCATCACGGCAACATCCTGGACGCGTTTGTCCACCGCATGTGCCACGATTGCCAGCATCTCTGGGATTGGCATCTCAAGGTGAAGTGAATCGCCGCGCTTTTTCATGTAATCGATGACGCGCGGCCCGTACGCGAGCTTCGACATGTAAAAGGACGGCACATCCCGGAGCGCGACTTTCACTCCTTGTTCCGGACTCGCCGCTGCGATGCAGCTGATGGAGTTCGGTGCGCCTTTGGAGATGTTAGTTGTCCCGTCGATTGGATCGATGGCGATATGAAACTCCGGCGAACCAGGAACCCATGTCCCGAGTTGTTCGCCCTTAAAAATGCCGGGCGCTTCGTCCTTGATCCCTTCGCCAATGACGACTTCCCCGCAGATGTTCATCAAATCGAACATGCCGCGCATGGCATCGCACGCCGCCGCGTCGGCTGCCTCCTTGTCGCCGCGCCCGAGCCAGCGCAGTGAATTCAGGGCGGCGGCTTCGGTCGCGCGCACGAAGTCCAACTCGATGATTCGCTCGATGTCCTGGTAATCTCGTTTCGGCAGTCGCAGAGCCACGCGGCGTTAATTTTCACGCAGGTCGTGCGCGATGACAAGAAATGAACGCGGACCGCTTTCGGGCCGTCGCCTTCAAGTCAACGGCTGCTGAAGGTTTCTTTGAATGGCACGTCCACGCGAGGAAAACCACCTTCGAGAACGATTGGAATCAGGCCGCTTATTTTCCCGCTCCAGCTACGTGCTGGGCGTGCTCGTGTCCGGCGGGACCATGCAATGATGGACGGATCCGCAGAAAAAATTGAAACGCGTAGCCGAGATCATCGCCGTAATAACGATCGAGACGATCGGGACG
>Ga0137404_10003207_pt1 | contig 10896 bp, 10 predicted proteins | sample CZOMad2_1_16fung_FD_108285 | JGI IMG/M metagenome (GOLD analysis project Ga0137404, IMG submission 108285) | Vadose zone soil fungal communities from Angelo Coast Range Reserve, California, USA - CZOMad2_1_16fungal (Illumina Assembly) | ecosystem: Environmental > Terrestrial > Soil > Vadose...
AAAGCCGGGCCAGCTGCGCGTGGCGCGGACGATGCGCACCGCGTAGTCGAGCACCTTGTCGTCGACGCGCACGAACGACGCCATGCGCTGCAGCGACAGCACCGAGCGTTCGTCCATTCGCGCGGTGATCGCGGCCAGCGGCAGCTGATCGCCGTTCAGCTGATCGGTGGTGCGGCGCACGATGGCGGCCTCTTCGTCGAGCGCCGGGTAGCCGATGTCGATCTTCAGCAGGAAGCGGTCGAGTTGCGCCTCGGGCAGCGGGTAGGTGCCCTCGGTGTCGATCGGGTTCTGCGTGGCCAGCACCATGAAGGGCCGGGGCAGCGCCAGCGTCTGCCCTTCGAGCGTGACCTGGTACTCCTGCATCGCCTCGAGCAGCGAGCTCTGCGTCTTGGCCGGCGCGCGGTTGATTTCATCGGCCAGCAGCAGGTTGGTGAACACCGGGCCACGCTGCACACGCAGCGCGCCGATGCCGGCGCCGGGCTCGCCGCGCGCCTCGAGCACCGAATGCCCGGTGATGTCGGACGGCATCAGGTCCGGCGTGAACTGGACGCGCGAGTACGCCAGCGACATCGCTTTGGCCAGCGAGCGCGCCAGCAAGGTCTTGCCGAGCCCTGGCACGCCTTCGATCAGCACATGCCCCGAGGCGACCAGCGCGACCAGGATCTGATCGACCGCCTGCTGCTGGCCGACGACGGCCTTGCCGACCTCGCTGCGCAGTTCGTTCAGCAGCTCGGCAGCGCGCGAAAGGTCGGTGGGTTTGATTTGCATGGCGGGTCCTCAGGGTCGTGGTTCGCGCCGCGGCTGGGCCAGCAGCCGGCGGGCGGTTTCTAGCAGTTCAAGCACGGGCGGCAGGTCGACACGACGGCGCGCCATGCTGCGGTCCAGCGCCAGGCCCAGGGCCTGCGCGTCCAGCCCGGTCAGGCGCGCGATGGCCTGCGCACGCGCGCCGCGGTCGAGTTTGTCGTAGTGGCGCACGTGCCAGCGTGCGATCTCGTCCAGCGAACGCAGCTGCGCGGTGTGCAGCGCGTTGCCACCGCGCCGCCACAGGAACTGCGCGGTGCCGGTGATCTGTTCGGCCATCGAGCGGCGTCCGCTCGGCGGTGCCACGGTCTGCGGGCCGAAGCGCACGGCGCCACGCCACACCGCGAGTGCGATCGCCAACGCCGTCAGCAACAAGGCCGCGTGACCGGTCTGCCACAGCCAGCGCAGGAACGGCGTGCGGCTCTCTTCGGCGACGAACCACACCGCCGCGCCGCGCCGCAGCTGCAGCGCGGCCGCCGCCAGCGCCGCGTTGTCGCCGAGCAGCAAGGGCGCGTTGTCGAAGACGGACCGGTTGTTGATTACCGTCACGCTGCCGTGGCCGTAGGCCAGGCGCAGCATTTCGGTGCCCTTCGGGCCGACCAGCTGCCAGGTCGGTGGCGTCGCGGTTTTCAGGGGCCAGATCGAGGCACTGCCGCACAGCGTGAAGGGCTGCCGCGGCACATAACTTTCGGTCACGTCGTCCGGCTCGGTGACCGTGTGGCAGGGGTGTTCGGTGCGCCGCAAGCGTGCCGCGAGCGGCGCCGACGCGGCAGGCGACTCAGATCGCGGCGCCACGATGTCATCGTCCTCCGCGTCGTCTTCGTCCGGCGCCACGCTGGAGGCCGCCGCAGCGGGCGGCGCGCTGCGGCGTGGCGGCTCCTGGGCCGGCAGCCAGTCGGCCAGCTGCGGGCTGTCGATGTTCATTGCGAACAGCGTCAGGTGTCCGCCGCGCTGCACCCAGGCGCGCAATGGCGCGCCGCGTTCGGGAAACAAATCCCACTGCCATGACGACAGCAGCAACGAGGCGCCTTCAGGCGGCATGCGGTCCAGGTCGCTGTGGGTCGAGACCTCGGCCCCGAGCCCGCGCGCCAGCTGCTGCAAGGCATAGAGGTCGTTCTTCGCGGCTTCGCCGCTCGCCGCTGTCGGCACGTCGATCTCGACCCATTCGGTGTGCGCGGCGATCCACGCGACCCCGGCCGCTGCGAGCGCGATGGCGAGACCGTAATAGACATACGAGCGATTCATGCTGCCGCCACCTCGGGTGCGGCGCCGCGAAGTTGCCGGTCGAACTCCGCACACAACGCCAGCACCAGCGCGGACTCGGGCACACGTGCGCCATACACCGCCTGTTGCCAGGCCGACACCAGGCCGGCAAAGAAGCCGCTGCGTTCCGGGCCCAGACGCTGGGCGGCCAGAACCACGCACTCGCCTTCGGTGCTGGCGGCGCGGATCGGGATGCCGTGGTCGTGGACCAGACGCGACAGCGCGCCGCGGTACAGCAGCGACAGGGCCGCCCGCTGCTCGCCGCGCTGCCACAGCGCCGCGGCCGCGGCGCCGATCTGCTCGGGCAGGCTTTCGGGACGGATGTCGAGGTCGCGCACATGGCTGGGCAGCGGCGTCGCGGTGCGTCCGGCGGCGCCGGCGTGCTCGCGCATCCAGTGGCGCAGCCCAACCCCCAGCAGCGCGACCGCCAGGGCGCCGGCGGTCCAGATCAGCACGCGGCCGGCTTCGGACAACCACAGCCCGAACTCGCGCAGCCATTTGATCCAATCGGCATCGCCGGGGTTGATCGGTTTCTTCTTCTCCGGCTCCGACGGCTTCCAGCGCAAGGTCTTTTGCTGGTGGGTGCCGCCGAACTGCGGGTCGGCCCGCAGCGCCCGCACCTGTGCGGCAATGGTGTCGCGCGTCGGCCGTTCGGTGCCCGCCGTCGATGCGGTTGCCGAGGGTGGAGAGGTGACCGGCGCCGGTGCCGGCTGAGCCTGCGCGACCACGCAGCACAGACACAGCGCGCCCATCAGCCAGCCCGACAGGCTTCTAGAACGCACGGCGAAACTCCTGTTCGATGTCCCAGGCTTCGAGCTGGACGCGCCGGTTCAGGTACATCGCAAAACCCGCGGCGACGTACATCGGCTCCAGCATCAGCACCACCAGCGAATAGGCCAGCGCCAGCGTCAAGGATGACGCGGTGTCGCCGCTGACCAGCCAGCCGAACAGGCCCTGGCGCGAGGCCGATGGGGCGAACAGCAGCACCAGCGTCAGCAGGCCGATGTCGAGCGCCAGTTCGGCGTGGGCGAAAGCGGCGTGCATGCTCAGCGCGGACCCACGCTGGCCACGCAGCAGCTGCGCACGCCGCTGCACCATGGCCTTGCCATGCTGGCCTTCCAGCTGACGGATCGGCTGGGTGAAGGCACGCCACGGCGACAGGCGGCGCAGCAGCAGCGTCGAGGGCAGCTGGCGCCACCAGACCGAACGCTGCGCCTGCCACAGGTCGGCGCAGCGCGTGGACTGGCCGAAGACGGCGCGCGACAACACGAACAGCACACTGCGGTCGAGCCAGGGCTTGAGCCAGAAGATCAGCAGCGTCGGCAACCAGGACGCGATCTCGACGGTGGAGATCGCCAGTGCGAACACGACGATGAACAGCGGCGCGCAAGTTCCCCACACCGAACGCGCGTGCACTTGCACCAGGCGCACGCCCAGGTCGGCCGACTCGGGCATCGAGCGCGGACGCAGCTTGACGGCGATCGAGTCAAGCTGCATGTGCGCCTTCTGCCGGCCGCGGGTGCGGTGGCCGCCCTTGCCAGCCCAGGTAGGCGAGCACCGCACCCCAGCAGGCCGCGCCGACACCGTACTTCACGCCCGGCGCCACCCAGCGTGCCGACGACCAGAACGCTTCGACGGCCGCGGCCACCACCAGCAAGCCGATGACGCCGTAGACGACCACGATGGCGTCGTGCGCGGCGTGTTGCAGCGCTTGCAGCCGCGTGCGGCGCTCCGGGGCCAGCAAGGCGTGTCCCAGCCGCAGGCCGGCCGCACCGGACAGCACGATGGCCGTCAGCTCGAAAGCCGAATGCGTCACCACGAAGGAGTAAAAGTTCTCGGCGTGGCCGCGCGCCGTCAGGTAGCCGGCGACGCCGCCGCCGAACACGCCGTTGAAGAACAGGTAGTACACGCTGCCCACGCCGGCAAACAGCCCACCGGCGAAGCACTGAAAGCCAATGCCGATGTTGTGCATGATGTAGAAGCCGAACATGGTCCAGTCGGTGTTGGCCGAACGCACACGGCCCAGCGCGCCCTGGCCGTCGCCGTACATCTGGTCGAAGCGCCGCACCTCGGCCGCGTCGACCAGGTGCAGGATGAAACCAGGGTCGCGCCAGGTGGCCCAGCCCACCAGCAGCGTCGGCACCACGAACAGCAGTGCGGCGACCAGCAGGTAGCCGCGGTGCAGGCGCACGCTCTGCGGAAAGTCGATCAACACCAGGCGCCGCAGACGCCCCAGCCCCAGGTCCTGACGCCGATAGATCAAGCGGTGCGCGCGCTGCGTCAGCTGCTCCAGGCGCTGGGTCAGGTGGATGGGGTATGCGCGTGCCTGTGCCAGCGCCAGGTGTTCGCAGCTGCGCCGGTACAGCGCGCTGAGCTGTGCCGCGTCGACGGATTTGGGGTCGGGCCGGGTCTGGCGCTGCGCCTGGCGTGCGCGCGCACGCGCCTTGTTTTCTGCCAGATCGAGGGCCGTCTCCAGCGCCTGCCACTGCGGCGCATGGGCTGTTTCGAACTGCAGCGGCGTCATGTCGAGGTGTCGGAATGGCGGTTGCCGACCAGCCAGTGCGCCACACCCAGCAGGCGTTGGGTGGCATCGCCATCGCCGCCGGGCGGCGCGGTGGCGGTCACCGACTGCGCCAGGACCGCCAGCTCGTCGAGCCGGGCCGGTGTCAGGCGGGTGGCGCGGCCGGCCCAGGCCACGATGGCGGCCTGTTCCTGGGGTGCCAGGGCGCGCGCCGGCGCACGCGTACGCGCGGCCGGGATCTTGCCGTGCAGCGCAACGGTGTCGCTGTGGACCACCAAGGTGCCGGCGGCCAGGTCGCCGAGCCGCTTGAAGTCGTGGCGCCACAGCAGCGAGGCCACGCCCAGCGCGTACAGCGCCGGCAGGAAATCTGCCGCGCGCAGCAGATTGCGGATGACCGAGGCCGCTGGTGTCACCGGCAGGCCCGAGTCCATCACCACCTGCAGGCCCAGCATGCGTTTGCCCGGCGTCGCGCCGTGCAGTGCCAGCTCGAACGCCACGGGATAGAACCATTCGAGCAGAAAGTAGACGACGAGCAGCAGCGCCGAACCCATGCCGCCGAACGGGGCCGACGCGAAGCCGACCACCATGTACAGGCCCAGGCGGATGCCGAAGTCGACCAGGTAGGCGAGCACACGCGGCACCAGCCCGGCCGGCCGCAGCGACAGCGCAATGCCTTCCGGCGTTTCGGCGGTGTACAGCGTGTCGAGAGCCACGTGTCGTCCCGGCGGAAAGTCAGGCCTGGATCACGAGGGCGTCGGCAAGGTGGTCATGAATGCAGCGGCGCGACGGGCTGAAGATAAACCGGGCATCGATCAGCACGGCGCAAAAGCGCCCGCCCCGGCCGGCCCGTGTCGGTTGATCCGAGGGCTCGGCGACGTCTTCCACGACCGCGCGCGGCGGCGCGAACCGGCCGTCGTTGTCCATCTCGCTCATGTGCATCCTCCCGATTTGATTTGTCGCCCATTCTAGGAGGGCCCGCATCGCGGCGAGTCGCGGCGAAATTCGCGCTCAGCGCTTGCGCAGCACCTCGAACAGGCTGGCGTCGTCGAGCGCGGCGAAGCCGCCGTCGCAGGCCCGCGCCAACAGGGCCGCCGCCGGTGCGCCCAGCGCCAACTCGATGCCGGCCGCGCGCGCGGCGGCCAGCGCCAGCTGCACGTCCTGGTTCAGCAGCGCGGTGTGGGCGCGCGGGCGGTAGTCGCCGGCCACGGCGCGGCGCATGCGGTCGCTGCCGATCCAGCTCTGCCCGCTCGACTGCTCGATGACTTCCAGCGTGCGGCCTGCATGCAGGCCCAGCCGTTCTGCCAGCGCCAAGGCCTCGGCTGCACCGGCCAGGTTGATGCTGGCGAGCAGGTTGTTGACGAGCTGGGTGCGCGCGCCGTCGCCCGGGTTTTCGCTGAGGTGAAAGACGTGCGAAGACAGCGCCTCGAGCAGGGCGCGCTGGCGTTTGAACATCGCCTTCGGGCACGCCACCATCAGGCTCATGCTGCCATCGCGCGCCCGCGCCGGGCCGCCGGACAGCGGGGCGTCCAGACAATCGACGCCCTGCTGCTGCAGACGCGCGGCCAGGCGCTCGGTATCGGCCGGTGCGATGGTGGGGCACAACAGCACCGCCGCGCCGCGCGGCAGCATGCTGGCGGCGCCATGCGGGCCGAACAGCACGTCCTGGGTTTGCGCCGCATCGACCACCGCGACGATCACCACGTCGCTCGACGCTGCCAAGCCGGTGGCGGTGGCGCAGGCCATTGCGCCCAGCCGCACCGCCTGGGCTTCGCACTTCGGGTTGATGTCGTGCACGGCCACCGGGTAGCCGCACGACAACAGGCGCGCTGCCATCGCGCCGCCCATGTTGCCCACACCGATGAGGCCGACGCGCGGCAGCACGGGCGGGGACGGGCGGCTGTCGTTGTCCATGACCTTGGTGGGCTAGCTCTGCATCAAACGCCGGCTCTTGGCGATCGACATCAGGATGCCCAGCCCCAGCCCCAGCGTCACCATCGCGGTGCCGCCGTAACTGATGAAGGGCAAGGGCACGCCGACCACCGGCAGGATGCCGCTGACCATGCCCATGTTGACGAACGCATAGGTGAAGAAACTCAGCGTGATGGCGCCCGCGAGCAGGCGTGAAAACACCGTCGGCGCGTCGGCCGCGATCATCAGGCCGCGAAAGATCAGGAAGATGAAGATCAGCATCAGCGCGACGCAGCCGAACAGACCGAATTCTTCGGAGAACGCCGCGAAGATGAAATCGGTGGTGCGCTCGGGGATGAACTCGAGGTGGGTCTGTGTGCCCTTCATGAAGCCCTTGCCGTTGACGCCGCCCGAGCCGATGGCGATCATGCCCTGGATGATGTGAAAGCCCTTGCCCAGCGGGTCGGTGGTCGGGTCGAGCAGCGTGCAGACGCGGTTCTTCTGGTAGTCGTGCAGCATCGGCCAGGCAACCTCGGGCTGGCAGATGCGCTCTTCCGACATCACCAGCAGCGTCACCGCCGCGACCCCGAGCAGCAGCACCGGAATGATGAGCTTCCACGACAGGCCGGCGAAGAAGATGACATACAGCCCCGCCGCCAACACCAGGATGGCGGTGCCGAGGTCGGGTTGCTTGACGATCAGCGCCAGCGGCACGGCCAGGATGAGCAGCGCGATCAGGAAGTCGGTCACGCGCAGCTGGCCTTCGCGGCGCTGGAACCACCACGCCAGCATCAGCGGCATGCCGATCTTCATGACCTCGCTCGGCTGGATCACCATGCCGACGTTGAGCCAGCGCGTCGCGCCTTTCTTGGTCACGCCGAAAACCGCCGTGGCGATCAGCAGCGCCACGCCCACGGCATACAAGGGGACGGCCAGGCGCATCAGGCGTTGCGGCGGGATCTGCGCCGCCAGAAACAGGATGCCGGCGGCCAGCAGCATGTTGCGTCCATGGTCGACAAAACGCGTGCCGTTGTCGTAACCCGCGGAGTACATGGTGATCAGGCCGGCGATGGCCAGCAGCATCACGGCCAGCAGCAGCGGCAAATCGAAGCCGAAGAACACCGGCCTGAGACGCCGCCACAGCGAAGGATTCTCGAAGGTCGAGCTCATCGGGCCGCCCCGGCCAAGGCCACACGTGCGCCCGGTGCCGAAGCCGCTTCGGCGGCCGGCTGGGCCGCGAGCGTGGCCGACACGCCGCCATGGGCCGGCCCGGGCAGCAGGTTGGGCGAACCGGGCAGCGGCACGCTGGCGGCCGGCCGCGGCGTGCCGGTGGGGGCCGCCGATTTGCCCTCGCGGGTGGCGGCGATGTCTTCTTCGCTGGGCCACTGGCCCAGCAGCAGGTAGTCGAACGCGCGGCGTGCGATCGGCGCGGCCGAGCCGGCACCCCAGCCGGCGTTCTCGACGACGAGCGCCAGGGCGATCTGCGGGTTCTCTGCCGGGGCGAAGGCGATGTACAGCGAATGGTCGCGGGCGCGTTCGTCGCCATGCGCGTTGTACTTCTCGTTTTGCTTCAGCCCCACGGCCTGGGACGTGCCGGTCTTGCCGCCGCTGGCGTAGGCGGCCCCGGCAAACACGCGCGCCGAGGTGCCGGCGATGGTGACGCCGTGCATCGCCTCGCGCACGATCTCCACGTCTTCCGGCCGCAGCGGCAGCGGCGCGAGCGCGTCCGACGACAAGCCGTGCTTTTCGCCGCTCACCACGTCGCGCAGCTCGCGCGCCAGCCGCGGCTGGAAGCGTTGGCCGCCCGAGCTCAGGGTGGCCAGCGCCGTGGCCATCTGCAGCATCGTGAAGTTGTTGTAACCCTGGCCGATGCCCAGCGAGATGGTCTCGCCGGCGTACCACTTCTGCTGCTCCGGCTTCTTGTAGGCCTTGCGTTTCCATTCGGTGGAAGGCAGCAGCCCGGTGAGTTCGCCTTCGAGATCGACGCCGGTTTTTCGGCCCAGGCCGAACGGCGACAGCTGGTCGTGGATCAGGTCCACGCCCATCTCGTTGGCCAGCGTGTAGTAGTAGACGTTGCTCGACTCGACGATGGAACGGCGCATGTCCATCAGACCGCCGCGTTCGTTCTCGGGGCTGTGATACACGTGCCCGCCGAAGGCGAAACTGCCGGTGTCGTTGATGATGGTGCTGGGCGAGCGCTTGCCGGTGTTGAGTGCCGCGATCGCCATGAACGGCTTGAAGGTCGACCCCGGCGGGTAGGTGCCGCGCGTGGCCCGGTTCAGCAGCGGCTTGTCGATCGATTCGTTGAGCTCGCGCCAGCTTTCGGCGTCGATGCCGTCGACGAACAGGTTGGGGTCGAAGGTGGGCTTGCTGACCATGGCCAGCACCTCGCCGTTGCGCGGGTCGATGGCGACCAGCGCGCCGCGGCGCTCACCGAACAACTGCTCCACCAGCGCCTGCAGCTTGATGTCGACCGACAGCACCAGCGTGTTGCCGGGGGTGGACGGGTGGCTCTTGAGGCGCCGCACCGCGCGGCCGCCGGCATTGGTCTCGACCTCTTCCAGGCCGGTCAGGCCGTGCAGCTCGTTCTCGTACTTCTGTTCGACGCCGAGCTTGCCGATGTACTCGGTGCCGCGGTAGTTGTCGAGCTGCTCTTCGGGCCACTCTTCCATCACGTCTTTTTCGGCCTGGTTGATGCGGCCGATGTAGCCGATCAAATGGCTGCCGACGTCGCCGAGCGGGTAGTTGCGGAACAGCCGGGCCTTGATGTCGACGCCGGGATAACGGAAGCGTTGTGCGGTGAAGCGCGCCACCTCTTCATCGCTCAGCTTGGTGCGGATGGGCAGCGACTCGATGCTCTTGGTTTCATCGAGCATGCGTTTGAAGCGCCGCTTGTCGCGCGTGGTGATCTCGATCACGGACTCCAGCGCTGCGATCGTGGCGTCCAGGTCCTCGACCTTGGACGGCATGATTTCCAGCGTGTAGGCCGAGTAGTTGTTGGCCAGCACCACGCCGTTGCGATCGACGATCAGGCCGCGGTTGGGCACGATCGGCACCACGGCGATGCGGTTGTTTTCGGCCTGGGTCGACAGCTCGTCGTGGCGCACCACCTGCAGCACCACCAGCCGCGTCGCCAGCAGGCCGAAGGCGATCAGCACGAAGGCAGCGGCGGCCAGCAGCCGGGTGCGAAAGCGCGCGAGTTCCTGTTCGATGTTTTTCAGTTCAACCACGATGCAGCCCCTGCAGGCCGGGCCGCTCCCAAGCCGGCCCGGCGCTCGGCCCGCGGGGATCGACTGAGGTATGCCTCGGACGAGGGGTCGTCATCACAATGGCCGGTTCTGGTCGCGGTCGGGTGCGCGCCGTTGGGGCGCGAGCAGCAGCAGCGAGACGATCGGCCACAGCAGGCTTTCAAGCAACGGGGCCAGCATCAGTTCCCATCCCGGAAGCATGCCACCGACCAGCATCCGCACCACCAGTGAAACCGCGTGGGCGGCCATGAACAAGGGGAGAATTTGCAAGGCCTGCGACGGCAGGCTGAACCACAGCAAACGGCGGTGGATCGTGATGGCAAAAAAGCTCAGCAGCGTGTAGGCCAGCGCGTGCTGGCCGAGCACGGCGCTGTCGTGCACGTCCATCAGCAGCCCGAATACGAAGGCCGCGCCGACGCCGACGCGCCGCGCCTGGTGCACGTTCCAGAACACCAGCACCAGCGCCAGCAGATCCGGCAGCGCCGGGTTGCGGCCCGTGGGGATCAGGTTGACGGCGAACGCCAGCAGCAGCGTGAGCCAGATGAACAGCGGGTTCACCGGCAGCAGCAGCTGGTCGGAGCCACGCGGCATCATGCGCAGGTCCTTTCGGGGCGAGAGCGTGGAGCGGGTGTCATCTGCGTCCTCCTTTGCGGCTGGGCTTGACGGGTTCCGACGCCGGCTCCGGCTTGGGCGGCATTTGCACACCCACGGGTTCGAGCACCAGCACATGGCGCACGCTGTCGGGCTCGGCCAGCGGCGTCAGCGCGATGCGCGCAAAACCCGAGTCGATGCGGCGGTCCACGTTCACCACCTTGGCCACCGGCAGTCCGGCCGGGTAGATGCCGTCGACGCCGGACGTGGCCAGCACATCGCCGACCTGCACGTCGGCGTTGCCGGCCATGAAGCGCAGCTCGAGTCCGGCGCCGGCCGAGTTGCCAAACGCCGCGCTGCGCGCCTGGGTGCGGCTGTTGAGCACCGGAATGGCGGCTTCCTTGTCGGTCAGCAAGGTGACCTCGGCGCTGTAGGGAAACACACGCGTCACCTGGCCCAGCACGCCGGCCTCGTTGATGACCGGCGAGGCCACCACCACGCCTTGCAGCGATCCGCGGTCGATGATGACCTTGCGCGAATAGGGGTCGGGCGCGTCGTACAGCA
>Ga0137404_10003208_pt1 | contig 10895 bp, 9 predicted proteins | sample CZOMad2_1_16fung_FD_108285 | JGI IMG/M metagenome (GOLD analysis project Ga0137404, IMG submission 108285) | Vadose zone soil fungal communities from Angelo Coast Range Reserve, California, USA - CZOMad2_1_16fungal (Illumina Assembly) | ecosystem: Environmental > Terrestrial > Soil > Vadose zone...
GAAGGCGGCGACGATGCCAAGCGTGCCGATGCGGTCGAGGAGCCGGCCGACCACCAAGCTTCCGACCGCGCCGCCGCCTTGCAAGAGCGCCGTCGCAATCACCGCATGAGCGAGCGGCACGCCGCTTTCGGCAACAACGGTTGGCAGCCAACTCGTCAAAAAGTGCAGCGAGATCATGTTGGCGGCATAGGCGAGCCACAAGAGCGCGGTCATCGAGGCCCGGCCGTCCGCGAACAGGTGGGCCACCGGCAAACCTTCCTTGTTCTCCTCTTCGATCGTAAGCGAGGCGTTATCGGGAACGGCGAGGTCGGGGCGGATACGGCGCAGCAGACCGAGCACGAGATCGGTGCGGCCGCGCTTCACCATCAAAAAGCGCACCGATTCCGGCAGGACGAAGAGTGAAACAAGACCGATCGCGATGGGCAGCACGCCGCCCACGACAAAAACGCTGGGCCAACCCCAGGTCGGAATGAGTTGCGCGGCGATGACGCCGCCAAGCGCGGAGCCTATCGTGTAACCGATAAACATGATGCCGACGCGGGTCGCGCGCTCGCGCGCCGGGGCATATTCCGTCACCAGCGCGATGGCATTCGGGATCGAACCGCCGAGCCCGACGCCGGCGATGGTCCGCAGCACCAGAAGCGAGGTGAGCCCGTCGGCCCAGGCACTAAAGAGGGTGAAGAGGCCGAACAACAAAGAGCCCGCGACGATCATTCGCTTGCGGCCGAAGCGGTCGCCAAGGTTGCCAAGGATCGTGGCGCCGAGCATGAAACCGCCAAGGCCCGCACCAAACACAACGCCGAATGCCGCCTTGTCCGAGTGCCACGCCTTGATGATCGCAGGGGCGGCATAACCCACGACCTGCATATCGTAGCCTTCGATAAGCATGAAGGTGCAAATCCAGAACATCAAGCCGATCTGGAAACGGCTGAACCTCTGACCTTCGATCAAAGCTCCGACATCGATGGATGCCGCCTTCGTCATGTTTCCTCGCTTTGGAATTACGGTGATAGTGAATACGACGGGGCTGGAGCAGATCGCACTGTTTCCGTGGGGTCTCGTGCCCCGGATGCTGCGCAGCGCGTCAGTGCTGCGCTGCTATTCCGGGGCCCATGGGTCCCGGCTCGGCGGAGCAGCGTGAAGAACGCTGCACCGCGTCCGGGACACGTTGGAAATCACACCACCTTGAAAATCGCCAGCGCCAGCACCGCCTGCGCGACGAATCCGACCACAAAGGCCAGCGTCCGGAACACCGGCAGGCCGAGCGTATAGACGATCAGATGCGCGACGCGGGCCCAGAAATACACGGCGCAGGCGAGAACCGTCCATTTGGAAGAGTAATCAATCTCCGCCAGGATCAACACCAGCGGCGCAAACACCACGAGGTTTTCGACCGCGTTGTCGTGCGCGAACATCAAGCGCGTCGCCCATTCCGCGTGCGGCTTGTCGTTGCGCGACGGGTTGGCCATCGATCCAACCAGGCCACGTACCGTGACCCGATTGAGGATATAGGGGACCCACAGCAGCCCGGTCAGAATAACCGTCAGCGTCAGCCAGAACAGTTCGCGCGTCATAGGCTCCCCCTCAATGCAAATATCGAATCTCGTCCCGGCGGGACGCCCTGTTATATTCAAACCTGGATCGTTGCGCTATGCGCGGACCCTGACGTAACTGCCCGGCGCGTCCTCGATCGGTGGCAGTGCGGCGGCGCCGACCTCGCGCGCGGGCACTTCCTCCTGATCGATGGTTTGAAGCCAAACTCGCCAGTCGGGCCACCACGATCCCTTGTGCTCCTCCGCGCCCTTGAGCCAGTCGGCAAGCGTCACATCCTTGATGTTGTCGTTGGTCCAGTACTGGTATTTGCCCGACGCGGGCGGATTGACCACGCCCGCGATATGTCCCGACCCCGACAAAACGTATTTCACCGGGCCGCCGAAAAACTGAGAGCCGTAAAGCACCGAATCCGCCGGCGCAATATGGTCCTCGCGCGTCGCCAGATTGTAGACCGGCACCTTGATCCTCGAAAGATCGAGCAGCGTGTTGTCGAGCACCATGGACCCCGCCGACAGCCGGTTCTCCAGATAGCAGTTGCGCAGGTAATAGGAGTGGTTCGCCGCCGGCATCCGCGTCGCGTCCGAATTCCAATGCAAGAGATCGAATGACGAAGGTGGCTTCCCCTTCAGGTAGTTGCTCACGACATAGGACCAGATCAGGTCGTTCGAACGCAGCATGTTGAAGGCCATCGCCATCTTGGCGCCTTCAAGCACGCCGGTTGCCTGCATGTCGCGCTCGATCGCGGATATCTGCCCTTCGTCGACGAACACCAGGAGATCGCCGGCGTTGGTGAAATCGACCTGCGCCGCCAGGAACGTCGCCGACGTCACGCGCACGCGCCGCTTTTCCGCAAGCCAGGCCAGCGTCGTGGCGAGCAAGGTGCCGCCGACGCAGTAGCCCATGGTGTGGACTTTCATTTCGCCGGTGGCCTGCTCGATCGCGTCCATCGCCGCCAGCGGGCCTTGCTTCATGTAGTCTTCCCAGGTTTTAGCTCCCAGGCTCTTGTCCGGATTGACCCAGGAAATCACGAACACCGTGATGCCCTGATCCACGCACCACTTGATGAAGGACTTTTCCGGCTTGAGGTCGAGGATGTAGAATTTGTTGATCCACGGCGGCACGATCAGAAGCGGCGTGCGCAGCACGCTCTCCGTCGAAGGCGCATATTGGATCAGCTGCATCAGCTCGTTCTGGAAGATCACCTTGCCTGGCGTGGTCGCCATATTGACGCCGACCACGAGATTGGAGGGATCGGACTGGCGGATACGCAGCGTGCCGCGTCCGGCCTCGATGTCCTCCGCCAGCATCTTCATGCCGCGAACGAGGTTGTCGCCGTTGGACAGCAAAGTCTCGCGCAGCACTTCCGGATTGGTCAGCACGAAGTTGGATGGCGCAAGCGCGTTGGTGATCTGCTGGACGTAAAACTCCGCCTTCTTGCGGGTGTGCGGATCGAGCCCCTCGGCGTTGCGAACCAGGTCCTGCGCCCACTGCGTCGTCAGCAGATAGAGTTGCAGCACGAAATCGAAGAACTGGTTCGACTTCCATTCGGGGTCGGCAAATCGCTTGTCGCGCGGCGATGGCGCGATCGCGGGCGGGGCCTCTTCGCCGGCGAGGCGGCGCATCGATGAGCCCCACAGATCGAGATAGGCCTTGCCGATCTTCGACTGCAGCTCGGCGGAGCGGGCGTCGTCCGACAGCCAGTATTCCGCCACGGCGCTCAACGTCTTGACGAGTTCGCTGAGTTCGTTCGGCGGTTTGTTCCGCGCTTCGCCGTCCTCGCGCGGTTTGAGATAGGCCGCCAGCGCCTGGCCGCTGTTTTCCATCGCCCGCGCCAAGTTCATCGCGAAGGCTTCGGGATCGAATTTCGTCTTGGTTTCGGGTTCAATCGTAACGTCAGCCATGGCCCGACACTATAGGTTCATTGGGGGTTCGTCACCGCGCAGATTGACGTTGAAAGATCGGTAAATCAGTCGCCGGAAGGTGTTTGTTGCATTGCGACATGTACCTTGATTCCGTCATATTGAAGCCTTGCGGGCAGGATTTCTTGTTTGGGTTTTAATGATTTCGAGCGACAATAGTTTGGATGCTGCGGCAACGGCGCTCAAAAAAATATTGGCGGCTGTGGACAGCTGATTCGGAAAAGCAGGACTGACGGACGTATGTCGGGGGGTCGAGAAAAAACGGCACTGGCCTTCGGAGTGCTGCTGATATCGGCGCTCGCGCTGGGCGGCTGCTCGATATCGATCGCCGACCTGCCATTGGCCGGAACTCCGGCGGACGCGCCGGCGCGCCCGAAGGAAACCGGGGCGTATCTGCCGGTGAATGAACTGCCCCCGAATCGCGTGGAGGCCGCGATGAACCCGGCCGAGCGGGCCAAGATCCAGAGCGAACTCGTTGCCGCGCGGGAACGTCAGGCTACCGTGACCGCCGCCAAAGACGCCGCCGCGAAGTGATCTGATCGTTAAAGCGTTTTCGAACGAAGCATGCCCTCGGACTTGATCGGGGGTGGATACCGGTTCGCGCAAGGAAAACTCCTCCGAACAAAGGACGCGAGCCTCGGTTCTGATTTAATCAGAACCGATTAGGCTCTGGCGCGACCAAGCGTCCATGGTAAAAGAACCCCACTCGACCGCAAATCCGGACTGAGATACCGGTTGCCGGAGCAAGGCCCCATGGAAGATTTCTACCGCATACGCCGTTTGCCGCCTTACGTGTTCGAGCAGGTCAACCGGGCCAAGGCGGCTGCGCGCAATGCTGGCGCCGATATCATCGATCTCGGCATGGGAAATCCGGATCTGTCGACGCCGGCGCATGTGATCGAAAAGCTGAAGGAGACGCTGGGAAAGCCGCGAACTGACCGCTACTCGGCCTCGCGCGGGATTACCGGCCTGCGCAAGGCGCAGGCCGCCTATTACGACCGCCGCTTCGGGGTGAAGCTCAATCCGGAGACCCAGATCGTTGCGACGCTCGGCTCCAAGGAGGGCTTTGCCAATGTGGCCCAGGCGATCACCGCGCCCGGCGACGTGGTGCTCTGTCCAAATCCAAGTTACCCGATCCATGCCTTTGGATTTCTGATGGCCGGCGGCGTGATTCGCTCGGTCCCATCCGAGCCGACGCCGCAATTCTTCGAGGCGGTCGAGCGCGCGATCATCCATTCGATCCCCAAGCCGCTGGCGATCGTCGTCTGTTACCCCTCCAATCCGACCGCCTATGTCGCAAGCCTCGATTTCTACCGGGATCTGGTGGCGTTTGCGAAGAAGCACGAGATATTCATCCTGTCAGATCTCGCCTATGCGGAGGTCTATTTCGACGACAACAGTCCGCCACCTTCCGTGCTGCAGGTTCCCGGCGCGATCGATGTGACGGTGGAATTCACCTCGATGTCGAAAACGTTTTCGATGGCGGGTTGGCGCATGGGCTTTGCGGTCGGCAACGAACGGATCATCGCGGCGCTGGCGCGGGTGAAATCCTATCTCGATTATGGTGCGTTCACGCCGATCCAGGTGGCCGCGACTGCGGCGCTCAACGGCCCCGAGGATTGCATTCGCGAGATGCGCGACACCTATCGCAAGCGAAGGGATGCGTTGGTGGAGTCCTTCGGCCGGGCAGGGTGGGAGATTCCGCCGCCCGAAGCTTCGATGTTCGCCTGGGCGCCACTGCCCGAGGCCTTCCGCGGCGTTGGCAGCATGCAGTTTGCGACCCTGATGGTCGAAAAATCCGGCGTCGTGGTTTCGCCCGGGGTTGCCTTCGGTGAGCATGGCGAGGGCTATGTCCGCATCGCCATGGTGGAAAACGAGCAACGCGTTCGCCAGGCCGCCCGCGGCGTGCGCCGCTTCCTTGAAAGCGGCATCGAAACATTGCACAACGTGGTTCCTCTCGCCAACCGGCGTTAGGCATGATCTCGAGAAGCGTTTCCTGGGGCTTGACCCGGGGATCGAATTTCGGTTTTCGGATCAGTTCATGCCTAGATCATAGTCTCTCCGGCAGGTTTTTCCCGTCATGGTCGCACCCCTGAAAGTGGGTATTGCGGGGCTCGGCACCGTTGGTGCCGAAGTGGTCCGTCTTATCGAGCAGCAGAGCCGAACCCTGTCCGCGCGCAGCGGACGCAACGTTCGCGTTGTCGCGGTCACGGCGCGTTCGAAGGTGAAAAAGCGCGGCCTCGATCTGCGGGGCATAGACTGGGCAAAGAGCCCGCTGGCGCTCGCCACCGATCCCGGTGTCGATTGCTTTGTCGAACTGATGGGCGGGGCGGGTGAGCCCGCTTTGTCGGCGATCGAGGCGGCACTGAAATCCGGCAAATCGGTCGTAACCGCCAACAAGGCGCTGATCGCCAAACACGGCCTGCGACTGGCGAAGTTTGCCGAGAGGCATGGTGGCGCGCTGAATTTCGAAGCGGCGGTCGGGGCTGCGATCCCCGTCATCAAGACCCTGCGCGAGGGCCTTGCGGGCACCGCGGTTAATCGGGTCTACGGTATCCTCAACGGCACTTGCAACTACATCCTGACCCGGATGGAGCAGGAGGGCTTGTCGTTCGCCGAATGCCTGAAGGACGCGCAGCGGCTTGGATATGCGGAAGCCGACCCGTCATTCGACGTCGATGGCCATGACACCGCGCAAAAATTGGCGATATTGGCCAGCCTCGCCTTCGGCACCAAGGTCGCCCAAAGCGCGGTCTACGTCGAAGGCATCTCATCGATTGCGCCGGAGGATTTGCGCGCCGCGGAAGAACTTGGCTACCGCGTAAAACTGCTCGGGGTTGCGGTGCGGACCGCGAAGGGCATCGAGCAGCGCGTGCATCCGACCATGGTGCCGAAATCATCCTCGATCGCGCAAGTCATGGGCGTCACCAACGCGGTGACCATCGACGGCGAGGGCATCCCCCCGATCACGCTGGTCGGCCCGGGTGCGGGCGGAGCGGCGACGGCATCGGCTGTCGTGGCCGACATTGCCGACGTCGCGCGCGGCATCCGGGCATTGCCGTTTGGCCGGCCGGTCGAGCGGTTGCGTGCGATCAAGAAGGCACCGATGGAGCGCCACGAGGGGGGCTACTATATCCGCCTGATGGCGCGCGATCTGGCAGGGACGGCCGCCACCATCGCCACCCGGCTTGCAGAGCAAAAAATTTCCATTGAATCAATCGTGCAACGCCACCGCGATGGCGTTGACGCGGGCGCGACGGCGGGGAAAGCTGCGCCGGTGCCGGTCATCCTGATCACCTATGCCACCAGCGAGGACGCGGTGTACCGCGCGCTGCAGGCGGTACAGCACGACAAGGTGATCACCGGCCGGCCACAGGTAATACGGATCGAAAAAAATTAGCTTGTGGATCGTACGCACGATGCAGGCAATGATGTCATGCCGGCTGCAAGATCCGCGAGTAAAGTCCTAGAGGAGTTCGCCGATGTCGACCCATATATCCGTTCCGCCGCAGCTCTTGCTGGAGCGCATTCTGACGCTCGAAATCGTGCGGGTGACGGAACGCGCTGCGGTATCGGCGGCAAGGCTGCGCGGCCATGGCAACGAGAAAGCCGCCGACCAGGCCGCCGTCGACGCCATGCGGCGTGAACTCAACAAGCTGCCGATCGAAGGCACCATCGTGATCGGCGAGGGCGAGCGCGACGAGGCGCCGATGCTGTTCATCGGCGAGAAAGTCGGGTTAAATGCCGGCCCGCAGGTCGATATCGCCGTCGATCCGCTCGAGGGCACTACGCTGTGCGCCAAGAACATGCCGGGCGCGATCGCGACCATGGCGATGGCCGATGGCGGCACACTGCTGCATGCTCCCGATGTCTACATGCAGAAGATTGCCGTCGGTCCCGGCTACACCAAAGGCGTCGTCGAGCTTGATGCGTCGCCGGCCGACAACGTTCGCCGGCTGGCCAAGGCCAAGGGCGTCGAAGCGTCCGCGATCACGGTCCTGGTGCTCGATCGTCCGCGCCATTCCGATATCATTGCCGGCGTCCGCTCAACGGGTGCGGCCGTACGGCTGATCACCGATGGCGACGTCGCGGGCGTGATCCATTGCGCCGATCCGGATAATACCGGGGTCGACATGTATATCGGCACCGGCGGCGCGCCCGAGGGCGTGCTGGCGGCGGCGGCGCTGCGCTGCATCGGCGGCCAGATGCAGTGCCGGCTCATTCTCGACACCGAGGAGAAACGCGAGCGCGCGCGCAAGATGGGTGTCACCGATCCACGCATGATTTACGGCATCGAAGACATGGTGAGGGGCGACTGCCTGTTCGCTGCCACCGGCGTCACCACCGGTTCGCTGCTGTCGGGCGTCAAGTTCCGCAAGGATGTGATCGAGACCGAGACCGTGGTGATGCGCTCGGTCACTGGCACCGTGCGCTACATCAAGGCCGAGCACCGGCAGCTGGAAAAATTCCACCTCGATTGATTAGCGTCCGTCGTTCCGGGGCGCGCGAATGCGCGAACTATGATGTGCAATTGCACATCAGAGAACCGCGAGATTCCGGGTCTGGTGCTGGCGCACCATCCCGGAATGACGACAGGGAGCTAGCATGCCCGATATTTCCGCAGTGAAAGCGCTGGTGTTCGATGTGTTCGGCACCGTAGTCGACTGGCGCAGCAGCCTGATCGCGGATTTCACCGCATGGGGCGAGAAGCGCGGCATCAGTGCGGACTGGACTGCCTTGGTCGACGGCTGGCGCGCGGTCTATGCCGCATCGATGGACGAGGTGCGAAAGCATCCCGAACGCGGCTACGTGATCCTGGACAAGCTTCATCGCGCCTCGCTGGCGAAACTTGTCGCGCAGTTGTCGATTTCCGGCCTGACCGACGACGACCTGCACTACCTGACCATGGGCTGGCACCGCCTCCATCCATGGCCCGACAGTGTTGCGGGGCTCGCGCGGCTGAAGAAAAAATACATCATCGCTCCACTCTCGAACGGCAATGTCGCGCTGCTGACCAACATGGCGAAATTCGCTGGTCTCCCGTGGGACCTGATCCTGTCGGCGGAATTGTTCGAGCACTACAAGCCCGACCCCGAAACTTATCTGGGGGCCGCGCGCCTGCTTTGCCTGCCGCCGGAACAGGTCATGATGGTGGCCGCGCACAACCATGATTTGAAAGCCGCGCAGAAGTTGGGATTGAAGACGGCCTTCGTCGCGCGCCCGACCGAGTACGGCCCGTTGCAGAAATACGATTTCAAGGCGACCGGCGATTGGGATATCGTGGCAAAGGATTTTGGCGGCATCGCTGAGCGGATGGGGTGTTAGTCCGTGAGTTCATGCCGCACGATTCGAGGCTCCCGTTTGGGCGGGCAAACCGGACAACCGGCATTTCCGAGATTACCCCCGTAACCGGACATGCTGCGGACACGCCAAAATCGGCGCGAATGACCCAAAGTGCACGTTTCGTAGGCTTTGACGTTCCAAAAAAATTGCTTACGCTCTGCTTAACGGATTGGAGTGGACAGCATGGCGCGTAACATTCTGATTTTAGGAGCCTCGTATGGCTCATTGCTGGCGACAAAGCTGCTGATGGCGGGTCACAACGTGACCCTGGTTTGTCGGAAGAAGACTGCAGAACTCATCAATCGCGATGGTACTGAAGTTCGCATCAAGCTGCGTGACGAGGCGATGCACCGGGCGATCTTCTCGCGCGATCTGCCTGGGACCTTGGACGCGACCTCGCCCCCAGACATCGACCTTTCCCGTTATGATCTGGTTGCTCTTGCCATGCAGGAACCGCAATACACCAACCATACGATCCGGGTTCTGATGATCAAAATCGCCGAGGCGAATCTGCCTTGTCTTTCGATCATGAACATGCCGCCACTGCCCTATCTCAAACGGATTCCGGCGCTGGCGGACATGGACCTCGAAGAGGCCTACACCAATGCCCAGGTATGGGAACGCTTCAAGCCGGGACTGGTGTCGCTCTGCTCGCCTGACCCGCAGGCCTTCCGCCCGCCGGAAGAGGCGGCGAATATCCTGCATGTCGGCCTGCCGACGAACTTCAAGGCATCAACATTTGCAGATGAGGCCCATAACCGGTTGCTTCGGGAGCTGGAGGCGGACATCGACGCGGTGAAGCTCGATGGCCAGGACGTGCCGGTGAAACTCAAAGTGTTCGATTCGCTGTTTGTCCCTCTCGCTAAATGGTCGATGCTGTTGACCGGGAATTATCGCTGCATCACCTCGCACGTGCCGCAGTCGATCCGCGACGCGGTGCACGATGATCTGGAGCTCTCACAAACGATCTATGACCATGTCGATGCCATCGCTCGGCGTCTGGGGGCTGACCCGAAGGATCAGGTGCCTTTCCAGAAATACGCCAAAGCGGCGGAAAGCCTTCTCAAGCCCTCGTCAGCGGCTCGCGCGGTGGCCAGTGGAGCGCCCTTCATCGAGCGGGTCGACCTGCTGGTGAAGTTGATTTCCCACCAGCTTGGCATGCCCAATGCCGAGATCGACCACACGGTCCAGATCGTAGATCAAAAACTGAACGAGAAGATCGTAGCGGGCTGATCCAACTCGCCGTGACGTGCTCCATCGCAGTTCGAGAATCGCGCACCCGACCTGCCGTCACTTCCGACAGTGAACCTTACGGATATCGATCTTGAATCCGATGGACGAGGACGACCCGACCGACGAGATTTCACGGATCGAAGTGCGGCTCGAGGAGCTTGCCGAGGTCTCCGAGCGATGCCGAAAGATTATACTGGTTTCCAAGGTGGCAATCGCCGGCGGCGTCAGTTTGCTGCTCGTTATGGTGCTCGGCCTATTCGGACCCAATCAGGTCGCCGCCATCGGATCGATTGCCGTGGTGCTAGGCGGAATCGTCTCGTTCGGATCGAACGTCAGTACGTTGCGACAGACGACGGCCGCCATGAGCGCCGCCGACGTGCTCCGTTCGGATCTCATCAGCAGGATCGACCTTCGAGTGGTTGGCGAGAGGACTATGAAACGCATTTGACGCGCGATGTCTGTTTTTGGAAGTAAAGCAGACGTCATCAGGTCACCGGCCGAAGTCCGAGTCAGACCCCTGGCAGCCTCCGCTAGTCGGCTATCTGCTCGCCCGATCCGCCGAATTCCACCGGGAAATCCTTAAACTTCGGGAGACCATCTTTCATGGGAAGTACAGTCTCGGCATAGTTCACGTGGACAGCCGAGCTGTATTTTAGTGTGGGCAATGTGGCCGAGAAGACGTCCACCAGTCCGAGCGGAGGGTGGTTGGTCATCAAATGGCCGCCGCACTTCTTGCAATACTGCCGCTGGCTCACCGCCGTCTTCTGGAACACGTCAACGTGCTCTGCCCCGGCCGTGATCTTCACAGCTTCTGGTTTCCAGAGGGTGAAAGCATTGACCGGTCCA
>Ga0137404_10003214_pt1 | contig 10885 bp, 11 predicted proteins | sample CZOMad2_1_16fung_FD_108285 | JGI IMG/M metagenome (GOLD analysis project Ga0137404, IMG submission 108285) | Vadose zone soil fungal communities from Angelo Coast Range Reserve, California, USA - CZOMad2_1_16fungal (Illumina Assembly) | ecosystem: Environmental > Terrestrial > Soil > Vadose...
ATGTGTATGGAAAATATCCCAAACAATGCAAACACTCCTGTCACTAAAGCCGACTTAAAAGCGGAATTTGGCAAGTTCGGAGAAACGCTTGACAAGAAGCTGGATGAACGCCTCTCCGAGCAGACCAAGGCTACGCAGCAGCTCCTGGCCGATCAGGCCAATGTCATTCTGGAAGCCGTTGGCGAGCTTATGGACAAGAAGCTAAATGAAAAATTCGATCCCGTCATAACTAAACTAGACGGCATCATGAAAGGAGTCGAGGCGCTCCAACAAGAGAACACCATTGGTGCCGAGCAGCTCCGTAGGTACGAGGACCGCATCGCAAAGCTCGAGACCGCGCCAGCATAATTCTTTTTCGCCTATGCTCGTCCATAAATGCGACAACTGCAAAAAGGAGATCAAGGGCCGAGACAAAGAGATCATCGCCGGATTCGGCTGGCCTCAGTTCTCATTTTGCGGACGCTGCGGAAAGGCAATTATCGCGTTCCTGAAGAAACGCAAGCTTCTTCAGCCCAAGACGACCGGATAGCAGCCCCGTCGGATTCCTCACGCAACAATGAACCACGACTACGGGGTCTTTCTCCGCGACTTTTTCCCATGGTAGAAAGCACTCCATACACATTGGAGCGAGTCTTGCTTGCGCGAACCGAGTGCGATGCAGTCAGTCCTTGAATAGGGCAACCTTCATTCCCCATTGTTTTGCGCCTGTTTTCACGATCACTGGTGGCCGTCCTCCGAAATTCGTTTGCGCCGTTCCCAGGTGTTATCCTTCCCGAAAGCCAGAACGAAGAATAGTGAATCATGCTGGTGAGAAGCGACAGAATGCCCCGCAACTTTTCTTCGCCGTTTGTTTCTACTTTCAGATTGGTTGCGCTGCTTTTGGTTCTGGCCGTGAGCACAGGCCTCGCCGCCCAAGACGTCAATCCTTTTGCCGGTGATCCCAAGGCAGGCAAGGCAGGTGTTTTCCTGCCTTGTGGCGTGCTTAATCTTCTCTGGTTTCCTGCCTCGCTTTTGCCTAGTTTCTAACTCCCCGCTGTATGCGCCTCCCTTTGGGGAAATTCTTCGGAACAACATGGAAAGTAGCCACTCCCAATTTATTGGGATGCTGGGGTGGTCACGCGGCGGCGCCGAACTTTAGATCCACGGTGATGCCCCACTCCTCAAGTAGCCATTCTGGGGATATAGAGCCGATTCCTGTTTTGCTCGCACCAAGCGCGGAGCTCAAGCGAAGCTGTATACATCCCTGCGGTCAGTTGCAGCTGTCTCGTCCGAGTTCGAATTCAGTAGCCGAGAGCGGGAGTTGGCGGAAAGGGACGCCCCCAATTGGGGTTTCCGCGTTTGCCCAGAATGTCGTCTGCCATGCAGACAATCGAAGGCGCATACTGCAATTTGTGCAGGGTGAGCGCCTGATCAGCCGAGAGTTTCGGGCGAGCTGAGCTACAGCAAATGCTGTATCTCTTGGCCAAGCAGAACGGAATTCACTTGACGAAAGAAGGGGAAGAGGCCCGATACCGGCCTCAAATATCTCTCTGCCGGGAATGCCACTCCAGCGCTTACATGGGCGCGGGTCTCACCCGCAACTCAATGCACCAGTAGCCTATGGGGTGTTGGCACAGCCGGATGCGCAGCGACCTACTCTGGCATTGGGCAGTCCTGGGTTCGAGAAGCGTCACATATTTTGGTAAGCGACGTGCACGGTAACTGAACCGAGGGCTTAGCCTAACGGGAGCCAAGATTATGACGTACGTGATGACCAAACCTTGCCCTGTCTGCAAACAGCAACTAACCAAGCGACAGCCTACCGAGACCGTCCAATGCTCCTGCGGTAAACATGTTTGGCAGGGCTAACACCGAGGGTGCGCGCTCTCGCGAGGTTTGCTGTGGACGATTTTTGTGATTCTGCTGGTGTTGCGCTTTGAGCCAGCACATGTTGCACACGACCAGGAGAAGTCCTTGCGGATCAAAGTGTTGACCCGTTTCAAAAACAAATCTATGAAGTTCAAGGAGAACATGTGAAACGATCTCTCGTTTTAGTGCTGTTCACTTTAGTAGGACTGGTTGGCAGCGTGGCTTGGGCGAGCTCGGCACGGGAAGACTCTGCAGAACGACTCCAGAATGCTGCCAACGTGCTCAACGAGATCATGTCCGCTCCCGACAAGGGAATCCCCGAAGAGGTGTTGGATAGCGCGAAATGTGTCCTGGTCATTCCGCACTTGGTGAAAGGCGGTTTCATCATCGGAGGCAAGCACGGGCGCGGCGTGGGCAGCTGCCGCACAAACGCCGGTTGGAGCGCACCAGCTTTCATTTCCGTCGGAGGCGGAAGCGCAGGCCTCCAGATCGGTGTTGAGGGTGTAGATCTTGTCATGCTGGTGATGAACAACGATGGGTTGCAACATTTGCTTTCCAGCAAATTCCAAATCAGCGGTGAGGGCTCAGCTGCGGCCGGTCCGGTCGGCCGTCATGCTTCTGCTGGGACGGACTGGAAGATGAATGCGGAACTGCTGACCTATTCTCGTTCGAAGGGTGCTTTTGCAGGGCTAACGCTGGAAGGGGCAGTGATCGAGCCGGACTCTGACTCCACCGTCGCGATCTACGGCAAAAACGAGTCCTTCCGCAAGGTTCTTCTCGGGGAAGTGGCCGTCCCGGCCTCTGCAGCGCCATTCATGGCAGCCCTACAACACGCCAGCCATAAAGGGAGCGAGCACGAAGCCAAGGAGGAAGTGAAAGACGATAAGAAATAGTTCCGTCGATCTGCAACGGCCCGGGTATACAGACTCAGAATAAAGATTCCCCAAGAAAAGCAAGAAGACGGAATACTCACGCGAGGGTCGAGCATGATGTGTCCACGAAACATGGTGTTTGGTGGATACGCAGTTTGTTTTACCTCGGCCAATCAAACTCCTACTATGCAGCCCGCCCGTTAAACGGATCGCCCCACAACTCAACTTTCGGATAGTCGACCATCCTGGAGTTATCGCATTGTCAAGTCCGAATGCGCAGTGGCCGTTTTTCTACGCACAGCTCCTCACACGTCGGGTGCGCGTAGGGAAAGCGCCCAGGCCGGCGCTATAATGCGGGCATTTATGTCCCTCACCCCGGGTACGAAACTCGGGCCGTACGAAATTCGAGCGCCTCTCGGCGCGGGAGGGATGGGCGAAGTCTATCGCGCTCGCGACACGCGGTTAGAGCGCATTGTCGCGATCAAAGTCCTGCCCTCTCGCCTATCCTCCGATCCCGACCTGAAGCAGCGTCTTGAGCGTGAGGCGCGCGCGATTTCTTCCTTGAATCACCCACACATCTGTGCGTTGTACGACATTGGCACGCAGGAAGGCATCGACTTCCTGGTGATGGAGTACCTGGAAGGTGAGACTTTGGCCGACCGGCTGCAGAAGGGCGCGCTGCCAATTGAAAAAGCGCTGAAGACAGCGATTGAGATCGCCGATGCGCTCGCCAAAGCACACCGCCAGGGGATCATCCATCGCGACCTGAAGCCGGGCAACATCATGCTGACGCAATCTGGTGCCAAGCTGATGGATTTCGGCCTGGCCAAACCAGTGCGAGCAGCGTTCATCGCAGGTACAAGTGTGGGCACACCAACTCTCTCGAGACGGCTTACAACAGAGGGAACGATCGTGGGCACTTTGCAATACATGGCTCCCGAGCAGTTGGAAGGGAAAGAGGCAGACGTCCGATCGGACATCTTTGCTTTCGGTGCCGTGCTGTACGAGATGGTAACCGGCAAGCCCGCGTTCAGTGGGAAGACACCGGCCAGCATTGTCGCGGCCATTCTTGCATCGGCTCCAACACCTGTCGCTACGCTTCAGCCTACTTCCCCCGTTGAACTTGACCGGCTGATCCGGACTGCACTGGCCAAGAATCCTGATGATCGGTGGCAATCGGCGCACGACATCAGCATTGGTCTCGCAGGAGTCTCAGCAACGGGCGAGCGTTATTCAGGCGGGTCACACAATCTTCGTCCGTGCCAGGCCGCGGTAGCGCTGCTCGCCGCGGCTACACTGACATTGGGTATAGCCCTCGCCTTGCATCGAAACAACCAAACCCAAGCCCTCCTTCGGCTGGCCATTCCGCCCCCGCCGAACGCGAGTTTCTCCTCCGTGTTTGAAAGGCTGCTGGCGATTTCCCCGGATGGGCGCCGCGTTGCTTTCACTGCCGTTGACCGTGGCGGTCAACGCTCACTCTGGATTCGTCCCCTGGGCTCGCTGGAAGCGAAGATGCTCCCTGGAACCGACGACGCCGACAGCCCATTCTGGTCACCGGACAGCAAGCTGCTTGGCTTCTTTGCCCATTCCAAGTTGAAAAAAGTTGACCCCGACGGAGGACGGCCAGAGGTCATCTGCGATGCTGGTGCGGATCCTGGCGGCGCGACCTGGAACCGCGAGGGCGTGATCGTATTCGCACCGAACTTCGAAGGCGTCTTGTATCGTGTTCCGGCTTCCGGAGGACAACCGGTAGCGATCACTGAAGCGTACAAGGCCCATGATGAAACCAACCATATCTTTCCCGAATTTCTCCCCGATGGCCATCATTTCCTCTTCCTCGTGAACGGCAGAGATGACCAGGGTATCCATTTGGGGTCGCTCGATTCCAAAGAGCACCACCTGATTCTGCGCGAAACTTCGGTCGCAGAATATGCGGAACCTGGATATCTACTATTTGGGCGCAACGGAGCGCTGATGGCGCAGCCCTTCGATGCCAAGCTGGTACAAACTTTAGGACAGCCGATTCGGATCGTAGACGCTGTGGAATCAGCGAGCGGAGGCAGTTATTCCTTTTCTGTTTCACGTGATGGTGTGCTGGTGTATTGGACGGGAAGGCGATTCCAGCCGACGCAATTGGTATGGTACCGGCGGGACGGGACGCGACTGGCTACGCTTGGGCCCGTGGGTCCGTTTCGCTTACCACGGATCTCTTCCCACGGGAGGACGGTGGCCGTGGACCGTCTCGAATCAGCGAACAATATCTCTGTGTGGTTAATCGATTCTCGGGGTGTTCCGACGCGCTTCACGTTCGGAGATTTCGACGTTGGCCCTGTTTGGGCTCCTGACGGCGGCAGCGTAATATTTGCTTCCCCACGTGACGGTTTGCCACCGAACCTGTTCAAGAAAGCTCTGACCAGCGGTGCTGAAGAGAAGCGGCTCATGCGAAGCGGTATCGACAGTATTGCTACCGATTGGTCGCATGACGGGCACTACGTTGTGTACATGGCAAATGAACTGGGCACCAATTGGAACATCTGGGCGATGCCGCTCGCGGGCGATCAGACGCCGCAACCAGTTCTGCGGACACAGTTCAACGAGATGGACGCGCGCATATCACCGGATGGGCGTTGGGTTGCGTACGTGTCTGACGAATCAGGCAAGTGGGAGGTTTACGCACAACGATTCCTCTCGCCTGGGGGCAAATGGCAGATTTCCAGCATTGGGGGCAACCAGCCAGAGTGGTCTCATGATGGCAGGGAGATCTTCTACGTGGCAATCGACCAGAAACTGATGGCTGTGCCCGTGCATGTCGGGGCTACGTTGGACCCAGGTACGCCCAAGGAGCTTTTCCAACTCCATGCGGTCGCTGATTTCCTCGGCAATACGTATGACGTTGCTGAAGATGATCAGCGATTCTTGGTGAACACGCCAGTGGCGGAGGATGCTTCGCAGCCGCTGACCGTGGTCATCAACTGGACCGCGGCGCTAAAAGCAAATTGATTAAGGTCAAAAGCGCTTCCTGACCCGATGGTCGACAAACCCTGTGGCGTTTGCTAACGAGCTGGCGATTGTGCCCGAGTCACGGGCTATCCGAAAACTATCCGCCGATATGTCTTCCGTGGACGGCCGTGAAACTTCTTATCCCTCTGTGAGCGAATCGAGTGCTGTTCCCAGATGTCGCAGGATCATGGCGTTCTGTTACTTCTTAGCGCGTGATACCGGTTGCACTGGATGCGCAGTCGGTTTCACTGGCCTGTCTGGCGGGCGATTGATCACCTCATCTATGCTGGTACCGAGGCGCATTTCTCGCTTGATATCGTCGATGTCCGTCCGGAGTGCTTTCGCTACCCGGTCGATCCGGCCTTCCTGACGTAACGTTGCATTAATTTTACGGATAAAGAGGACGAGGTCTCTGCATTCCCCGCACCGCTTCAGGTGTTTCTCGATGCCTGCTATCTCTGCTGCGGACAGCGGAAAAAACTGAGCATACGCCGTAACGTCGGGGTGCTTCATAAATCCGTTCCCGAGAATCCGAAATCATCGAGGCCGATGCGTCGTAATTCTCGATAATCGTGGCTCAACATTTTACGGAAGTAGCCTTCCGTCGTGTTCAGCCGAACTGCGATTTCTTCCACATCCAAATCTTCAAAATACTTTAGACGAATTGCGTCCCAACTCTTTTTTGCTCGCCCCCCTTGTTCTATATATTTATCTATTGCTTTCTTAAGGATGTCGCGGTGTTCGGTGTTTCGTATTACCGGCGAGGGCGCTTGCTGCAAGAACTCCTCCCATGTGACAAAGACGCGCGGCAGTTTTGCCCGTCCCACAATGTCTCGATGCCCGGCGAACGATTCATTGTTGCAGATTCTCGCAACCCAATGCTCGAATGGCTGTTCATGACCGTAGCTCTCAAGGTTGGCCATGATTTTGAGACACACGTTCTGCGCGGTGTCCTCGATAAAGGAAGGAGCGTCTTGCGATGGCGGGCAGAGGCCGTGCTTATAAACAATTCCCGCCACGAGATTCTTGATCTTTGGTGTATAACGTTCCATGAGCTGGACACTTGCTGCCTCATGAGTTGCTCCCGAAGTTGCCAGCCGTACTAGCTCCTCATCAATTAGCTCTCCCTTGTCATTTATTAATTTCGGGAATTCCCTTGTGACCACTTTTTTTAGATCTGTTTTCAGCCACTCCTCTAGTTGCTCGGTCTCCCGACCCTCAGGAATCCAGTAATCCCACTGCCTCAAAAAAAACTTCGACAAGAAGAACTCGGTGTAATAAGACTCGAATGGCCGAACGGCAGCCGGGAGCGCTTCATTCAGGTTCGATATTACGATGGCCTTATGCGCCTCCCACAGTCGTTTTCGCTCCGACTTAACAAAATCTTCAACCAAGCTGTCGACGAGGCTTGGTATAGAAATTTCCCACCAAAATGCCTCTGATTGCGGTGCCTTCCGTGTCTTCGTGAAGGAGCGAACTTTTGCCGATCTCGATTGAACAAGGTCTTCCATCCAAGGACACTTTGAGAAGTTGGAGAGAAAATATTTCTTCACCTTGTCCACGACTTCGGCGCCGTACTTATTGAAGCCGTCGGGCCCGCTCTTTCGCGTGAGCTTGTCTTTTACGAGGCTCGCGATACGATATTGGTAGTCGAACCAAGCGACCCATGCAGATGGTTCTGGGTAAAGCTCTGCCATGGCGGCACAATTCTGCCACAACTTAGGTCAGCTCGATACATTAGAATCAGCGCCGCGGATTTTCACAAATGAGGGCTTCGCCGTCGCACCGAGTCCAAGCGGCCAACAAATCCCATTCAAATCCGTTTCCTGTTTTTTCATGCACTTACATGTGCTGCGATTGCTTTCCGTGCGCTGCTAAGTCCTTTGGTTTGCGCAAGGTAGACGATTCGTTGCCCGTAAAAGGCGTTTGCGCCAACTACGCCGATTTGGGATTCCGCACCGAGGCGATGGATGCTCGGCTTCCGCAATCAATCTGCAATCAGTTACCGTGAACCACGACTGCTTTTCGTATACTTTCAGTGCCGTCTGTGCTCTGTAAGTGCTTGCGTTTACGTTTGACGGTGGCTTCGAGTCCTACCTGAGGAGCCATTCTTTTCTTTGGCTTAGAATCCGACTCCACGTTCCCAAACTTTTGCTCTGGTGATTATTCAAAGGACTCCGGGACGTCGATCACCGATTCCTTCCATCTGGCGGAGCGTGTCGACCTCTAACCGGTGGAGTTCGCCCAGGACGCGTGCCGCCTCCTGATCGAAGTCAGCCGGTATCTGCTCCTTGTTTGCGCGCCGTAACGCGGCTGTTTTCGCGGCGAACATGGGCGTCTTAACACAACGCTCTCGAGCGGACGGTGACCTGCACGAAGGCATTAGCGATTCAGATCTTCAATTCGTGCAACGCTCCAAAGAGCGCCGCAATAAGCCGCGGACACAATTCCTCTCAAGACGCTGCAGCAGTCAGAGGATTGGCCTGGACAGCTGGAACCGCTTCCGGCCATTTCACGGAGCAGTTGCACCTGTCGCTTTCATCCGCTCGATTGGACTGATCGGCTGACCAGGATGGCACAGAAGCTGCCCGATGCAGCAGGCAGAAAAGATCTCGCACGGAGCAGAATTCAAAGACAGGCTGCAAATGGGTCAGCTCAAGGATCTCCTCGACCTTCTTCGTCACATTCATCAGCTTGAATACGATTCCGCCGGAACGAGCCCACGCCCGCACGTCCAGCAACACTCCCAAGCCACCCGCATCGATGCGGTCAACCTGCGCCAGGTCAAGCACCAGCATCCTGGCGTGGGTCTGACTGAGTACCGCGTTGCGCAATGTCGAATAGGCGTCGCCGATCACAATTCGGCCTTGGCACCGGAAAACCCTGGCGTCTCCCAATTCCTGAACGGTTACCTTAAACATGACATCTCCTTAGCTCATACCTAGAGATTTTGGCTTCGGATCTGGGCCCGCCATTTTTGGCCGCCCGAACCTCGCTGCTCCTCGCCCGAACCACGCTGCTACTTACATGACGAACGAGGAGCGGTTGGATCGACAAGTTCTACATCGTTATTTGGGAGTATTTACGTGCAGTTCTCGCGCGATGCGGCGACGCTCGTCATGCTGCGATTCAGCAGCTGCCCGGAATAGAGTGCGCATGCTTTCCTCTGCTCGCTTGCGATCGCCAGGGTGTCAGGGAAAGCGACATCTACTTAGGCCGAAGCCGAAATCCAGGCCGTCACTTTAGCGTCGCTAGAGCATGAATGTGCCTGGAACCATGGGTTTAGGTGTATGCTTGTCGACACCCAGGATGGCGATAGAACTTCGGTTGAGCCGTTTCCGGGGTAAGATGCAGAACTCTACTAGCGCCTGTCCAGCGCGGCGGAAAGCCTGCTGGATTGCGGTTGGCCCAATATTGTCAAAGCCGATCGAGGGCCGCAGGCACATCTGACCACTGAGGCATGGCGGCTCTCGGGCTTCCCTGGGAGATTACGCTATGAGGCAGACCTTCGCTATCGGTATCGGAGGCGCCGCCGGTCAAGGTGTCGCCACTCCGGGCGACATTTTCGCGAAGATATTCAGTCGCCGCGGCCTGCACCTGAATGCCTACAACGCCTATCAATCAATCATTCGCGGTGGCCACACCTTTCTCACCATTCGTGCCGGCCCGGAAAGAGTCACGAACATGGGTGACCGCGTCGATTTGCTGATCCCGCTCAACCAGGATGCGATGAATCGCCACCTAGGACTGCTCACCGAAGGCGCCGCATGTATTTATAACGCCGACGCGATTAAGCCAGGAAGCACCGCGGAGAGCGTACAGCTCTGCCCGCTTCCAGTTTCCAAATTGGCTGACATCACCCGGAACAAGGTGGCCCAGAACACACTAGCGCTGGGCTCCGGTCTCAGCATGATGGGCATCGGCTTCCAGGCGTTAGAGAGCGTCCTGGCCGAGCAGTTCAAGAAGAAAGGCGAAGCAGTGGTGTCCGAAAACGTCGGAATCGCACGGGCGGGGTACGACTACGCCACGGCGAATTTCAAGCCTTTCCCTCGCCCACTCCCCATGACGGAGAACCGCTATGCGGTGCTCAGCGGCAACGTCGCGATGGCCATGGGCGGCGCGGCCGCGGGGGTGAAATTTTACTGCGCGTACCCCATGAGTCCTTCGACTGGCGTTTTGCACTGGATGGCAGCCCACGCTCGCAAAGCCGGCATCATGGTCCGACAGGTGGAAGACGAGATTGGCGTGGTGAATATGGCAATCGGGGCCGCCCACGCCGGCGTTCGCTCGATGTGCGCTACCTCGGGCGGCGGTTTCGCTCTGATGAGCGAAGGCCTCGGCATGTCGGCCATGATGGAAACTCCGGTGGTGGTCATTAACTGCCAGCGGGCTGGCCCGTCCACAGGTGTGCCGACAAAGACGGAGCAGGGCGACCTCTGGCAAGTGTTGGGCGCCGCTTTCGGAGATTATCCCCGGGTGATCGCCGCCCCGCTCGATATTGGGGACTGCTTCAAAGTTATCCCCGAGATTTTCAACATCGCCGATCGCTTTCAGTGCCCGGGGATCGTGCTGTGCGATCTCTTACTGTCGGAAGGCAGGCTCAGCGTGGACCCGAAGGATCTGGATTTCAATCCCGTCATCGATCGCGGCGAGCTGATCACCACGGCTTCCTCCCCTTCCGGGGCCAATGGCAACGGTGCCTATATGCGCTACAAGATCACCGAAAGCGGTATTTCGCCGCGCGCCATTCCGGGTGTTCCTGGTCACACCCACACTGCCGCCACGGACGAACACGACGAAGACGGCGTCCTGATCAGCGACGAGTTCACTAACCCGACGAAGCGCCGCGCCATGATGGAAAAGCGCATGCGAAAAGTCACCGGCATCGAGGCCGCGGTTCCTCCGCCCGCGTTATGGGGCCCGCGTAATGCTGATGTTACGTTGATCGGCTGGGGGTCCACCAAAGGAGTGATCGAGGATGCTTGCGAGATCCTCAGCGAGCAAGGTATTTCGGCCAACCAGCTCCAGATTCGCTGGCTCGTGCCGCTGCACGGCGAGGTGATTCTCGACATTCTGAAAGACGCACGGCACACGATCATCGTAGAGAACAACTACAGCGGCCAGTTCGCCCGTTATCTGCGCAGCGAAACCAGCTACGTCCCGAG
>Ga0137404_10003215_pt1 | contig 10885 bp, 9 predicted proteins | sample CZOMad2_1_16fung_FD_108285 | JGI IMG/M metagenome (GOLD analysis project Ga0137404, IMG submission 108285) | Vadose zone soil fungal communities from Angelo Coast Range Reserve, California, USA - CZOMad2_1_16fungal (Illumina Assembly) | ecosystem: Environmental > Terrestrial > Soil > Vadose zone...
CGCTGCGTCAGCTTCGAATTTCCCCGCTCGGTGCCAAACGAAAGCTGGATGCCAATATGAGCCTTCCGAAGCGCGGCCAATTCCTGAAGAAAGAGCTTACCAAAGTTCTGCTGTATCAGCACTTCCCGCGCCTCCGTTGTCTTCCTGCTTAGCGAACCCGTGTTGAATTCCACCAGCTGCGGCTGTAAAAGCGCAATGATCTTATAATTTTGGATCGCTTTCTTTACCTCTTCCCGTTTTGCGGAAAGCAACTTCCTGTCTTTCAACTCGTTTATCCCGGCAGTCAACTTCGCCGCCTGCTCGTCAATCGAAGCCAGAACAGTCTTTATTGTTGTCAGGTCCTTTTGGATGCGCAGCCGCGCAGCCCGAGCCCAGGAGAGAACACCAGCATAGTCTACATCGAACCTAGTATCACGGGTGACCAGATTGGCCATTATCGCCTCTTTCATCTCAGATAGTCGCTCATTATAGGCGACCAGCTCCGGAGGCTGCAACACCCCGCCATCCGCGTCCCGGCCGATGATCGGATGATGGATTTCCAGGTTGACATCTACATTCCCGACAGGCCGGATCAATGCCTCCCGTTCACGTGATAACCGTTGGATGTCCTGTCGCGTGGTGTCGTTAAGCAGTCGTTTATAATTCGCCAGTAGTTCGGCAGCAGAATCCTCCAATGGCTGATTGCAATATAAACACCGGTCGCCCGGTCCGGGATAGGTACTTTGATCCAGGGTTTTAAGATAGACGTCCGCCGCTGTTATAAATTCCTTGAATTCAACGCTCTCATATAAACGCACACTGTTCACTTCGGCGATCTCCTTTAGCCCCAATTGCGTTTTGTTCTCCAAGGCAACGATCTGCTCGTTCAAGGTAATCAAGTCCTGCAACTGCTTATCGGAACAGGCCGCCTGCGCCGCGGCGATCTTGTTCACTACAGTATCCAATTCCACGAATTGGGCGTTAAGACTGTTGATTTGAGTGCGAAGTAATTCGGCATTCAGATTTGTAAGAGATTTCTCTTTTTCTCCGAGTTGCCGTTCATACTCCGCATCCCAGGCAGACAGCGCTGTCGATACCTCTTCCGATGATTTGGGGCCAAGCTGACCTATAAATGTAAACTGCGGGGTGCCATCATGCAGGCGGTCAAACCATTCTATATCTGTTGGATGCGCCGCAATCTTCGCCCGAAGCAGGGCGGTTAGTTCCTGCAATTCCCCTGTAACTAAAGAAAATAGGTGGAAACCGATTGGCGAGACGATCAGCTGCCGATCCCCCAACGAAACCTGCACGCAATTGCTGTTAAAAACGGAAATAGTTGTCAGATCGGCATGCGTATTACTCCCATCCCAATCAAATACTCCCCGTTCCCGTCAACGGCGAACTCAATCACCGCTGTCCTGGGTTCCGACGCCCCGTAAATATTGGGATGAATAGTATTTCGATGGTCATAGCTAAACCCAAATGTCTTTAGAACCCTGCCGTACCCCGTCTTCCCGGTTCCGTTCTCTCCGTACACAACCGTCATGTTCTTGCTGAATCGCAGCTCTTGATTCTTCGCCAACTTGTTAACTCCCGTGATATCCCGGAGACACCCTAACACGACAACTTTTGTCATGGGTCGATATAGCGGCTTCGCAACCGCGACAGCCGGCATTTTTTTTGTTTGTCGCAAAGAATCCAAGAATCGATCAAAGATATTTTGTCTTTCCGTCGGATCGAGCGCTGTCTCGGTCTTCACGACCGCATCGACCAACAATTTACCCCAATCACCATGACTATTAGCCCATTCCCATAAAAAGTCAATGATTTCCTTCTTTGAAGCAGTAGCGGATGGCATGATAAGGGTTTAATGTGTAATACTTTTATTAGCAGAAGTAAAATTACAAGATTTAATGCTTCGGCATGGAAAATTACCACACCAAAACCCCGCGATAGGTCAGCTAATTGCCGAACGCCATTCCTTCAAATACAAGGCCCAGATTATAACGGACAAAACTGCATTCCGCCAGCAGCATCCCGCCTATTTGCTTGAGAAAAATCACGAACCAAAGTTGCTATTTCTCTTATTGAGACCTTTAACTCCCATATATGAATAGCTTGAAGATTCAAGCCCGAATGCCTGCAAGTCGCTTTAAATCAATGAGAAAATGGTTTGAATATTATGCTATAGTCCTCTCAAAATCTATTTTGGAGACTATATTTTGTTATAAACTCGCTGATTTTTATTAAATCTTTCGCAAAAAGATTCGAAACTTGTCCCTCTCTCTCCGCAAGTCATGAGATTCCCATCAAAAGCAATTTTGGGCATGGGATTCCAAAGAAAAGCCTCCAGATCCTTTCCAGCCTTAAATGGCTTGTAACTACCCTTCAATTCTGTTTTCAAATGTTTTCCTTGAAAGTTCTACGGCTTGATGCAGTTTTTGTTTCAATGTTTTTTTGCTAGGAAGTTCCGTTAGGTACTCAGCCACTTTAATTCCTGCTTTGTCAAGTTGCAGTAGTTCGACTTGTTCATTATTGCCTTCAGCGCAAAGGATAAGTCCAATTGGGATTTTTTCTCCTTTTTGCATTTCATGCTTTTCCAACCATCTAAGATATAATTCCATTTGGCTTTTATATGAAGCTTTAAATTTACCAAGCTTCAATTCTATGGCTACCAACCTTCTAAGCCTTCTGTGAAAAAAGAGTAAATCCAATTTAAAGTCTTCTCCATCAATAATCATATTTTTCTGTCTCTCAATAAAGCTAAATCCTTGCCCGATTTCAAGGATAAAAGTTTCCAGTTCACGCAAAATGGCGTCTTCTATGTTTTTCTCACTGAATGTATCTTTTAAGCCCAAAAAATTCAGAAAATATGGATCACGAAATATCAGATCGGGAGTTACTTTGTTGTCTTCTCTCAGTTCCTTTAGTTCTTTTTTTATCAGTCGGTCTGGCTTTTTGCTAATAGCAGTGCGTTCATAAAGCATGCCGTCAATCTTTTGGCGCAAAGTTTTTACATTCCATCCTTCTATTTTGCATAACTCCAGGTAAAATTCTCTCTGTAATGAATCTTTCAAAGGGATCAACGCTATAAAATGTGTCCAACTTAATTGTCGTATTGCCGATACGACAATCTGCTCGTCCGGGAAAACTTCAGCAAACTGTATCATTCTCCTGATGCTCTTTTCTGAAAACCCGTTGCCATATTCCAGGACAAGCTGTGAAGCTAGACCGGATACAACTTGTTTGCCATAATCTGCTCGTTTATTTCCCAGTACTTCCCCATTGATCCGTTTTCCTATCCGCCAATAAAGGAGCGTAAGCGTACTGTTTACTGTTTGGGCTACGTTAGATTTACTTTCTTCAATAAGAGATACAATATCATTTACTAATTGCTTATCACCTCCTATCCTAATTTGCTGCGCCATTTTTGCTAAATTAATTAGCCAAATTTATATAATAAAAAGGATAGATTCTGTAGAAATTTACCAAGGTTAGGGCTTCGGCTTTTTTCAGGAAGTAAATTCATTATAGCAGTAAGAAGCGCGTTTTCATTTTTGTCTTGCCACCTAAACCCTCGAACGTTCATTTCGAACTTTTCACGAAGCCACGATTACAATAAAAGGCATTCCATTCCAATGGGTTTCACAATGGTTTGGAATGGGTGTCCAAAAATTCCTTCAGCATAGTCCAGGTATCTTCTGAAAAGTTCGAAAGTTGTCCCCAATGCCCCGCTGAAAATCATTAAGCCCTTCAAGTTGTTGAACTTGAAGGACTTTTTAGTTCGAAATTTTGGGTTCCTTTTTCAGTCCACTTTCTAATGGGTTAGTTCCCAACTATTACAGGGTTCGAAATATTCAAATAGGTATCTTTTTTTCGCTTTTAAAAGAAAAAATGGCGTCTAAGAAGACCGAATTGATCAATCCAAAACGGAAGCCGCCTACCCCGGAAAAGTTGAGGGAGTTATCTGGTCTTAATTTATCAGACGGGCAAGCTGAAGAAACTATCCGATCGTTAGAACGATTTGCTGGTATTTTATACGAGGTTATTAGTCGAAAAGAACAGGCAGATCAAAACGAGAGTGACAAAAAAGCTGGGTGTTAGTATATCGCAAACTTATATATTTCGCTCTACAAATGAAGAAATGGAAGAATTGATCCGTTTTTATGGTATGCCTAAGGTTGTTTGCGCCCTCACGAAAGAAATTCTGCACTTGCATTGACGATAGGTGTTTGAAGATGGCTGGAAACAGATTGTCGGAATCAACCTTAAAACTTATGAAAGCATCAGAGGACAACATTTTTAGATGCTTGGGAGATAGATATATCAGATCCGTAAATCTTGCCTGGTTTCTCCTTATTTTCGCTAACCCCAGAGATATAATAGTTATTGGTTAGCTCTGTTGAGACACCGGTCGCGTGTAGCCTCGCATAGACGTTATCTCCGGTAGCCTCCATTGGCATTCTTTGTGCGAAGTAAGATGAGTATACATGCGCTTTTCCTCCTCTGTTGTCTATAGCGGGAGCACCAGACCGTTGGAAGTTTGCCTGTTGAAAACGCACTGTACCGCTATTTATGATAGCCCCAATCGTAGGACTGCCCCAAAATGCAGTGTTGTACAGTATAAGTCGGGCATCAGGGTGAACTTTATCGGTATTAGCTTCGCCTCCCATAAGAACATATGACCTGACAGGCTCAGATGTTCGCGTATTAACCAATTCAGAGTTGATCGCGATTATTTTGGTGTTTTTGTCGGCGTCTTCTACAAATAAAGAATACGAGCATCCGTCTGAACCGTGACCTATAACCGTCATTTCTCCGGGATCCCTACCGGTTATTGCATCTTTCAGGAAATGTATCCCGTAGAATGATCCGAAAACGAAATTGTTGAAAATCGTCTGGTTTTTAATATCGGCGAATTTAAGCGCGCTGCAATTTGATTGTACGAAACGTGTCAGAGCTACCCTCGGATATCCCTGATCGCCTTGTGGGAGTCTTGCTCCATAATGCGGATTGAGTTGCATATTCCGAATAAACCCGCCCTCGGCACCTCCTCCCACCCAAATGCCTGCTCTTGCGAGTACACCGGCAAAATAATCAACATAGTGTCCACTGCTGTTGTATGAAGCGAGGTCTATTCCTTTATCGCCGATCGCAGTCACATTAACAATATATACGTTTGGGCCTTGCCCCTGTATCAGGAACGGAGTCATTCTGGGGTTCTCAGCGCTATAGCCATCCCTGGCTAAATTAAGCTGCGCGATTGTAAGTCCACTGATACCAGCATCTGCCTCAAGCTGTATAAGCGAAGGGCCTTTTTCTCCGGCAGCACCGCCGGCATAAGTTGTAAACATACCTACACCACCACTTTGTGTATGGTGCTGTACATCCCATGTTCCTCTCAATTCAACTCCGGAAGGAACTTTGATGGGATTGTTTACTAAGTATCTTCCAGCCGGCAGATACAGTGTACCGCCGCCGGCAGCCTTAACTGCGTCAAGCGCCGTTTGCAATTTAGCCGATACATCTTCTGTCGGTTGGTCATTGTTAAAGCCCGTTGCTCTTGGCAGATCGGCTTTCAACACTTTGTTTGATGTCGGTTTCGGGTGTACTTTGATGTCTGTTAATACATTTTTAGGAATCGGATCAAACAAATATTCCTTGCTATTAATGACTTCAACCTTGGCGGATTTGCTGTCATTTTTGATGTCCAATTTGCCGTTATAGCCGGAGTTCACCGATTTGAGCGTATTCACATCCGAACCCAGAAACACATGACCGGCAGGTTTTTTAAAGGCGCTCTGGGTGAGCAGTACATTGCCTTTGTTTATTTTAAGCGCGTATTCGCCGTAGTTGCTAAACGTACAGCTTTCAAAGGATATGACTCCGTCGCTGCCATCGCTGACGACAGGTCCGGTGAAAGCTACCCCGTTGAATTGGACGGAAGTTTTGAAATCGTTATAAAAATACACGGCCTTGCCATCTTTTTCAGTTCCGAATGTAGAGTTGGAAATAAGCAAGCCATATGGGTTGACGGCCTGGACATACATACCGGTGTCGCAATTTTTGATATGAATTTCGTAAAACTGCGCATTTGGACTATCAAAGAAACCTGGTTCCCTGCCGACCCACATACCTGTCTTATAATCGGATACATGCAGATTAGACACATATTCCCAATCTGAGCGGTGCATATTGAATCCTGTGCCGTTCGCTTTGGTGTAACCAGCAACCTTCGCAAGGGAGGGTGAACCAGGGAGCCCTGAATTAGCCCAGTACTTCGGGTCTATTTTGACATTCTCGATACGTCCGATGTCGGTGCATACATGGACTTCGATTCCTGTATTAAGGGCAGTTATGTAGCTGTTTAAAACATAATGAAGTTCGCTTGGAGCAGAATAAAAACCGTTGTAAGCGTTTACAAGAGTTACGTTTTTAATCGTCACACAGTCGCCGCTTGGCTGAAATAATGTCCATGGATATGGCTTTATGTCGTTGATATCCTGTTCAGGATACCAAATTGACAGGTTCGTCACGCCTGTCCCCGAATTCATATCTATAAACCTGTCGGCTATGCTGGTGTAGGTTGTGCGGAGTGCATTGTTAGCCTGCGCGTCATTCCACCAACTTTCTACAGTCCCGTTATAATTGGGCGCATTTTTACCAACGCGAACTTCAAGAATGGTTCCGAGAACTTTCCCTTTGTTTAATTCTGGATCCGCCCAGTCGCCGCGAAGCTGCACACTCGTTGGAATATTTAGAACGTATTGGTAATTAAAGTCCTTCATTATTTGCTCAGAGCCCTGGCGCACTCTGACGCTCTTGGTGGCGGTTTGCGTGCTGCGGAACTCATAATTGCCCGCCGGTATATATACTACGCCACCGCCGTTTTTATATGCTGCATCAATAGCAGCCTGGAAAGCCGCTCTGTTGTCAAACCCAGGATCGGCTTTTGCGCCAAATCTCGGATCGGTCACTACAAAGTCAGATATAACCCAATCTTTTGTAGGATAAATAGTTTTTATGCTTTGTTGGGTTGCTTGCAGGCCATTCAACCCTACTTGAGCGTTAGCAATGTTTGCAATAAACGTTGCTGTAATGGCAATCATAGCTATTTTACTCATCATGAAAACTGTTTTTGAAGAATCCGGTCTAGGAATGTCTGATTCCCTAAATTAATTGTATATCCTATTTTTTATTGAACGTATCAAAATTATCCGGCTTTAGCTTGTCAAAACCATCGGGCCTTATCGGAGATAGCTGAAGGCCTTTTGCGGCGGTTTTTACACCATCCTTTGGTACGTCAATTCCTGCGGTCCATACGATTGCATTCAGCACAAAACGAAGATAATTTTCATTCAACAGCGCCGAGTGGTAATCCATGCCTCCCCAAAGGATACCGCGCGCTCCATTCTTATCATATGCCGATGCGATACAGCTGGGCTCGATGGCGCCCTGATTTGTTTTGGCAGCTTCGCCCGTTAACAGGTCGATCCTGTATGGGTCGTTGGCCTTTACCAACAGATTTGAAAAGATCTCGTCCTTATATAGCCAAGGCTTAACACCTCTCAGGATAGGATGTTTTTCGGCACTTTTTACTGGTGTCACTGTCCAGTAGCCTAATGGATTGTGAGTATAACCTTCCAGCGCCGTTTCTCCGAACCAGCTTAAATAATAATTCGCTGCTTTTTGATTGCCAACGGCGATGCCCCAATGTAATATCATTATCCCCATACCGGCTTTATGCAAGCTGTCTAATTGATCCAGGTAAGCCAATGTTGGTTTGTCATAGCTTTTGGTATTGCCATTGCTGGGTGGAAAAAGAGGGTGAGTCCGGTTCGGAGAGCTGGTTTCTGAACTGCATTCGACAATTATCGCGGCTACATCTTTCATGTCATCTATATTAAGCGCGTCCCTTTCATAAAGAAACTTTGTTTTGATTTTTACGCCTTTAATGTTGATCGCGCTGTCAATACATTGTTGTAACACCAACAGGTCCCTGCGGGTTTCATGCCTTCCTGTTCCTTCCCCTCCAACGTGGTCTTTAGGTCCGGCCAGGAAATAAATTGTCTTTGTTGGAACCTCTTGTGCTGACGCCCGATGGGTAAGGGGTAAAAATATAATGACAATGCACAGCAGCCTGAACGATTTGGCTGATGATGCTTTTGGGGTTGATGAATATTTGGTCATAGTCTGGGATTGATAAAAATTAGTTAAACAGATCTATTTCTTTTCAGGCAACGCAAATACAAGATACCCTCTTGGTACGTCCGCTTCCTTCTTGGTCTTGTCTGCCAGCGGGCCGCACGAAACTACCACCAGATACTCACGGCCGTTCTTCTCAAATATGGCCGGTACGCCGTTGGGATTGATCCGCTGCAGATCGAATGACCATATTTTTTTGCCGCTTTCGGCATCATAGCCGTAGATGTGCCCGTCCCTGCTGGTAGCAAATAGCAACCCGGAGGCGGTAACTGCCATGCCCTTGTTGGATGAACCGCCCGGAAAACCCAGACCATCTTTACCGACTTTTGGGTCGGTACCATGGCCTGTCGTCCATTTCAGGATGCCTTTATTCAGGTCATAGCAGGCAATCCCGCACCATGGCGGAGTCGTTAAATTGGCTACGCTGATACCATTCCCCTTCACTTCGGCATATTCTGATCTGCCGCCGGTGTGCCCTTCAGGATAATCTTTCATACCTGCGGTATAATTTACCGGTTTAAAAGGCGCAGGCCCATTTGCCACCACTGGCCCCTTTACCGGGATGGGTTCGATAGTTGCCCCACGCCCGCCACGGCCCATAGGAGGGGCTAGGAAGGTATAAATGGCTGAGATGGTAGCCTCATCCAAATGCGGCTGGGCAGGCATACGTCCTTTACCCTGAGAAACGATAGTCTGGAATTCATTAACATTGATCCTGCTGCCTAAATTAAGCAGCGATGCGCCATTGCCTGGTATGCCGGCCTGGTCTGCGCCATGGCATGCCTGGCAGCTTTGCAGATAAGCAGTTTTGCCCGCTGCAATACGTGCTGCCAGTGCTGCCTGTTGTGCTCCCCGGGCGGCATGATCTACCTTTTTAAGCTTGTATATACAAGGCTCATTCGAAAACAATACATATACGATCCCTTTATCCGGGTTAGCAGCCGTATTTTCAAAGTTGGCGCCGCCAAATGCTCCTGGCATGCTAACGGTTTCATATTGGTCGGATAACGGCTGAAATGGGGCGGATTTGGCGGCCGCCAACCTTGCGCTCCATTTTGCTTTTTCTTCGGGTGTGAAGTATGGGTTCAGGTCACTTAAAAGGGCTATATGTTTGGTAAACGGGGGTATGGCTGTCTGAATAGGTTGTGTAGGCCATGCTTTCTCATCAGGCATATCGCTCGCCGGAACAGGTGTTTCTACGATGGGCCATATGGGTTTGCCGGTAACGCGGTCCAATACGTACAGATAACCCCCCTTATTGGCTACAGCCACCACATCGACTTTTTTACCATCGTGCGTAATGGTTACCAATTGCGGGGCTGCAGTAAGATCATAATCCCAGAGGTCATGATGCACGGTTTGAAAATGCCATTTATATTTTCCTGTTCGAGCATCGAGCGCCAGTACACAATTTCCGTATAAGTTTTGCCCTTCCCGGTCAGACCCGTCATAATCGTAAGTAGGCGAACCCAGCGGGAAATAGGCAATGCCTCGTTTTTCGTCGATAGTAATATCTCCCCATGCATTTACCCCGCCGACATATTTATAAGCATCTTTGGGCCAGGTCTCATAACCGGGTTCGCCCGGGAAAGGGATCGTATGGAATATCCACACCTGTTTGCCGGTAATTACATCAAAAGCCCTTACGTGGCCCGGCCCTGAAAACAGCGCTTCACCCGGGAATGATCCTAACAAAAGCAGATTTTCAAAAATATGTCCCGGAGAGCTGGGTACCGCGCGGCTGAACAGCGAGGTATCACGGTCAAGCCCCTGTTTAAGGTCGACCGAGCCATGATCGCCAAAAGTCAAAATCGATTTACCGGTAATGGCATCGATTGCCTGTAACGAGTTGCCAAAGCAGGTGAGCAGGCGCTTTTGCTTCCCATCCTTGCTTTGCCAGAAATTAATGCCGCGCTGCGTTATCCCACGTAAGCCGGTATGTATCCATATTTCTTTTCCTGTCGCAGGATCAAGAGCAACCAGCGAATTGTTTTTTGCCAGCACATACATTATGCCATCAACGATAATAGGATTGAATTTGTAATACTCCGTTGTATCGCCCGATGAATAAACATGGTCAAGCTTCAGCTGGCCTATGTTTTGTTTGCCGATCTGTGTAAACTCAACGAACTTTGACTGGTCGGGTCCACCTCCGTAGTCCTTCCATTCCGTATGTGGCCTGGAACCCGATTCTTTTGGTCCGGGACCATCCTTAGAAATCATAGCCGCAATGCAGCCCACGCCTGCCAGCGTGATCATTGCAGTTTTAACACCCCGGTTATTTCGGAAAGTTGATTTTATATTCATTTTTGACTATATGTTTTTAGGCAATGCGTATATAAAGTATCCGTTGGGTAAGGCTTTAATCAGCCGGGAAAGATAGGCGGAAGATGGTTGAGTGTCGATAGCGACCGGCCGGTAAGATGATTTTCGGGCCGGCAATAGATAATCAGGCAAGTAAGGCATAGGTAATCGTTATGATGTAAACCTGCAAGTAAAGGAAGAAGGATTAACAAAAGGGTTATTAATCGATTAATTGAGAATAAAAAGATAAGGAGATGGAGAAAATAATCGAGCTCGACCAGAAAGGAGAGGGACGTCCTCGTTCAGCAAATTCCGCTCTACAACACCTCCTCCATCTTCATGCTTCTCGAGCCCTTGATGAGGATATAGAAATTTTCAAAGTGCTGTAGTTTAAACC